>Ga0209083_1000005_pt1:17500-382204 | contig 382204 bp, 345 predicted proteins | sample AM7aDNAmetaG_FD_184132 | JGI IMG/M metagenome (GOLD analysis project Ga0209083, IMG submission 184132) | Freshwater microbial communities from Finland to study Microbial Dark Matter (Phase II) - AM7a DNA metaG (SPAdes) (version 3) | ecosystem: Environmental > Aquatic > Freshwater...
TGGGACTTACGGGTGGATTGTGGGCAGCGCTTGCGATGTGGTTGATCTCAAGAAAAAGCCAAGGCGGCGCGTGGGCCGTTGTTCTTGCGGCTGTTGCCATGGCGGGTTATGCCGTGGCAGCTGGTTTTATCGTGCCCCAAGCGGGGTTGTTATCTGCCGCGATGGTTAATCAGGAGTCATTTTTGAAGATCGCTGGATTTCCCGTTCAACTTTTGCGCGGTTTTGCGGCCTGCGTTATCGCCTTTTTGATCTGGTATTACCATGAGGAGCTTCGTGCGGAAAAAATGGATTCTCAGCGAAGTTTTTTTGAAAAAAGTTTTGCGGCAGGAGCGGTCCTGTTTCTCTTTTTAATCCTTGCGCTTGGATGGTTCTGGATTAACCGGATCGGACAAAGCGAGGCGATCGCACAACGGGCACAGTTAATAAGTGTTTCGCAACAGGTAGTCATGTTGGTAGATCCTGAACAGGTCAAAAGCTTGGACGGCTCAGAAGACGATCTAGAAAATCCTGCGTATGAGATAGTAAAAACCCGGCTTCGGAATTTGCACAAAACCATTTCTTTTGCCCGATCCCTTTATCTTCTGCGAAAGGTCGAGGGAAAGATCATTTTGCTTGCAGATTCTGAACCGTTTGGCAGCAAAGCGGAGTCTCCCCCGGGGCAGGTATATGAACAGGTGACCCCGAAGCTTAAGGATGTATTTGTTTCCGGGCAAGGGGCTGTTGATGGTCCGATGACTGACCGATGGGGAACATGGGTTTCGACATTTGCGCCTTTGAATGATAGCCGTACGGGAGAGATGATCGCCGTCCTTGGCATTGACCAGAATGGGAGCGGTTTCAGTTTTACTGTGGCACGCGCGCGGTTTCAGATCATTCTCTCTGTCGGGCTCACTTGTTTATTTGTGATTTTTATATTTGTCTACGGGCGAAGATTTTCCGAGACAATCAAGCAGGCCCAAAAAGGTAAGAGGAAGGACGACGAGATGCTCCATCAGGGGCTCGTGATGTTAGTGGTGCTGCTTGGCGCGATATTAACGACCGTCCTTTTTTTTGAATCGAGGCATAACGCGTGGGATTCGTTTCAAACAATCTTCATGCAGCGCGCTATTATCCGGGCGCAAAATGTTTCCCAAGAGGTCGAGCGTCAACTCGACAGAATGGATGGGCTGCGCCGATTTCTTGACTCCAGGGAGATTGTGGAGCGCGATGAATTCAAGCAATATGTAACCCCGCTTTTGAAGGGCGTTCCGATCCGTGCGTTGGAATGGATACCTCGTGTCAGACGCGAAGAACGTCTTTTTTATGAGAGCAGCGCCAAACAGGATGGCATAGAAGGATTTCAGATTTTTGAGAGAGATTCCCAAGGCAGACAGACCCCCGTCGCGCACCGGGAGGAATATTTTCCGGTTTACTACGTAGAACCTTTAGAGGGGAATGAAAAAGCAGAAGGGTTCGATCTTGCCTCGGATCCGGTCCGGCGAAGCGCCATGGAAAGGAGCTGTGATACGGGACGGGCCGTGGCCACGGCACCGCTTGTCTTGGTTCAAGAAGGACAAAAAAAGACAGGGGTTTTGATTTTTATGCCGGTGTATTTTAAGGATTTGCCGCAGCATTCCGTGGCGCAGCGACGCAAAAGCCTGAGGGGTTTTGTGCTTGCGGTTTACAGTACGGATGAATTTTTCAAAGGCATTTATTCAAAAGTGCCCCCGGAAGGTTTGGCCTGTTTGATCGAAGATCTCGACGCGCCGGTGGCTGGGCGTGTTTTGTATCGTCATGTTGTTCGAGATGGGATCGTTGATTGGAATCGTCTGCTGCGAAAGTGCGAATTGCCTCTCGATATGCCGGCGCGTGAATGGCGTATAACCATTGTGCCAAGCACGACGTTCATTGAGAGATATTTATCTCGGACATATTGGTGGATACTGCCGTTCGGCTTTTTTCTGACCGTAGTGGTGGCGGCGTTTTTGAATTTTCTGGCAACGGCCCGCTATCGCGCTGAAGATCTCGTAAGGTTGCGAACAAAGGAATTATCAAAGGAAAAAGAAGAGCTGCGGAAAAGTCGAGAGGACGTGCAGCTCATCCTGAATTCAGTTGGAGAGGCCATCTATGGCATCGATCTTGAGGGCCGGTGTACATTTTGCAACCGAGCTTGTCTCCGAGTGCTCGGATACGCGGACTTTAGCGAGTTGATGGGGAAGAACATGCACAACCAGATCCATCACAGCTACGCGAATGGAAAGGGTTTTCCCGCTGAGCAGTGCCGGATATTCCAAGCATTTCAGAAGGGGGAGGGGACGCATGTGGATGATGAGGTCTTGTGGAAGGCCGACGGGAACAGTTTCCCGGCGGAATATTGGTCGTTTCCGCAGTGGCAGGAAGGAAACGTTATAGGTGCGGTAGTTACTTTTGTAGATATTACAGACCGCAAAGCGGCGGAACAGGCCATACGTAAGAGCGAAGAACGTTTCCGGCAGATCACGAACAGCAGCGAAGAGCTCATCTGGGAGACGGACCAGAATGGTTTGTATACTTATGTCAGTGCGGTGATGGAAAAAATGTACGGGTTTCCGCCACGGGAAGTGATCGGGAAAAAATATTTTTATGATTTTTTCCCTTCGGAAAATAAAGAAAAATTGACTCAAGAGGTCCTCAAGGGTTTTTCTGAAAAGCGGATTTTTAGGGACTATTCCAGTTCAATCGTCCATCGCGACGGCAATATCGTATTCTTGGCCACGAACGCGATGCCTATTCTGGATGGTCGCGGAGAATTGATTGGGTATCGCGGTCTGGACAGGGACATCACGGCAGCCAAAGTTGCCGAAGATGCTCTCCGTGAAAGAGAGGCCTATCTGACCTCGATCCTCGATAACTTTCCCTATATGGTTTGGCTCAAAGATTTGGATGGACGGTTTCTTGCTGTGAATAAGATCTTTGCCCAAGCCTGCGGTCGGGCGAGCGTTGCCGACATCGTCGGAAAGAACGACTTTGATGTTTGGTCTCGCGCATTGGCCGAACAGTATCGCGCGGACGACAACAATGTTATCCAAAGCCGGGTAAAGGCAATCGTTGAGGAACCCATTGTCGACCATGGTGTGACCGGATACTTTGAAACTTATAAATCACCTATCTTTGACGCAGAAGGGCATGTGATCGGTACCGTGGGGTTTGCTCATGATGTTACCGAACGTAAAAAATCTCAAGATGCTCTGCGCGCAAGCGAAGAGCGTTTCAAAAAGATTGCTTCATCGATCACAGACTATATCTATACCGTGCATATAGAAAATGGCAAGATCACGGACACTGTACACGGTCTCGGGTGCATCGGCGTGACAGGCTACAGCGCAGAAGAACTCAAATCTCAATCCATGCTTTGGATCAGCATGGTGCCTGAGGAGGATAAGAATAAGGTGTTGGGGCAGGTCTGCCAGGCGCTTTTGGGCACAGAACCACCACCGATCGAGCACCGGATCATTTGCAAAAACGGTTCATTGCGGTGGGTCTCTAGTAGGATCATCCTCCGATTCGGAGAGGGGGGCCAGCTTATTGCTTACGAAGGTGTGATTGCGGATATTACCGACCGCAAACAGGCTGAACTTCGGTTGCAACAGGCTTTTGATGCTATGCAGACCTTACTCGAACAAATGCCTTTCGGGGTGGTTGTTGTTGGCAAAGATAAAACAATACGCCAGATCAATAGCACTGCCCTGAAGATGATGGGTGCTGTTTCGGAAAACGACATTCTTCGGAAAAAATGTCATGGTTGTATTTGTTCGGCTCAAGCGGGGCAATGCCCTGTGCTGGATCTCGGCCAAGCGGTGGATAGGGCTGAGAACGAGTTGATCAAGTGTGATGGCAGCCGTATTCCGATTCTTAAGACCGTATTGCCCATAATGCTTGCGGGCGAAGAGGTCCTCCTGGAAACTTTTGTGGATATCACGGAGCTCAAGCGTGCGGAAGGGGCTTTGGTGGAAGCACGGCGGCAAGCAGAAACGGCCAACAAAACCAAGAGCCAATTTTTGGCCAATATGTCGCATGAGATCCGGACGCCCATGAACGCGGTCATAGGTTTTTCAGAGCTTCTTGAAAACACGGCTCTTAATCGCACGCAAAAAGATTATATGGGAACGATCCGCGAAAGCGGGCAAATGCTCATGCTTCTAATCCATGATATTCTGGACGTTTCAAAGATCGAAGCGGGCGAGCTGAAGCTGGAAGAGATAGACTTCGATATTGTTTATTTACTAAGAAGCGTGATCAAAATGAACAGTACTCGCCTTGAAAAGAAACATATCGAGATGTTCTGTAATACGGATGAGAACATGTCCGCAAGCTACAAAGGTGACCCAACGAGGATTCGGCAGATCTTGACGAACCTTATCAGCAACGCGATTAAATTCACAGAAAAAGGCGAGATCAGTGTTTCTGTGAAAGCCCAAGCGGGGACCTCCGGTTCTTCCGGGAAACGGCGGATGCTTGAATTTTCGGTCAAGGATACCGGGATCGGCATTCCGAAAGACAAACACGAGAAGATCTTTGAGGCTTTTGAGCAGGCCGATACTTCCACGACTCGGAGATACGGAGGGACAGGATTGGGGCTTACGATTTCTAAAACGCTTGTGGCGATGATGGGTGGGAAGATTTGGGTCAATTCAACGCTCGGGCAGGGAAGCGAATTCTTTTTTACTCTGAACCTGGAAGAAGCAGTTCCGATCGTGGAAAAGGACATTACGCCCATTAGAACTGTGGCCCTGGAAGGTAAAAAGGTCTTAATCGTGGATGACAACGAGAGCGCGTCAAAAATGTTGGATATCTATTGCCGGGAAGCCGGGATGAATGTTCTCTATAAGGCCGCATTCGCGAAGGAGGCGCTGGACTGGCTGCTCCTGCAAACAGAATTGCCCGAGATCATTCTTTCTGACATTATGATGCCCGGGATGGACGGTTACGAATTGGCAAGGGTGATCAAAAAACACGCCAAGACGCAAGCCATCAAGCTGGTGGCAGTAACTAGCGACGTGAAATCAGGGGCTGCCAAAATTGCCGAGAAAGCGGGGTTTGACGCATTTCTTCCTAAGCCTGTTTTTAAGAACGATCTCATCGAAGTCATGCGGGCAGTTTTGGGCGATAAGCGGCAAGACGCCGGGGCGGATCAGATCGTGACGCGCCACATGGCGGGAGAACTTGCCTGCAAAGGATTAAAAATCCTAGTGGCTGAAGATAATTTTGTAAACCAGAAGCTTCTCCAGGTTGTGCTCGGGAATCTTGGGTGCGAAGTCGATGTTGCTTCGAACGGTCAGGTGGCGGTCGAAAAGGTGAGGACCCGTCAGTACGACTTGGTTCTGATGGACATCCAGATGCCAGGGATGGGAGGCTATGAAGCTACGGCGATCATTCGAAGCCAGATCAGCAAGACGCTTCCCATCCTCGCTTTGACAGCCGCAGTTCTGAAAGAGGACGAACAAAAGAGCCTGGCTTCTGGTATGAACGATTTTATAACGAAGCCCGTGGAATTGACCCGGCTGAGAGAGAAGATCCTCGAGTGGGCAGGCCGTCCTACATCGTAACGTCAGAGAAAAGAGGGGACATGAAGCTAGACAAAAAAAAGATAGCGGAAGAACTTGGCATTTCGGAAGACATGTATAATGAACTTTTGCAGGATTTTACTAGCCAGGCCGAGACTGTGTTGCCGCAATTGCAGGCCGCAGTTGAAGCAAAGGATTTTCAACAAATCATGGAAAGAGGACATTTTATAAAGGGCTCTACCGGAAACTTGAGGATTGGAGAGCTTTACGCGATTGCGAAAGAAATAGAGTCCGGTGCGAAAGAAGGCAAAGACCTTAAAATGATCAAGATGCATGTGGAGAGCTTTAAGCGCGGGTTTGAGGAGCTGAAAAAGCTTATTTGAAAGGAGAGAACATGGATAAAAGAACGATTTTGGTGATCGATGATGCTATCGACGTGCGGAAGCTCTTACGGCTCCACCTCGAGATCAAAAAATATAATGTGCTGGAAGCCGCGGACGGAGCGGAAGGGTTGAAATTAATCCGCGAGAAACGGCCCGACCTGATTATTCTCGATATCAATATGCCGAAGGTGAGCGGTCTGGACGTTTACAGGGATTTGATCGCGGGGACGGGACGTTCGCTGTTTCCGGTTCTAGTTCTGACGACCCGCGAAGAAATGGGTTCGCTGTTTAGGGACCTGAACGTGGATGGTTTTATTACAAAGCCGTTCGATATCAAAAAAGCCCTCTCGGAAGTTGACATTATCATTGCGAAAAGATATCGAACGGAATGGGCTAAAGAATCCAAGCCCAAGGAAAGTCCTAAAAAGCTTTTGGTTGTCGAGGATGATCAAGATGATCTCAACAGGATCGTTATGTCGTTCATCAATGCTGGGTACAATGTTACCGCGGCGCGAAGCGGCATGGAGGCCGTCGATAAGATCATGGCCGATCTGCCGGAGATGATCCTGATGAAATTAGGGCTACCGGATCTTTCGGGGGACCTTTTGGCCGCAAAGTTGAAACAGATTCCCCGGACCGCGGATATTCCAGTCGTTTTATACACGCCTTATAAGAGCACGATCGATCAGACGGTCGCAGAAAAAATATGCGAAAAAGCAGGCGTAAAGCTTGTCGGTTATGACGATCCGGCCGAACTTGTTAAGGCGATGAGAGCGGCGGCTTTTTAACCCAGCAAAGGAGTCAGTCGTGACTAAGAAAAAAATTCTCACAGTGGACGATGATCCTGTGACACTCAAGCTTCTCGCACAGCACTTGACCGACGCGGGTTATCGGGTGTTGAAAGCGGAAAATGGCAGCGAGGCCATTGCGACGGCAAAGACGGAGCAACCCGACCTTATCCTGCTTGATATTACGATGCCGGGTTTGGATGGGGGAGAAACCGCACAAGAGCTTAAGAAGAGCCCTTTGACAAAATATATTCCGATCATATTTCTCACAGGCATTATTTCCAAGGACGAGGAGAAAGCGACGAAGAATAACATTGGCGGTAATTTTTTTATCGCAAAGCCTTATGAGCGCGAAAAATTGCTCGCATTGATTCGTCGAAATATTGTATGAGGTGGTTATTTAAACGGCATCTCCGTTTTGGAGTAGAGTTTAGAGCTCGAGAAAAAACAGTCGCTTAGCGCGGCGAAAATTGTTAAACTGAATGTGCTGGAAATCGTTTCGAGACCATGCCCTAATGTTAGGATGTTGCTGTTATGCCCATACAAAAACAACTTTCCGTATTCCTTCCGAATCGTCCCGGCATTATGGCGCGCACATGCGCCATTCTTTCCGAAGCCGGGGTCAATATTCTTGCGATGGCGGTTCATGACACCGTCGATAATGCCGTTGTTCGGTTCATCGTCGACCATCCCACTAAAGCGACACTTCTTCTTGAACAAGAAGAGCTTTACGTGATGGAGCAAGATGTCCTCGTCGTCGAGATCGATAACAAAGCCGGAACCCTGGCGCGCATCTGCCAATCTCTCGCCGAAGCGGATATTAATATCGCTTATGCCTATTGCACCGCTACGCCAAACCAAGACTGCGGGTGTCTCGTGATCCGCACCGACCAGCCTGAACGAGCGCAAGACATTCTCAGCAAATAGATTGCCAGCACATGCCCATTAAAATTCTCTCCTGGAATGTCAACGGTATCCGGGCAGTTCAAAAAAAAGGTTTTCTAGAATGGCTCGAGAGGGAGAAGCCGGACATTCTCGGCGTTCAGGAGACCAAGGCCCACCCTGATCAGCTTGACGCGTTTTTGATGCATCCCGCCGGTTATGAAACTCACTGGGCCTGGTCCGCGGTCAAAAAGGGCTACAGTGGTGTCGCGATTTTCACAAAAGAAAAGCCTTTGAACGTGAAGCGTGGATTTGGAATCAAGAAATTCGACGAGGAAGGGCGTGTTCTTATCGCCGAATATCCCGAATTCACATTTCTCAATATCTATTTTCCAAACGGCAAGGCAAGCGACGAGCGGCTTAAGTTTAAAATGGATTTCTATGATGCGACCTTGAAGTGTGTACAGGCGTTGAAAAAGGAAGGCAAAAAAGTCATTATTTCCGGCGATTACAACACGGCGCATAGGGAGATCGATCTTGCGCGGCCCAAAGAGAACGAAGAGACCTCTGGCTTTCTGCCCATCGAACGCGCGTGGCTTGATAAGTGGGTTGCCGACGGACAAGTAGATATCTTTCGGGAGTTTCATAAAGAGCCAGGCCATTATAGCTGGTGGGATATGAAGACCAGTGCGCGGGATCGGAATGTCGGGTGGCGTATTGATTATCATTTTGTGACAGAAGATCTTGTGCCGCGCGTGAAGAGCGCTACGATTTTAAGCGATGTGGTAGGATCGGACCACGCGCCCGTTTCTTTGGTGTTGGCGGATTGAACGTGGCTTTAGGGAGGGCGACAGTGAACAAAGCACGGAACATCTTTCTCGGTATGATCCTTTTGATGGGGATCCAGGGATTATTTTATTATTTCGCATTACCGTCTACCATGGCGGCGCATTTCGGAATTTCGGGGGAGGCGAACGGGTGGATGCCAAAAAGTCAGTTTTTTATTTTTTACGCGATCCTCATTGCTATCCTCGGCTTCGCATTTCTAATCCTAATCCCAGCGTTGGGTCAATTACCTGAAGTTTTTATCAGGTTGCGGCAGAAAGGTGAAAGGATTGATCTTTTTAAAAAACGTGACATCCTCCAACATATCAACAACTCGATGCTTTGGCTGGGCAATCTGACGCAATTGCTGCTTCTAGTGGTCATGCAAATGGTTTTTGAATGCAATAGAAACGGGAGTCAGAGATTGCCGAAGGTGATTGTATATGTTTTAAGCGCTTACATTGGAGGCAGCTTTCTTTTGATGAGCAGTCGCACTTTGAAATTTTTTCAAAAACAAAACCGTTCATCTCTAGACGCCTGAATCAATTTTAATGAATCTACTCACAAAAAATATTTTAATAAAGGCCCCACTCGAGCGGATTTGGAATCTGCTCGCTGATGTGACGCGTACGCCTGAATGGGTGGATGGCGTCAAAGAAAGTGAGCGAACAGGAGCAGTGCGCGAAGGGGGTGGAATGCGCTGGCGTGAAAGTTGTGTCTTGGACCGCCAGCATATTGAGGTAGAGCACACAATGACCGTTTGGGAGCCTATGAGGAAAGCGGTTATTCAAAGCACGCTTCCCATGAACGGCTCTATGACGCGAGCACTTGTTTTTGAAACAAAACCTGCCGGAGTTGAAATTGCCGCAGAATTTCGCTGGGATCTTGGGATCGCGGGGATGATCCTCGGAGAACAGAAAGTGCGGGCTATTCTCGACCAGAGTTTTGAGAATACGCTCGCGAATTGGAAAGATCTCGCGGAAAAAAAATAGGCCACTGCTTTTTCCCCTGAAAACGGGAAATACGAAACAGGCGATGGAAAATCTCTTGAATCCGCGTTCCCCGTTAACCGTTCCCCGAAGTATTAAACGGATTTCTGTGGAAGTTCCCGCGCCAAGATTTCAGAGACGAGATCTTCCAGAAGAGTTAGGAACGCCGAATCTTTGGCGGCTTGGTAAAGGCTGGGATTCAGCGTGATGATGCGAAAAAGAACAAGCGAGATTGGTTTTTCCGGCAACACAACATAAGCCCCGCCCTGACGTCCGTTCTCCATGATCGCGAAGGGGTGTTTTTTGGCAAGACGTCCGAAACGCGGCGTTCTTTCGATCAGAGACGCGATGTCCGGCGTCTCAAAGCGATCGACTCCGCGGGTGGATAGCAAGATCTCCGGCATTTGTGTTGCAGGGACATCCTGAGCCAACGCTACGATATCACCGCCCGCCACGGCCTCCTTCAGAAGTTTCACGACATTTTCCTGCGAAAGCATTCTCGTAAGGACGCTGACCGAAGAGACCAGCATTGCTTTTTCGTGTCGGTCCGGTCCTTGCGTTTGCCAGCCCCGCACAATTTTTAGCTGTTCCAAACGGGGCTTTGCCATAAATTCACTGATCCGCAACTCGGAGGCATTGATCGCGGTCCCTGTTCTTAACTCCGGGATGACCCTTCCTTCGCGCGAAAGCTGAGAAATCCTGGCGGATCTTGATACCGTAACCGGCTCACCCAGAAAAGCCGCGACCGCTTTCCGGACATCCTTGGTTTGTAGCAGCACCTTAAAACTTTCCGGGAACCTGTCATCGACCCAAGCGATAGAGTTTCGAAGTTCGGATAGTGTGACGCTGTGAGCCGAGGGTGTTGGATGTTGGATCTCAGGCGACGTCTTTGAATTTGTTGCCATCCTCTCTGCGTCATCCGCCATCCTGGTTTCATAGAGTTTTTCATTCGCAGAAGTATTGCTGAGTTCTGGCGTGACTGTGATGTAGGAAATCCCTGCGTCGCGGAATTTTTGCGAAAGGCCATCCGTGTGGAATCCGCCTGTTACCACTGCGACATTGCCGGCCAGCGCCGGATCGTTCATGATTTTATCGAAGAAGATCTCATCGCGTTTTTTGACCGCCTCATAAAAATCAAGCGACAAGGACAGGCTTTCCGAAAGACCGGCTTCGGCGAGTTCGGGCTCGATCAAAAGTTTTTCATTCTCATAGGCCGTTATATCCGAGGGAGTCGCTTGTAAAAGAAGGATGCGCCGGGCGAGATAAAACCGCTCGGTTTTTTTCCACAACGCGTTTTCTTCCGGCGTTTTAAGAAGTTTTTCGAGGATACGACCGGTCAAAGTCTCGATCTGGGCCGTTAAGTCCCGAATGGAAATTTGATCGCGCATTTGATAGAGATGAGTCAGTTTTTTGATCTCAGGGTAAGACCCTATTTTTTCAGCCGGGATCTTGCCGCCACGGATCAATTCTTCCAAGGTCAAGGGAGTGTCCTTATATTCTCGCATCACGAGCTTGACCTCCTGCTCCAGTCTCTCCTTCGAAAAGGTCTTTTCCAGGGCGAGGATGTCTCTTAAGAGCGAGATCTGAGGGAGATCCGAGATCTCAGCGTTTTGGGTTTCGTCAGCTTTCAGGAGGACAGGGAAAAATTTTCCAAGGTCTTCAACCTCGCGGAATTTTCCGAAAGCGTTCCCAAAGGTCAAAAGGTTCGGTCCCCAGAGCGATTGCTGAGATTCTTCAAGGGTCTTGCTATAAGCCCGGAGTTTTTCCTGGATCTCACGATTCTTGACGAGGTGTGTGAGGAAAATAGCGCGGTTTTTTTCGTAAAGGACGTTATCTTCAATCCCAATAAGTGTCATCGGCTCCGAGGACATGATCGCGGCATAAACCGGCCCGGAGATTCTGTCATCTTCAAGCAGGGTTCTGGCGAGAAGCTGTTTTTCACGCGAGGTCGGGATAGCATGGCTTTTAGAAAGGGAAGTGGCGGCCCAGGCGCCTTCCAGCGCGACGGTCTGAACACCGAACACTGAGCGGAGATGCTCCAACATAGCGGCGATGTTTTGTTGGGCGGTGGCGTGTGCGTGGACATCCTGGATCTGGATGATGATTCTTGAGCCGCTTCCAGCGAAGCGCTCCTGGACTTTTCCAATCTCTTCAGGGACCGCCAGGCTGGATAAAGGGAGAGATGCCTCCGAGTGGGGTCCCGACGTTTCAGATCTCAAGTCGACCGGAGCCGAAGTAAGCGGAAGGATCAGGAAAAGAAAGACAGCGAGTAGCTTTTTCACGGGCACCTTGTTCATTATGGATTCCGCTTGAATAGCTGTTGGGAGCGCACCCCATATATATAGCCCAGAACCCGTGTAAAATCAATGCCTTGCGATGTTAAAGATCGGTATTGCTGCCAAGACCAAGTTGTAGCATAAACTAGCAATAGCCTCGGAAGGAGTCCTTCTTTAAAAGGCATTAAACATAGTCTGATAAATACTTTTCCAACCCCTTGAAATTTTAGAAAATCGTGTTACATTTCTATAAATCCTCCATACAAATTCTGAAAGGGGAAAGACCATTTCATGAACTGTCTCAAGCGGTTACAGAGATTATTTGCGGGCGTTATTGTTGTCACTTTCTTCGTGACCAACACGCTTACGCCTGCTCCTGTCGCCTATGGCCAAACCGTCGAAAACTTCCCGAAGTTTTTTTCCGAAAACTCATTTAAAATTCCAGCGGAGTTCGGCAAGATCACGGACAGCATCAAGAGCTCTGAAGGAGGATCTCTCCTTATTCATATCCAGGAAGCTCATGCGAACTACGATGCCCAGAAGAATATCCAGAATATCCTTCAGTATTTATCCAAAAATTACGGCATCCAGCTTGTCCTTTTAGAAGGCGCCGGCAATAAACTTACGCCCGAACCTTTCAGATTCTTTCCTAAGAACGCCCAACTTCAGCATTCAGTGAACGAAAAACTCATGCAGGCCGGGGAACTTACCGGCGCAGAAGTGTTCATGATCGATCAGTTGCCGTACGGAGTACGGGGTACGAAAGACGCTGTACAAGCAGAGGCGTACGGTATTGAAAACGCTGCGGCATACGCCAAGGATCGTGAATCCTATAGGAAAGTTTATGAAGGGCGAGGAGCCTCCGATCTGTTTTTGAAAGGTGTTTATCTTGAGTGGCAAAAAGAGGCAAGCCTTCGGCTGAACCCTGAGCTTCGCGAACTCATAACCCGTTACGCTGCATTCGATGAGGGGACCGTCCCGCTTGAAAGCTGGCTGGAAACACTCAAGAAATCTTCGAATACGATCCTACGAAATGATCTTACAGATGTTAAGGCGCAGCTTGCGTGGCCGACCCTGGTCCGCTATTTCCGGCTGAGATCGTTGGATGGGAAGATTGATCTCTCAAAAGTTGAAGCGGAGAAAGCAACGTTTCTACGCGATATCGCTAAGTACGGAGTACAGAGTACGGAGTACGGTGAAAAGAAGCTTGGAGATGAAATGAATGCGATGTTCGAAATGGCGAAAAAAGGCGGTTTGCCGCTCTACAAGACCCGCTTCGTTTTCGAGCGTCTGATGGATGCGTTACCAGCCGACTTTTCTTTTAATGCTTACCCGAACCTCCGCCTTCGCATCCAGCAAATGATCCTTATAAGCGAACTCCAGAGCGAGGTGCTTCAGTCCGAGATTAAAAAGCTTACTGCGTCCTTGGTCGAAGTCCTTGTAAAAACTGATGAGGAAAAAACGCTTGTGCGCTCGCTTCGCGAATACCAACTCCTTAAAAAGCTGTTTCATTTGGAGCTTTCTCGCGGAGAATATCAGCAAGTTCTGTCACGTCAAATTTCTCCTTCCGAGTTAATGCAAGCGCTTGATCGGGTGCGGGGCAAAGAGAGCGCCGTACGCGACACGCTGCCCGCCTTACAGCAACTTAACGAGCAAGCTTTGAATTTTTACTCCGGCGCCATCGAGCGTGAAGATTTTATGATGAAGAGGGCGCGCGAAGTGATGAAGGAGCGCAAGCAGACGAAAGCGGTCATCATCACCGGTGGTTTTCACACCGAGGGTTTTAAACAGGCGATCACAGCCTCCGGCAGTTCTTATATCGGCATCATGCCTTCCATCGGCGAGATCACAGCCGATTCCAACAAAAATTATCTGACAGCGCTTCTTGGCTCCAACGCGATTACGCGTTCTCATATCGCTCCTGAAAAAGTCACCCAGCAGGTCTCTTTTTTTAGCGCCGTGTCGCCGCGTTTTTGGCGTCGCGAACTTGCGGTCCGTTTTGCCAGGATTCGCGATATTGTGCGCGAGACCGTTGCTTCTTACCACGATCGCAGCGCGGAGAATAGGGCGGAGTTTGATGCGGGCTTCAAAAAAATCATTGCTTCTGCCGTTGGCGTTTCCCCGCGGCAATCTCAGCCTCAACCCTCGGGTTTGTTTCGCCCCGAACTGCGCGCGGCAAGAGTCGACGTATTTTTTAAAACATTGGGCGAAGAGATTGATGCGACCTATGGCGGCGTGAAGATCCTGCCGGCGGATGATCAATACTTGGGCGTTATCAGTTTTGATGGAACCTTGCCTGCAGATCCAAACTTTTGGGGATTTGTCCTACATCCTGACCATTCGCTGGAATATCGCGTGGTGGGATCCGAGGGGCGGGTTTCTTTCCGAGCAGGGCTTGAAAAAACCGAACTCTCCGTTCAAGGCGCGCAGGATGCAACACCAAAGGTTTTGCAAGCGTATCAGGGCGAATTCCCGATCGTTGCGATTCTTCGCAAGCGTGAAGATAACTCGATCCGGATCGTAGAAAAAAGCGTCAGGTTTGCGACCGGGAGTTTTGATGAATTGGGGCTCGGTAAATTTATCCGGTTAACGCCCTTTCTTCAAGATCAGAAAAGTAATGAGACCGAGCAAGCCTATCGGGTGTTGGCAAGAATGACACCCGAAAGTCCCTCGTTGGCTATGCGGCCAGTAGGACACGCAGCTCCCGCGGCCGGTTCGCCCCGCGCCGAAGTGCGTTCAAATCCAATTCTGCCGGTCATGAGCTCGAAGGATGGCAAGGTGGAGATCCACGGGGACCGGGCTGATTTTTCTTCGACCTTGGAATTCCCGGATTCGGCAGCACGCGACGCATTCCTTAACGCCGGGAATTTCAGAGTTTATCTGCGCTGGGGGAATTCGAAACAAAAAGAATCTTGGACCTTTTCAGAAGCCTCTATGCAGAGCTACGGCCTTCCGGCCAACCAGGTGAAACTTCTAGGCTCCGCTTTTACGACGCCTTATTACAACTGGAAAGACTACGAAGGAATATTTCTCTTGGTTCCGGCTGCCACGGATGATCCTTCGCGTGCTCTTATGGAATCAAAGGACCGGTTGCCGGAGGGCGTTTATCGCTGGCTTGGCCCCAACATCCAAACCAATCTGTTTTTGGCGCCCCGCGCTGAAGCGCGGGATAAGGCTGTCGGGCAGATAAGGGAAGTGATCGAAGCGATCCGGGGACAGCAGAGCCAGATTAATGCGGAAAATTTCCGAATGGTCCGCAAAATGCTTAACAAGATCCTCGAAGACGTGTACAAGGGCGGTCGGAATGACCTCGTTTTATCCGCGGTTGGCGCCGTAGCCGCTCCTATCACCCAGGCTTTAGAGACCTTTCAAAAAACAAAAGAACCTCAGACCCTTCTGTTCCAGGGAGCGCTGGATAAGCTTCTTCAAAACTTTTTTTCTAAGGCTGAAGATGAAGACATCGGTCCCATGGTACACACCCTAACCCACCGCATTGGCGTTGCCGCGTTTGTTGCGGGGGTTGGCCCGGTTGGCCCGGGAGAGCTTCCCGATGAAATCATGCTTGCATCCAATTTTAACGAAGCGGATTTTTTAAAAGGTCTTGAAGGGGTCGGAAAATCAGTGCTTCCGGACTTTCTGCGCAATCACAAAGCCGTGGTTCATTTATCCGAACGGGCCGCGGAATTTCAGGGAGCCGATGCCCTGGCCGTGGAGATCCCTGCGGGGGACGGGAGCCTGCCGGGGGATCCGAAGGTGGCCTGGCAGCTCTTCATTGATACGCTGATCCGTCAATTTAGAGCTCATGAGGGCCTGATGGATATGGACGCACAGCGCGGCGACCAAGCCCTTCATATAGATCCTGCGGGTTTGAAAAGGAGCCAATCTTTTTCCATGGAATCCTGGAGCCGGGACCAAATCCTTGGCTCCGTGGTGACGATCCTCTTCTTCCCGCGCTCGGAGGTGAGAAACATGGGCGAGGTACCACTGAACTTAGAGGGAATCAAAGGGAAGATGAATGTCCGCGTGACACGGGGCGGAAAGGTTGGAACCGTAAAGGGTTATGGCGGTGGAAAAGAACCGTTTTTGGAGATCCTTTTCGACGGAGAGAGTGATATCCAACCGTTTTATTTACGAGGCAGCGCCTCGGTGGGAAAACCCCTTCTTTTTGCCTCGGAGGTGGAAGAGCTGGGATCGCGAAAGGCTGCGGAAGCTGAAGCGCAAAAAGCTGCCAGTGAATTGGCGAAGACCTGGACTAAAACAACGGGTCTGGCAAAAGGAGCCATCGCGCTCATTAAAAAAGAAAGTCTTGTGAACCAATCCGCCGACCGGATGTATGTTCATTCCCGTTGGATGAAAAAAATCGCCATTGCAAGCAGTTCGGCAATGCCTCCCAAGAATCTCGGCGAAGAGGAAGAAGATCGTAAAATGACGGACGCCGAGTATGCCCAAGACCTGCAAGGCTTGGTGGAGGCTTTTTGGGGAGCTTATAACGGAAGGGCGAAAGAGCGGTATCTTTTTAGCAATGCGACAGGCGTGGAGCGTTTCGTGCTTTGGAAGATCTTGGGGCATGAGCTGGCCGGAGATGTTTTCTTTTCCGCGTTCAATCTTCGGGAAAGGCTTAAGGATGAAAAAGGGAAAACAGCTTGGCAGATAAGGTCTAAATTGAAATACGGGCGTATCTCCGATAAAACCATTGAGGAAATATGGGGAGAAGCAAGGCCCGGAAATTCCAAAGCTCCGGTGGCCGTTGCAAGATGGAATGAGGGCGGGTTCGATGTCCAATCAGCGGTTCTTCGCGCCATCCCCGTGGTGGAAAGAATCCTCCAGGCGGAAGTCCAAAAGGGGCTTGAGATCGGGATCACGCTCAAACCCCGCCCGATGGACGAGATCCCATCGGTGGCACTGTCACAGAAATCCCCGGGTAAAGCAGTCCGCTCCGAGGTGCGGGCGGGCAAGCAGGCTCCTCAAATCACCGAAGCTCGCATGGGAGAAATGATTGCGGAGCTTAAGGCTATCCGCACAGAAATTGATTCAAATTATTCGCTCAATCCCAACGACAAGCACGAAGTTCTGGGTGTGTTAACCCAAGCCTTGACCTATTTCCCGGCGGATCTGTTGCAAGTGATCGGAACCGTCAATTCGGTCATTGAGATACTGGCTCCCTATCGCGCTTTGACATTGGGGCTAATGCGGCGGTTGGATGCAATAGCCAGTGAGTTAGAAGGAGGAAACGCGGGTCTAAGTTCTTTGATCAAGGAGCTGGCTCCGGGCGAATTTCTTATCAAGGAAGATATTTCAATGCCGCAAGCCATCAGGGAGATTGGGAAATTTAATTCTTCTAAAATCAGGAAAATTCAAGTGCTCGGCGAGAGCGGGACTCAATTGACGCGTGGCGATATTTTGATGGTTTCTTTTGCAACGTCGGAGCCAAGCGCTGTTGGCGAAATCCGTGCCGAGATGCGGGGAGGGGAAGAGGTGCCCCTGAATCTCAAAGGCGTTAAAGGAATGGCAGGAGTGCGCGTGGAGCGGGCCGGAAGAATCGGGACTGTGGAGTCCTATGGGGGTGGCAGCGAGCCTTATGTCGAAATTCGTTTTGACGGAGCCTTGTCGGCCGAAAGATTTTATATGAATGCGAGCCGGATGGTTGGGAAGCCGATCCGTTTCGCCGGCGCGGCGGAGGATGCCGCTTCTATAAAAAGGATGGAAGAAATAAGGGCAAAAGCCGCCCAAGCAGTGGCCGTTGCTTTGGCCGAATTGAATAGGACCTGGCCGGATACGCGGAAGTTGGCGGTGCAGGCCATTGAGAAAATCCGGGCTGAAGGCTTGTTGAAACAGACACCCGATAAGATGTATGTCGCTCCTCAGTGGATGCAAAATATAAAAATGGGAAGCCTTCCTCAGCCGCCCAAGGAGCTCAAGTATGGACAGTCCCTGCAGGCGCTCGTGAATGCTTTTTGGGGTGATTACAACGGAAGATGGGGAGATCCGCAAAGTCCCAAACGGTATCTTCTAAGCAACGCGACAGGTTTTGAGCGAGTGGTTCTTTGGAAGCTCCTCGGAAGAGAGTTTGCCGGGGATGTTTTTTACTCTGCTATGAATATGAGAGACCGGTTGAAGATTGATAAAGCCAAAGCCGTGGCGCTTATCCAGTCAAAATTAAACACCACAGGTCAGATATCAGACGCAGTGATTGTTGCTATTTTAAACGAAACAGACCCTCATTATAAGGAAGGTCAAAAAAGAGCGCCGGCTCCCATTTTGGATTGGTTTTATGATGGCCTTGGGCGTGACAAAATTCAGGACGGAATCCTTCGCGCAATCCCGGTGGTGGAAAGGATCTTGCAAACAGAGTTTAAGGAAAACATCCAGGTTCCTCTCAGCATTCAACCGCGTCCGCTGGATGAAATTCCCACTGTGACATTGCCGCAGGGTTCGACCGCAAAATTTATTCGTTCCGAAATACGGGATGAAGGTCAGCCGACAGCTGAAAACAGAACGCTTGTTGAGTCAATCAAAGATCCATTCGATTTCAGCAAAATTGAACATCTGGTTACGCTGAGCTCCGGGAAAACGGCGGAAATTTTTCCGGGCATCACGATCCGTTTAGCCGAAACAAAACTGCGTCAGAGTGAAAGCCAAGGAAGTCAGGCCCAATTTGAGGTTTCCTCGACCCTTTATGACCCCTCCCGGGGCGCTTCTATGCCCTCTGTTGATTTGAAGTGGCGCGATGTCGGTTTTGAATTCAAATCGAAAATTCCGAGCGGGACAACAGGCGAAGATTTAGAGTTCACCCTCCGGCTCACCGGCGTGGACTCTCTCGGTCAGGCCCACTTCACTTCTTCTCGCGTGAGAAAGCCCGCATTTTCCGGGGGATTTCGCTCCGAGAAGAGGGCTAATCGCTCATATTCCCACCTTCAGTTCGAAAAGGAAGCGATCCTTGCTTTCAGCGGAGCAGGGTTTGCGGTCTTGGGGTTGCCTGTTTGGAATGCTACGGGACCTTCATTTACCCTTATGGCTGTGTCTCCCCAAAGTTTTCAAAAGGCTGCGCTGAGTGTGGCGGCGGAACTTGCCGGAAACTTTAACCCGTTATTTTTAGGGCAGCAGCTTCATATAAACATATTGCCTGCGGCGTTTCGTTCTGCGCCCCCTACGAGCCGAAAAGTCCGGAGTGAGGTGCGAAACGATGAAGCCATGACTATGCCGGTCCACGATGTGGTTCATATCGCGATGGAATCGGCGGATTTTTTTGGCAAAGGGGGAGTGAAAGATGTCGTTCGGGAAAAACCGCCGGCGCTTTTAAAACATTTAGGGGCTCATCAATTTGTGATCATGCCGGGCCACCCCTCGGTTTTTACCCAGAAAACTTTCAAAGTTGAAAATGCTGGGTTTACTGTGAAGATCCCCATCGAAGGGCGCGAGGAAACTTTTGAGGTTTATACCGCAGTTGCGCACAGTGTCCGGTATTATTTCATCAAGAAAGACGGTTATTTTCAAAAAGGCTACTGGAGTTCCGGAAGTCTCGACGGGCTCCGGGAATACGCGGTTTTTTCTCGTGCCGCCGTGGAGATCCTTCGTAAAAAATTCGCTGTCAAGAAACCCGACATCATTCATCTACACGACGCGCATCCGGGACTTGTCGCGGCTTTTATCCGAGCCGCTTTCCCCAGTGAATTCCAGACCTCCGGGATCACGATGACGATCCATAATGCTGATGCGGCGTATCAACAGCGTTATGGTCCGGATCTTTTTAATTACGGCAAACAGCTTCTTATGTCCATGGGGATGCCCGAATGGGCGTTTGGGTGGAAGTATCTCGAATTCCATGGCGGGCTCAATCTGATGAAGGCCGGGCTTGTTTTTTCGGAAAAATTCATGACGGTGAGCCCGAAATATCGCGAAGAACTTCTTGCGGATCCCGACACGGGTCTGCAAGGCGTTTTTCTCGAACGGAAAGATGATTTCACGGGGATCTTGAACGGAGTGGATAGCGGTGTTTGGAATCCATCGAAGGATAACAAAATCTATCAAAAATACACGTCTGAAAACGTAGCCGAAGGCAAGCGTGCGAATAAATTAGAGTTTCAAAAAGAAGTCGGCCTCCAGCAAAACCCGAACGCCATGCTTTTTGTGGCGGCTACGCGACTTGCGGATCAAAAGGGTCCGGAGCTGATCCTTGAAGAAGCACGCCGGCTCTTGAATCGGCATCCGAATGCTCAAATCGCCGTGATCGGGGAGGAAAATCACTACGCGGAGGGTTTCAGGGCCTTAATGGCGCAATTCCCGGGGCGCGCCTATTTCACGCCCGCCTTCAGTGAAACGCTCGTTCGGAAGGCACATGCCGCGGAAGATTTTTTTCTTATGCCCTCAAAATTTGAACCCTGCGGACTTGGCCAAATGCAGGCCCTCCGGTATGGCGGAATCCCGATCGTGCATGCGGTGGGCGGGCTTGATAATACGGTCCTGGACCCCAAGGAAGACGCGGCGATGGCCACAGGCTTCAAGTTCTATTTTCCAGGATTGAACAAGATCAAAGATCTTGAGAAAACCCCGTCCTTTGAAGCAGTCATGAAGCTTTTTGATGAGGCTACTGAGCGAGCTGTTGCGGTCTACATGAACGATCCCCAAGCCTTTTATGATATGCGAGCACGCGGGATGAATTCTGTCCGCGACTGGGACGAGTTGGTTCCGGAGTTTAAAAAATTATATGAAACAGCCCGCTTTAACGCGTTCCATTTAAATGGCATTCCTCTTGCTGCCCTTCGTTCCGAAGCTCGGGCGGCGGATCCTGCTGCGATCGCAGCGGTTTTCATGCCTCATTATCTTCCGACGATTTCAGAACTTGCGGCATTTATAAGCAACATGCCGCGCAGTATCTCGAGGGGAGTTCAGGCTGCGGAGGAGAGCGGTCAATTGCTTCTTTATGCTCTCGGATCTGCCGGATATGTGTCCGAGAATGTTTTGCCTGTGATCGAAGGCGGGGCTGTGGGAAATGGTCTTGAAATCGCGCAAGCCATGGTTCGCGTGGCTCAAAAAGCAAATTCCAAGCGCGCCGAATTGCGTTCCTGGGCCGAGAAAAATGCTCCCGAGCTAGAGGATTATACCGTTGTTACTGGGCAACTCGAGGCGGGGTTGGATCGTGAAATCCTAAAGAAGCTTGAAGAAAAATATGGCAAAACGATTGCGGGCTTGGTCGCAGCAACAACCGTGACGGGGGGATTAGGAGCTCTGATGCATGATCTTTTTCCTTCGTGGCAAAAGAATTTTGGCCAGCCCAAGAAAGCGAACATCGACGCTTTTGCCGTGAATGTGATCTATGACCGGATCAAGGGACAGGAATTCGCCAAAGATCTTCCGGAGGAAGTGACGAGCGGTAAGAAGACGCTGGGGGATTATCTTCGCGAGGTTTTGACCGAAGATCCTGGATTGAGTTTTAGTATTTTTCTCGATGCTGGCAATGAATACCGCGCCAAAGCTGAGGAATGGATCGGACGCGCAGGGGACCCGCTGTATAAGAAACGGCTCCAGCAAGCCCGAGAAGCGGTGGATCGCGAGATCAAAGTTAAGGTTTATCCGACAAACACATTTTCCGGCGGGATGCCGAATTTTTATATCGAGGCTTTTTATATTGCCGATGATGGGACAAAGGTCCAAATCTTTGATGAAGTTTATCCGGATACTCGTGATGGCGGTCCCAATCTTTGGCGTGATCTGCATCTGGCAGTTTATGGGAAAACCAAAGAACTCCTTACGCTAAAACTCCAGGAAAAGGGCATCGCTAAAAAGAAAATTCTCTTTGTGGATAACGAGGTCTTCGCCAGTATCCCGACGCCTCTTTTTCCGGATGCGCCTCATCACCACATGAATCATTCTGTGTATTCGCCGACCATCTACCGGCCGGCTGAAGCCTCATTTCAACTCTTGGGGTATCCCCAGGCGATGCGGTCGCGCATTATCAGGAATGGAACGATCAGCATCGTGGATGCGGTGGGAATTTCTTACGATCTCGTGACCGGTGTTGCGTTGTACGAGCATACGCCCGCGGTGTCCGGAGGCGTGATGCCGGGGTATGTCGATGTGATCGATAGCTTCAACCAGGGTGGGCTGCGGAGCACCAACGGGGTACTGCTCGAACAATGGCAGGCGCCGTTTTTGCGTCAATTGATCAATACTTACAAAGCGAAACTCGGGATGTCTTCTGAATCGGATGACCGGGATTTCTTCATCAAGATTGGCCATCCGGGGAATGAGGCTTTCCTGGGGGAATTCAAGGAAAGAACGGACATGATCAAGTCCTACCTTGCGGGGCGGCTGATGCTATGGCTCAAGGCAAGCCAGAACAAACCCGAATGGTTCGATCAGGCGATGAAGTCGTATCAGGAAGAATTCGGTATCACGGAAGTGGATGGGCCTCAGGTTGTGGCAGATCTTCAAGCCCGGATCCAAAAGGCGTTGGAAGATGAGAGTGAATGGCAACAGATCTTTAAGGATCCCAAGGCCCAGGCGCTCAGGAAGCAATTCCTTTTAACAGCAATCGTTTCGAATGTGCGCAGACAGGTTTCTTACAAGGGGCCGGACAAATGGCTTGAGATTCTCCGGTCGCTAGCGGCAGATCCTGCCAAACTCGAACAGTATAAAAAGACGGCGGCGCGCGCCATAATCGGCGGCCGGGAATTCGATGATGAGGCGCACGGGCTCTTCTTGGAGATCCAGCGTCTTATCCGGGAACTTAAACTCGAAGATAAATTCGCGACCATCGAGAACTACAATATTAAAGACGCGCCCATTATTTTCCAGGGCGTTTCCGGAACCGTCATGATCACCTACATGATCCTTGAGGCTTCCGCGACCAGTATGATGAAAGGTCTGCCGAACGGGGCCATTTTGATGGGGGCCTGGGGAGGCGCGCAGCCGGAACTTTTCACCATCGTGGATAATGAGACTGGGCTCGAAAAGGATATTTTTAGAGATAAGATCACTTACGAACAGGTGGTTGAGAATCTCAAATCAAAAAAGTGGAAGATCACGAATGGTTTTCTGGTGTTTTACAGCAAGGATGGCGACGGCAAGTTCATCTTAAGCACTCTCGACGACAACGGGAATATCAAGGTCGTCAACGCCCCTTATCCACTCGCGGAATCCATGATCGAGGACCTTATCGCCCTTCAAAAGGCATACGCGGTCTCTGGCGACAGAATGAATCTTCAGTGGGAAGCGCTCCGGTCCTCGCCTCTGGTCGATATGGAAAAAAGTCAGGCAAGGGCGCATATCAAGCTTTGGCAGAGGGTCGTTCAGAAATCCGAGAAACAAAAAGCTCTGTTGGCAAAGCCGGGACTTTCTGCCGAAAGCGCTTTGAGATTTCTTTCAAAAAAATCCGGGAATGACGGAGGATTTGTCTGGAGGAGTGAGCCTTCGAATGCTCTGGAGATCGCTCCTCCCGGAGTCCTGACGTTTGTTGAAAGCGCCCGGCAAGTACGGACGCATGGCGTCGAGAGCTACAAGTCGATCGCGTATCACGCGGCGAGGGGCGAGATCTTCGCAAAGATCCTTTATTATTTCGAAGGATTCGAAAAGGAAGCTCCCGATTTTTATCAGGAAATGATGCGGCTCAAGGCGGAGGCTGACAAAACGAACGATCTTTTAGAAAAAGTCCGGATTCATCTGGCGGCGCTCCGGCTTTTTGATCGTTTTGTGGTCCAACTCTCCGAGACCGTCTTGCAGGGTTACATTCAGTCGCGCAGCAAAGAATACGAAAGGCTTTTTAGGGATGAGCTTTTCCGGCAGAACCTCTATTTCCTGCTGGAATCCAAGGGAAAGAGGTTCGGTTCCTTGAACAAAAAGCTTGTAGGGTTTGGCGTTCAGGTCGGCGATAAGAAATACATCATAGGACTTAATCTGGGAGAGCAAAAATATCCTGCCATCGACGGAGGAGAATCGAAGGCCTGGGGACAGTTTTACGGAAACAAAGCGTTTCAATGGCTCACGGACATGCTCGATCCAGAAGCTGCCATGACTTATCACATTGTAAATACGATCACGGGGGAAGTTTACGGGGCGGGCGAGGAGAGGAAGCCTTATCCTCTTTCGGTGTTAATGGAGGGGGCTTTACCGATCGGAGTTCCCGATTTTCAAATCCTTGAATTGCAGGCCGCGGGGGTCATGAAGCCGGAAAAGAAAAGAGAACAGCGAGGATCTCTGATCCTGGACGATCTGCGCTCTCTTGTTTCCGGAAATTCTGGAGAGCAGTTGCGGCAGCAAAAGCCTAGGACTTATTGGCTAAAGCGAATGATCCAGGGGACTAAGCCCGAAGACCTGAAAATGCTTCTTCAGACGGTTTCCGGTATCGGCAGGGACAAAGCCCACGCTATTTTCGGGGTGGAGGGCGTTCGTCCCGTGATGGCCTTTATCGCGACGCTTGTGCCCGAACTTCTTGAGGACATGAAAGAGTGGGATGCGGAAGTTTACGGGGCATTAAAAAACATGATGCAGAGTCCTGAGACGAAAGATCTTTTCGAAAGAGGAGAGGTCTTTTTTCTCGATTCGAGCCGGGATACGGCCGTGGTTCTTGCGCGAGTATTGAAGGAAGAAAAGGACGGATTCGAGCACAAGCGTCATGTTGTGGTTCCCATCCATTTCTCGAAGGTTCCTTATAATAAAGAGGAAGGAAAAGTGTGGTTCGGGGTCGGGAGCATTTCGTTGCTCGGGTTGGAGTCCAGCCTGGTGTATCAGACCCGGGATCATATGCTCCAAATCGATTACGAAAAGAAACACACATTATCTTCTATTCAAAAAGAAGGATGGAGAGTCGGCATTTCAGTGGTGAAGAGGAAAGATCCCGCGGGGATCGCTCAGCTGGGGTGGCGTTTTCAGGTCCTTCAAATGGTCCCGGTGGGCGTCAATTCTTCTGAGGGGGCGACGCAGGGGATGCGATCTGAAGCGAGGACAGGAACCTCAGACGCCGGAACATTAAATGCGGCGTGGCCACAGCACGAGGCTCAGAAGATCGCGGTGATCGGTGGCGCAGGGTTTGTGGGTGCGACGGAAGCTTCTATGCTTTCTGCCCGATTCGGTCATGATGTGACCGCTGTGGATATTAAGCCCGCGAGCGTGGCATCCTTAAATGGTGGAAAGCTGGTCAATTACGCGCCGGGTCTTGAGGAATTCCTCCAAGCAGGCTTGGCGGCGAAACGTCTCCGATTCACGACGAATCTTGCTGGAGCGATCGAGGGCCGCGAGATCATCTACCTGGCCCTGCCGACGCCCTATCTTTCCAATGGGGAAAGTGACACCCATTTCCTCGAAGATGCGGTTGCTGATATCGCCCGACTGATGAAACCCGGCGAGAAGAAGATCATTATCGGAAAGAGCACGGCTCCGCCAGAGACCATTGACAGGCTGAAAGCCAGGATACACCAGGTCGGTCTTCCGCAAGGCGCCGAGATCGAATTTGCCTGGATCCCGGAATTCCTGCGCGAGGGGTTGGAGGTGGAGGATGCCCTCGGAGGTTCCGGGCGCATGGCTGTTGGCGCTGAGAAGCCGGCGATTGCCGACCGGGTGGCAGCGCTTTACGATCCGAAAAATATCAATCCTCAATACCCGGGGAAACCCATCCCGATCTTCAAGATGGGGATCAAAAGCGCCATGCTCGTCAAATATGCGGCCAATGGTTACCGGGCCTGGAAGATCTCATTCATCAATCACCTGAGCTGGTATGCTGCGCTTTTCGGATTCAATGTCAAAAAGGTCGCTGAAAAACTCGGAGCGGACCCCAGGATCCGACCGATGTTTCTCTCAGCCGGGATCGGATGGGGCGGGTCGTGTTTTCCGAAAGATTCCCTTTCTTTCATGAGACAGCTGGCGAAAGCCGGTATGCCTTTCGGGCTCATGATGGATACCTTTGCGGTCAATGAAGCACAGTGGCAAATGTTCGCGAACGGGATCAAGCAAAAGCTCGACGGGGTGAAAGACAAAACCGTCGTTGTGCTGGGCGCGGCTTTTAAACCCAATACCAGCGACGACCGGGAAGCGCGTTCTATCTTGATCATCCGTCAATTGGTGGAATGGGGCGCTCAGGTGCGGGTTTATGATCCTGTGGCGATCCCCTCTTTACAAAAAACCCTTGCGGATCTGAATCCGGCCCCGGGCACCGGCACTGCGGCGCCCGTGCAGTATTTTCAAAATCCGGAAGATCTTTACAGCATGATGGAAGGGGCCAGTGCGATCGTGCTTGTCACTGAATGGGATGCGTTCAGACAGCTCAATTTTAAAAAGGTTCAAACGATGTTCCCCGACAGGGAGAAGAGGCCGCTTGTTTTTGACGGGCGCAACGCCTGGGATCCCGCGGAGGTTGCGGGTTTTGGTTTTCAATATTTTGGTATCAGCCATGAAACGCTGCCGAGTCCTTTCGTCGGGGAAACCGGTACTTCTCTGACCCGTGGAATGGACGAATTCGTGAAAAAAGCGATCGAATTTTTTCTCGCCGGAAGGATCGCTTTTATGATCTCGCTCGCGGAGCTGGCCGAAAGGTCGGGAGGCGATATTCGCGACATCCTCAAAGGCCTTGGCGCGGATCCTGTCGTGGGAGACCTCTACCTGAAGCCCGGGATCGGGTTTGGTGGATTCGATCTTTTTGCCGCTCTTGAAAAATTTACTAAATTCGCAGAGAGTCACAGCGAAGGTCTTATGGACAAACTCCGGGAATATCGAGAACAGATCGAGATCCTAAAGCGCCATTATGGGTTTAGCGGGAGTAACGGGACAGACACAAGAGTGCCTTTTGTTACCGCGTTCGCTGAGAGCAATGAGCGAGCGGTTAAACTCTATGTCGATAAGACGCGCGAAGCGGTCGGAGGCAATTTGAGCGGGAAAACGGTCACACTTCTGGGCCTTGCTTATAAGCCCGGGCCGAATTCTTCCATTGAAAATGCGCCCTCCCTGAAATTAATAGAAGCGTTGCTAGCACAGGGCGCCAAGGTGCGGGTCACGGACGCGCATCCTGCCACAGCTTCGAGTGTGCGAAACCATTTTTCAAAAAGGGCGATGGACCTTAAAGGGGTCGAATTTTTCGATCATAAAACAAATGCAGCTGAAAATGCGCGTGAGGCGATTCGCGGTAGTGACGCCCAAATTTTGGTGACCGAATGGCCCGAATACGCGGATTGGCGAACACTGTTTTTTGAGGGAGGGATGACCGAGGCCTCTGGAAAATCCGTTACAGAGCATTTCAATGTTGTGGACGGACGTCATTTCTACGATCCTTATGAGTTGGAAGCGAACGGCTTTCATTATTTCGCGGTCGGAATTCCTTCTCAAAAAGAAAAGAAAACCGTGGTGCTTCCGGGGGCTGCGAAAGCGGAATTGGCAGGAGCCATTGAATTTCCTGAAAAAGGCGTAAGGATCGAGCCGCAGGCGTCCGGACGTTTTCAGCTGAAGTTGTTGGTTCGGATGAAGCACGAAGCTCTTCAGAGGGCTCGTTTCTTCGTCCACTTTGGACCGAGAGGCAAAGGGACCTCGGTTCCGCCGTGGCATGATCAGGAGATCCCGGGGGAAGGGATTATTAAGCCTTTACAGCAGGCTGGTGAGAAAGGCGTCTATGAGCTTGTTGCGGAAATCGATCCGCGCGAAAAATACCCTCAATTCACAGGAGCGTTTGGAGCGACTGTCTTCTTATTGCCGTCCGATGTTACTTTGCAGGATGCGGCTTTTCACACCGAGAGGATATGGGCGCAACAAGCGGGCGGAGTTAGGGATGGAGAGTTTTCTGTCTCTGAGCAGCGTTCTGAGATGAGGGACACCCAAGAGATCCAAACGACCCTTGGGGCCAAGAAAATCAGTGCTAACGCCAAGAAGGTTGTTGGCTTATTGAAAGAAAGTCCCTCGAACGCGTTTTGGACTGAAGCTCAGGCGCAAATGGATTCGCTATTACAAAGCGATCAGCCGGCGGTGGAATTACCGAGGATCGCGGAAAACTTCAAGGGCGGCAAGATCGTGACCGCTCGCGGAGCCTCAGCTTGTGTTTTCTTTGGGAAGGACCAGGAAGCAGCGGTCCAAAAAATGACGCAGATCCAAGCCGAGATCCAGGGCGCGCTCGGACCTCGTGTTCTGACGGTTCCTCAGGATGAGCTTCACCTGACTTTGCAGGGCTTGAAGCATGGGGTGACGGCGGCGGAAGTCGACAATGGTTTTCTTCGTAAGACAACCGAAGCTTTGCGGCAGGCGTTTCGAAGTTCTTCCGTTTCCGAAGTTCACGGAAAATTGATCGGGCCCTACTGGCACCGGGATCTTGGCGTGGTCATGATCTGGAAAGCTGACGGGAAAGAAGATCCATTGGCCGTAGTCCAAGGGACGATCGCAAAACATCTTGGTCTTGGTAATCCGCCACGGCCTTTTCACGTGACGCTGGTCTATCCCGTTCAGGGACGCATGACGGCCGAGGAGTTCGCGGATTTTTATAGAGCCGTCGGTAAAGTTCCCGTCCAGCAGATCCCCATTACGATCTCTGGTTTTGAGATCAACAGCTATCAGGACATCGCATTCACCGCTGTCCGGAGGGTCCCTAAAGCGACTATTCCGCTCCAGCGGTCCGAAGCGCGTGGGGTTTCCATCGAAGAGCTCCTTCGCGGTGAGCGACCCGAAGGGATGATCAATGTGCATCCTGCTCAAGGATTCCGGAATCAGCTCGTTTCGCACCGCGCATTTTTTGAAGGTACCGTGACGCCGCTCCAGGTGCGAAATTGGAATGCTAAAAATGCCACGGTGGCCGCCTCCATGACTTCTTACGACGGCAAATGGTTCTTGGGGATCACCCACGAAGGCCGGACCGAAGACGGTGTGGCCGCGATCTCCTTGGATCTCAAGAAATATTTTGGTGCAGATTTTTCCTCCAACTTCTACATTCTTCGTGACCGGGGCACCCGCTTTTGGAAGGGAGCGCTTGAATGGCCCCATGAAAACGATCTTACCTTCATAAGAACGCCCGACGAAATGAAGCCGTTGAATGTGATCCTGAGGCCGGGGCAGTTCCATTTCTTCGAGATCCTGCCGGTGCCGTCTTCGGACGAAATGATCTACGCCAAGATCGCGGGGATCAAGAGGTTCGTCAAGGCGGATGGTTTTGAATATTCCAAGTTGGGTGCATTACAGCCCCTGGTGCCGCATCAGACAGGGAACTTTTACCGTTTCCAGAATGGACAGCTACTCACTCAACCGATCGATATGGGTCAGATGGGACAGAAGGTTGAAGGCGATTCGGATCTGAGTTTTTACGTCGGCCCTCAGATAGAAAAATATCTACGCGCCCTCGCGGCTGGAGAGGTCGCCGGAGGTTTTGCGGGCGAGATCCAGATTTATAACGTCCAGGGAGGAGCCGTCAAGATCAAGGTCAATCACGGAAACTACCGGGAGGTCATTGAGCTCAACGAGCGGGGCGTGATCGTAATAAAAGACCTAGCGCCGGGAGTGACTCTGGATCTTCTGGATTTGAGCGGGGCCGAGTTCATGATCCATATGCGGAAGGCACCGCCGTGGTTCAAGGATTTTGGAAGCGAGGATTTCAGGGCTTTGCCGCACCCGGGGCCGGATCGCTCCGCGGTAGTTTCAAACGAAAAGCTCCAGGAACTGGGAGTGCTTGTTATCGCCCTTTCCGATAAACAGAATTTTATGTACGCGAGTTCCCGTATGCCGACCCAGTGGGCCAATTCCGCCTATACTCATTTCAGGAAAGCAGACGGGAAAGACCAGTTTCTTTGGAACGGGGCATCTCTCATCCGGGAAGACGCACCCCAGGAAAGATCTTTTCCCGGGAGGGATCTGTCACGCTACGATGAGAAACTCTATGGCGACAGGGAGCGAGTGCACTCCCACCGCTCTTCCCTGGAGCATGAAGGGAAACGCGCGCAGGCCATCGAATTGTATTACGTCGCCGACGGAGCTATGGGTTTTTATATCAAAACACAGCATTCGAAAGAATATGTGATGAAGGTCCAGGCGGGGGATACGATCGTGATCGATCCCGAGGTGATCCACGCCATTGCTTACGTCAAGCTGCCCTATGCGCACGTTGCGGTCCAGTCGCCAAGCGTTTGGCATTTGGGGATGGCCGGGCATGAATTTAAACAGTTCTATGGGCCCGTGCAGGACCTTCTGGAGAGCCGTCCTGGAGTCCGGGATGAGATCTTGCATTTCATGAACGCGCCGCAAGCGGGTATTATGGAACTGAACAAACGCTCTGAATTGAGATCGGCTGAAGAGACGAAACCCTCGTCGCCGGTAGCCGGGCTTCGTGATTTTTTTGAGGATAACTTCCGGAGGGGTGGCGGACGCGAACAAGGTATCCGGGGTGTTACAGAAAAACTTGCGGATGGCATCGTTTCGCTCTTGGCTTATACGAACAAGGCAAAAGATATTATCTTGTCGAATTTGATCCCGGCTGCTTATGCTGGAGAACCGGTCACGTTGACCCGTGAGCCGAAGAATTTCTTCAGTAAGCTTAAGATCAAGATGCTTTATCGTGCGCTGGGCGTCAAGACGATCCAGGCGAGCGATGCGCTTGTTCTTGATCCCGAAACAGCCTTCAAGCGAGGCCTTATTTATGTGATCCGGAATGTATTCGGAGCTATTCCTGTCGTTGTCTTGTCTGAAAAAGGTTCCACCGATCGCGTTTTTCTTGAAAAGATCAATCAGCAACTTCGTCAAGCGAATCGGCCCACCATTCTGTCGGCCGCCAATCTGGATGAAGCGAGAGAACTTCTGGCAACCGATCGTGAAGCCGCACCTATCCGTGATTCCTGGAATCTGAAGGCCATGGTTTTCGCGGGAGCGCATAATCCCCAGACGGCACTTCTGGCAGAAGAGCTGAAAGAAAACATCGTGACGATCGATCAGAAGATGTTCCGGAATTTCCTCAATCTCGCCGGCCTCGGCGTGAGCAAGTTTGTCGAGCAGATGCAGGCCGAGTATTTCGCGACCGCGAAGAGCGCGTAAGGCGAACATTGCGCGAATCACGGACTATGGTAGACGCAGCACGTGGTCCGCGATGCTTGGTGCGTGGAGCGTTGCGGAAAAGTTGACTTTCTCGAAGTATCCCGTATATTCCCTCTATGCTTGAAACATCCCCCAAAATTATCCGAGTCGGTCACAGTCCGGACCCTGACGACGCGTTCATGTTCTATGCCCTCGCTCATGAAAAGATCGATATGCGGGGATTCCGAGTCGAACATGTGATCGAGGATATCGAATCTCTCAATCAGCGCGCGCTTAAAGAAGAACTCGAAGTGACGGCCGTTTCCTGTCACGCGTATGCTTATCTCGCGGACAAATATCTCGTCATGCGGTCCGGGGCGAGTGTCGGCGACAATTATGGGCCGATCATTGTTGCGCGGGCCACGGGAAATGTGAAACGCGGATCGTGGAACGTGGATCGTCATACAAGAATTGCGATCCCCGGAAAATTGACCACAGCATTTTTAGTGTTGCAACTCCACACAAAAGATTTCACGCCGGTTTTTGTTCCTTTCGATAAAATCTTTGATGCGGTAAAAAGCGGGGAAGTGGATTACGGGCTTGTGATCCATGAAGGACAGATCACGCATGCCGAACACGGTCTCGAAAAGGTCCTGGACCTCGGGGAATGGTGGCATCAAAAGACGAAGCTCCCGCTTCCGCTTGGGATCGATATCATCCGCCGGGATCTGGGGCAGGAGACGATAGCTTCCTTCGCCAAGCTCTTTAAAGAAAGCATTGAATATGCCTTGAACCACAGGAAGGATGCCTTAGAATACGCGAGCCAATTCGGTCGCGGGATCTCTGAGGACCTGAACGACCGCTTCGTTGCCATGTATGTGAATGATCGCACGGTCGATCTCGGAGAAGACGGGGAAGCGGGATTCCGTAGATTGCTGGATGAAGCGTGCCGGCACAAGATCATTCCGAAACAGATCCATCTTGAATTCATTTAGAACAGGTAAGGGGTACGCCTTTCGCCGTACAAGGAGTTAAGAATGGCTAACGACGAATTACGCATCAAGACTGTAGAGATCGCCAAACATCACAAAGCAAGCTGGATCCAGCTCGGCCAGCACTTATTCTCCATTTATAAGAACAAGCTTTATAAGGAATGGGGCTATCAGGCGTTCGAGACGTATTGTCAAAAAGAGCTGAGCATCCGGGAAGCGACGGCCTCAAAACTGATCAAATCCTACTCTTTTCTTGAAAAAGAAGAGCCGCGCATCGTAAAACCGGATTTCACGGAAGATGAAACTCCCCGGAAGATCCCGGATTATGAAGCGGTGAATGTGCTCCGGCTCGCCAAGAACAACAAAAATATTCCCACCAATGAATTCGCCGAGCTCCGGAATGATGTCCTCAATGAAGGTAAGGAGGTCAAGGAAGCCCGGGCGCAGGTGAAAAAGATCCTCGAAACACATGCGCCGAAGGATACGGCAGAGGCCAAAGAACAGAAACGCAACGGGGTTTTAAGACGCCTGATCGGATTTCTTAATTCCGCGAAAACCCAGTTGGAAGAAGAGGACCTCGTGCCGGATTACTTGCTCAAGCAAATGGAAGCCCTGGCGCAGAAACTCGAAGATCAACTCAATTAGTAACGGGGAACGTCACCCGGGGAACTGTGAATGTTTCGGTTTTTCTTTTCTCGTTTCCCACTCCCCGATGTTATCAAAGTTTCTTTCTCTCTCCTTTGTCTCTTAGGAGTTTCTTCTTCACCCGAGATCAAAGAGATTTTTTTCTTTTTAGGCCATTCCTTCACTTCGCATTCCCGTATCAAAGCGCTGGATCTCGTGCCGCACGTTTCGGAGTAGAGCATCTCTACGGGCCCCCGGGTGCGGGTGTAGCGGGAAGCTTTTCCGTCCTGGTGCATTTTGAGACGACGCTCCAGATTGTTGGTGATGCCGGTGTAAAACGATCCATCGCGGCATTTCAGAATATAAAGAGACCAATCGTCTGCGGTTTTCTTCCCGTTTGCAGAGGGTTTTTCTTTTTTGAGACCCGCGAGCATTCTTTTATAGGTGGGATGCATGATTAAAGACCGGGGAGTGTTGAACGGGGAGCGGCCAACGGAAAAGCTTTACGTTCCCCGGGGTCTGTTCCCCTTTCCCCCCATTTTATGATGATACTTCACGGTCACGATGACGACGCCGGTGAAGAAAATGATATTCGTCCAGCCGAACGCGCGAAAAGCGATGTCCTGGGAGGTCAATGCGGCGGGGGTCATCAAAAGGATGCAGACCCAAACCCCGAAAAGCCAGACCAGACTGATATCGTCGGCGGATTTTCGTTTGATGATTCGCGTAATGAGCGGAATATTAAAAAGGGGAAGGACCGCTCCCGCCCAGGCGCTGATCTTAAAAAGAATGTCCACAGAGCTCAATCCTCCGGCGCAAGGTTTTTCAAGAATAGTTCCCGAAGATGAGACGCATTTTCCGTAGGAGCTACAAAGAAAAGTTCGTCCATTCGCAAATATTTCCGCATGGTCAAAGCCCCTTTCCAGTGGAGGTAAAGGGATTGCAATGCCGAGGGAAGTGCTTCGGTGATTTGTTGCGCATTGAGAAAATAGACGGGCCGGATGTCGTGCATGTCATCGATCGCGAAGAATTTCTGGGTGTAGACGTCAAGAGACAAATGGAGGGCGTAGATCTTCTCAAAAAATGGAAGTTTGGAAAAGAAAGGCGGAAGGGAGACAACGCTTTTCGCCGTTCCCAAGGGCCAGCGCGTCGAATAGGCGCAGTGCACGGTGTAAAGGTACAAGTTTCCTTTGACGGCGGGTGTTCGCTGCAGGGCCTCAAGCAGTGCGAGGGTGGCAAATTGATGGTCCGGATGTCCGTCGATGAGAGGATTGGGAGTGACGATGATCGTGGGATTGATCTTGTTCAGGAGATGCTCCAGATCCGCGACCAAGTTGTTCCACGTAGCTTCGGTCGGGATATCTTTAGGCAGAAGATCCGAAACGTTGTATTGGCGAAAGGTGTTCAGGTCGGAGGTTCCCGCATCTTCCGAAGCAAACTTCCGGGCTGGATTGCCGGACATGGCTTTTAATGTTCCATCAAAATAGCCGAGGTTAAAGCATTTTTGAGGCGGGATGTTACCCCAAAAAGGGACCACGAGGCTATCCCATGTTCGAACTTTCCCTTGAAAAAGAGCATGCTTTTTCGGATCCTTGAAAAACCGTTTATATTTTGTTTTTCCGCCTTCGCCGGCCGTGAGGGTGATGACATAGGCATCTTGATCGTCATAAAGGCCGAAAGTCGCGATCTCGGCATCATCCGGGTGCGGCGCGAGGATGAGGATCTTGGCTTTCTTAATCTCGGGATTTTGAAAAAGATAAAGCTCGGAAACGCCTGGATCCCAGGAGAGGTGATGCCCTTTGCAGACAATTTCTTCTTTTTTGGTAAGAGATGGGGTTGCTTTCAAAAGCGGGCTCAGATTCAGATAACGGATCCCGGAACTTGTTTTTTCAAAATATTGCTTCAAAACGATATCGCGATAACGAACTTCAACATAGGGAAGAAATAAAAGGCTTGTCCAATCCGAACGAACCGCAATTTTAAGAAAAGCCGTATCGGCACCGGGCCTCGCCGAGGGCCATTTGAACCCATTCTTTTCAAGTGTGACGGGGACAGCAGAGTCTTTTGGAAAAGCATAACCATAGTCGGCCTGCAGGTCGTAGCGGAAGCTCTGGTAATAGCGATGTTCGGAATCCAGATAAAAATAGAAGGCAATCATTACCAGGAAGAGGATCAATCCGAAAAACAACCAAGTTCCTTTTTTTGAACCTTGAGATTTTTCCATGAGCTATTATCCGTCTGTGCGGTGTGAAACGTTCTGATTCCGCGTCATTCTAAGAGGCTCCTGCGTTTTGTAAAGTGAATTAGACCGCGGGGATAGGGGATATCAGATTTCCAGCGATCTTGGGAATTTCGTAAGATTCTTGCAGCCTGTTTTTGTCACGACGACGACATCCTCGAGGCGCACGCCTCCGATGCCTTTGTAGTAAAGTCCCGGCTCTACGGTCACGACTTGTCCCTCTTTCAAAATATCCTCTCCGACGCTGAGGCGCGGTGGCTCATGGATGTCCAGCCCGAGTCCGTGGCCGGTGCTATGGAAGAACCCTTGCATGCGGCCATCCTTCGGGCCTGTTTTGAAGCCAAGATGCGTAAACCTGGATTGAATAGCCGCATGGACTTTTTTACTTGCCATTCCGGCACGGACCATTTTGAAACCGATGTTTTGTCCTTCCTTGACCGCCGCATATATTTTTTTAAGTTCAGGGGATGCCTTGCCGCGTACCACGGTGCGTGTGAAATCCGCGTAATAAAGCGTTTTCTCACTGCGTGGGAAAATATCCATAATGATGGGCTGGTGAGGTCGCAGCGGTCCAGTGCCTTGATCGTGAGGATCGATGGAATGCTGGCCACAGGAGACGATGGTATGTTCGCCGGCGCATCCTTCTGCCAAAAGCGTTTGATGAATGACTTTGCGGAGGGCTTCGCTTGTGAGGACTTTCCCCTGGAAATAAAGTTTATCTTTCCGGATGACGGATTTTTTCAGGACCTTGATTGCTTCCCGGGCTGATTTTTCTGTGGCGCGCAGCGCCTGAGTGATCGCCGCGATCTCGGCACGGTCCTTGATCAGGCGCTTATCAAAAAAGAGCCCGTTTTTATACTGGATCCGGAGGCCGGCTTGTTTCAGGGGCTCATAATATTGGACCGGAAAATTTCCAGGTACGAGCACGCTTTTGATTTTTTGTTTTTCTAGGAAATAAAGAACCAATTCCGTGAAGGAACAAGCTTTCTTGTGTTTTTGTTTATACTCGGCGGCGAGCCGGGAAGTAGAAAAGATCCCATCGGCTTCGGCCTGTTTTTTGGCACGATCGATCTCAAGGTCGTTAATAAGAATATAGTTTTTCCCGCGAACCCGGATGAAGACGAACGGATCCGGCGCGATGAATTTCGTCGCGTAATAAAGGTCCGCGTCTTTTTCACTTGAGGCGATGATCAACAGGGTTGGTTTGATAGACATAGGAACATCATTCTATGGGGAACTATCGGTATGACAATATGTTTTTGGGAGAACATGCTTTGGGAAAGGGGTAACGGTAACGGGAAATGCGCTCTTTTAACATGCAACATTTGCCGTTCCTTGTTTCCCGAGATGCAGTTTTTATTCCCGTTTTATTCATTGACGATATTCGTGAAAGCCGCTAAACTTCGCTGTCTTTTTCCTCTATACAAATCAGCCAAGGCATACTTAATTTAATGGAAAAGCTGTCCGTAGAGCAACTTAAGGCGAAGGCGAAACTTGTTCGTCGCCATATTGTCGAGATGACCGGGGCTGCGGCTTCGGGGCATCCCGGCGGTTCACTTTCTGCTACCGATATGCTGGTAGCCCTCTATTTCAACCTCATGGACCACAATCCCCAAGACCCGCAATGGCCGGATCGTGACCGTCTCATTTTGAGCAAGGGGCACGCTTCACCGGCTCTTTATGCGGCGCTTGCCGAATCCGGGTATTTTGACCCCAAGACACTTACCGATTTCCGTAAACTTGGCAGTCCGCTCCAAGGACATCCGGACCGGCGCAAGTTGCCCGGGGTGGAGGCTTCTACGGGTTCGCTCGGGCAAGGTCTTTCGATGGGGATTGGTATGGCGCTTGCGCGGCGTCTTGATGAAAAAAAATACTACACCTATGTCATTACAAGCGATGGTGAGATGAATGAAGGCCAGACTTGGGAGGCTGCCGCGATGGCGGCGCATCACAAAGTCGATCATCTGATCGCATTTCTTGATTACAACAAATATCAGCTCGATGATTCTACGAAAAATATCTGCGATATGGAGCCTGTGGTCGGAAAATGGAAGGCATTTCGCTGGCACACATTTGAAATCGACGGGCACGATGTGAAACAGATCCTGCATGCGGTGGAAAAGGCCAAAAAGGTCAAGAATGAGCCGGTCATGATCATCGCGCATACGATCAAAGGCAAAGGCGTTTCCTTCATGGAAGGGAACAATGCTTTTCATGGCGTCGCGCCGACGCGCGAAGAAGTTGAAAAAGCTCTAAAGGAATTATCCTGATGCAAAAAATCTTAGGCAAAGCCACGCGGGATGCTTACGGGGAGACCCTTGTCGAGATCGGCAAGATGAATCCGAATGTGGTCGTGTTGGACGCGGATCTTTCCAAAGCCACGAAGTCGGTGCTTTTTTCCGAAAAGTTTCCGGAGAGGTTCTTCAACGTCGGGATCCAGGAAGCGAACCTGGTGGGAGTGGCCGCAGGGCTTGCCTCCTGCGGGAAGATCCCTTTCATCTCCAGTTTTGCATCCTTCTTGGTGAGCAAAGGTTTTGATCAATTTCGCATGGGCGTTGCGTTTTCTGAGCTGAATGTTAAAGTGGTCGGTTCCCACGGCGGCATCACGGTCGGGGAGGATGGCGCCTCTCAGATGGCGATCGAAGACGTGGCTCTCATGACAAGCCTTCCTGGTTTTTCGGTGGTGGTCCCAAGCGATGAGGTCTCCACGCGGGCGTTGGTTCTTGAAACCGCGAAGCACCTTGGGCCTGTTTACGTCCGCACCGGACGTCCGAAAGCGCCGGTCGTTTACAAAACCGGCACGGATTTCAAGATCGGTAAAGGGATCCGGTTGCGTGAGGGGAAGGATCTGACGATTATCGCCAATGGTTTGGAAGTTTTCGAAGCGCTTGAAGCGGCGGAACGTTTGGCCGAAGAAGGTATCAGTGCGAGCGTGATCGATATGCACACGGTGAAGCCGCTGGATACGGATCTTATTCTGGAAGAAGCCAAGCGGACCGGGCATGTCCTGGTCGCGGAAGAACATCAAATCTGGGGCGGCCTCGGAAGTGCGGTGGCGACTTTTCTCGCCAAGAAACATCCTTGCAAGATGGGTTTTGTGGCCATTCAAGATACCTTTGCGGAGTCCGGCAGGGCAGACGAACTTTTGGAAAAGTACGGCCTTACCCATCCCTATATTATCAAAACCGCAAAAAAGATCTTGGGCCGCTGATCTCCCTTACGTAAGTTGTGAAAACCGCGTTTTTCCTGATCGGAGAATATTTCCGCAATGAAGACCCTCCTGGGTACGGCGTACCGTGCACGGCGTACCGCGGATTGTGAAAAGTTTTCCTCTCTAGAGAGCACCGTACGTCGTATTCCTTTCGCCGTACTCGTTCTTCTCTTCGCGACTCTTTTTTCTACCCCGCTCCAGGCCGCTACGGGCGAAAAAGCCATGGTGGTGACGTCGGACTCCCGCGCGACGCGAGCCGCTTTAGAAGTATTGAAACAAGGCGGGAATGCGGTGGACGCGGCCGTAACTGCCGAGTGGGTGCTCAATGTGGTCGAACCGCAGGCTTCCGGGATCGGGGGCGGCGGCCTCCTCCTTTTTTATGATATCGGCACACGGCGTATTCTTTCCTTCGATGGAAGCGTCAAGGCCCCCGCGAAAATTCTTCCGAAGATGTTCCTTGATGAAAACGGAAAGCCTCTTCCTTATCAGCCGGAACGGAATACGGGGGGACTTCCGGTCGGTGTTCCGGGACTGCTGAAATTAGTCGAAGAAGTTCATGCGAAATACGGAACGCATAAATTTCCTTTTGCGAAACTTATGGGTCCGGCGGAGCGTCTTGCCGAAGGCGGAACGGAAGTCTCCGCAGCGCTTGCCAAGGCGCTTCGTGAGAATGCAAAAAGGCTGGCGCTTTTGGATTCAAAGAGAACGGTGTTTTTCAAGAACAGCGTTCCTCTTGAAGAAGGGCAAAAATTCTCCCAGCCTGAACTTGCCCAGATGTTTCGTCTGATCCAGAGCAAGGGAACAGCGGCTTTTTATAAAGGTTCGATTGCAAAGGCGATGACGCGTGCCGTGCACAAAAATTCCTATAGAGCGGGTCTGTTGGGCGAGAGGGATCTTGAAAATTATACGATCGCAGAGCGAGGTCCCATTCATATCACCTATCAAGGATACGACCTTTTCAGCGCGGGACCTCCGGCAGACGGAGGCGTGATGTTGTCTCGCGGGCTCAATCTTCTTTCCCATTTCGGCATTCCCGGTTTTGGGCAGGCTCCGGAGACGTACCATCTTCTCGGAGAAGCGCAGAAGATCGCTTTTTCAAATCGCTCAGGCGTGGCCGATCCCGATCTTTTTGATGTTCCGCTCAAAGAACTTCTTTCGGCAGCATGGGCGCAAGACCGGGCGAGTGTCATTAAATTTGATCAGGCCTTGAAGTCTGATGAGATGAAGGTGGCGGGGCCAGAAAGAGGAAAGAAGCGCACGGGGTCTTCTGTCTTGATCGTGGATCCTCAGGGAAATATTGCGGTTCTTGCGACGACGCTTGGGGACGCGTTCGGCTCGGCACTGAGGGTGCCGGGCTACGGTTTTTTCTTAAACGATCTGCTGACTGATTTCACCCCGGACCCATCGCTTGTTAAGGCTCCCCAATCATGGGCGCTGATCTCCGGAGGGCAAAGACCTCGCGGACCGGAAGCACCCACGTTCATTTTCAAAAACGGGAAGCCTTCTCTTTTGTTGAATGCTTATGGCCCGGACGATCCAGCGGCCGTTCTTTTAAATGTGATGGTCCAGAAGATCGATTTGGGGGCGTCCTGCTCCGGAGCGGTGGAATCTCCGAGGCTTTTAGTCCAGGACAGAGCTCTTCACATGGAGTCCAGACTTTATGATCAGGAGATGATACGTTTAAAGCTCGATCTTTGGGGGCATGATATCGAAAAAAAAGACCCGATCGGGGTTGCGCAAATGGTTTGTTTTGATGAGGGTTCTGGTAGAATAGAGGGCGAAAGCGATCCTCGTGCGAGCGGAGAAGCCGCTGGTTTCTAGCACCGTTTTTTGCTTTTACGAGTGAACGGTCAAGCGCTGTGAATCCTTAAAATCAATAGTGTGACAGTTCTCATGGAGCAAAAATGATCCTGCATAAAGGCAAATATCTCCATCTGATCTGCGAAGATAATTGGGAGTACGTCAAACGGGTCAATTGCAGCGGCATCGTGGTCATTGTTCCGATGAATAAAGAGCACAAGGTTATTTTTGTCGAACAGTTCCGAAGGCCCGTTGAAGCCCAAGTGATCGAATGGCCCGCGGGGCTCGTCAATGACAAGACGTTGCCTGATCCCGAGACGATGGAAGAGGCGGCCCGCCGAGAGCTTTTGGAAGAGACCGGCTATGAAGCGGGGCATTTATCGCTTTTGGTGGAAGGGCCTATCTCAAGCGGTTTGAGTTCCGAAAGCATCACCTTCTATCAGGCTTTGGATGTAGTTAAAATTGGGCCCGGCGGCGGAGACGCTACGGAATCCATCAAGGTTCACGAAATACCGCTTAAAGAAGCGGACCTTTGGCTTTATGAGATGGAAAAAAAGGGATTCCTTGTGGATCCGAAGGTTTATGTAGGACTGTATTTTCTAAAAATGTAAACTCGGAGAAGGATTTTTTATGGCCGATATCACCATTTATCAAAAACCGACCTGCAGTACCTGCAAAGAGGTGTATCAGATCCTGAAAGAAGCGAACGTGGATTTTGATGCGGTGGATTATTTTACCGATCCGATCCCCAAGGCGAAGCTCAAGGATCTCATTCAGAAACTAGGTCTGCCGGTCGAGGAATTGATCCGTAAAAAAGACCAGCTTTTTGGGGATCTTCGGCTCGGGGAAAAGCAACTCACTGAGGGGCAGTGGCTGGATCTTTTGGCGATCTATCCCGATCTTCTGCAGCGTCCCATCGTGGAAAGAGGCGACAAGGCAATCGTCGCAAGACCGGCGAGAAAGATAAAAGAATTTCTGATGCCGGTCGTACCCGCGGAGATGCCTCCTCCGACCGCGTCAACGATTTGAGGCGAGAGCCGCGAGATTTATTTTTCCTAGTCTGTAGTTCCGATTCTTGAGGGAAGTTCGATTTTCGGTTAGAATGTTTTTGTGCAAGATTTAACCAGGAGGGGTGCTCTATGAACCAGCAAGATAATAAGCCGTTTTCCTATTCCCAGGATGCCGTTTTTTCTAATTTTATGCAGCGGGTATATCAGTGGATGGCTATGGGGCTCGCGCTTACCGGTCTTGCAGCTTTCATTACGATCGGCAATGCATCGCTTCTGCGCTTTCTTTTGCATGGCGGCATGTGGCTTTTCTTCATTTCAGAGTTTGTTTTAGTCATATGGCTTACGCGGAGCTTGCAGAAGATCTCGGTTCAGGCGGCGACCCTTGGATTCCTGACCTATTCCGTGCTAAACGGCATCACGATGTCGGGCATTTTCCTCATTTACACTTCCGCCTCGATTTCCTCAACTTTTTTCATTACGGCGATGACGTTCGCGGGAGTAAGCGTATACGGCTGGGTGACTAAGCAAGATCTGACATCGGTGGGGAGTTTCTGTTTTATGGCGCTTATCGGAGTGATCGTCGCGAGCTTGGCGAACTGGTTTTTTCACTCGCCTGTTTTTTCCTGGATCATTTCTTACTGCGGCGTTGCAGTTTTTATCGGGCTTACAGCTTATGACACGCAGAGGCTTAAGGCCATCCATCAAAATATGGAGAACGCACCGGAGCAACTCGCGATCGTTGGCGCTTTGATGCTCTATTTGGATTTCATTAATATGTTCTTGTTCTTGCTGCAGATTTTTGGCCGCAGACGTTAGTAAAAAGAAGGCTCGGATCGTTATGCTTTATCAGCTGTCACGCGGTACTCTGTACGGCGTACGGCGTACGGAGAAAAAATGATCGACGTTCAATCCCTCTCGATGCGTTATGGCCCGGCGACTGCGCTGGATCATGTTTCCTTTCAGGCGAATCCGGGCGAAGTGCTGGGCCTTCTCGGCCCCAACGGAGCGGGAAAGACGACCGCCATGAGGATTCTCACGACCTATCTTTTTCCTTCCTCCGGTACCGCAAAAGTCGATGGGTTCGATATCCTGGAAAATCCTATCGAGGTTCGCAAACGCATTGGATATTTGCCCGAGACGGTTCCGCTTTACGGGGATATGCGGGTTGATGAATATCTGACGTTCGTAGGCAAGGCTCGCGCACTGGAAGGAGCCAAGCTTGCGGAACGGATTGAATGGGTTAAAAACACCTGTCATCTTAAGAGCGCGTGGAAACATCTTTTATGTGAACTCTCCAAGGGGTATGGTCAGAGGGTTGGGATTGCGCAGGCTTTGATCCATGATCCCAAGGTTCTGATCCTGGATGAACCCACTTCGGGGTTGGATCCGATCCAGATTATCGAGATCCGTTCTCTCGTGAAAAGTCTCGCCAAGGAAAAGACCATTATTTTTTCCACGCACATTCTCCAGGAAGTAGAAGCCCTTGCCGACCGCATCGTGATCATCAATGAAGGGAAGCTTGTGGCGCAGGGAACGAAGCAAGAGCTGGCGGAGAAAGTCCAAAACTCCGGCAAAGCGGCGCGGGATCTGAGCCTGGAAGAGATCTTTATCCAGTTGCTCATGCCCTCGCAGCGGGTGGCCGTATGAAAAAGTGCGCCAATCTTCGCATCATTTTAAGCAGAGAGCTGGCGGCTTATTTTAATTCTCCCATCGCTTATATTTTCATGATCATCTTTACGCTCCTGAACGGCGGGCTTTTTATGACGCAATTCTTTCTGGTCGGGCGCGTGGATATGCGAGCTTTCTTTTATACGCTCCCATTCTTCCTCTCGGTTTTTTTGCCGGCAGTTTCCATGCGCCTTTGGGCCGAGGAGAAACGCGGGAACACGCAGGAGTTGCTTTTGACCTTCCCCATGCAGGCGCATGAACTAGTGCTCGGAAAATTCTTCGCAAGCTTCCTTTTCTACCTGATCACGCTTGCCTGCACATTTCCGATTCCTGTGATGTTAGCCGTGCTCGGGCGGCCGGATCTTGGTGCGATCCTGAGTGGCTATATCGGCGCGGCATTCCTGGGCGGGTTCTTTCTTGCGATTGGAACGCTTGTGTCGGGGTTTTTTCGTGATCAGATCGTCGCGTTCATCCTCTCCATGATGATCTGCTTCGGGCTTTTTCTTACGGGTACCGAATTCGTGGCTTCTTCTATCGATGGGTGGGTGGCGGGGTTCGGGACCTTTCTCCGGCATTTTCTCGGTGCCGCGGATCACTACAGCACGTTCGCAAAGGGCGTGATCGATAATCGCGATGTTCTTTATTTCGGGGTCGGCAGTGCGGTGGCACTTGTGCTGAATGGGTTTTGGATCGAAGGACGGATGCGTCCGAAAGCCACCTCGATCTTTGCGACCGCAGCCCTGATCTCGGCCGGGATCTTTCTTCTGAGTAATTGGCTTGTGGCCGGGGTTCCTCTCGGCCGTTTCGATATGAGTGAGGGCCAAACCTACACGATCTCTCCGGCGACCCGAAAGATCCTGAGGAGCCTTCCGTCTCCTGTGACCATAAAATTCTATATTTCTTCTGCGGACAAAATGCCGACTTCCATGAAGACGCTGGAACAGGACGCGCGCGATAAGCTGGAAGAACTACGCGCCGTATCCGAAGGCCATTTTCAGTACCAGGTTCTCCACATGGATGCTGCGACCGCGGTGGAGGGCACTCAAAAGAAGGACACGATGGAAGAGCAACTTGCCAAAAAAGGTCTCCAGCCTTTTCAGGTCGAATCCATCCAATCGGATGAAATGGGTGTTCGTCTCGTCTATTCCGGGCTTACGATCTCTTACAAGGAAAAACCCGAGGAAGTCCTGCCGCAGATCCATTCGGGGAATTTGGATGATCTGGAGTATGCGATCATCTCCAAGCTTTACCGCATGACTCTTCCGGAGGTCCCGAAGGTTGCACTGATGGCACCTTATACCGAGCGATCGGTCGATCCCAATCTCATGATGCTCCTTCAGCAGCTCGGCGGCCAGGTTCCTCCAAGCTATCGCGACGATCCCTATGAGTATTTACAACTAGGACTTGAAGGAGAAGGCTATCCCGTGAAGCGCATTTCTTTAAGTGAGAAGTCCGGGATTCCGGAAGGGACGAAGACGCTTGCGGTGGTTCAGCCGGGGAACTTGAGCGAACGGCAGAAATACGAGATCGACCGTTTTCTATGCCAGGGCGGTTCTGTGCTCATGGCCGTGCAGAATTACGAGTTCAATTACAAGCCCGAGGGCATGGGGGCGATCACGCTTGTGCCAAGTGAGAAAGATCCCGGCGTGAACGATTTGCTTTCTGTGTGGGGATTCCAGGTAGAAACAAGCGTTCTGGCCGATGAGCAGAGCGAAGCGATCACGCTTTCAGCCGGTGGCGGTCTTTCAGATGTCTCTGTCCCGGTCAAACTTCCGATCCAGATCCTGCTGACGGATGCGGAAATGAACACCGGAGTTTCGATCACGTCGCGTCTATCGGCGTTCTTTTATCTCTGGGGCAGTGCTCTGAAGATCGACCCGGAGAAGGTTAAAGCACAGGGGCTCAAAGTGCAGACCTTGCTTCATTCCAGCAAGCGTTCCTGGACTGTGCCGTTCAAGTCGGGGAGCATGATGACCCAAGGACTGGAACACGTTGCGACGAGCGTTCCTGGACCGTTCCCGCTGGCGGTGCTGGCGGAAGGGCAATTTGCGGACGCGTTCAAAAATAAGAAAATTCCAAAATGGGCTCCGGAGGCGGCCGCCGATGCAGCAACGCCTCATCCTGCGGAAGAAATAAAAAAAGAAAAAACGCCCGCCCCTCTTCAGACAAAGCCCGGAAAACTCCTCCTGATCGGTGCCGCGACGCCTTTCCAAAAACAACTTATGCAAAATGGCGGGCACCTGAATTTTTTCTTAAACGCTATGGATGTCTTAACTCTGGGAGATGCGCTGATCGGGATCCGCTCGAAAGGACAGGTGGGCCGCGCGCTTCCCAAGGTCTCGGCTCCCGCAAAAGTAGCATGGAGGCTTTTTATAGTGTTCTTGATGCCCGTGGTTGTCGCCCTGCTCGGATTTGGGCGCGCCTACATGCGCCGGCGTGCGAAACAGCAATATCTCAAAAACCTAGCCATCTCTTAGAATCACTCAATGAACGCCCGGGTTTTGAACGGGCTCAGGTCCTATGACAAAAAAACAGATCATGATCTTAGGCGCTATTCTTGCGGTCCTCGCGCTGGGGATCTTTTTGAAATTCTGGGTTCGTTCTGCGAGCGATAATGCAGGTTCCGCACGAAACGAACGCGTGGCGCTTGTGGAATTCGATCCGGCGAAACTTGAAAGGATACTGATCGGTTGTGGCAGTCAATCACCGGCCGTAGAACTTGCCAACGAAAATGGCGATTGGAAGGTGAAAAGTCTTTGGAATGCCAAGGCGAATCCTGCGAAGGTGGAAAAGTTCATTCAAGGGCTTCTCGCGTCCCGAGGAGAGCTGCGCACTTCGGGGAAGAGTTTTTTTGCGGATTTTGGCATTCAAGATGCGGATGCCTTTTCGATCAAGCTTTTTGGCGCCGGGAATACTTTGCTCCAAGATCTTCGGCTTGGGACGAAACAGGCCGGTGAGGATTCCTATTTCATCCGTAAAGCCACAAGTGAAAATATCTATCTTGTGGACATGAACATGGCAGAGCTTTTGGGGATCCATACGGATCTCCATGACGCGTCACCGACGAGTCTTTTTTGGGCGGATCTCAGCCTTTTCAATTTGGATCCTGAGAAAGTAACAAAGATCACCGTCTATCTTCTCAAGGGAGATGAAAAAACTATGGTCGCAGGATTGGAGCGCGTGACCGATCCCAAGGATCCGCTCAAAAATTCCTGGAAATTTCTGCGCAAAAACATGTCCTCTCCTCTTGACCCTGATAAGGTTCTGAAATTCATCGTCGTGATGAACAGTGTCCGGGCCGAGAAGGTCGTGGATCTTGGCGGGAAGGGGTATGGTTTTGAGAAACCTGTTTGGCAGCTAGCCGTGACCGAAAACGGTAAGAAAAAGCTTCTTACTGTGGGCTCGAAGGATGACAAAGGAGAACTTTTTTATGTGAAGCGTTCCGGGGAGCCAGCGGCTTTCGCCCTTAAGAGCTCTTTTTTTGACGACCTGAATGTCGATGATATTCATTTTCTAAAAGACGTTTCGCCTGCCGTAAAGCCCAAGAAGGACTTGCCCCAAGACATCAACGCGAGTCTATTGGAAAGCGAGGGACAAGCTTCGTGAAGCCATATCTGGATCTTTTAAACCATATCCTCGATCATGGCACTGAAAAGAAGGATCGCACCGGCGTTGGGACGATCAGCACCTTCGGTTATCAAATGCGCTTTGACCTCGCCGAAGGATTTCCTCTCCTTACCACCAAAAAGGTCTATACCAAGGCCGTGATCTATGAACTTCTTTGGTTGCTTGGCGGCGATACGAATATTAAGTTCCTGACGGACCACGGTGTGACGATCTGGGATGAGTGGGCAGACGCGAAAGGCGACCTGGGACCGGTTTATGGTGCTCAATGGCGTGCGTGGAAGCGTCCGGATGGCACCGTGGTGGATCAGATCGCCCAGGCGGTTGAAATGATTGAAAAAACGCCCGATAGTCGCCGGATCATTGTGAGTGCGTGGAATGCCGGCGAGATCGAAAAGATGGCTTTGCCGCCTTGCCACGCGTTTTTCCAGTTCTATGTGCTGAAGGGAAAACTTTCCTGCCAGCTTTATCAGCGAAGTGCCGACGTTTTTCTGGGAGTGCCGTTTAATATCGCTTCCTATGCACTTCTGACCCTGATGATGGCGCAAGTGACGGGTCTTCAACCCGGAGAATTCATTCACACCTTTGGGGATGTGCATATTTATCTGAACCATCGAGAGCAGGTGGAGTTGCAGCTTTCGCGGGAACCGCGCGCGCTCCCGCAAATGAAACTTAATCCCGCGGTCAAAAGCATTTTCGATTTCAAATATGAAGATTTTACACTCGAAAATTACAACCCGCACCCGGCGATCAAAGCGTCGGTTGCTGTTTAGACGTGCAGCGTATGATGTGAGAAATTCGGCGGGAAAGCGCGGGCCGTATATTTGCCAGGTCAACATAGCATAAAAAAGGAGAATCCATACCATCATGCTCTATCACATTGTTGCAGTAGCCAATCATCGCGTCATCGGAAATGGAAACAAGCTTCCCTGGCATTTTTCTAAAGATCTGCAGCATTTCAAGGTGACGACTCTCGGGCAAACCGTGATCATGGGTTTAAAGACATTTGAAAGTCTAGGATGCAAGGCCTTACCCGGCCGGGTCAATCTGATCCTGGACCGGAGCGGCCAAAAGCCGTATCCGGGCCAGACATTTTTTGCTTCCCTGGATGAGGCTTTGAAGAGCGTTAAAACCGAGCATGCCTTTATCATTGGAGGGGCCGAGCTTTACCGGACCACGATCGATCGCGTGGACGCGATCTATCTGACACGTATTCACGCCGATTACGTCGGGGATGTCCTTTACCCGGAGATCCCGCCATTTTTCACTGAAAAAAAGCGGCTTCCGCTTCAAGAAAATCCAACGCTTGAGGTGATCTATTACGAGAGCACAAAGAACAAGGGTTGTTGTTGCTGTGGATAGCAAGAACCTGTATTTCAGGCAGATCCCCGTGGGCTATATGGGGAATTTTGTCTATCTGCTCGGTGATAGCAATAAAAAAGAATGCGTGATGGTGGATCCGGCTTGGGACGTGGATGCAGTTCTCAAGAAAGCTGAGAAAGACGGCATGAAGGTCGTGGCGGGGATCCTCACGCATACACACTTTGACCATTGCAACGGCGTTGAAGGACTGATCCAAAAGACCGGGGTGAAGGTCTATGTTCATGAGAACGAGGCGAAGTATCTGAAGGAGAGCAAAGAGCATCTTGTGGAAACAAAAGAAGGTTCCACGCTTAAGATCGGGGATGTGGAAATGACTTTTCTCCACACGCCGGGCCATACGGAAGGAGCGCAGTGTATTTTGTTTGGTGATAAGATCATCACAGGCGACACGCTTTTTGTGGGAGCCTGCGGCCGTTGCGATCTTCCGGGCGGCGATGAAAAGAAACTCATGCAGAGCCTCAAACGCCTTGCGTCGCTGGATGGGGCGCTTAAAGTTTTCCCTGGCCATGCTTATGGGGATGCGGATTCTTCCACGATCGAACATGAGCGACGCACGAATCCGTTCATGAAATCTTCATAGAGCCGGAGAATGCCATTTCGAGCCTTTACTCACAGTTTCCAGAATAAGGCGGTATGAAGCCATGAGTGAGTTTCATTTGAATAAAGATGAAGATGCTGCAAAGTTTCTTCAGGAGGCTTACGACCAACAGATGGCCGGAAAGGTCGATGAAGCGATCGCTCTTTACCTGAATTCCATCGCTGCACAGCCTACTCCTGAGGCGCACACCTGCCTGGGATGGGCGTATAGCGTCAAGGGCCGGTACGGAGACGCGATTCGGGAATGCGAGAAAGCTGTTCGGCTGGATCCGGAATATGGAAATCCTTACAATGATATCGGAGCGTATATGATCGAAACAGGAAGATGGGAAGAAGCGATTCCCTGGCTTGAAAAAGCGACTGCGGCGGAACGATATGACGGAAAATTTTACGCTTGGTATAATTTAGGGCGTGTCTGGGAACACATGGGGGATTGGACTCAGGCGTTGGAGGCCTATCGCCATGCCCTGGAGCAGAATCCCGAGTATTCGCTAGCCGAAAAAGCCATTTCAAGAATGCAATCGATGCTTAATTAGTACGGCGTACAGAGTCGTGCGTGCGGCGAAGATCTAAAAAAAGCCCCGGTCTTAACTAAAAGACCGGGGCTTTAACTTGATGTGTAGCGTTGCGCGTGCGAAAGTTTTTTTGCCGAACTCCGCACACCTTCCGCCTTGAAGGGAAATCAGCCGTTCAGGTTTTTTGCCGCAAATTCCCAATTCACAAGATTCCAGAACGTTTCCACATATTTAGCGCGGGCATTCCGGTAATCAATGTAATAGGCATGTTCCCAAACATCGCACGTGAGAAGCGGCGTCTGGCCGTTTGTAAAGGGATTTCCGGCGTTGGACATCGCTTCGATTCCGAGTGTCCCGTCCTCGTCTTTCACGAGCCAGACCCAGCCGGATCCAAAGAGCCCGATGGCCATCTTCGTGAAAAGCGTTTTAAACTCCTCAAAGCTTTCGAAGGAAGCGTTGATCGCTTCGAGCAAGGCGCCTTCCGGAAGTCCGCCGCCCTGGGGCTTCAGGCAGTTCCAGTAGAAGGTGTGGTTCCAGACCTGCGCTGCGTTATTGAAGATAGGTCCTTTGGCGGTTTTGATCAGTGTTTCAAGCGACTTGTTGTTTTCCGGTTTTCCGTCCGTCAGGTTGTTAAGATTTGTGACGTAGGCGTTGTGATGCTTGCCGTAATGATATTCGAGTGTTTCTTTGCTGATATGCGGTGCTAGAGCGTCCCAGGCATAGGGAAGTTCAGGAAGTGTGAATGGCATGATGGTTTCTCCTTTAATGAATACGTGACCTGCGTTCGCTGCGTTGGTTAAGGATTGTCTGGCTTAGATCTTTCCTACAAGATTGAGACCCGGTTTCAAGGTTTTCTTGCCCGGTTGCCAATTTGCGGGGCAGACCTCGCCTCCGTTTTCTCGGACGAACTTGGAGGCCTTGAGCTTGCGGAGCAACTCCTGCATGCTGCGGCCGATCGGGAGATTATGGATCTCATAAGCCTGAAGCACACCGTCCGGGTCGATGATAAAACTTCCGCGCAGCGCCAAACCTTCGGCTTCAATGTAGGTCCCGAACATCTTGGAAAGATTTCCCGTCGGGTCCGCGACCATGGGGTACTGGACCTTCTGGATGGCGGGCGAGATGTCATGCCACGCCTTGTGGACGAAAACAGTGTCGGTGCTGACGCTCAGGAGTTCCGCGCCCTCTTTTTTGAAATCTTCATAAAGTCCGGCCGCCTCCTCGAGTTCGGTGGGACAAACAAACGTGAAATCCGCCGGGTAGAAAACGATCGCGACCCATTTGCCTTTGTAATCGGATAATTTAATCCGTTTGATGTCATTATGATGGTAAGCCTGAGCTTCGAAACTGGGAACTGCTTCACCGATCTTGATCATGTCACCCTCCTTTTTTAACATGCTAGGCCATAAAAACTCAGTGGTTCTATTTTAAGTTTTTCGCTGACAACTTGCTGCTGACCACTGGAATTCAAGGCCGTCATTATATCATGGGGTTTTTTCCAGTAAACCTGATACTCGCGTAGTAAAATCCCGAGTCCTTGGCCTTTGGAACGGTTCTCAATTTGATCTCAGGGGTTAACAGTTCCGCCAAAATCGTCATTTCTTTTTATCATGGCGACTTGGGATGGACTGATATCCGATCATTTTCTTTAATGAAAATTAAGCGCTGTGTCGCATACCCTTATATTTAAATCTGATGCGGTATAGGTCCTGGGGAGGTTATAATCCTGCCATGTCCCAAACAGAGCGAAAAAAATTCCTTCCTATTTCAAAGCAAGACATTGCGGAGCGCGGCTGGGATGCGTGTGACATTATTCTTGTTACGGGCGACGCGTACGTGGATCATCCTTCCTATGGTGCGGCGATCATCGGGCGGGTTCTGGAAGATGCTGGGTATAAAGTTGGGATCATCGCCCAGCCTGATTGGAAGACCTCCGAGGATTTTCTCGCGCTGGGTCGTCCCAAGCTCTTTTTTGGGATCACGGCCGGCAATCTTGATTCCATGGTCAGTAATTACACGGCGAGCAAAAAGCCGAGGCGTACGGACGATTACGCGCCGGGCGGGCGGTCCGGGCGGAGGCCTAATCGTGCGACAATCGTTTATACCAGCAAGATCAAAGGCCTTTTTCCGGGTGTTCCGGTCGTGCTCGGCGGGGTTGAAGCGAGCCTTCGCCGCCTCGCGCATTTTGATTATTGGGCTGAAGACGTGCGCCGGTCTATTTTGGTAGATTCGAAAGCGGATATTCTCGTTTATGGTATGGGAGAAAGCCAAATCCTTGAGATCGCGAGGCGCTTGGGCGACGGGGAGGACATTAAGAAGCTGAAAGATATCCGGGGGACAGTGATCGTCCGAAGCAGCAGCGAAGGTTTCGAAGGTGCGGTTACACTGCCTTCCTATGAAGAAGTGAGTACGGATAAAAACAAATTTAATGAAGCGTTCAGGCTCGCATATCTTGAAGGGGATCCTGTGCGTGGGAAACCGGTGATCCAAAAACACAGTGCTCGGTTCGTGATCCAGGAGCCCCCTCCGCTGTCGCTTACGACCGCGGAGCTTGATCATTACTATAGCTTGCCCTTTGCTCGAGAGGGGCATCCGGTTTATGAAAAAATGGGAGGCGTTCCGGGATTTGAGACGGTACGTTTTTCCATCACGGCGCATCGCGGTTGTGCCGGAGAGTGCAGCTTCTGTTCACTTTCTGCGCATCAAGGGCGGATGATCCAGAGCCGTAGCAAAGAATCTATTTTAAATGAAGTGCGGACGCTGGCTGCGCGGAAAGAATTTAAGGGTACGATCACTGACATTGGCGGTCCGACCGCGAATCTCTACGGGGCGACCTGTGAACAGTGGGACCATTCCGGCGCTTGTCGCAATCAACAGTGCATGATGCCCGCGAAATGTAAAAATCTGAAACTCGGGTACGAAAAATCCATGGAGCTTTGGAAAGAAGTTCTGGCCGTTCCGAAGGTAAAACATCTTTTCATTCAAAGCGGTCTCCGGCATGACCTGCTTGTGGAAAAGGAATCGGATGCCTATCTTGAAGCGCTTTGTCGCAGTCACGTGAGCGGACAGCTGAAGGTCGCTCCGGAACATGCCTCGGATGCAGCGCTCAAGATGATGAATAAACCGCCGTTCAAGATCTATGAGAGGTTTGTCGAGCGTTTTAAGGTCATGAATCGGAAAGTCGGCAAAGAACAATATCTTGTGAATTATTTTATCAGTTCGCATCCAGGGTGTACGGACCAAGATGCCGGGAAGCTTGCCGCATATTTTTCGGCACAGCGAATGCATCCGGAGCAGGTGCAGGATTTCATGCCGCTTCCCATGACTCTTTCGACTTGTATGTATTACACGGGTAAGCATCCGATGACCGGCGAACCGGTCCTGAGCGCCAAAACTTACAAGGAGCGGCAGTTTCAACGTGAGTTGATCCAGCCCAAACGAGAGGGGGTCATCCATCCTCCGGGGGTCTGGCAAAAAACATCGGGTGGAGAACGTCTCATGGGGAATAAAAACCGGCCCACGTTCTCCGGTAAACGTTTTCCGCGAAAGGAGAGCGAACATGGCCGAGCATGATGTGATCGTGATCGGTGGGGGCGCTGCTGGAATTATGGCCGCCATTACTGCGAAGCGCCAGGGCGCATCGGTCCTTGTGTGCGAAAAGATGCCGAAGATCGGGAAGAAACTGCTCATCACGGGCGCGGGTCGATGCAATCTCTTGAACGATGTGCTCGATGCTTCTTTTTATAATCCCGGCGGCCAGACGTTTGTTCAATCGATTTTGGACCAATTCGGGAAAAAAGACATGCTGGATTTTTTTAAAGAACTGGGGCTTGCGACCTATGCGGATGAAACAGGCCGGATCTTTCCGGTGACGAATCAGGCTGCTTCGGTGCTCAAAGTGCTGGAGATGGAACTAGAGAGGCTCAAGGTAACGCTTGATCTTGGATGCGAGATACAAAATATTCGGGCTTTTAAGAATGGTTTTGAAGTTTCTGCCAAGACCGGAGAAAAAGAAATATGCCGGAAGGTCATTTTATGCGCGGGAGGAAAATCCTATCCGGCGCTCGGCGCGGACGGGAATGGCTATGCGCTGGCCGCGGCGTTCGGGCACAGGATCAATGAGCCGGTTCCGAGCACGGTTCCTTTGCTCGTGAAAGACCCCTGCTGCCATTTTTTGCAAGGCCAGAAGGTTCGCGCGAAGGTTACCAGCCGTATCGAGGGGAAAAATATCCGGACTGTATCGGGAGAACTTCTTTTTACACAGTACGGACTTTCCGGGACCGCGATCCTGGATGTGAGTGACGAGATCTCGATTGCTCTTAACCGCGACCACATGAAAAACGTTACCGTGGTGGCCGACCTGATCCCTTTCATGGGCGAGGCCGCATTCGCGGAAGAACTTTCCCGTCGTTTTGAAAAGGGCGTGACACATGAGAATTTGCTGGAGGGGCTCTTGGCGCACAAATTTTTCCTTGCCTTTCGCAGCGCGATCCACAACGCGGACGCTTCGTCGATCGCCCATCTGCTCAAGCACAAAGAATTCAAGGTGATCGGCACGCGCGGTTGGAATGAAGCGGAATTCACCGCGGGAGGGGTTCCGTTAGATGAAGTGGATCCTTTGACCCTTGAGTCCAAGCTCCAAAAAGGCCTTTATTTTTCAGGAGAAGTGCTCGATGTGCAGGGACGGCGGGGCGGATACAATCTTGCTTGGGCCTGGGCCAGCGGTGCTGTCGCCGGGGGTTGCAACGGACGGGGAGTGTCGAACGGCTAGCGTAGAGGGCTTTTCGTTCCCGCCTTAAATTTTTTGAAGATGTACCAACACCTCAATGTGCTTCGTTCGAGGAAACATGTCGAAGGGGATGACTTCCCGGATCTTGTAACGGCCGGAGGCAAGGATCTGTTTTAGATCCCGCAAGAGGATCGGAAGATCGCAAGCAAGATAAAAGATGTTCTCTCCCACATCTTCCTTGGACAAGAAGTCTGCTAGGGAAGAGGCGATGCCCTGCCGCGGCGGATCCATGAAGACAAGCGTCCCGGGCTTTGGGCTGTCCTTGTCTTTCATTTCTTCTTCAGGATGGAGACAAGGACTGTCGCAATCTCCGCTTCGCTTCGATTGATTGGTATTGGGACTGTGGATAATAAAACGCGGGAAGGTTTTTTCGACTTTCCCCGCAAAAATACCCGCCAGAGGCAACTCGCACTCTCTAACATTTCTCCGGAGACAGCCCGTGCTGTAGGGGCTGTCTTCAAAACAGTGGACCTCCGGTACGCCGCGAGCTGCGAGAAGCGGAAAAGTTCCGACGCCCGCGTAGAGATCTAAAAAGCGGGCGGGCTTCAAGACTTCGATATACTCCGATAGTTTCTTTGCGATGAGTTCAGTGACCTCAATATTATTCTGGAAAAATCCCATGGAGCTTGTCCAGAGCGATCGGCCGCCGACACTAACGCGATAAAGCTTTTCTTCATCGTTGGTGAAGATCCGGCCTTTTTCGTCCAGTTTGAAACCTCTTTTTTCTTCACGCCGGTTGAGCTTGTGCTCGGCCGTAAAGATCTCCTTGAGCCGTTCGTCCGCGAGCATGCAATGGTCGATCAGAACCTTGGAATAATTGTCGTGGCCGATGAAACCGAGACGCTGAGGTTTATTATTCTTCTCCGTCGTGCGGTGGATCGTAATGCTCGTCCGGTAACCGTATTCCTTGGAGCCATATTGGATCGGGAGGATCGAAATCTCCTCCGCCTTGAACGCCTGAGCGAAACTCTCACGCACTTGGTGTTCTTTCCACTTCAATTCTTCCGGATAGGGGAGATGCTGGTACTGGCAGCCGCCGCAGCGTTCGATGTAAGGGCAGGACGGATGGATGCGGTGAGGGGAAGGTTCCAGGACGCGAATGAGCTTTGCCTTCATGAAGTTGGGCTTATCGCTTAAGATCCGCGCAAGGATTTTCTCGCCCGGAAGAGTCCTTTCTACAAAGCAGGCCTTTCCTTCGACGAATCCTAGGCCATCGCCGCCGAATACCAGTTTTTCGATCTTGAGTTCAATATCCATCTTTTCCTCTTAGGTCACATCCGACGCGTGCGAAAGTGTATCTCAAGACAGTGGGCAGGCCCGTGGTTAAGTCTGTCTCAGATTATCAGGTTTATTTTTCCACCGCCGATGACCCCAGAGCCATTGTTCGGGATGGCCCAAGATCTGACGTTCGAGAACTTCATTGAGATCTTTTGTGATGGTTTTTTCCCAGCCCGGCTGGTCCATATTATGAACGACCGGTTTTTCGATGTGGATTTCATAATGCCCGGGTGCCTTTCGGAGGCAGTATGCGGAAACGAGCGCGCAGCCGGTCTTTTCGGAAAGTCGCGCGGGGATCGACGTGGTCGATGTCTTCGTATCAAAAAAATCAACCCAAAGACCTTCATTACCGGCCCATTGGTCCACCAGAATAGCGACTCCGTGGCCTGCCTTCAGCTCATGAAAGATGGCCCTGACCGAGCTGTCTTTTGAGATCGGATTGACAGTCATGACACGGCGCATGGTATCGATCGCTTTGTCCAGATAAGGGTTCTTGATGTTCTTGACCACGACCGACCAGGGCCGTTTTGTGAAATAAGGAAGGAATGAAAGATATTCCCAAGAACCCAGATGGGAGATCACGAGGACGACGCCTTGCTCTTTAGAAAAGGCTTCTTCCAGGAATTCATTTCCGAAAAGCTGAAAACGCGTCTCGGCCTCTTTTTTGATTTTTTCGACCGTGAAAAGTTCCATCATGGAAAGTGCGGCACTCTGGAACGCGGAGCGTGCGATCTCTTTTTTTCTCCGATCGGGAAGGGAGTTTCCAAGCGCGCTGGCGATATTTTTTAGGGCGATCTTGCGACGTTTTCCCAAGATCCAGTAGGTTAAGGTCCCAAATCCGCAGGCGATTCTATGCGAAACCTCCACAGGAAGGGCTGTCGCGAGCATAGCCAAAAACCGGACGACGAGGTATTGAAGCCAATAATTAAAGGAAGGTTTTTCGTGCATGAGGCCATGCTAACATAGATGCAAAGATAAGAAAATATTTTTGCGGAGAAGGTTTCTAGGGCAATGCCGTGCGCGTTTATCTCGCGTCTCGCAAGACTTTTTAAAAGATCTCCCGCAAAAGATATTCGACATCATCCCGGGTGATGGGTTTTGGGTTTGCTGCGGTGGAGCCGGACTTGAGCGTTTCTGCGATGATTTTTTCTTTTTCGAGGAGTGGTTTTCCTTTGAAAGGGGAAATGATCTTGAGCGTTTTCTGAAGTTCATGGACTTTCTGGAGGAGGTCCATGCCGACGGCTTGGCTCATGATGGCGTATTTCTGATTGCCCATGGCTTCGAGATTGAGTTTGATGGAAGGCGCGAAACAGATCGAGCAAATCAGTCCATGCGGGACGTTATAAAGGACACCCAGCGGATGCGCGAGGCCGTGGATCACACCTAAGCGCGAATGGGAGAACGCGATCCCTGAGAAAAAACTTCCGAGCATGAGCCCGCCCAGGTCTTCGTCGCGGCCTGCGTTTAACGCGGGCGTCAGGTGACGGCTGATTAGCTGAATAGCTTTGAGCGCGAAGTTTTCACTGAACCAGGTTGCGTGTTTTGAGATGAACGATTCATACGCCTGGACCCAGGCATCCATTCCCGAATAGCACATCACGGCGAAGGGCAGGCCTTTAAGAAGGTCCGGATCGAGGATCACTTTGCGCGCGAGAAAATCTTGGTGGCGGATCGAGAGCTTCACTTTTTTTTCAGGATGGATGATCACGGAATTAGGGGATGCTTCCGAGCCGCTGCCTGCGGTCGTTGGAACTGCGATGAACGGGATCCCCCGTTCTCCGAGAGCGCCCCCTTCTTGATAAAAAACCGGTTTTTCTTTGGCGTGGAAAAGTCCGGCTGCGGCCTTGGCAAGGTCCAACACGCTGCCGCCACCGATCCCGAGGATCCAATCGATTTTTAAGACGCGTCCTTTTTCAATGACTGCGCTGATCTCGCCGAGGGTCGGTTCACCCTGCGTGCGGCAAAAAAACTCGGCGAATAAGCCCGTTTTCTTGAAGTCGTCCGCGATTTTTTCTTTGAAGCCATTTTTTTCAAACGAGGCGCCGTGAATTACGAGCCCGCGAGCACCGAATTCTGCGGTTTCCTTTGCAAGGTCTGAGAGCCCGCCTTTTTTAAAGAGGATTTTGGCCGGGAGAAAAGTTTCCTGCGGAAAAATAGGATGCATTAGTATTGGATAATGACGGCTGTGACCACGAGGTCTTCGGTGCCGGTATTCTTGATGGAGTGGGAGGCACCCTGGCCGGTGAGAATGGCATCGCCGGCCGCTACGGTGAACTCTTTGCCGCCGTCGGTCATGAGCCCGTGGCCTTTTTGGATGATGTAAATCTCGTCTTCGTCTACGTGGTCGTGGGGACCGATACTCGCACCGGCAGGAAGGACGAGTTCCGCGCAAAGCCGTGTGCGCGCCTTGATCTCTTCGTGTTTTAAATAATGGCGGATCGTGACTTCGCCTGTACCGCCGCGCATCACATGGCGCTTTTCAACTTCTTGTTCGGCTTTTTTCTTGATCATTTTAAGAACGTGTTTCTCGCATTTATTGTTTAAACAGGAAATTCTTAAAGCACCAGGGGTTTTTTTTGTCCAAGTGCGAACCCTGATTTTCCTGGAAGAACACCTGATAATTCTTAAAAGGTGTCCAGTCGTAAGGCTCCGAGACCACCGTACCCAGATAAGGTTTCGCTGTGGCGAGGATCTCCTTGTGAGGGAGATCGTCCGGGACGCAGACGCTTTTATTGGGATGTTCGATCATCCACATGGCCGCCGCCACTACGCCGATCGCGACTTGGATGGTGGTGGCGTTCTGATGGGGGACGAGTTTGCGTGCTTCGTCGATCGTGAGGACGCTTCCGGTCCACCAGGAATTGTATTTGTGCCCCATGATCAATGAACCCAAGATGTCCGAGCCCTTCACGATCTCATCAGACATGATGCGGCATTTGGGCTGAAGTTCGTAATTCCGGCAGCGGAGTTCGTGGACCGAGGCGATCGTTTCATTACAAGGCATGTACACATAATGAACCGTCGGGCGATAGATGGGCTTTCCGCTTTTCCAGACCGTGAGCTTTTCGGAAATGCTGAAGGCTTCACCGTGGCGGATGACCATGCCGACGATCTCGTAGTTCGGGACCCAGGAACGCACCCAGGTGTTCATGCCCATTTGAGAAAGAAAGATCTGGTTCTGCGGGCCGTAGTCGGGGATCGTGGCGAGAGTGGGCAGCTCTTTCTCGTGCGTTCCCCAACCCATTTCGACCGGAGAAGTCGCTTCTTCGCGTAAACCCTCGATCGACCAGGTACCGACAAATTCATCGACTTCTTTGGGCTGATCCGTGATCTGGGTGTCGCGTTCACTCACGTGGATCGTCTTCACACCAAGTTTCATGGCCAAGCGGTGGAATTTCTCGTCGCGGATCAGACGTTCCAGGGATTTCCGGTCTTTCTTGGAGGTGGTCTTGTCATGTGTTGCTTTTTCGGCAATATCGAGAAGGCCCTGTTTTGTGAAGTGACTGATGAGCCCGGGGTTGGCGCCGTGGTCGAGTACTGCCGTTGTGGAATCATGCGCCCATTTCGCCGTCATCTTGCGGAGCCCCATCTGTTTAAAATAGAGCGACTTCTCAAGCGGTGTCTTTTTTTCGATATTGGCGTACGGGTCCCATTCCTCAACCGAGGTGTTCACATAAAGCACTTTGTTTTCATGACACCAAGAGAGCATGTCGAGGGAATCGATATTCCAGGACAGGTCGATGATCATTCCGCCGGGGGAGACATACTTGGAAAGCGTTCGCGCAACGTTGACAGGGCTGAGTTTTTCCTGAGAGTAACGGACGCCTTTTTTGATCCAGGGTGCGAGTTCCTTGCGCTTGTCGGCGAAGTCGAGCACGGTGATATTCTTATAAGGGATGCGGATATGTTCGAGGAGGATCGGCAGGGCGCATTTGCCCACGGAACCGAATCCGATGCAAAGGACCTTCTGTTTAAAATCCAGCATGATCATTATCTCCCGTGAAAAAAATTAATGGAGGGATTATAGAGACTCAGGCTTGTCCGGGTCAACCTCTTCCTGTCCGTCGGGAGCGATTACGGATTATTTTTCGGAGCGTCTTTTTCGCGCAGGCGTTCAAAGAACGTGATGTGCAGGCGGCTGACGAATATCCGTTCCAACGCAAGCGCGAGCGCCACGATCACGGTTGCGATGATCAGAGGTATTTGCTGGGTCATCGGTTCTTTGGCAAGGAAGAGCTCCTCGTAAAGATGGATCAGCATGAGAATGAGGAAGATGCCGGCAACCGTGATGTATTCGTGATGTTTGATGATACGGCTCCAGAGGAAAGAGTCCTTCTCGGGCGCCGCGTAAGGTGTCAACCGCGGAAGGAACGAGGGGACATTTTTGCAATAATCCTCGTAAGGTTTTCCAAACATCTCTCGCAAGTGTTTTTCTTCGCCTCGAATGGTCCCCGTATAGATTCCCAGGAAGCCAGCGAGAAAAAGGAGCAGGATGACCCAGTTCCAGACGATTACGGCAACTCCGAGGCCTAGAAAGAAATTGCCGACATAAAGGGGGTTGCGCACGAAGGCATAAGGACCGCTCGTGGCGAGTTTCCGGCCTTTTTTTTCCACGAATCCGAGGGCCCAAAAACGGATCAATTCACCGATCACCATAAGCACAATGCCCCAGCGGAAGCTCTTGTCGTTCATGTGGGAGTAAAAGAGTAGAATGGGGATCGAACCCCAGGCCAGCAGTAACCGGATCTTTTTAAATTTAAACCATCCCTGGATCGCCATAATTCTCCTCAATCTTTAAAGGTCCGCTGAGAACGCGGGCGCCATGATCGCGCCTTTTATGTAGAGCGAGATTATACTGTAGCTTCCCCCAAGATGCAGGGATTTTTTCGAAAAAATTTTCTTGGAAGAAAGTAGGTTTTAGCTCAGTATGGCCGTCCCAATGCTTTTCAATCGAAGTAAGGCGGAGATTGGGGCGGTCTTAATACTTGTCAATTTCAACGCAGGTTGAAAATCGGGCCTTCCCAACAGCCATTTTGAAAAAGAAATAAAAGTTTGGACGGTCACAACTACACGTTTATTGTTTAATAGAAGGAGAGTTCTGGCCGTTACATAGTTCGAATTCCTTTAAACCCCATTTAATAATGACGAGGGAACCATGGAAAAAGAGCCCACAGGACTTGTTCAAAAACGCCAGGGATACTCGACCGAACCCCTGAGGCAGGTAGTTCTTTTTTTTACGCCTCTTCGCATAATCCAGATCCTTGGATTTATCCTGGTATTCGTTCTCTCGCTCAGTTTTTCAGGGACCCAGACCTTCCGGTCTTTCGATGATCACGTTTACGATCAGTTCCTCAAATATCAACCCGCCCCCATGGTTGATCCGGCGGTCGTCTACATCGGGATCGACAGGAGCAGCCTGCAGGCCATACGGCCTTTTCCCTGGCCCAAGCGCTACTACGCGGCGATGACGCGTATTTTGCGGGAATGGGGCGCGAAGGCCATCGTGTTCAATCTTTTCTTTTCTGAGGAGAAGGATACGCCTGAGGATGATCAGGCGCTTCTTGAGGAATTTAAGAAAACGCCCAATTTTTATCTGCCGATCTCTTTCGATTCGGAGGGATTCAGGAACTATTATTACATCAACCAATCGGCGCAGGTTTATAGCGCGGCCGCTCGGGGGATTGGGCATATCAATTACAACCAGGACCCTGACAACGTGATCCGGCGCGTGTATCCCTTCGTGAAGTTCAACAAAGAGCTCGTACCGCATCTCGGGATCCGGGTCGCGTACGATTTCCTCGGGAAACCCGTGCCGACGATGGAGCGGTGCGATTTTCCGCGCGACGACCAGAACAATCTTCTCATTCATTGGGCCAAGCGCTGGAACGATTCCTCCGGTTATTATCCGTTCGTGGATGTACTGAACAGTTACGCTCTGGTCTCCAAGGGCAAAAAGGCGCCGATCACCGCCAGGGATTTTAAAGGAAAGATCTGTCTTATCGGCATGACCGTTTCCGATTTCAAGATGACGCCGCTTGAGGCAGCGAGCCCGAGCATTGGGGCGCTCGGGAATATTATCAACACCCTTTTGACCCGGCAGTACCTTCACGTTCTTTCGCCCAAGATTTTTTCTGCGCTTCTTTTTTTGCTCGCGCTTTTAACCGGGTTTATCCTGATCGCTTTCCGGAGCGTGTTTTCGATTTTGCGCGTGATCCTGCTGGCGGGTATTTGGATCGCAATCTCGTTCGCGCTTTTCTTACGGGGAGGAGTCCTGATCGGAATCGCATCGCCGCTTTTTCTGATTTTCTTTTATTCCCTGATTTCCTTTGCGGTCGCCAAGGTCCAGGAATACAAGGAACGGATTTATTATCTGAGTCTGGCGGTGCGCGATGAGCTGACTGGGCTTTTTGTCATGCGCTATGTGAATACCTTTCTGTCGCAGGCGCTTTCCTATTCCCGCACCTTCCGGAAACCTTTTGCTGTGATCCTTCTGGATATTGATGATTTTCGCAAGATTAATGAAGCCTACGGCTATAGAACCGGTGACGAGGTTCTCAAAAAAGTTGCGGAGATCATCCAATATGCGATCCGCACCAAAGGCCGCGCGATGCCGGATATCGCAGGTCGCTACGGGGAAGAAGAATTCATTGTCCTGCTCGTGGGTTACAACCTGGCGAACGCGGCCTTCGGGGTGGCGGAGAGAATCCGTAAAGCGACGGAGCGTCTCGAATTTCATGCCCCCGGAGGATCCTCTTTCAAAGTTACGGCCAGCGTCGGGGTGTCGGTGCTTAGTCGTGATGAAAAGGATCCCAAAAAGGTTGTTGAGCGCGCCCAGGAAGCCCTGCTCAAGGCAAAATCCTCCGGCAAGAACCAGACCTGCATTCAGAATAACTGAAGTCGACCCAAACAGCGACAATCCCCGCGGATTTCTCCGCCGGGAAAGAGAGGTCTCTCGGAGATGGAACCTGGGATCAAGGCCGTGGCGGGAGTTTTGGTAACATTCGCGAGAAAGTTCCTCAAATGGTTTTTGTTGTTCCTTTGGGCGGCTTATCGAATGATTCCTCTGAGACAGGCACAGCGGCAGAAGGTCGCTGATTTTTTTTATAGGCACTACCCATCTTTTTATTATCGGATGGAGTTTCTTATCGACCGGCCGCCCTTTGATGCCGAGTTCTACCTCAAGGAAAATCCGGATGTCTTAGCGAGCGGTATGGATCCCTATGAGCATTATGCCCGGCATGGGAAAGCCGAAGGACGGCGGCCTGGGGTCGCTTCTTTGTTAAACGATTACCCGGAGTGGATTCGTCGCTACGATACGCTTACCGATGAGGCGCGCGCCAGCCTGCGTCAGCAGATCAAGGTCTTTCCGTCCCGACCGGTTATCTCTGTTGTGATGCCGGTCTACAATACGAATCCCGTTTGGCTGAAGGAAGCTATTGAATCCGTTCGGAATCAGATCTATCCCCATTGGGAGCTTTGCATTGCAGACGATGCTTCTACGGATCCAACGATCCGGACTCTTTTGGAACAATATACGAGGGAAGACGGCCGCATCAAAGTAGTGTTCCGCGAGCAGAATGGGCATATCTCGGCAGCCTCGAACAGTGCTTTGGAGCTTGCCACGGGAGATTGGGTTGCCTTACTCGATCACGATGACCTGCTGTCGGAACACGCTTTGTTCTGGGTGGCTGAAACCATCCATCGTCATCCTGAAACCTGCTTGATCTATTCGGATGAGGACAAGATCGACAAAGAGGGGAAAAGAGTAAAACCCTATTTTAAGTGCGACTGGAACTATGATCTTTTTCTGTCTCACAATATAACCAATCATCTGGGTGTTTATAAAACGCGACTTCTTCGAGAGGTCGGGGGCTTTCGTTTAGGCGTGGAAGGAGCCCAGGATTATGATCTGGCTCTGAGGTGTCTAGAAGTCATCGGCGCCAAGAAGATCCAGCACATCCCCCGGGTTCTCTTCCATTGGAGGATGCACGATTCGAGCACAGCGTCGCATCTGGGCACTAAACCCTACGCTCTTCACGCCGGAGAAAGGGTTCTGAATGAGTATTTCAAGCGGCAGGGAATCCGGGCGACAGCGGAGCCGGTGCCCCACGGTTATCGAGTACGTTATGCGTTGCCTGAAATTCCACCGAAGGTCAGTCTCATCATTCCCACAAGAAACGGATTCCCCTTGATCCGCGAGTGTGTGAAAAGCATCTTCCAGAAGACCACCTATCCTTGTTATGAAATTCTGATCATCGATAACGGATCCGATGATCCGCAGACACTTCACTATTTAAAGGAAATCGCATCCAAATCCAACGTACGGGTGCTCCGGGATAATCGCCCGTTCAATTTCGCAGCTTTGAATAATGCGGCGGTCAAAGCGGTCCAAGGTGAACTGATCGGTCTTATCAACGACGATATAGAAGTGATTTCTGAGGATTGGTTGTCGGAGTTGGTCAGTTTGGCGATCCAACCTGGAGTGGGAGCGGTCGGCGCGAGATTGTGGTATCCCGACAGGACATTGCAACACGGAGGTGTTATCACGGGGCTTAAGGGGTGTGCCGAGCATTCGCATAAGGGATTGGGCCGGGGTTTGCCCGGATATTTTGCGCGCGCGGAGCTGCTACAATCCTTTTCAGCCGTGACGGGAGCGTGTCTTGTCATCAAAAAATCCATATATGAAGACGTGGGCGGACTTAATGAGAAGGATCTCCCCATCGCCTTTAATGATGTCGATTTCTGTCTCCGGGTCCGCGAGGACGGATATCGCAATCTTTGGACGCCTTACGCAGAGCTTTGGCATCGCGAGTCAGCGACGCGAGGGTTTGAGGATACTCAGAAAAAAATGGCGCGTTTTGCCCGCGAAATTCAATATATGAAAAAACGCTGGGGGGATCGGCTGGTGAATGATCCGGCCTACAGTCCCAACCTTACGCTTGATGATGCGGATTTCAGTCTGGCCTGGCCGCCGCGTTATGCACAACAGCCTGTTTTTTTCATCAAGTAAGCATTTCTTGCCGCGCATGGCACGAGAAGTTCCGTCGTCAGAAATCGACCCGGCTTTTCAAAATCTTCTCGGTAGCTTTCTGCGATTTATTGCAGCGCTGTTTTTAGTTTTCTCGTCGATCTTTACCTTTGATTTTCCGTGTTTCCTTGTTACATTATTTGCGGCCATGGGTTCTTTTCCTTGAGGCTGTTGTACAGCCCTGTTCGAGGGGAGGTCCCAGGATTCTTCAGAGCATTTCAACTAACTTTAGCTAATCGTTACGATGAGCCGGGGAGTATCGGTGAGGCACAAAATAGCAGGTTTTCTGAGTGCGCGGCTGGCCATGCTGGGATCTTATGGCGCGCAATTTTTTCTTTATCCCAATTTTCAATGGAAGCAATACATCCGGATGTACCCGGATTTAGAGCAGAACGGAATCAACACAAAAGGAAAAGCCATCAGGCATTGGCTTGTATTCGGCAAGAAAGAGGGCCGGGTTTGTGCCGGGTCGATTCCGGGAATGACCACAGTCAATATTATGGCCGCCAATGGAATTCACGGAGGCGGGTTGATCCTGCTTGTTCGACCCAAGTCTTCTCCGTGGGAAATCGTCGTTATCCATAAGGATCCTTCCCGGGATCAAGTTCACATGTATCTGCGGAAGATCAAAAAGCGTTCTCGAAATGTAGCGCCCCAGAGCAAATCCCACGAATTGTCATTCTCGGCGGACTCGTCCCTTATGAGAGCGATCATTCAAATGCGCGGCAAGTTGGACAAGCGCTATAAAGATATGATCGTCCGCGGAAAACCTGTCGCAAAATTGTTGCCGGATCCTAAATTGTATATGTTGGCGGCGAGCATTGCCTTTGAGGCTGCAGAGACAGAACTTTCCACTCTGGCATACGCGATGGATTATGTTCTTCGTTGGGTGATGGCGGCCTATGAATTCGATCCCACATCAGGTTATGCCGTTCAGTTGATCGATGTGATCTTGTCCCGTTTTTCAAATATCATTATTCACAAAACGGCAGCCTTGGGGTTGTTGGAGAATCCGGTTGCGGCTCAAATTTTGCGCGGAAAAATGTTGGACTTGCTCAGCCGTCTAGTCCAATTGAAAAACGAATTGTTTCAAAAGAATCTAGGGCAAAGGGGCGGCGTAACACCCATGAGACCTCGATTTGGCAAGATTCTTATCGTAGGTACGCCTTATATCCCGCAGAGCTACTACTATCGGGCCAAGCAGAAGGCAGAACATTTTAAAAAACTCGGCCTCAAGACGGACTATCTGGAGCAAGCCGAACTCGGCGGTTTACAATGGCAATCGAGGCTCATCGACGTGGATTTAGTGGTCGTGTGTCGATTGCCAGCCACATTTGAAGTCCTGCGGTTTATTTATTACGCCAAGGGGTTGGGGATCCCCGTTCTCTACGATATCGATGACCTGATCTTTGACGGGGCCCACTTTCCAGCGCCCCTCACATCGTATGCGGAGTTAATAGATCAAAGAACCCATGTTCACTTGATGCTCGACGTTCCTCTTTTCCGGGCGGTGCTTTTATGTTGTGACGGCATTATTGTTTCCACAGCTCCGCTGGCCAGACAGGTACAGCAATGCGTTGCCGAAAAGACACCTGTTTGGGTCTATCCCAATCTTATCGGGGAGGAGCTGGCTTCGCTAGGCGTTAAAACGGACGGGAAATTGTCTTTCGCCGATTTTCAGGAAAAACCATTTCGCAAGGATGGACGACTCAGGATTTTCTATGGAAGCGGAACCAAGGCGCATAAGGAAGCCTTTTACGATATCCTCGTTCCTGCCTTTGCGATGATCCTGGAGAAATATGAACAGGTTGAGGTTCAGATGATCGGTCATTTTAAGCTCCCGAAAATCTTGGAACGTTTTTCCGATCGTATTTTGATGGTTCCATTCATGGATGATTACGGCGAATATTTGGAGCATCTGAAAAGGGCGGATATTAATGTTGCCATCTTGGAAAAGACCATTCTCACGGACTGTAAGAGTGAGATCAAATGGTTGGAGGCGGCCGCTTTTGGGATTCCCTCTGTTCTTACGCCGACCGAACTCTATGGTTCTCTTCTAGGCGACGGCTGGGAAGCGTTGTTTGCCTCGTCCATTGCGGATTGGGTGAAGGCCCTTGGGCAGTTGATCGACAATGCGTCTCTGCGGGAACGGATAGGGTTCAGAGCTTGCGCAAGAGCTTTATCGGACCATGGGGCAGAGATCGGCGAAATTTGCGCGGCAGAGATCTTACAGCATTATTTGCCCCCCGTATCTCCCAACCAACGCAAGAGGATCTTGGTGGTGAATACTTACTTTGCTCCGCAATCGATAGGCGGAGCGACCCGGATCGCAGAATCGCAGGTCAGTTATCTTGCGGAGAAATATGGAAGTGAGTACGAAATACATGTTCTTTGTGCGGACTGTTCCGGGTTCAGGGCTCCCTATGAGGTCGAGCAGTATGTTTTCGGAGATGTCCTGGTGACAAAGCTTTATGTTCCAGACAAGCCGTGGCAGGAGCACTCGGATCCTAAAGTGTTGGCTTTTTGCCGGGATTTTTATTTGAAGTACAATTTTGATCTCATCCATTTCCATTGCCTTCAAATCTTAACGGCTTCCGTGGTGGATGGAGCGCAGGCGTTGAGAATACCCTATGTAGTGACAGTTCATGATGGGTGGTGGCTCTCGTCCCATCAGTTTCTAGTCGATGAAGATGGCAAGACGGTCGACCCGTTTAACCCCCGTGCAAAGCCGGAAGAAATGAATCGCCGGGACTCTTTGAAACGGTGCTTAAGACAGGCCCGGGCGGTCTTGGCGGTTTCTGAGACATTCGCGAAAATTTATCGGGCGTCGGGTTTAACCAATGTTATTGTGAACGAAAATGGCGTGGAACCCTTTGAAATATTGCCCAAAGTGTCCAGCCCTCACGGCAAGGTGCGCGTAGCCCATGTCGGAGGTATCCCTCCGCATAAGGGTTTTTCTTTATTCCGGGAGGCCTTGAAAAAAGGGGTTTTTGAGCGTATTGAGGCCATCGTGGTCGATCACGCCCTTGAGCTGGGCGAAGAGCTCCGCGAAACGTGGGGAAAAACACAGGTGAGGATCATTCCGCGAGTGAAGCAGGAAGAGATCAACCGGGTGTACAGTGAGATCGATGTATTAGTCGCGCCCTCCACCTGGCCGGAGAGCTACGGACTTGTAACGCGGGAGGCGAAAATGGCGGGTGTTTGGGTCATTGCCTCGGACCGGGGAGCGATTGGTGCGGATGTCCACGAGGGGATCGATGGCAATGTTATCTCGGTGGACGATCATCAAGATTTAATGAAGGTGTTCGGTCAGATCAACAAAAATAAAGATTTCTACCTGAACTTTCGTGGCGTCAAGACAGGGAAGCGATTGCGTCTGCCATCGGATCAGGCGGAAGAATTAGCCGGAATCTATAAGAATTTGTTTGAGGCTGGAAAAACGCAGCAATCAAAGGTCGTTGATTCTCATTTTAACCAATAAAACGGAGGTCGTTATGGATATCAGAGAATTTGTGCATTGCGCCAAGCAGGTGGAGCCAAAACTTGAAAAGCTTAATGACGAAAGAGGGTGCATGCTTTTGCGGGAAGTCTTCAAGCAGATCGCTTGGGAGATCAAGGAGACAACAACCGGGGTTGTGAAAGTTGCGGGTCTCGGCCAGTTTGTCGTGAAGCAGGTTGAGCGGGAGAAGGATGGTAAAAAGGACGTTGTCAAGCGGGTCCACTTCCAAGCTTTCTCAAAGCAGCCGCCGGCAAAGCCTAAGCTTCCGTAATCCCGCCGGCGAAGCTATGATTTTGACAAGCAGATGGAGAGATCACTTCTTCCGCGCATCGTAGCATTAAAACATAAATACAACATCGATCTTTTCGCCGTAGCGCTCCCCATTTATCCTCAGATTGACGAAGGGTGTTCATACGATCAGAAGAAGCGACATTATTCTAGACTGGGGAATTACCTTGAGGGCAATGGGATCAAATTTATTTCTTTTTGGGATTACCAGGAGCTCAATAACCCCCGTGGGTAGGCAAAAAAAGATTCGTTGAATTGCCCGGACGATGCGGCGAAGCCAGATTTTATTTTACGCTTTCGCGGGCCTATGGCTAATGATCTTCGCAGGAGTTAACGCCTATGATTTCACGTATTTCAATTCTCAACGGATTATTTATTCTTGGTGCGGTCATTTTGGTCGCTGCGTCTTTCTTTTTTGTGGGTGTGTTTTATCCACCGGACGGTCAAGGAATCGATTATACGCTCCGGGACATGATCCAAGAGGAAAAGCCCGACATCGTTCTTTTAGGCACATCAGTGTTGGGGACAGCTATTTGTGAGGGCGCGCTGGAAAGGCAGTTGAGCGCTCTTCAAGGAAAAACGTACAGTATTATCAGTCACGTTGAGAACCAAGGCTCTGCGCCCTTCTATTTATTCTTTAGGAATCAGGTTTGCAATTCCAGCTGGAAACCGCTCGTGGGCTTGGTCATAATTCGGGACAAACTGACTCGTTTTTACAACCGAAAAGCCATTACCACTAAAATCAGGAGACAGCTTGGGAAAGGGGAGCGGCTTTCTGATTTTCAGCCGGGGTTAATGAGCAAGCGTGGAGTAAACGATATTTTGGCAGAGCGTATTCTCCTTATGAGATGTGCCGGGGACATATCGAGAGATCTTCTGCATATTTTTTTAAAAGAGATCTTGGAAAAAATAGCTCCCTCGGTTGATGGTGTGGATGTGCTGAGCATGAAGTTTCGCGTAGGAAGTTTTAAGGATGGTGCCGATCTCTACGATGGCGGGCCTTATGCTGCAAACTATCGTTTTGATAAAGACCTGGGAGGCTCTCTTCTCCAGCGCATCGTGGTATTGAAACACAAATATAATATCGATCTTTTTGTTGCAGTGCTTCCCACGTATCCTCAGGTTGAACAAGGGTTTTCATACAACCAGAAGCAACGGTATTATTCTCAACTAGAGAATTATCTTGAGGATAATGGAATCAAGTACGTTTCCTTTTGGGATAATGAGGAGCTGAACAACCCCGATCTTTTTCTCGATACCGCGCATATGAAAAGTTTTATGCGGTTTCACGAATTGCTGGCGCAAGAATTGGTTGCCAAAGGCATTGTGAAATGATCTTTTTTTGACCAAGAGAGAATCACTCGGTGGTGGGCACAAAGAAGAGAGATTTGTTGGTTTATTCCGGAGGGTGCTGTAGTCTTCGGGGAGGGTCGAGCTTGGAATTAGAAACGGAAGTATGAAGGGGTTGATTTTCCGAGTCATGAGAGTCCAAGATAGGCGGCAGGGCAATGGCTTGGGGGACGCATGGTACCGTCCATAAAAACGAAGCATAACGGTAGCCGGACGAGGGGGACTTGGTGCAAGGCGAAGAGCGAATCAAAGACGAAATAAAAGAGAGCATAAAAAATGAGGGGGCGGGGTGGAGATATCTTGCCCCGGCTTTTGAGATCAGGTGATGCTGGAAACCCGATCGTGTGCGGGTCGACCACTGTGATCGCAGTCTTTTACCGGTGGGATGTCGTGCTATTTCTGTTTTAAGCGATCTCTTTGCCTCCCAGCCTGGGCGCCAAAGACCGAGGTTTTATGATTTTCGCAGGAGGAGTTGATTCCTATGATTTCTTATAGTTCAAGTTTTAACAAGCTGCTTGTTTTTAATGCGATCGTGTTGGTTGCTGTTGTTTTCTTTTTTGCCGCGGTCTTTTATCCGTCTGGTCAAGGGATCGATTATAGGCTCCGGAACAGGATTCAACGGGAAAAGCCCGACATAGTTCTTTTAGGCTCCTCTGCTTTAAAGGAAGGTATTCGAGGGGAGAGCTTGAAAGAGCGGCTGCATTTTCTTACAGGAAAGACGTATAAAGTCATTCAACAGACTTATGGCGTCGGTTCTAGGTACGAATATTTATATTTTAGAAATCAGATTTGCAGTTCTGGCTGGAGGCCCTCCGTGGGAATAGTCTTTAATCAAGACAGACTGACTTGGTACGATAGTCGATATCTTGCAGCCAAATATATGGGGCAACTTGGGAGTCGGGAGAGGATCTCTGATTTTGAGCCGGGGGGGAAGAGAAAACTTTCGGTGGGAGAGATTTTGCGGGAGCATATTTTTCTGTCGAGGTGTGCTGAAGATATGGCTAAAGACCTTTTGCATCATTTTGTAACAGGAATATTTGGAAAAATCGCCCCCGGAGCAAATGTGGAAGATGTCTTGAATAAGAAGTTTCGCCTTGGAAAATTTAGAAATGATGCAGACTCTCTTCCTAAAAGCCGCCAAGTTCAAAGCTATGATTTTGACAAGGAGATGAAGGAATCGCTTCTTCCGTGGATCGTGGCTTTAAAACATAAATACAACATCGATCTTTTTGTCGTCGTGCTTCCTACCTATCCTCAGGTCGAGGAAGGGTTTTCGTACGATCAGAAAAAACAATATTATGCGAAATTGGAAGATTACCTTGCGAATAATGGGATCAAATATATTTCTTTATGGGATCGTAAGGATTTAAATAGCCCGGATCTTTTTTTGGACTGGAAGCATATGAACCATCCTGCAATAGTGCAGGAGTTGTTAGCCCGGGAGTTGGTTGCTCAAGGCATTGTGAAGTGATTAGTTCGTGACCCAGAGCGAATCAAAGACGAAATAACAGATGGAATAAAACGGGAAAAGAGGCGCACGGTTTTTAGAAGATGATGCGACCCGCATATCAAGGACGAAAATATTCGGACGGCTTCGAGGGCCAGGTGTAAGGCGGTCCAAAGGATAAATGAGGTGGTGGTGTGGAAAAGGCTATAAGAGAGAAGGTTCGCGAGCTCTTGGTGCAAAATTTCGGGAGTAAGGCGCATTTGATCGGCAAGCTTCTGGAGACCGAGGATTTTATCAAAAAGAACCTCTTTGATTCATTTGATCTCATCAAGGTGATCGCGATTTTAGAGAAGGAATTCGCGGTGACGGTCGCTGTGGCGGATCTCGCCAATGACAGGATTAGTTCATTGGAAAAGATCGAACAGTTCGTGATCTCGAAGAGGCCCGTGACATGAACCTCTCTTCTTTATTGGATCATCTGGACGGCCGGCAGATGTTCTTGACGGATTTGAGAAGTCATAAAAGTTATAGTTATGAGGATCTGCGCAAAGCGAGCCTGAGCCTTGCCCGACTGCTTGAAAAGAGGATGATCGCCCCTGGGGACAAGATCGTTTATCTGACGGTTAACTCGGCGTTTTTCTTTCCTTTGATATTTGCTTGTGCCTCACGACGGGCCGCCCTGATTCCCTTGAATCCCAAAATGCATACTGATGAATTACAGCATATTGTAAAACAACTGTCTCCCGGGGTTATTTTTTTTGACGAGGAGTGGCTACCCTTGGCGGAGAGCTTTGAGAATTCCGAGAAGATCCAGGTCAACAGCCAGGATATGCTTTGCCTGGCCGGTGCAGAAGACGGGTCTTACGACAGTGGTCCTTTGGCCGGCGAGGAGGGAGACGGGAAGGCAGTCCTTATTATTTATACATCTGGGACAACAGCCAACAGCAAGGGGATCGCGCTCTCTCATAAAAATCTCACTGTAATGGCAAAGGCTTTTTCGTCTTTCTATGGTTTTCAACAAGGCCAGAAGTTTCTTTCGATGCTTCCCTTCTACCATATCAACGCGCCGATGGTCACAGGGCTTGCGTGCATTAGTGCCGGGGCGCATGTTTTTCTTACAGAGGTCTTCGGGTTTTCTGTGGCCCGAAGCATCTGGGATATTGTCGAGCAACATAAGATCCAGGTTCTGAGCATAACACCGTCGATCATGGCTTCCTTGAGCGATATGTATCCGGCGGGCGCGTCAAAGGATATTTCTTCCATCGAGTATGCGTTGGTCGGTACGGCTCACCTGAAAGAGTCTCTTTGGAAGACCTTTGAGGCCCGATTTCATATTCCCTGTTTTCAGGGCTATGGGCTTACAGAGACGACGACTTGGGCCGTCATGACCCCCAGGGATGAGAGAAAGCGTTATGATTCCGCGGGGATTCCTGTCGATTGCGAGGTGCGTATTGGCCGATCGGGTTTGATCTCCGCCGAGGGGTTGCCGGAAGGAAGCGGGGAAGTTTTGATTCGTGGAGATATCATTATGAAAGGCTATTGGGGTAATCCCGAAGCCACCAAGGCTGTGCTTGTGGATGGCTGGCTCAAGACGGGTGATATCGGTTTTCTAGATAGAGATGGCCAACTCGTGATCGTCGGACGGATCAAGAATATCATCAAGCGTAAAGGACAGCTTGTGATTCCCGAGGATATTGATATTGCTGTCGGGCGTTACGGTCATATCGCGGAATCGTGTACTTTCGGCATTCCTGATGACATGCTCGGGGAACGGGTTGTCACGGCGTGCGTTTTGAAGGAGAGGACGCCGGAGATCGAAGCTGAGTTGTATGATTTTGTCCGGGGAAGTGTCTCTGCGCAAAATATGCCGGATCAATTTGTGTTCTTCCGGTGCTTGCCCAAGAACAGTCTCGGTAAGGTCGATCTGAAAAAGCTCAGGGAATATATTTCCGGACAGACGGCTCGGGATCTTTTCGCGATCTTCGACAAAGCCCGTTACAGAAAGGCCAAGACGCCGGATAAAGAGGCCATCTTGAAAGCTATTCAGGACTCTTTGATCGATGATACTCCGTTCTGCCTCGTCGGATATTGGGGGGTGGGGCAGCGGGATTTTGCGGATGAACACGATAGGGCCGCGCTGGATCATCTGCGTATGCTTGTTGATGAAGCGAACCGATGTGTCAACAAGCCTTGGGTCAGGCTTACGCTTATTTTGGCGGATATCCACGGTCGTTGCAATCTCGTGCCCGAGGCATCGGCCCGGAGTTATTTTAGAGCTATTACCGAAGAGTGCCGGAGGCGTGGTTTTGACAATATCTATTTGAGCGAGATCTGGGCACAGGCCGGACTTATTTTTGATGATATCCTTAAACAGTTAGAAGATCCGGCCTTTAACAGGCTATGGCAGGAGTTTTCTCTCAAGGATCAATTTATCAAACAGGCGGAGAGACGGCAGCCTCAGGAGGATTCCCAGAGAGCTGCGCGAAGGTATTATGCCATTGTGATGGCGGAACGCGAACCCATCGCACGGTATTGCGCAGGGGCGGTGTTCTTTACGCATAATGACCTCGAATATGCAGGGGTCAATCCACCTCTTCCGACGATTTATATTCATTCCATAAAGTCCGGTATTTCAGAGAAGCCCTGGTTTCTCGGGAGCGCATCCGAGAAGGGCGATGATCCAAAAGGAGGCGTTCAGGCATGATTATTTTTCCGTCTTGGGGATATTTTATTTTTCTTGTAGCTGTTGTACTTCTTTACTGGAGGCTATCGCGTCGGTGGCAGAATATGCTGCTCCTTACGGCCAGTTATGTGTTTTACGCAAGCTGGGATTGGCGGTTTTTGGGGCTGATCATGGGTGCGACGGTCGTGGTATTTTTTTCCGGCCAGCGTATCAAGCGGGCCCCAAGCGCGTTCGAGCGCAAAGCATTCTTTTTCGGGGCCGTGTTTTTGAGCATCGGGATGCTTTGTTTTTTCAAATATTATAATTTTTTTATTGATTCTCTGGCCGGACTTCTTGGCTTTTGGAATGTGGACGCGACGAATTTGCATCTTGAGATCATCTTACCTCTGGGTATTTCTTTTTATACCTTCCAGTTATTGAGTTATGTCATTGATATTTACAGGGGTGTTATAGATCCCGTCGATTCCTTTCCCGAGTTGGCTCTGTTTATTGCTTTTTTCCCGAAGCTTCTCGCCGGGCCTATCGAGAAGCCCAAAGCACTCCTTGGCCAGATCGCGCGAGATCGTGTTTTTAGCAAGAGCCAATTCATGCAGGGGATTGACTTGATCGTCTGGGGTCTCGTGAAAAAACTTGTGGTGGCAAACAACCTTGGGCTCTATGTGAACATGATATTCGCCCTTAAGAATCCTTCGGCTGGGCTTCTTCTCCTGGGAGGCTTTGGCTTTGGCAGCCAATTGTTTGCTGATTTTTCAGCGTACACAGACCTGGCCCGGGGATCCGCTAAATTGTTGGGACTTGAATTGATGAAGAATTTTGACAGACCTTTTCTCGCAAGGAATCCTTCGGATTTCTGGAACCGATGGCACATTTCTCTCACGCAGTGGATGAAAGACTATATTTACATGCCCTTGGTGGTTCGTCTGACCAAGAAGCGTCCTTTTCTCGGATATGTTGTCGCGATCATCATTTCATGGGGCTTTATCGGGCTCTGGCATGGTGCGGAGTGGAAATATCTTATCTGGGGTCTTTATTATGCCGCTATTATTATTTTGTATCAGCTGATATTTAAGCCAGCTCTCGATCGTGTGTGGAAAGAGAATTTCCTTACACGCGCATTTTCGATTCTCATAACCTATTTTCTGGTCAATATCGGATTTCTATTGGTTCGTACGCCATCTCTTGGATTTTTATGGGACCAGGTCAAGGTGGAGATTCCATGGCATGGTGGCCGGCCGCTCTTTGCGAAGTCTTATGCTGATGGGGATGTCGTGCTGGTTCTGCTTTGCGTATTTCTGTTTTATTCGATACCGCTGCTTGTTTCGATGCTTTGGCAAGGGTGGCAAAGGCGGAAGTCTTGGGATCTAGATGAGGTTTACGGGTTTTCTTTTATGCTGTCGCAGGCTTGCTACTTATGATATTTGCAGGCGTTGATTCTTATGATTTCATCTATTTCAAGTTTTAACTGTTTGAACTTTAACGAAATGGGGAGCAGTATAATAACTCCGGCGTTTCAGGGCTTGTCAACCCCGGAGTGGATTGCTCAGGGAATTATAAAATGATCAGAAGGGGTATTCTCTAATATTTCGAAATGAACATTATGGAAAAAAAATTTATTATCGGTGTGGGTTCTCAACGCGCAGGCTCGTCATTTTTATGGCGATTGCTCGGACTGCATCCGCAGATCAAAATGCACCCGGTTAAGGAGCTCCATTATTTCGATACGCTTTATGGGATTAGACCGGAAGAGAAGTTAAGGGTGTTTTCAAAAAAGTCTTTAGCCCTAGAGATTGATAAGCTTTGCCAGACCAAGGAGTTTGGTTTTATCAATCCTGATTGGCAATGTCATCTTAAGACACATTTTCATTTTTTTACAACGCCGATTGAAAAAATCAATTATCTCGATCTCTTCTCCGGCCTCGGAGAGGATGAGGGCGTAAAGTTTTTGGGAGAGTCCACGCCCGAATACATGTTGCTCCAAGATGCACAGATTTCTCGGATGAGGGAGCTCGTAGGTGATGCTCGCATAGTATTGATGTGCCGCAATCCGATAAAACGAACGATCTCTGCTTTTCGTTTACGGCTCGGTGGTGGTGAGGACGAAGTTTTGCCTGAGGAGAGAGAACGATTCTTTCTGTCCTTATTGACTGGAAATCGCTTGTGGATAAGAACGCAGAGAGAATTCGGCAATTATAAATTAGCTTTTGAGAAATATAGTAAATGTTTCAGCAATGTCCTGCTTTTGCCGTATGACGACATTATTGACAATCCTTCCGGGATGCTTGAAAATTTATCGCGGTTTCTTGACCTTGCTTTTGATGAGAAACATCTCAAACCCGCCTTTAAGACAATGTTCAATGCCTCGGAGGTGGAGTATTCCCCAGGACCTGAGGCTATGGCACGGCTTGATGGCCTGTTTACGGACCAACTTAAAGAGGTGGAAGATCTTTTGGGGAGCACCCTAAAGTATTAAGACGTGGGGATGTTCTGCCGACCGAGACAGTCACAAGATTTTACGGATGGCCGAAAGAAAAGAATGATCCTCGAACGCGTAGAAATGAATTAGAATCACAGAAAGCTTCATGGAACGTTTGACGCTCTGAGCGCGCTTGAGTACGGAAAACAGGCGGGCTATTTTTGTTAATTATTCAGGGGATGGAAAAGCGCATTATGATAAAAAATTTATTTTTATGTGTGGGTGCACAAAAGGCAGGTACCACCTGGTTGTACGCGCAGTTAAAAGATCATCCGGAAATCGGTTTTTCAGGCGTGAAAGAGGTCCATTATTTCAACACGTTGTATTGCGACAGCATTCTGCTGACGAGAAGAAAAGTAAATGAACTGGAACGGATCCTGAAAGAAAAGCGTTCGGCATTAGAACGCTATTTTTCAAATGTATCGTCTGGCAAGCCTGTTAATAAAGTCATCCACGAGTTATTATCACCTGTCAATGATCAGTGGTATATAAAGTTGTTTTCTCATAGTGGGAAGAAATATGCGGCTGATTTTTCACCGGAATATGCCCTCCTGCCTGACGCGGGATTTGAAAATATAAAAAGAGTGTGCCAAAATAAAAAAATACTTTTTATAATGAGAGATCCGGTCGATCGGGCTAAGTCAGCGATGCGTTATTTCTTTGAAATGCAAAATACGGATATTCGTGATGTTACGAGAGAAGAGCTTGTTGAACTAGCGTATTCCGATATGATTATCGAAAAGTCTTCATATCATGTTACCGTCCAAAAGCTGCAAGAGCATTTCAGGCCGGAGGATTTATTGTTTCTTTTCTACGAAGATCTTATGCGGAACAAACAAAAGGCCATCAATCAGATCACCGATTTTCTTGAAGTTGCCGCAGTGGCACTTCCTGAAGAGCGATTAGAACGCAAAGTTAATGTGACGCACGATTTTGATTTTTCGAATGAAATTGATAAAAAACTCAAAGCGAAGCTAAAAGATACTTACGATGCGTTAAGCGCTAGATTTTCTAAGCTCCCAGAGTCTTGGGGGCAGGCTTAGTCCGGTTTTATTTTCCGCAGGTCCTTTCGAAGGATTTTCCAAAACCTCCGACTCATTATCTCCTGGCCACAAGCGGGCAAGTGTCGGTATTTCCTGCGTTCTTTCCTTTTCATAATCCCTCCTTGCAGTTATCATATCCCACAAGCGTTGCGTTAAATTATCGGAGCTACCCCGCATGAGTTCTGAGAAAAGAAACGATATCTTCTCAAACGCAAAAAAACTTTTTGCTTTTTTGAAAATGAGCCAGGTTAATATGTGGTTTCTGGCATTGTCTGTCGTTCTCTCTGTCTGCTTCAGTCTTTCGGCCCTCTACTCCGTCAACTTGTTGTTTCCTCTGACACACGGGATCATCCAAGGGGATTTCAGCCATATGGTGGATATGGCAGGCGTTCATTTTTTCGTCAGGCGCTTTCCAAATTTTTTTAATACCTCCAATAAGCTTTTCGCGCTTGCCGCATTCTGGTTCTATATTATTGTCATTCTTAAAAACGCCTGTCTTTATTTAGCCTCTTTGTGCAGCCAGACCCAGGCGCGACTCGCCACGGCAAATGTTCGCCAATTGCTGGTCAAGAAATGTCTGGGTTACAGCAAAAGTTTTTACGATAAGAACACGACCGCGTTTTTGCACACTGTTCTTACGAAAGCGACCGGCATGATCGAATCCCAGTTCGATCTCTTTCAGGGGTTCCTCTCGCAATTCTTATTGCTCGTCGTCTATCTCAGTCTCATGCTCAAAACCTCCTGGAAGCTGACTTGTGTTGCGATCATCGCGGTTCCCCTGACGCAATTTGTGACGCATGGGATCATCCTGAGGATTCGTGCCGCCTGGCTGGAGCACGATCGTGTGGCCAAGAATCTTCATGAAAAGATCTTCAATATGCTTTACTGCATGCCGGTCATACGAAGTTTTGCCAAGGAGCAGGAAGAGATAGAAAAATTTTCGCGTGCAAGTGAACAAGAGATCGCGCAAGCATTTAAAACGCAACGGTTGAGCAGCCTCGCGGAGCCGGTCGAGGATCTGGGAGCGATGACCGGGATCCTATGTGTTGCTTTTGGATTGGCGCTCGTGATGCGGATCGACCACACTCTGGACGCGTCGCAAGCCTTTGTTTTCTTTTATCTGGCGATGCGGGTTGTTCCGGGGTTCGCCGCGTTCGGTAAGTTTAAAATGGGGTCTGCGGGCGCCGCTTCTGCATTGCGCGATATCGAGCAAGTCCTTCACTATGAAGGGACCACTCTGGTGGTGAGTGGCTCACAGAAATTCACAGGCCTCAAGAAAGTGATACAGTTCAAGGACCTTTCTTTTCGATACGGAGAAAAGGAACCTTGGGTTCTGGAAAAACTCAATTTTTCCGTAGAAAAAAAATCGATTGTTGCCATTGTGGGACCTTCGGGTTCGGGCAAAAGTACGCTCGTGAACTTGCTTTTAAGATTTTATGATTGTTCTCCCGGGACGATTTTAGTGGATGGTCATGACATCCGGGGGTATGACGTCGCTTCGCTGCGACAGCGTATGGCGTTCGTGAGTCAGGAAGTGATTCTCTTTAACGATACGATCCGTAACAACATTGTTTATGGTGCCTCTTCGGATGTTCATGAGGAACGTTTAAGGTACCTTGGCATCAGGGTTCGCATCCATGATTTTGTCAAAAAGATGCCGCAGAAATATGAGACCCTTGTCGGCGAAAGGGGTGCCCGTCTTTCGGGGGGTGAGCGGCAAAGGCTTTCGATCGCACGGGCGCTTATCAAGGACCCGGAGATCTTGATCATGGATGAAGCCACGAGCGCTCTTGATTCTGGGACGGAAGCCTGGGTCCACAACTTTATTTTGCAGACGCGAGGTGAGAAAACGCTGATCCTTATTGCCCACAGGCTTTCTACAATCAGAAGAGCCGATAAAATCGTCTATCTTGATCAAGGTAGAATCCTTGAGTCGGGCACTCTGCGGGAGTTGATCTATAAGAAAGGCCTGTTCTTCAATTTGTGGACAAGCCAGAGATTACGGGTGTAAAAAGACGTTGGCGTCCTGCATTTCTTAAGTTTTGCGCAATGGACATGAGTAGTATCAAGAAAAAATTTCAGATAGCAGGTTGGATGAGGTGAAGTGTCTTATGCAGGAGCAGGATTTTAGTGAAGGAAGTAGTTACGATGTTTTGGGGGCGTGGATGATCCGTGAAGTCTGAAATCGGCCGGGGCCCCTCTCTGCGATCCCACGATTGGCGCAAGCGATGTATTGCGCTCTGCATGGGTATCATTGTGAGTTTGCTGATATTGGAAGGCGGCTTGCGGATTGCCCAGCATTTATTTCCGATCAGTCTCCTTGTCGATTCAGATCGCCTGTCAGTAAACAGATATCCTGGACAAGTCTGGGGTAATGTTAAGCTGAACAATTTTGGTTTTAAGGATGCGGACTTTTCTATTAAGAAAAATCACAGAGTTCGCGTTGTCGCACTCGGTGATTCTTTCGCCTGGGGAATCGTCCCCCGTGAATACAATTATCTGACGCTGCTGGAGCGGAGCTTGCAGTCAGACGGGCTTGATGTGGACGTTCTTAATATGGGGATTCCTGGTATCGGTCCCGAGGAATATCTATACATGCTTCGCCATGAGGCGTTGTTCTTTCACCCGGATATCGTGCTAGTGTCCTTCTTCATCGGGAACGATTTCATCGATTTTCACCCGCCGCTTCAATGGTTCGAGCGATTTTATATTTACCAGTTTGCGAAATACTGCCATGGCTTTTTTAGATCCGTGGAAAGATCGCTGGCGGCTTTCCGTGCTTATCGCGATTATGTCCCGACCTTCAAAAAGGAAAAGTTCTTTGAAATTGAAAAGATTCGAAGTGTTTTGTTTCGAAAAGACAACGATGTCTTGCGAAAGAGAATGCGAAACGTCTTGTTGAAAATCAAAGAAATGGACTCTATCTGCCGGAAGAACGGTGTGGCTCTGGCTTTTGTCTTGATCCCCGACCAGATGCAGGTCGACCCCGAGCTTCAGCAGCAGCTCTCGGAGAGATTTCCAAGAGAGATTCCCGTCGGGAAAATGCAGTGGGAGGTTCCCAACAGGGTGCTCGGGCAATATCTTTCAGGACTCGGGATTCCTTACATGGATCTTTTGGATGCGTTTAAAGCGGGTGGGGCGGCCTTATACAAGCCAAGGGATACCCACTGGAATATTGCGGGTAATGCTTTGGCCGCTGAAAAAATAAAGGCCACTGTCATTAATTTGCTTCCAAAAGAATCGAAATGAAAGCACCGGCTCAGACAGTGCGGAGGTTTTAATGGATGTTTCCAAGATGGCAGTAGTGGCGCATTTATTTTACAGGGAGGAGACGGAAGCGATCCTCAAGCTTCTCGGGAAGCTCTCTTTTGAGTTCGATCTTTATGTCTCCGTGCCGGTGGAGAAAAGCGAGTGGGTGAAAAATCTTCTGGATGAAATGTTCCCGGGTAAAAAGATCACGCTCCGGGTGGTTCCGAACAGGGGCTATGACATTGCCCCGTTCGTCTGCATGTTTGGGGATGTTTATCCGTCTTATGACCTGGTTCTCAAGCTGCACACAAAAAAAAGTCCCCACAGGTTATGGCTTAAGGGTTGGGGTGAATATTTAATGAGAAACCTTGCAGGATCTCCGGAGATTATCGATTCGATCCTGCGGATGTTCGAAGAAGACAAAACTCTCGGGCTGGTTTATCCTGAAGCGATTGCGCCCCTTAAAGCGGGATTGGAAGATCCATTGCCTTCGGACTGGGATAGTTGCGTGGCGCTCGCCGCGCGATTAGAATTACCGCTCCCGGAAAAAAGCCAGCTTAGGTTTCCGGCCGGTTCTATGTTCTGGTTTCGCCCGAGGGCGCTCGCCCAGTTATTTGGGCTCGGGCTTACCTTTGAGGATTTTCCGGGAGGTAAAGCGATCCGGCGCAATGGGACGTTGGCCCACGCGATCGAGAGGCTTTTGGTGCTTATGGCCAAAAAACAGGGAAGCTGTTTCCGTACGGTTTGCTTCGAACCGTTTCGAACGATTCCCAACCCCTCCCTTTGGCAAAATGCCAGGGACATGGTCCACTGTGAGTGGAGCAGGTTCTTGGATTTTTTAGGCATTCACGGATGATCGTATTATGATGAGGCGTGCAAAGGGTCTGCCTCTCGGCTAAGTTTTTAACCTGAGATTTCGCCGGCATTCTCAAGGGATACTTGGCATCAAACGAAAGGGCCGTAAATTTTGAGTATTTCAAAAAAACAGATGATGTTCTTTGCTGCGCTTGTGGCTCTGTGTGTGTGGGGTTTTCTTCTCTACTCGAACACCTTGAGAGGGCCCTTTCTGTTCGACGATGAAAAATTCATCCTGAAAAATCCTGCTATTAGACAGCTTGGGGATCCGGCGCTTTGGCAGGATCTGAGTTACCGCAAACGTTTCGTCGCGTTCTCTTCCTTTGCTCTGAACTATCACGTCCATGGAAATGATGTCGCCGGCTATCATGCCGTCAATATGGCCATTCACATTTTTACCGCTCTTTCTGTGGGCTGGTTTTTATTGCTGCTCCTTAAGACGCCGCGTCTGCGGGAAGAAAACATCGCAAAGCACAACTATGCGATAGCTCTCCTTGTCGGATGGCTTTTTGTATCCCATCCGATCGAGACAGAAGCAGTGACCTATATCACTCAACGGTTCGAATGTCTGGCCACTCTTTTCTACGTGCTCTCACTCTGTCTTTATCTGAAGGGGAGAATGAGCTCCGAACGTCCTCTTCAAGGGACTGCTTTTTTCATGCTTTCAGTTGTGGCAGCGATCTTGGGAGCTTTCACCAAAGAAATTGTTTTTACACTGCCAGCGGCACTGGTTTTGATCGAATGGATCTTTCTCAAGGAGCCGGCCCCTCTGAGCTTTCTGAAAGAGCCTGGGTCGTTCTGGAAGAAACCGTGGATTTATAGCGGGATCGTTCTTCTATTAATGGTTCTGATTCTTTTTTGTCTCTCTATCAATCTTCGAGGGGTGTTTTCGCAGCATGCAGAGATTGGCATTACCAGCGGGACCTACCTTTTAACCGAATTCCGTGTGATCCTCAAGTACATCGGGTTGTTGTTCCTTCCCGTGCGGCAAAACGTTGATTATGATTTTGCCTGGTCTCACGGGTTGTTGGACGGCTCGACTCTTGCAAGCGCTCTCGTGCTTCTTGCGATTTTTCTTCTGGCGTTTCGATCGATCCGTCGCTTTCCGCTGGTCGGGTTCGGCGTGCTTTGGTTTTTCCTCACTTTGTCTGTCACTTCGAGCTTTGTACCGCTTAAGGATGCCATTTTTGAGCATCGGCTTTATCTTCCTTCCATAGGTTTTTTAATCGCGTTTTGCGCGGGCCTTTATTATTTGATAAAAAATTACAGACTTTTTCTCCTGAGTATGATCGGAATCATTCTTATTTTCTCTTCGTTGACCTACCGGCGAAACGAAGTTTGGACCAACGCGCTCGTGTTTTGGCAGGATGCCGTCAGTCAATCACCCCGGAAGTCACGGCCGTATGTCAACCTGGGGGTTGAGTACCAGAGAAGGGGTCAGCCGCAGAAGGCGATTGAGGCTTATCAAATGGCTTTAAAGTTCCATCAGGGGCTCAGGGAACCTTTGGCCCAGCTCTATAACAACCTGGGGTCGCTTTATGGAGAAATGAAAAAATATCAGGAGGGGATTTATTTTTGCCGCCAAGCGGTCGAGTTGGATCCGAAAAATTATCAGGCACAGAGCAACCTGGGGTATGCCTATGCCCTTACGGGGGATTATAAGAATGCGCTTCTATATGGACAAAACGCCGTCAAAATGGCCCCCTGGTTCGAAGAAGGATGGAACAATCTTGGGATGACCTATGGACTGATGGGCGAGTATCAGCAGGCCGCTATGCAGTTTCAGGAGGCTTTAAAGATCAATCCCCGTTATCAGGAAGCCGCGGCGAACTTACGTTTGGCCCACGATCTGATGAAGGAGAAATAAACTCCATGAGGATTGCGATCTTCCATAACTTTATCGACAATATCGGAGGGGCGGAGATTGTGTCCCTGACGTTGGCCCGGGAATTGGGGGCCGATATTTATACGACCAATATTGATCCCATCAAGATCCGCCACATGGGTTTTTCCGATGTGCTTCCGAGGGTTTTCTCGATTGGAAAAGTCCCGCTCAATCCTCCCTGGAGACAGCAGATCGCCCAGGGGAAGTTCCGGCGCCTCGATTTAAAAGCAAAGTATGATTTTTTTATTATTGCCGGTGACTGGGCTATGTCGGGAGCGGTCAAAAACCGGCCTAATCTCTGGTATGTCCACTCTCCGATCCGGGAGATCTGGGACCTGTATCCCTACGTGAGAGAAAGCATGGTTCCTTCCTGGTGCCGGCTGTTTTTCGATCTCTGGGTCATGGTCAACCGGTATCTCAACCGGAAATATGTAGTTGCCGTGGGACGCGTAGTTTGCAATTCTGAAAATACAAAGAAGCGGGTGAAACAGTTTCTTCAGAGGGACGCCACCGTGATCCATCCTCCCATTGAGATATCAAAATTCCATGAGGCCCCGTCGAAGGGTTATTGGCTTTCAGTGAACCGGCTTATAAAACACAAGAGGATCGAACTGCAGATGAAGGCTTTTGCCGGGCTTCCCGGGGAGCGGCTCGTCATTGTCGGAAGCTATGAGCAGTCAGACCATTTTCTCGAGTATGCGGCTTCTTGCGAAAAAATAAAACCGAATAACGTCGAAATCAAAAGCTGGGTCTCTCATGAAGAACTGGTAGAATTGTACGCGCATTGCAAAGGTTTGATCACCACCTCACAGGATGAAGATTTCGGGATGAATGCGGTGGAGGCGATGGCCTCCGGAAAACCCGTCATCGCCCCGGACGAGGGAGGTTACCGGGAGACGGTCGTTCACGGTCAAACCGGTATTCTGATCGATGCTATTGATGAGAATAAACTCCGCAACGCCATTTTGAAATTGGGAGAAGAACTGGCTCACGATCCCGCGAAATATCGTGAAGCTTGCCAAATTTCAGCGCGCCGGTTTGGTACCGGGGTTTTTATAGAAAAGATAAAAAGTGAAATCAGTCTCAGTCTTAATGCGACAGGCCCAGGGAGATCGTCCCATGCAAAAGAATGATCCAAAGCAGGAAGGCTCGTTTCCATTCGTCACGGTCATCATTGTTCACCGAAATGGAAAGCGTCTTATCAAGGAATGCCTGGATTCTTTGCGGGGTCTGGATTATCCAAGGGACAAACGCGAAGTTCTTGTGGTGGATAATGGTTCGACGGATGGGTCGGTGAAATATATCAATCGGAGCTATCCGGAGGTTCGGGTTCTTGCGAACGATCTTAATAACTACTGTAGCGCCAATAATCTTGGAATTCGGGAAGCGCGGGGGGAATATGTCGCGTTGCTCAATAATGATACGAAAGTAGACCGGCACTGGTTGGTGGAGCTCGTTCGTGCCGCCCAGTCCTCCGAGGGCATTGGCGCCGTTGGCAGCAAAGTTCTTTTTTTTGACGGAAGGATCCAAAGCGCCGGACATGAGCAACTGCCCCATTACCACTGGGGGGACCGGGGCCTCAAAGAAGCGGATCAAGGACAGTATTCCCGAACCGAAGAAGTGACGAGCGTTTCGAATGTTTCGGCGCTCTATAAAAAGGAAGCCTTAGAGAAAGCCGGTTTTTTTGACGAGGATTTCCACATGTATTCCGAAGATCTTGATATGAATTACCGGTTGCGGAGTCTCGGGTATAAGATCGTGTTTGCGCCGCGCAGTTTTGTTTATCACAGGCTTCGAGGTCCTCGGAGAATGGATGCTTTGAAGCAAGTTCTTATTTTGAAGAACAGGATGAGGTTTCTCGCCAAGCATTTCCCCCAAAAACTTCCGGAGCATCTTTTTGGTTTTGGGGAAATCCTGCTTTTGCCGGACGCGCTGTTTGACGAGATTCTTGATTTTATAAAAAAGGATCTGCCGAAATACTTGGGGGATAAGCCGGAGGCGATCCAGCAATTGATCTCTGGCGCGGCGGACCTTCGGGATTTTCGCTTGCGTTGTTTCCGGACCGTTCCATTCTTTAAGATGCTTAGCCGGATACGGAATTGGGGCGCTGGAAAATTGGCGTTCCGATCATCGGGGGAGTGTTGCCGAAAAGCTTCCTAGTTCACTTTCGTTTGATCCCTAGAATGCTAAGCATGAACGCGGAAAAAATGGTTTGGATCCCCAGGACGATGAGCGTAAGAGCCAGGATGGAATTCTTGATCTCGTTGAGCGGTCCCAGGTGAGTCTCCAGCCATTTGACGAAGATCTTCATATACATGAAGCCTCCCAGACCCACTCCAAACAGCCCCAGAAGACTGGCACGTTCGATGTTCATGTAGCGGTAGAATTTTTCTAAGACAGGGCTGTCCCCAAGATGCGTGATGGCGTATGTCTTGGCAAAGACCGAAAAAAGGACCAGCTGAAACCCCGTGATGATAAAAAGCGAAGAAAAAAACATGGGGTGATAGTAGAAACGGATGCCGGGCAGGCTGATCGCGTCAAAATAAAAAAGAGGTAGCGAGATCATCCCGATAGATAGCATTAAAATCCCCGGCATAAAAAAGAGGAAAAGCGGCTTGTAAAGAAGCATGAACCTCAAATGCCGCCACCCGTCCGAGAATCGTTTCAGCTTGGAGATGCCTTTTCGTTTGTGGTAATCGACAGGGAGTTCGAGGATCCGGAGGTCTTTTTTTAAGGCCATGACGATCATTTCCGAGGCGAACTCCATGCCAATGGTCATGAGGGACAGGCTTTGATAAGCTTTCTTAGTGATCGCCCGCATGCCGCAATGAGTGTCGTGGATCTTGGTCTTAAAGAACAGACGTAACACGGAGGAAAGTAGCGGGTTGCCGATATGTCGGTGCGACCAGGGCATGGCCCCCGGATCGATCTTGCCTTTGAACCGGTTCCCGATGATAAGATCCCACCCTTGAGAAAAGGCAGCCAAAAATTTCGGGATCTCCTCAAAATCGTAGGTGCCATCGGCGTCAGCGAGAAAGCAGTATTCTCCCCGAGCGGTCTCAAAACCCTTCTCACAGGCCGCGCCATATCCCTGGACAGGTTCCAGGACAACATGCGCGCCATTCTTTGAGGCGATCTCGGCGCTCCGGTCCGTAGAACCATTATCGATCACGATCACTTCCGCGGGGACATTCATTCGTGAAAGGACCGACTTGATCTTGGAAAGGCAGAACTCCAGCCCCGCCTCTTCGTTGAGGCAGGGGAGAATGACACTTAATGTTGGCTTTTCGTCCATAGTGAAAACGTCTCCCCAGTCTGATAATAGGAGCTATCTTATAACGCCGTCATCGTTCCCCAAACAAAAATTTGCTCTCTGTCGCACTTGTCCTTCATTCAGTAAAAACTCTTTTACAAGCGGGTGCGGTAATGAATTTCTTGAAACCTTTGCGGGCGAGTCAGTGAGCCGTACTTCGTACGTCCTACGCAGTGATATTCTTGTCAAAGAAGAGACCGTATGCTACTATCCCGTCCTTATGAACAGCCCGCAAGCTTCCACAGCCTCAAAAGCGAATCTCGATTTCCAACCTTTGAAGGCGTGGCGTTACAACACGGATCGTGTCAATATTTCCACCGTTCTAGCGCCGCCCTACGATGTGATCTCCCCGGAAAAACAGCAGAAACTTTATGACCGATCACCGTTTAATTGCATCCGTCTTATTCTGAATAAGAAAGATCCCGCCGATACCGACCAAAGTAACAGCTATACGCGCGCTCGCGACGCATTCAAGGCATGGCAAGAGCAAGGCATTTTGATCCAGGAGAAGGAGCCCTGCTTCTATGTATATCGCCAGACCTTTAAGGATCCCGCGACAGGTTCCGTCAAGAATCGATCCGCGCTGCTCGGGCGTGTCCGGCTTGAGCCGTTCGAAAAAGGCATTATCGTTCCTCATGAAAAAACGCTCAGCGGCCCAAAGGCGGATCGGATGCGGCTTCTCAAAACCGTGCAAACCAATTTTTCTCCGGTATTTGGTCTTTATAAAGATGAAGGATTGCAGGTCGGGGTCATCATTCAGGACCCTATGAATTCCAAGACCGTGTTCGAAGCGGAAGATGATGACAAGATAACTCACAAGCTTTTGGCCATCGAAGATGCGGATATTCTCGTCAAACTTCACAACGCCTTGCAATCCAAAAAGATCTATATCGCGGACGGGCATCACCGTTATGAAACCGCCCTGGAATATGCCCGGTTAAAGCGGGAAGAACAGAAGGCCTCTGGCAAGGTCATTTCCCCATGCGATTATATGTATATGGCCCTCGTGAGTTTTGATGATCCGGGTTTCATTGTCCTTCCCACGCACCGGATCGTGACGAAACTTGATATGACGGATGGCGAGATCCTCCGCCGGCTCGGAGAATATTTTAAGGTGGAAAAAGTCCCGCTTTCAGAACTGAAAAAGATGACAGCTTCCTACGATCATGCGGGGCGGACATTCGGGTTGGTGGTCAAGGAGGGGAATTTCCTTCTCACCCTGATCGATAAAGAAAAAGCTAAAAAGAAGATGATCCAAGGGAAGCCCGCAATCTGGTACGATCTTAATGTGAACGTGCTCGCGCATTTGATCTTTGCTGAATTGCTTGGGCTTACGGAAGACCGGTGGGAGGGGGTCCTGAAATTCGAACACACGGTCGATGGGGCTGTGGCACCGCTCCAAAAGGGCGAGGCACAAGCTGTTTTTCTCCTGCAGCCGCCCAAGGTCGAAATGCTCGAGAAAATGGGCGCCGTGAACGAACGCATGCCGCAGAAATCCACCTATTTCTATCCCAAGCTCGCTACTGGGCTTGTTTTTTATTCGCATAAAGCATAATTTCAAAATCCGCGAAATCCTCGAACGTTTCTGGGATGTTTTATGCCCCTTGTGATCGAAACCTTCCATTCTTCCAAAACCCCCTGGGAAGTTTTTCAAGCCGTTTACGCGGATTCCCAAACTTGTTTCTTTCTGGACAGTCCCCACTATGCGCCGCCCGACCAGGTGTATTCCTATATCGGGATGGACCCTTCTCTTGAGATTCGGCTCGACAGAGACGGTCTTCATATAAAGGGGGAAGAGTGCGGAAAATATCCTGCCGACGAACTTTTCCCAATGCTCAGGAAAATCCTCAAAAAATACCAGATTTCTCCCAGAAGCGCGCGTCCGTTTTTTGCCGGTGGATTTGTTGGTTATTTTGGATACGAAGCCGCGGACCTTTGTGACAAAATAAAATTCAGGACGAAGCCTGCGCCAGACGCTCCCCATGTCTATTTCGCGTTGTTCCGGGATGTGATCGTGTATGATCACAAAAAAAAGGTTTATTATTTGGCGAGGCAGAACGCTAGTAAAGCTTGCGGCGTGCGGCGTGCGAAAAAAATCAAAACTTACTTTAAAAATTCAATAGGAAGAAAAGGGAAGCCTTTTAAGCTGAAAAAGTTTACGGCAGAGATGACGAAAGAGCGATTTCAATCGATGGTGGAAAAGGCCAAAGACTACATCGCGGCTGGGGATATTTATCAGGCGAATCTGTCACAACGTTTTTCTTTCGGCTACGAAGGTTCTTCGCTGGCGTTGTATGGAAAGCTCCGCGCGATCAATCCGTCGCCTTTTTCCTGTTTTTTGAAAACCGGAGATCTTGAGATCGTCAGCTCGTCGCCGGAAAGACTGATCCTGAAGAAGGGACGCGTTTGCGAGACTCGGCCGATCGCAGGGACGTGCCCCGCCCACGGTCCTGCGAGGCAATTTGTGGCATGGCGTAAAAAGCTCCTTCAAAATGAAAAAGAGAAGGCCGAGCATTTGATGCTTGTGGATCTCGAGCGCAACGATCTCGGTCGTGTCTGCGACTATCGCTCCGTGAAAGTTCGGGAGTTTATGACGCTTGAAAGATATTCCCACGTGGTGCATATCGTTTCCAAGGTTACGGGGCATCTCCAAAAAGGAAAAGACGCGCTGGACGTGATCCAGGCCTTGTTTCCGGGAGGGACGATCACGGGATGTCCCAAGATCCGGTGTATGGAAATTATTGACGAATTGGAACCCGTGCGCCGCGGGGTTTACACGGGCTCACTCGGTTATATCGATCTTTGCGGGGATATGGACCTGAATATTGTGATCCGGACGATGCTCTTGCGGAAGGGCAAAGGACATTTGCAGGTGGGCGCCGGGATCGTGAATGATTCAGATCCTGAAAAAGAATACGAAGAAACATTGCATAAGGCTAGAGCGCTTATTTCGGCGCTGGTTTCTGCCAGCTCCGAGAAAGGCGTGCGCCGCACCTCGTACAGCGCGGGTATCTTTTCGCCGCATTCCGTACCCCGCACGCTATACCAATCATGATGAACTATAAAATCTACCAAAACGGCAAAGAAGTGAATGGAGAACTTCCGTTTGATCTCATGCGAACGGAAGCGGTCGGCATTTTTGAGAGCATGCGTGCTTACGGCGGCCGGATCCTTCACGAGGAAGATCATCTCTCCCGGCTTTTGGAATCGGCAAGGACGGTGGGGTACCGGCCATTTCCTGAATCGGCGGAGCTCCGGCGGGAATTGAAAGCGGCGCTTCGGGCCTTTGGGCAAAAGGACTGTTATGTCCGTCTGACGTTATGGGAAGGACAGACATTTGTGATCCTGGGCAGTCGGGAACATGCGAAAGAACTTTATAAAAAAGGAGTGGTTCTCAAGACCGCGTCTTTTCCGCGCGGCGGGCCGAATACCTTCCCTTGGCAAGCCAAGGCCTCCGCCTACCAGCAGGCGATACTGGCGAGTACCGAACCGCATTCGGACAGGATCTATGAATGGGTATTCCTGGATCACCAAAACTTTCTGACCGAAACCCGCATCGGCAACTTTTTCCTCGTCAAATATCGTTCCCCATTCGTTGGGTCTGGAGAAAAGGGTGGCGCGACGCTCTTCACGCCGCCGGAGCACCTAATCTTGAATGGAGTGACTCGGAGGTTTGTGATAAAATGCACCCTCGAATCCGGGTTTCATGTTCGAGAAATTCCGCTGACACGGCATGAATTTTTCAATGCTGATGAAGCTTTTCTTTGCAATACTTCCTGGGGGATTTTGCCGGTCCGTGAGCTGGATGGTCGCGTGATCGGTTCGGGGAAACCGGGGCTCGTCACTTCAAAACTGCACCGTTTCTTTAAGAGGAGGGTTCAACACGATGTCACGCCATACCGTTCGCCGCGCACTCATCAGCGTCTCTGACAAAACCGGTCTTATTCCTTTTGCTAAAACACTGCGCAAGCATGGCGCGGAAATTCTCTCCACCGGCGGCACTTTGAAAGCCCTTAAGGAAGCCAAAGTTCCAGCGATGGCGGTTGAAGATTACACGGGATTTCCGGAAATGCTCGACGGGCGCGTGAAGACTCTTCACCCGAAGATCCACGGGGGTCTTCTTTTTCTCCGCCACAAAAAAAGCCACCAAAAACAAGTTAAGGCGCATGGCATTAAGCCCATCGACCTTGTGGTCGTGAATCTCTATCCTTTCGAGGAAGCTACGAGCAAGGGAAACCTGAGCATGGACGACGCCAAAGAATTTATTGATATCGGAGGTCCTTCGATGCTCCGTTCCGCAGCGAAGAACTATCAGTCGGTGACCGTGATCACGGATGTGGCGGATTATGAGCGCGTGGCCCAAGAACTCGATCAGCACAAAGGAAGCGTGACGGACGAAACACGCTTCGCTCTTTCCCAAAAGGTTTTCGAGAAAACTTCTGCCTATGATGCCGTGATCAGTCAGTTCATGGCAAAGCATAAGAAAAAGACCAGCGAAGAACCCGCGTTGCCGCCGCAATTCGTATTCCATTTCAAAAAGGCCCAGGATCTCCGGTACGGCGAGAACCCGCACCAAAAGGCGGCTTATTATATCCCGACGACCCACAAGGCTTCGGCTTCCTGGACCCAGCTTCATGGCAAGGAACTTTCTTTCAACAATCTCATGGATGTCGACGCGACGCTCGATGTACTTGCCGAATTCAACGCGCCGGCGGCGTGTGTGATCAAACACAACAATCCTTGCGGTATCGCGCAGGACACGCAGGCTTTGGTGGCGGTCGACAAAGCAATCGACGGCGATATTCTTTCAGCCTTCGGCGGGATCGTAGGGGTGAACCGTTGTTGTGATCGCAAGATCGCGGAAAAAGTTCTCGAGAAGCTCGCGTTTTTCGAAGTGTTGGTCGCCCCGTCTTTTAAACCCGGAGCGCTGAAGCTTCTCAAGGCCCGGAAGAATCTCCGGCTGATCGAGGTCCATCAGTTTCGCGATGAAAACCTTTATGACGTCAAATTTCTGCGTACGGGGATTCTCGTTCAAGAGAAAAACAGGCCCATCAAGGATCACATGGCAGGGTTGAAAAAGAAACTGAACTTTGTCACGAAAGCCAAGCTTTCGGAGGCGGAGACTGAGGAGCTGATCTTTGCTTTCCAGTGCTCCAAAGTTGTGAAGTCGAATGCCATTGTCCTCACACAGGGCAAGCATACGGTCGGGATCGGAGCGGGGCAGATGTCACGTGTAGATTCAGTCCAGATCGCGATGCAAAAAGCAGGGTATCTTACCGAAGGCGCAATGCTCGGTAGTGATGCTTTTTTCCCCATGCCGGACTCCATCGAAATGGCGGCCAAGCATAAGATCAAGGCCATCATTCAACCCGGCGGTTCGATCCGCGACGCGGACGTGATCGCGGCTTGTGATCAGGCTGGCATTGCCATGGCTTTTACCGGCGAGCGGCATTTTAAACATTAAAATGCGAGGAACGGGAAACGCTGAACGGTTAACGAATCGTTCCCCGTTTGACGTTTCCCGCTTCCCGAGAACATGAACTACTCCGAAGCTCTTCGCTATCTGAATTCCTTTACCGACCTCGAGAAGCTCGCGCAGTTCCCCAAGAATCCATTTTTCAATCTCCGGAGAATGGAGCATTTGCTCAAAGGCGGCGGCCATCCGGAAAGAAAATTTTTCTCCATTCTGGTTGCAGGCACCACAGGAAAAGGGTCAACCGGGTTTTTTCTCGAATCCATCCTGAAAGCTAATGGTGTTCAGGCCGGTTATTATCACTCGCCCCATGTTGAAGATCCGCGGGAAAGAATACGCGTTCAGGGGGACATGGTCTCCCCGAAACTTTGGGCCGAAGGTCTTTCTGTGATCCGGAAACGGCTTCAGACAAAACCTCTTCCCAAGGGATGGGGCGTTCTGACCTATTTTGAGATTTTGACATTTCTTGCCATTTGGATCTTTGCGAAGAAAGGTGTCAGAGTCGGTATTTTTGAGATCGGGCTTGGCGGGCGACTTGATGCGACGAATGTTCTTAAAGCGCCGCTTGTGATCCTGACACCCATTCACCTCGATCATGAAGCATTCCTTGGTAATACGATCACCAAGATCGCCAGAGAGAAAGCCGCGATCATCAAACCTCATGGTCATGTGGTGATCGGTAAACAATTTCCGGCCGCTTTGCGCGTAATCCGCCGCGCGGTGAAAGCAAACCAAGGCACTTTATGGAAGGCAAAACCTGTCTCCAGTATTCCGATCGGGCTTGCCGGAGATTTCCAAAAGATGAATGCTGGCGTTGCTTTGAAGGTGGCGACTGTATTAACGGAGTATTTTGATATTTCCCTGTCTCTTGAACGATCAAAGGAAGGACTGAGAGGCCGGAACTGGAAAGGACGGATGGAAAGTTTTCAACGAAGCGGTCGCCGGTTCATTTTAGACGGTGCGCACAATCCGATCTCGATGAAGGAGCTTGTTAGATCGCTCCGGCCTTCCTCAGCCACATCCGGTGCGAACAAGGAAAGAGATCTATGGCTGGTGTTCGGCGCTATGAATGATAAAAACAGCCGTGAGATGCTGAAGGTGGCTAGCGGATTATTCCCGAAAGTGATTCTGGCCGGGATCGCGGGAAATCGCGCTAAACCTATCGCGATGCTCGTTGAAGAAGCGAAAGGGCTTTTCAAATGCGTTCTCACGGCCCAGAATATCGATGAAGCCTTGAAAATCGTCAGGCAAGCAACGGATCCCGGAGCACGAGTGGTTGTGACAGGATCGTTCTATTTAGTAGGCGAGGCTAGAAAGATTTTAAAATCAGCGCAACGGAAAAGCATTTCGTTGCGTGTCGATGGATGATCGTTGTGCGAGAGCCCTATGACTAAATTTGAATTAGATGACACGATTACAGCGGTTGCGACTCCAGCTGGAGAGGGCGGCATTGCGGTGATCCGTGTGAGCGGCCCAGGGGCATTCGAAGCGGTCGAGCCGTTCTTTGTCGCGCATGAAGATAAAAAACTGAGCTCGAGGCCGGCGAATACGATTTGTTGGGGGAAATTCATGGACCCAGCCGGGCTCCCCGTAGACCAGGTGCTGGTCAGTATTTTCCGCGCTCCTCAATCCTATACAGGCCAGGACGTGATTGAAATCAGCTGTCACGGAGGGCTCGCGGTCACAAAAAAGATCCTGGCGCTCCTGCTCGGGAGGGGTGTCCGTCACGCTGAGCCTGGAGAATTCACGCGCCGTGCATTCCTGAACGGAAAACTCGATCTCACGCAGGCCGAGGCCGTGCTCGATCTGATCCATGCTAAAAGCGAACGCTCACTCGATAGTGCCATTCGCCAACTTTCCGGCTCGCTTTCGCGCACGTTCAAAGAATTAAAGGACGAGCTCATTCGTCTTTTGGCGCATATGGAGGCCCATCTTGATTTTCCAGAAGAAGATCTAGCGGTGGATGTGAAGGACGGTATGCAGGGACAATTCACGAAGGTCCGGGAAAAAATCAGCGCACTCATTACGGGCTTTGCACGCAATCAGTTGATCCGTGAGGGCATTCTCGTCACGTTGGTGGGAAAACCCAATGTCGGGAAATCTTCTATCTTTAACGCGCTTCTCGAACGTGACCGTGCGCTTGTTTCCGATCTGCCGCACACCACGCGCGATCAACTGGAAGAAGCGCTCGAGATCCGCGGATTTTTTGTGCGATTGCGCGATACCGCGGGACTGATCTCCGCGGCGGGGCATCCGCTTGACAAGATGGGCATGGACCGGACGATTGATGCGCTTCACGAAAGTCATATGGTTTTGTTCACAGTGGACAGCTCCGCTTCATTCGAAGAGACCGATCGGCATGTTTTTCAACATATTCCTCAAGACAAGAAGGTGATTGTGTTGCTGAACAAGTCCGATCTCTCGTCCCGGATCCAAGAGAAGGAAATGAAGTCGTTCGTCGGCGATAAATCCGCCATCCATCTTTCTGCCAAGACGCGCGAAGGCTTTAAAGAGCTGGAACAGCAGATCGCGGATTTTTTGGAGCAGGAAACTTCCGAAACGGGGGAACAGATCACCAAGCTGCGGCACAAAAAAGCTTTAGAAGCTTCACTTGAAACTTTGCGGCGAGCCGAACAGTCGTTCCAAGAAAGAATGTCGCTTGAGTTCGTGACGCCGGACCTTCGCGTAACCCTGGAGGCCATAAAAGAACTGACCGGAGAGGTCTATTCCGAGGATCTTTTGGACGTGATCTTCTCGGAATTCTGCATTGGTAAATAATTAATAAAAATTTTTGAAAAAAAATTTAATAACCGTTTGACTTCGAAAATTTCTTTGTTAGAATTCCACTCGCTGAACGAGCTGTCGAAAAAATATCATGTGGGATTGCGCGTTGAGAGCAAAGTTTTTAAAATTAAAAGATTTTTATAATTCAAAGTATTCGTGAAGCATTCTTGAATTTTGAAAAACCTTGATTTTTAATAGTAAAAAAATATAACGGCCATCAGGGCGCTCCGGATCACTCTTAACGAAAAACAAGAAGATTAGGGCGGAAAAGCACGTAAGCCTTAACACCCAAGAGATTCCATCAACGAAAAAAGATTAAAGAAAAAAAATTCGAAAGCGATACTATATGTAGTGGATAGCTCCATCAGATACATCAACATATAGTAATGTTTAATAAGCTTTTAAAAAGTTTAAGAGGAGAATGAGTATTATGAAGACCGAGAAGCTATCTGCGCTCCAGGAAGCAACGCATTCAGGGAAAGGTCTTGTTTTTAAGAGGTTTTTTACGAAACCGGACGTGCATCCGCTGGATGAGATCAAATATGTCAAGCGCAGCTCGGTGATTACCAACCCGGACGGCTCCGTGGTCTTCAAGATGGAGAACGTGGAGGTCCCGGAGAGCTGGAGTCAGCTCGCGACGGATATCATTGTTTCAAAATATTTCCGAAAAGCCGGTGTCCCTGAGACAGGTTCTGAGGTGAGTGCCCGCCAGGTGGTGTTGCGCATTGCCCGCTCGATCCGGATCGCAGGGGAAAAGCTCGGCGGTTACTTTAAGGCTATCGGAGATGCTCAAATCTTTGAAGAAGAATTGCTGCACCTCCTGATTCACCAGAAATGCGCCTTTAATTCTCCCGTTTGGTTCAATTGTGGAATGGATCTTTACGGGATCAAGGGAAGCGGTGGTAATTTTTACTGGGATCCTGTGACGGACACGATCCGTCAGGCGACGGATTCTTATTCGAACCCGCAGTGCTCGGCTTGTTTTATTCAGTCCGTGGATGATAGCCTGATGTCCATTTTTGACCTGATCAAGAACGAGGCCCGGCTTTTCAAATATGGATCGGGGACAGGAACGAATTTCTCCAAGCTTCGGGGAAGGCAGGAAAAACTCTCAAGCGGCGGCACCTCGTCAGGACTTATGTCCTTTTTGGAGGTGCTGGACCGCGGAGCGGGTGCGACGAAATCCGGCGGGACCACGCGCCGCGCGGCAAAGATGGTGTGTCTGGATCTCGATCATCCGGAGATCATGGATTTTATTAATTGGAAGGTTCGCGAAGAAAAGAAGGTCGCTGCGCTGATCGCTGCCGGATACTCCTCGGATTTCAATGGCGAGGCTTATAAAACGGTGGGCGGACAAAATTCTAATAATTCGGTGAGGATCTCCGATGAGTTCATGCGCGCTTACTTGAATGACGGAAAATGGCAGACGCGTTTCCGCACAACCGGAGATGTTCACGAAACTTTTCAGGCCAAGGATCTGATGGACCAGATCGCATTTGCCGCTTGGGCGTGTGCTGATCCCGGCGTCCAGTTCGATACTACGATCAATGATTGGCATACCTGCGCCAACACCGACCGTATCCACGCGTCCAACCCTTGCTCGGAGTACATGTTTCTGGATGATTCGGCCTGTAACCTGGCATCTCTCAATGTTATGAAATATCTGAGGGCGGATGGAACTTTCGATGTCGAAGGGTTTCGTCACACGACTCGCGTTTTCATTACGGCGATGGATATTCTGGTGGACTATGCTTCTTATCCGACCGAGCAAATCACCCGGAACAGTCATACCTACCGGCCGCTTGGGATTGGCTATGCTAATCTCGGAAGCCTGCTCATGGTCAGCGGTATTCCCTACGACAGCCCGCAGGCATCTGCGATCTGCAGCGCACTCACGGCGATTTTGACTGGGCATGCCTATAGAACTTCCGCGGAGATCGCGGCCTCCAAAGGTGCTTTTCCCGATTATAAAAGGAATGAAAGTTCTATGGTGCGCGTGATCGAGAAACACCGTGCGGCCGCTCATAAGATCTCTCAGGAGCATTGCTGGCAGGATATTCTGGTTGCGGCACATGAAGATTGGGAGGATGCCTTCGAGATTGGAAAACTGTATGGCTATCGCAATGCACAGGTTTCCGTGATCGCACCGACCGGTACGATTGGTCTTCTCATGGATTGTGATACTACGGGGATTGAACCGGACTTCGCTCTTGTAAAGTTCAAGAAGCTCGCGGGCGGCGGCTATTTCAAGATCATCAATCAGTGCGTTCCTGCGGCCCTTCACAAACTTGGGTATGCCGAGAGTGAGATCCAGAACATCATCGAGTATATCCAGGGCACCTCGCGTCTGGAAGGGACTCCGTGGATCAATCGTGAGACTCTTACAGCGAAAGGCTTCAGCCATGCGGAGCTGGACAAGATCGATGTCATGCTGCCGTCGGTTTTTGATCTTAGTTTTGCTTTCACGAAGTGGACGCTCGGGGAAGACACGCTGAAGCGTCTCGGCCTCAAACCCGAGGATTACAATCATCTCCGGTTCAACGTACTCGAAGCGCTCGGATTCTCAAAATCAGAAATCACGGAGGCCAACAATGTGGTGTGCGGTATGATGACCATTGAAGGGGCTCCGCTGCTCAAGCCCGAACATTTACCGGTCTTCGATTGCGCGAACAAATGTGGAAAATACGGCGAGCGTTTCATCGAGCCCATGACGCATGTCCGCATGATGGCCGCGGCGCAACCGTTCATTTCCGGTGCCATTTCTAAGACTGTGAATTTGCCGCACGAAAGCACAGTCGAAGAGATCGAAAAAATCTATGTGGAATCCTGGAAGATGGGACTCAAGGCCGTCGCGCTTTACCGGGACGGTTCCAAGTTGTCCCAGCCGCTTAACACAAAATCCGGTGATTCGGCTTCTGATAAAAAATCTGAAAAAAAGAACGAACTCCAGGCCGCGCATCCTCCCGTGTTGCAGCGCAAACGTTTGCCTAAAAAACGCGCGGGGATCACGGTGGAATCTCGTGTCGGGGGACAGAAGATCTATCTGCGGACCGGGGAATATCCGGACGGATCGATCGGCGAGATTTTTGTCGACATGCATAAGGAAGGCGCTGCGTTCCGCTCCATGATGAACTGCTTCGCGATCGCGGTCTCACTCGGCCTGCAATATGGTGTACCGCTTGAAGAATTCGTGAACGTCTTCACGTTCACGCGCTTTGAGCCCCAGGGGCTTGTCGATCATCCGAATATCAAACTCTCCACTTCGATCGTGGACTATCTTTTCCGCGTTCTAGGTATGGAATATCTTGGAATGACGGAATTTGTCCAGATCCCTCCCGCTCCCGAAGATCTGCAGATCTATAAGAGAACTGTTCCGAGTGTCGCCCAAGCGCCCATGATCGAAACTCCCGTGAAAGATCCGGCGCCTCATACGAGTGCCATCAAAAAGAACGTTTCGCTTAGCGCTGCGGGTGCGAACGAACACCTCTCGAACATGATGGGAGACGCGCCCTTCTGCACGAATTGCGGCCATGTGACTGTGCGGAGCGGTTCCTGCTACAAGTGTCTCAATTGCGGCAACAGCATGGGGTGTTCTTAAAACAGTACGGCGTGAAGCGTACGGAGTACCGCGGTTAAACTTTTTCGGTTTAACAACACCGCATCCCTTACGTATTGCTGTCTCTTTAAGGAAAAGTACGGTAGAATTTTTCCCTATGACACATCTTTGTAAAAGATATGGCCGCTTTCCCACCACGACCTTCCTTTTCTCATGACTCCCCACGAACCCATTGAAGCGACCGAAAAACTTTTCACCCGTATTCGCTCTCGGGATTATCAAGGTTGGGTCCGGCTCGGAACTTATTTTCTCATTATTGGGGTATTTGCTTTTCTTTTGGGGACTCATCGGCTCGATCGATTTGAGGATTTGGTCCGCGACGGTTTTCTAAAACATGCCGCCTGGGGCAAAGCTCACCCGGACATTGTTCTCATTGAAATATCGGAAACATCTTTGGACGAGATCGGTCCTTGGCCGTGGCCGCGAAGTTATCACGCGATTACAGCACGCCTTTTGAGCGAATGGAAGGCGGCAGCGATCGTGTTCGATCTTGATCTCTCAGAACCGACCGATCCGAAGGACGATGCAGACCTGGCCCAAGCGCTTTCCAAAACGGGAACTTCTTTTTACTTGCCCGTGGATCTGAAACAGCAAAAAGAGAAAAAATTTTGGTTGCATGGGATGCCCGTGGTTTTGGATCAAGGCGGAGGGAAAGTGTACTGGTCTCACGCGATGCCGGAGTTCGAAAAACAGGTGCGGGCGACGGGGCACAGCTTTCTTACGTCGGATTCGGATGGCGTTCTGAGACGGTTCGATCCTTTTATCGCGGAAGGAAAAGAAAGGCGCCTTTTTCTGCCGCTGCGCGTGGCGTTCGACCAAATGAAAAAACCCATCCCGCTGGCCGAGGAATGGGGGAGCTTTGAGGATCACCGGGGGAAAGTCCTGATTCCTTGGAGCGAGGTCTGGGACCGTGGTTTTGTGCGTTACAATTATGCGGACTTGATTCATAGTTTTTATGCGATCCAGAAAGGGATGCGGCCAGTCATGGATCCGGGAAAGATTGCCGGGAAGATATGCCTGGTGGGGCCCACAGCGTCGGGGACGTCGGAACTCAAGATCACGCCTTTCAGCCTTACGTATCCGAAGATCGGTGTCTACGCGCAGGTGCTGAACGCTGCTCTGACCGGAAACTGGGTGCGCCCGGTTCCGTTTTTGGGGAATATGCTCTGTCTTCTTGGAATCGGTGGCTTGACCCTGGTCCTCTTTGTCCTGCTCCCCGGGGCAGGGTCGCTTGTGGCGGGACTTTTACTTGCTTTGGGATGGCTCGCGTTTTGTTTTGTGGCTTTTGCGAAATGGCATCTTGGGTTCTACGTGGTCTATCCCGTCTTGCTCATGCTCTGCCTTTTTATTTTTTCGGCAATCTATGTCCAGATTACCGCGACGCGCGAAAGATCCCGCCTCTTTCATCTTGCTACGCGCGACGGCTTGACCGACCTTTATGTGATCCGACATTTTCGGTTAATCATGAACCAGATTGTGATGGAATCAAAAAATGGGAAACAACCCCTTTCGGTCATTTTGCTGGATATCGATCACTTTAAAAAGATTAACGACACCTACGGTCATCCGGCCGGAGATATGGTGCTCAAGAAAGTGGCCCAAACCCTTGAGGCGCATATCCGCAGGAAGCGGTCATTCTCCCAGATCGATTTTGCGGCTCGCTACGGAGGCGAGGAATTCATTATTATGCTCCGGAGGGCGGATTTGAAAGAGGCCGCGGAGGATGTGGCGGAGCGTCTCCGGGAAAAGATCGCAGCTTTGACCTGTGAATGGGAAGGCAAACCGATCTCTGTCACGGCCAGTTTTGGAGTGGCCGCGCTCCATCCCGGAGAGAATATTCCCGACCCGATGGTTCGGAGGGCCGATGCCGCGCTTTACCGGGCTAAGGACAACGGCCGGAATCGGGTCTGCAGGGAGGACCGATAGTCTTTCTCGTGTCTTGACCGGAAGGGTCGGAACACATAGACTTTAGCTCGTTTTTAATTTTGTAAAGTGTGCGGTTACTCCGTACGCGGTATCGAGTTAAGGAGAGGTGGCAGAGTGGTCGAATGCGGCGGTCTCGAAAACCGTTAGGCTCGCAAGGGCCTCATAGGTTCGAATCCTATCCTCTCCGTTGTTCCTGTGAACAATGGCGACATCGTGATGGACTAAGGAAGTTCATCTGCGATGATCGCCGCATGCTCTGAAGGAGACCTTTATGGCTAAAATCTTGATTGTGGATGATGAGAAAGAAGTTGCGGAAAGCCTTGCCTCCATGCTGCGTCCCGCAGGATTTCTTGCCTTGCTCGCAAATAATGGAAGCGACGGTTTGAATCTGGCAAAAACAGAGCATCCGGATTTGATACTTCTTGATATTAATATGCCCGGCATGGATGGAGGGGATGTTGCCCGGGTTTTATCGGATAATCCAAAGACAAAAAACATCCCCATCGTTTATATAAGCGGTATGGTGACCCAAGGCGACGAGGATAAAATCCACGGGCGCGTACTTATTTCCAAGGCGACTCCCGCAGGGGCGATTATCAAGAAAATTAAAAATGTTTTGGGAATGGCCCTTTGATCTTCTAAGGAAGGACAGGACCGCGGACTTCACACCGTCTGTTCCATCCCAAACAAGGGAGTTTTTTTTGAAAAAGAAAACAAACCCGCTTATACGCAAAAGCGCCTTGCTTTTTGCCGTACTGCTTTTTTCCTTTTTGCAAAATGGTCGTTGCGAAATCCTCCAACTCAAGAATGGCAATGCCATCGAAACAAAAATCCTTAAAGAGAACGAAAAGTTCGTGACCGTCCAAGCTCCGGGAGGGGAAGTCAAGATTCCCAAGAGCGATATCCAAACGATTTGGCGCGGGGGCAAGGAGGAGCTTCTTGAGGTCCGGGGGAGGCAGGTCTTTTTTGCCAAAGGCATGGAGCTCTACAAGGAAGGGCGGTTCCAGGATGCCGCGGATGCTTTCGAAAAATCCATTGTTTCGGGCGCCGAAAACGCCCTCATTTATGCCAATCTCGGCAGTGCTTATGCTTCCGTTGGTGAAATTAGAAAAGCTGAGGCGAATTTCCTCAAAGCGCTGGGGGAAAAACCCAACAACCTTGATACGCTTTTAAATTTGGCGCATCTCTATGAGACTTCCAAGAATTACAAAGCCGCCGTTTCCTATTACCAAAAAATCATTACGCTCAAGCCGGATGCCTCGGATGTTAAAAGGAATATGGCTTATTGCCTTTATATGTCAGGGGATTATTTGGGAGCGGCGAAGTTCTTTGAAGAAGTGAACAAGAACAACGATGTTGTGGCCGCGTGTAATGCCGCAGCGGCTTATATCCAAGCAGGCGAATTAGACAAGGGGGACATGATTCTTGAGCCCTTGATCAAAAATTCTTCTGCGATCTCGAGGGTGTATCTTTATAAGGCGGAGATCTTACGGTTGCGGAAGAATTATTCCCAGGCCGAGACGCAGTATCATGAAGCTTTATCCCGGGATCCTAAAGATCCTCGAATTTCGTTCGGTTTCGGATTGTTATATCTCGATATAAAAGAATGGTCGATGGCCGAAGCGGCTTTTAATGAAGCCCTCGCGAAGGATCCCGCGTCTTTGGGAGCGGTCCGCGGGTTGGCGCAGGTTTTTATTCAAAAAGGAGAATACCAAAAGGCGATTGCCCAATATGAACAGTTGGCGAAAAAAGATCCGGATAATCTGGCGATTGCCAGCAGTATCGGGCTGGTTTACGTTAAGATGAACCAACCCAAAGATGCTCTCGAGATCTTTCAGAAAATTCTTTCTAAAAATGACCTGGACGCGAAAGCGCACACAAACGCCGGCTTGGCTTATGCTTTGATGCCTGATGTCAATAATGCTCTCAAGGAATGGAACCGCGCGCTCGAGTTGGACCCCAAGCTGGAGTCCGCACTCCGGGACAAAAAACTATTGGAAGAGGTCATGCAGGGTAATAAAAATGAAAAATCCCCTACAGCATAAAAAAAACGGTTTTACGATGGTTGAAGTGTTAATCGCGGTTGTGATCCTTGCGGTTCTTGCTGCCCTCGTGGTTCCCCATATTTTCCATCAGGCCGAAAAAGCCAAAGAAGCCGAAGCTGCCAACAATCTCGGGGCTATCCGCGCCGCCGAACTTCTGCGCCATGGCATGACCGGACAGTTTGTTGCAGCAGATGATGAAGCCGGGATTGAATCCGCGCTTGGACTTTTGATCAAAGGGCTTTTCTATCGCTACAAGATCATCGACGCCAGCGCAGAGAATTTTCTGGCGGTCGCAACCCCTCTCGAATTATTAGAAAGCTGGCTTCAAGAAATGAAGATCGACAAAGACGGTTTTGTAGGGTATTCGCCGGGCGACGGCGGCGGTGGTGGCAGTAGTGGTGGCTCCGGCGGCGGTTCCGATGGTGGTGGCGGCGGTGATGGTGGCGGTTCCGGCGGCGGTTCCGGTGGTGGTTCCGGTGGTGGTTCCGGCGGTGGTGGCTCGGGCGGTGGTGGGGGTATCCCCGATAGTACGCAGACGCTTCCGGAGAGTGCGCCCTTGCCGCCTTTTACAGGTTATACGACTGAAATTACGAAAGTTCTCGATACCTTGGCATCGTCAACGACTACGTTAGATATTTCTGGCATGGGATCAGGGACTCAGCTTGCTGATTGGCTTCGTACCAACAGTGTGCCCGTTTCATTCGGTGATCCGGGGGCTGGAAATTGGGGGGTTTTTTCTTGGAATGGCACCTCAAAATCCATCGTACTGAGTACCGAGCTGGAAGGCAATCAATACGCAGCGGCGTATGTGCTCGCGCATGAGACCAAACATGCTATATGGCACGATGATTGGCAAAAACACGTGAGTTTCCCCTTTCCTCCGGTGCAATATGGTGTTCCAAATCCTTTATTGGGGGATACACGCTCGGGCGATGCGCAGCATGGCACGATCGATGATGAGTATACCGCTTTTTCAACAGGAGCTCAGATCTGGATGGATTTGAAAAAACCTCCCAACCAGGTGTTTGACTCGGCAGGATTAGGGGCGCGGGTCAATTCTCAGGCTAGTTCGTTCGCAAATGATAACGGCACTTTAAAGGCTGAAAGTTCCGCGAAGGCTAAGGTTCGCGAGTGGTACGCTCAATATAATTTGCCGGAATATTAATCAAAATCTGACGAGGTCCTATGAAAATAAAAATAAAAGAGGGAGCCATGGTTTTAGGGGTTCTCAGTGTTACAATGCTCGTGGTCACAATTATTTTCGGCGTTCATCCTCTCAAACCGAAGGCACCCATTCAAAGTCGAGCGGCAATGAAAAATCATAATTTTCAGTCTAAAAATCCGGTACTAGACTTTACGTTCGAGTACCCTGAGAAGGGGTGGCAGCCTGTCGAAGCCCAGGGAAGCATCGAAAAATATGACCAGGTTTATTTACAGGGGCCTGTTAATAAAGAAAACGGATTCACGACGCTCATTCATGCTACCGTGCGGCCGCTTGAAGTTGGGAAAACCGCCCCCGATCTTTTGGAGGCCTGTCTCAAAACGGACTCCAATCTTACGAAATTCAGAATACTTCATAAGGATGTCAAAGAGGTCGGTCGAGAAAAAGCGTTTTCTGTTGTCTATGAATACGAATCCTTTCCGTTGTTCAACATGAAAGCTCCGCCTGTTTTACTGAGAGGGCAACGGGTTTATTTGATGAGAAATGGCCGTTCCTACGAATTGATGATAGAGACGGTCGCTGCTCAGTACAAAGATTACGCTCCCATATTTGAGAATGTTTTAAAAACGTTTAAATTTAAAAAATAGATTTTTTTCAAGAAAATTCCAAGGCGTTTTTCTCTCGATAAGTACTTCTTGAAAATCAGGTTCTTTTCCCTCATCATGGTGCCTCGCAACCCCCTTTTCAGTGCATTTAATTTCTCCTAGCACTGTGTTACTGTTGATTCTATGGGCTCGCAGGGCTGTATTGTTAACCCATAAAAATAAATAAAAACGGCACTACAAGGCAGTCATGGAATATCTGATCTACGCTAGGAAATTCAGACCGCAGACATTTGAAGAGATCGTGGGGCAGGAAACTATCACCACGACCTTGAAGAATGCCATCCGCCAGGAACGCGTTCCGCAAAGCTTCCTTTTCTCGGGTCCGCGTGGCGTGGGGAAGACTTCGACCGCGCGCATTCTCGCAAAGGCCTTGAATTGCAAAGAAGGCCCCACGGAAAAACCTTGCGGTAAATGTATTTCCTGCAAAGAGATCGAGCAGGGGAATTCCATGGATGTTCTCGAAGTTGACGGCGCATCGAATCGCGGCATTGAGGAGATCCGCACGCTTCGCGAGAACGTGAAATTCAAACCCTCTGCGGGTCGCTACAAGATCTACATTATTGACGAAGTCCATTCCTTGACCGGCGATGCCTTTAACGCGCTCTTAAAGACCCTCGAAGAACCGCCGGCGCATGTGAAATTCATTTTTGCCACGACGGAATCCCACAAAGTACCCCTTACGATCCTGTCGCGCTGTCAGAGGCTCCAGTTTAAAAGGATCTCTGTGCTTGAAGCGGTGGGAAAGCTTGAGGAGATCGCGCGGAAGGAAAAATTGAAATGTGAGAAGAACGCGCTTTTTATGATCGCGAAAGCCACGGAAGGAGCGCTCCGGGATGCGGAAAGCCTCCTCGATCAGCTTGCAAGTTTTTCTGAGGGGAAGATCAAGGAAGAAGATGTTCTGACCCTTCTCGGACTTGCGCCGGAGGAGATGTATGTTTCAGTGCTTGCCGCGATCCGTGAGAAAAAGGGGGATGAGATTTTCGGACTCGTGAAAAAACTTTACGAAGAAGGTGCCGATCTTGCACAATTCGCGAAGGGCCTGTTCGAGGTTTTTAGGCATCTCCTGGTCCTGAAGACTGCGTCCAAGGCGGAGGTGCTGATCGAAGCCAGTGCTGAAATGATCGTGAAATTGCGAAAGCTAACAGTTGATTTCCAGCAAGGTGAGTTGCTTTTGGCCCTTTCGATCTTGCAGAACCTTCAGATCCAGCTGCGACGACCCGTAGCTTCGCCAAAACTGCTTCTTGAGGCTGCACTTCTCAAACTCGTTTATATGGATGGGTTGAAATCCGTCGAAGATCTCATTCAGTACGCGTCCTCCGGACAAAAGAGTGCCTCCGCGATCCCTGCTGTGGAAAAAAAAACACAAAAATCAGTAGAGGCCGCTAGAGAAGCGGGAACTCCTTCTTACAACGCTACGAAAGCCACAGCGCTTCCCAAAGTTGTGGCGCAAGCAGAAGTTTCTTTACGATCTCATGCTGTCGGAGCTTCTTCCGAAGAAGGCCTAACGCTCAATGATGTCGAGAGGGTATGGCCTCAAGTGATTGAGCTTGTCAAGGCGAAGCGCATGTCCCTGAGTCTTTATCTTGCCGAAGCCGAACCAGCGGAAGTGGAAGGTTCTGTGATCGTGCTGGGGCTTCCGTCGGAGTTCCGTTTTCATAAAGAAACGCTCGAAAAGGAGTTGAACAAACAGGTTATTGAAGAAGCGTTTGCGCAGGCGCTTAACAAGAAGGTCCGGGTTCAATGTGTCGTGACCGAACGCGAAGGAACGATTCAGGACATGGGGGGGGATAGGACCCCAACCAAAGATGAAGACGTGCCGGACATTGTTTCGAAGGCCCTTGAGATTTTTGACGGTTCCAAAGTGATACGCAAAGACTGACCTCTCCGAAAGCCCACGCCATGAAAGCCTATTCTGAGTTAATGACAAAATTGGTCGATGCGCTCTCTAAACTGCCAGGGATTGGTAAGCGTTCGGCCGAGCGCATGGTTTTTTATCTCCTAAAAACGAAAAAAGAAGAAGCTCTCACGCTCGGGGAGCTCATCAAACAACTTCGCGAGAGCGTGGTTTTTTGCAGTGTTTGCCATAATTTTTCGGATCAGAAGCTTTGCCACGTCTGTTCGGATCCGGGTCGCGACCAGGGTCTTATTTGTGTGGTCGAGGATCCCAAGGATGTTGTAGCGATCGAAAAGACCGGAAGCCATCCCGGGGTCTATCACGTTCTTCTTGGGGCGCTGTCGCCGCTGGACGGGATCGGACCGGATCAGATCTGCATTCAAGATCTGCTGGAACGTGTAAAGCAAAAAAAAATCCGGGAAATCATTCTTGCGACAAACCCCAACACCGAAGGGGATACGACCGCGCTCTATCTCGCGAAGGTTTTGGCGCCTTCCAAGGTGAAAGTGACGCGCCTTGCGCGCGGCATCCCGGTCGGCAGTCACATCGAATATACAGACCAGGCTACACTTTCCCGCGCCTTTTCTGGGCGCCATGATTTTCATTAAATTGGAACATAATAAGGAATCATGACTGTCCTGGCTTCCGATCAACAACTCAAGGAGAATCTGGGCGCCATGATTTTCATTGGATTATGATGCGATCCTTTAAGAAGATTACCGCGCTTGTCACGGGCGCCTCCTCCGGAATCGGAAAGGCCCTGGCTCGGGAATTGGCCTTGCAGGGTGCCCATCTGGTCCTTGTCTCGCGCAATGCCCAACGATTGGAACAGGAAGCGGAAGATCTCAGGACACGTTTTGGCGTGAACGTGCACGTTTTTCCCGAGGATCTGGCGTGTCTAGAAGATCGCCTGGAACTTTTTGCATGGATCCAGAAAAGCGGGATTACCGTGGACGTCCTTGTGAATAACGCCGGTCTCGCGCATTACGGCTCCTTTGAAGCGGCGAGTTTTGAAGATACGGGCGCTATGCTAGACCTGAACATTCATGCCCTGACGCATTTGACGAGGCTTTTTCTTCCGTCGATGTTAGAAAGAAAAACAGGGGGAGTTTTGAACGTGGCTTCTACGGCTGGCTTTCAACCGCTTCCTTTTCTTTCGGTCTACGCAGCGACCAAGGCATTCGTGCTTAATTTTTCTGAGGCGCTTTGGGGAGAATGTCAAAACCGCGGCGTGCGTATTTTTTGTCTTTGTCCTGGAAATACAATGACGCGTTTCCACCAGACCGCAGGGATCGATAAACAGCGTATGTTTTTTAGCGCGTCGGCTGCCGATGTCGCGCGATTCGCGCTTAGAAAATTTTTGAAGACCAACCAGCCGTCGGCGATCTATGGCTTTTGGAACAAACTCATGATTTACGCCGAGAGGTTGGGTCCACGGCGTCTCACCGTGTTTTTCACAAGATGGATGTACCAGCCGGAGAGGATCGGGGATCCGCGGACACAGTCTCCATCCATTGGCGCCGAGCGGAAAGCAGGGCAATCCTGATTGCCAGTCAGTAAATGCAAACAAAAGTCTGAGCAGACTCCAGACTCACGCGATACGTCTTTAAGACTTTTGTCGCAAAGCTTTAGTTTACATTAGCAAGCTAAAGAGAGTTGCTAGCATCGCTTTTCTTGATTAGAATGACTCCCGTTTCGTGCGTCCAACATGCGGGCATAGCATAATGGTAATGTCCTAGCCTTCCAAGCTAGTCATGCGGGTTCGATTCCCGCTGCCCGCTGATTTCTAATGAATCAACACGGCGCCGTCACTTTTTAAGGAAAACCTTGTACGGCGACCGCACTCTTTTTGAGTCGCGAGAAGAAAGCGCCGAACGAAGATCGAAACGCAGTTCTGACTCCGATGTAGTTTAGGGCGCTCCTAACAATATAATTCTTCTTATGACTCCTATTCAAAAAATCTGTTACCTCCTCGAATATGCCGCCTTCAGGCTTTTGGCATTTCTCCTCCGTCTCATTCCGCTTCGGATAAGTTACAGGATTGCGGATGCCCTCGGAGTGTTCGCTGTCAGGGTGCTTGGCATTCGGCGCGAAACTATGATGAAAAATCTTCGGCTTGCGTTTGGAGATGGAAAAAAAGAATCCGAGCTTCTCCGGATCGCTGAGCAATCGATACAGAACCTCTGCAAGCTTGCCGTCGAATTTATTCGCACGCCTGAAGCGTCTGCCAATCCCGAGCGCTATATCGAGCCGCCCGAGGTGACGGCGCTTATGGAAGCCGTGGATAAAAAAGGCGGTTTTATCGCGATCGTTTCGCATTTTGGAAATTGGGAGTGGCTTGCGATCCCCATTAAAAAATACGGGCTTCATGTGCACGCGGTGGGCCGTCCGTTGAAGAATCCTTATCTTTACCGTTATATTCAGGAAATGCGCGAAGCGGCGAATCTGACCAATATCGAGAAGTCAGGCGCCGTGCGATCTTCCATCGAGGTGCTCAAGCAGCGAGGGATCCTTGCGGTGCTTATCGACCAGCATGAAAGTCGGGGGTCGGTGCGTGTGGATTTTTTTGGACGTAAAGCCGCTACGAGTATGCTGCCTGCGATGCTTGCTCTTAAATATGAATATCCGGTGCTGCCGGCGTTCTTTTATCGCGACGAGAATGGTTATTCGAAAATTAAATATGGTCCGTTGTTTCCGCTGATCAGGACCGGGGACCTTCAGGCAGACCTTTTGGCCAATACCCAGCAGTATGTTGCGAAGATCGAGGAAGAGATACGAAAACGGCCCGGCGACTGGCTTTGGGCCCATCGTCGCTGGCGGATTCCTCCGAATCAAAATTCTTAGCACCTGTCAAAAAATATTTACACGTAACTCTTTTTCTGACAAAGAGTTAGAATAAAAAAAGCCTTCGTTTGATCTCTTCCCCCTCAAGGAGGGTCCAACATACTCTCGTTGACTTTCGCGGGATTCTTCATATAATACGTCCATCAATTTTGGGAATGCGAAGAAGTGGGCGCACAAACCCACTTCTTTTTTTTCTCAAAATACCGAGGAGAGCAGGGACAAAATGTCACAAGATTTGCTGGCTTCACTGGAATACATAGAGAAGGAGAAGGGGATCACCAAAGAGGTCCTCTTGGATGCGCTTCGTCACGCCCTGATCTCCGCCTGTCGCAAGGGCTCGCCTGAAAAGGGAGATGCCTTTGACGTTCAGATCGATCCCAAGACCTTTCGTATCACCATGTTTCTCGACGGTAAAGAGATCCACGATCCTCGTTTCGGTCGCATTGCCGCGCAGACCGCCAAACAAGTCATCATTCAGAAGATCCGCGAAGCCGAGCGCGAATCCATTTTTGAAGAGTATAGCCATAAGCAGGGCGATATCGTTTCCGGCAGTGTTCATCGCATTGAGTCCAAGGCCATCATCGTGGATTTTGGAAAGACCGAAGGTATTTTGCCCGCGCGTGAACAATCGCCGCTTGACAGTTTCCGTCAGGGAAATGTGGTGCGCGCGTATGTGATGGAAGTTAAAAAGACTTCCAAAGGACCGGAGGTCATTTTATCAAGAACGCATCCGGACCTTGTGACACAATTTTTTGAAATGGAAGTGCCGGAGATCCATGACGGGCTCGTGAAGGTCAAGGCCGTAGCGCGTGAGGCGGGGTCTCGCACCAAGATCGCCGTGACTTCTTCCGATGAAAAGATCGATAGCGTTGGCTCTTGTGTGGGTGTCCGGGGGCAGCGCGTCAAAAGTATTGTGCGCGAGCTCGGGGGTGAAAAGATCGATATCATCCGTTACAGCGACGACATCGAGACCTACATCAAGAACGCCATGGCGCCGGCCGAACTAAAAAAGATCACGCTCAATCCAGATCGGCAAAGCGCCGAAATTCTGGTCGAAGACGATCAATTGTCGCTTGCGATCGGGAAAAAAGGGCAGAATGTGCGCCTTGCGTCAAAATTGATCGGCTGGGAACTTGACGTGCGTAGCGCTACGCAAAAAATTCCTCTCGGGGCATTGGACGGAGTTGGAGAAAAAACGGAGGAGATCCTCAAGGAAGCGGGGATCCAGGGGCTCAGAGAGCTTCTTAAAAAAACAGTCGAAGAGCTTTCCGAGATCCCGGGCATTGGTCTCAAGACAGCCGAAAAGATTCTCGCGTCGGCCAAGGAAGCTGCAACCAAAAAAAATGCGAAGAATAAGGTTGTCGAGAGTGCGGTTCCTGCGGAGGTGATTGAGGCGGGTGCCGCGGAAGAAGAAACGGAAGAGAAGGCTCCTGATGCTGAAAAGGGGCGGGAAGAGGCGGGTGGGTAACATGGTTGAAAAGAAAGAGAAAGTGAAAGAGAAAAAAGAAACCATCAAGAAAGCCGCAAAAATCCCCGTCGAGAAAAAAGCAACGCACGAAAAAGTCGCTACAAAAACTGCCGAAACAAAAGTAGTTAAAGAGAAAAAATCCGTCGTCAAGACCGCAGCCTCTAAAAAACCTTCCGGAGAAGTTAAGGCCCCTGAGAAAAAAGCGGCCGTCGAATCAAAACCGATTGTGGAAATAAAGCCTGCCGTGGAAGTAAAGGCCCCGGTGGTAAAACCGGTAGTCGCGGTTATTCAAAAAGCGGCTGTTCCGACCGTTGAAAAAAAATTGCCTCCGGTTGTTACCGTTGCTGAAAAGAAGGCTGAGCCAAAGCCCGCGGAACACAAAGCTCCAGAAGCTCCCAAGGCCGTTGTTCCTGAAATTCCAAAGCCGGTCATTCCGCCGCCTCCCGCAAAACCCGTTGTTGCGATTCGCTTTCCGATTACGGTTGGGGATTTAGCACAGAAGATGAGTCGAAGGATTCCGGAAGTCATCAAGGCTCTCATGGGGATCGGGATTTTTGCGAACGTGAACCAACTCTTGAATGAAGAGATCGTTTACGCGGCTGGAGAAGCGCTCGGGATCGAAATTAAAAAAATGGCGGACGAAGCCAAGGCGATCATCGAAAGTGGAGGCGCTGAAGACCAGGACGCTTCTAAACTGAAGCCGCGGCCGCCGGTCGTCACCATGATGGGGCACGTCGACCATGGGAAAACGTCACTTTTGGATGCGATTCGAAACACCAACGTGGCGTCCAAGGAAAAAGGTTTTATCACTCAGCATATCGGTGCTTATGGCGTTGATATCCCCGGCAAAGGACACGTGACATTTCTGGATACGCCGGGCCATGAGGCTTTTACGGCCATGCGTGCCCGCGGCGCAAACGTGACGGACGTGGTCGTGCTCGTGGTGGCCGCCGATGACGGCGTGATGCCGCAGACGATTGAGGCCATTGACCACGCGCGGGAAGCCGGTTGTCCGATCGTTGTGGCTATGAACAAGATCGATCTCCCGATCGCCAATCCCGCAAAGGTGATGGGCGAGCTTCAAAAGATCGGACTCGTGCCTGAAGAATGGGGTGGCAAAACGATTGTTGTGAAAGTTTCTGCAAAGACCGGTAAAGGCATCGAAGATCTTCTGGGGATGCTACTTCTGGAGGCCGAGGTTCTTGAGCTGAAAGCGAACCCCGATCGTTTGGCCGTGGGCGTTGTGATTGAGAGTCATATTTCCAAAGGAAGCGGCCCTGTGGCGAGCGTGATTGTACAAAAAGGGACCTTAAAGCTTGGCGATATTGTGGTGGCAGGGCCCTATACAGGGCGCGTTCGCGCTATGAAAAATGATCGCGCCAAAACAGTGCGTGAGGCCGGACCCGCCTATGCGGTGGAGCTCTCTGGTTTGAACGGCGTGCCCGAAGCGGGAGAGACGGTTTATGCCGTGGCGGATGAGAAGACGGCCCAAACGATTACCGAGCAGAAGATCCTCGAACTCCGCGAGCGCCAGATGCGTGGGACCCCGAAACACATGTCGCTTGAAAGCCTCTACTCCAAACTTTCGGAGGGGAATTTCAAGGAGCTTAAGATCATCCTCAAAGGAGATATGCAAGGTTCCATCGAGGCGCTTACCCAGTCGCTTGATAAGATCAGCTCAGAAAAATGTCGACTTCACGTGATCCATGGCATTGTCGGTGGGATCAACGAATCGGACGTGATGCTTGCCGCGGCCTCCGATGCGATCATCATCGGTTTTCATGTGAAAGCTGATCCGAAGGCTCAGGCCTTGGCTGAGAAGGAAGGCGTGGACATCCGTTTTTACAGCATCATTTATGACGCGGTTGAAAAAATCCGCAAGGCCATGGAAGGTATTCTGGAGCCGGAGCTCAAGGAAGTCGTGGAAGGTAAAACCAAAGTCCGCCAGATCTTCAAGTCTTCCAGGGTCGGGAATATTGGCGGTGCGATTGTGATGAAGGGCCGCATAGCGCGACAACATCGCGTGAGGCTTGTGCGCGATAACGTCGTGATTTTTGACGGGAAACTTTCGTCCCTCAAGCGTTTCAAAGACGACGTCAAAGAAGTTGCGGAGGGTTATGAATGCGGGGTTGCCCTTGAAGGTTTCAATGACCTCCATGAAGGGGATATGTTGGAATCCTATCGCATGGATAAGTTTGCCGCGAAATTATAATCATCGATCCAGCACCGATTCAAAAGAGAAATGATGAATTAGAGGTGCGGGTGTCGTTGATCCATAACATTCCAATAGAAACAGTATTGAGGAGGCGTTGCTGATGGAGGAGGCCGGGCTCTGGTTCTGGCGCTTTCAGTAACGCCTTTTTAATTAAGAGGTGCTTTATGCAAGGGAAACGGACCGAACGTGTGGCGTCGCTCCTTCAGATGGAGCTTGGCAGTCTTATCCTCGAACGGATCAAGGACCCACGTCTGGGTTTTGTGACCGTCATGCACGTGAAGATCACCCCGGATCTCAAATCGGCTGTGGTGTTCATAAGCGTTATGGGAGACAAAAAGAAGAAAGAAGAAACGCTCAAGGTCCTTGAGCGTGCGGCCGGTTTTCTTCAGCATGAGGTGGGTGTGGCGATCAAGATGCGTTACACGCCGAAGCTTCAATTCGAGTTGGACGATTCGCTCGACAAGGATTTTGAAATAGGGCAGGTCATTCGCAAGATTGAAGAAAAGGACCAGGCGGGCTGATTTTGATGTTTTCCATGGAGGGTTATCAGCCCAGCCCTTGCCGGATCTTCAAAAAATAAAACAAACAACAAGGACCGCATGATGGATGTGAATTTCATCGACGGCGTTCTGCTTGTCGACAAACCTGAGAACTGGACCTCGCATGACGTGTGCGCGTTCGTGCGCCGTCGTTTTGGGATTAAAAAAGTGGGGCATGCCGGGACCCTTGACCCTCTTGCCACAGGGCTTTTGGTGCTTCTCCTTGGCAAGGCGACCAAGAATTCCATGCAGCTTAGCGCCTGCGATAAGGAATATTTTGGAGCGTTGGAACTTGGCATTCAGACCGATTCTCACGATCGGCACGGAAAGGTAACCGCAGAAGCACCTTGGGAGCACATTACGATCGAAGAAATTCGTGCCAAGGCGGCAACCGAGTTCACCGGCGACATCATTCAAGTGCCCCCGATGGTTTCGGCCCTCAAACATGAAGGGACACGGCTTTACAAACTCGCGCGTCAAGGCAAGACCGTGCCGCGTGACGGCCGACCGGTTACGGTGCATGAATTTCGTTTTGAGAAAAAAGAAGGGAAGTTCGTAGAATTTTTGGCGTATGTATCCAAAGGCACCTATGTCCGCACTCTGGTGAACGATCTGGGCGAGTCTCTGGGCTGTTATGCGACAATGGCGCGTCTGCGCCGTCGTCGGAGCGGCACTTTCAAGCTGGAACAGAGCGTTACGATCGAAGACTTGAAGAACTTTACCCCGGCTCAACTTCGCGAAAAAGTGATACCCCTAAGCGCCACGTTACTCCATGCAGATCATTCCGGATCTTCAAGAATATAAACCCCGTTCATCCCGGCCCATCATCCTGGCGCTTGGGAATTTCGATGGGTTCCATCTAGGCCATCAAAAGCTTCTGCGTTATGTGGCCCAGCAGGCGAGACGACAGCATGCGCTTGCCGCGGTCCTGACGTTTCCTCAGCACCCGCATAGCATACTTCATCCGGAACGTAAACCTATGATGCTCACGAGTATCGAGCAGAAACTTTTTTATCTGGCGCAAGCCGGGATGGATCTTTGTTTCCTGCAGTCCTTCACGCCGGATTTCGCAAAAATGACGCCACGGGATTTTGCAGAAAAGGTCCTCGTGAAAAAACTTCATATTCGCGAGATATGCATGGGGCATGATGCCCATTTCGGTCGTGGCCGGGAAGGGGACACGGGCTTGATGGAGCAACTCGCCGGATCCAACGGTTTTCTTTTCAGAAAAATGAAACCTGTCATGATTGGCAGAAGACCCGTTTCAAGTTCCCGAGTCCGTGAACTGCTTGCGAAAGGGGAGGTCGAGAAAGCAGGGCAATGTCTTGGCCGGCCTTTCAGCATGTTTGGCAAAGTGATCAAAGGGAAAGGTCACGGCCTTCATATCGGGTTTCCGACCGCGAATCTCGAAGTCCATTCCGAGATTTTGCTGCCACTGGGTGTTTATATTGCTTCGGCGAGATTCTTATCTTGCGGACAACGTGAAAACTCAAAACAAACTCGTGGAGCATGGCGTGTGGTCCGTGGCACGGGGCATTGGCTTCCCGGCGTCATGAATTTTGGGAAACGTCCGACCTATCCCAAGGAGGAAACCCCGCGGCCGGTGCTTGAGCTCCACCTGCTGAATTTTAAAGGACAAGTTTACGGCGAGATGATGGAGATTGCTCTCCACCGCTTTCTTCGTCCGGAGGAGAAGTTTCAAACAGAAGGAGCTCTTAAAATTCAGATCCAGAAGGATGCGCGGGCCGCAAGGCGCTATTACAGACAAAAGTAGCGTTTTTTTTGTTTTTGGGGCGAGTGTTTGGATCCCCATCCTCAATGAATTGGGACGCACGGATTTTCGATAGATTTTTCAAGGGAATGAGCGCAGCCTAAGTTTTCCGATTGATTCAATTAATGCAAATCCAGGGCGGTTTCGTTAGGAGTCCGATGCTCCTATCCCTGTCTTTAATTTTATTTCTCTGATGGTTGACAAGGATTGTTATGATTACCCGCTGATTTTTTGATGGATGAATCATGACTTCTCGATCCGATCAATAAAATCTGGACAACGCAGGGGGGGTAGGGTATACTCCCGAGACTTTCAGAGACTAAAAAAAAGACGTAAATCCAACAAAGACGAGGAGTTAGGAAAGAAAATGGCATTGGAAAAGACGAAGAAAAAAGAGATTATTTCAAAATATAAGATCAGTAAGAACGATTCAGGGTCCGATGAGGTGCAGATTGCTCTTCTCACAGAGCGCATCAACGGTCTTTCCGGGCATTTTGGAAAAAATGTCAAAGACCACCACTCGCGTTACGGACTTATCAAGATGGTCAGTCGCCGTAAAAGGCTTCTGAAGCATCTTCAAAGCGAGACTCCTGAAAAATACCAGCAGATCATCGCTCGCCTTGATCTGAGGAAATAAATTCCTCGTTTCAGCCTGTCTGTCCTTATCTTGAATAAGTCCCAACCTCACAAGCGAAAGGTGTAACCTCACATGACAAAGATCGAAAAAGTTTCTACTCAAATCGGGGGCCATGAAGTGTCCCTGGAAACTGGGCGCATGGCCAAACAGGCCCATGGTGCCGTGCTTGTTCAATGCGGCGGGACCGTGATCCTGGCGGCCGTGGTTGCCGCGGCTGACAAGAAAGAGATCCGCGATTTCTTTCCGCTTACCGTGGATTATCGCGAACGCACTTACGCCGCCGGGAAGATCCCAGGCGGTTTTTTTAAACGTGAGGGGCGTCCTTCCGAAAAGGAGATTCTGACCTCGCGACTGATCGACCGGCCCATTCGTCCGCTTTTTCCAGAAGATTATCTTAACGAAGTGCAGGTTTCGGTGACCGTGCTGTCGATCGATGGCGAAAATATGACCGAGATCTTCGCAATGAACGCAGCTTCGGCGGCGCTTATGATCTCGGATATTCCTTACGCGACCGCTCTCGGCGCCGCGCGTGTCGGGCTTGTGGACGGACAGTTTATCGTGAACCCTACCCACCAGGAACTTGAAAAGAGCGCTTTAGACCTCGTGGTTGCCGGTACCCTCGAAAAGATCGTGATGATCGAAGCGGGAGCCCAAGAGATCTCGGAAGAGCAGATGTTCGAGGCGCTTAAGATCGGGCATGAAGCGGTCAAGAAGGCTGTGCAGTTGCAGCTGGATCTTGTGAAAAAAGCCGGTAAGACCAAGAAGACTGTGAAACCGATTGCCTTTGCGGCGGGCATGGAACAGAAGATCAAGGCCGCGATCGGGAACGAATTCGAGAAGTTGTTCTCCCAGCCGGGCAAAGAAGCGCAGGAAGCTTTCCTGAAAGGTCTTTATGAAAAGGCTCTCGCCGAGTGCGATACCAAAGCCGAAGGCTTTGACGAGGCTATCGTGAAGATCGCGTTCGCGCGGCTCGAGCACGAAAAGATCCGTGATTTTGTTCTTTCCACCGGAAAACGTCCGGACGGACGCGGGGAACGCGATATTCGCAAAATTACTTGTGAGATCGGCATTTTGCCGAGAACCCATGGCTCCTCGCTTTTTACGCGCGGTCAGACCCAGAGTTTGAGCGTAACCACGCTTGGTACGGGTGATGATGAGCAGACCATCGATGCCTTGGAGAAAGAATACTCCAGGCGTTTCATGCTGCATTATAACTTTCCGCATTACAGTGTGGGCGAGGTCGGCCCCAACCGCGGAACAGGCCGTCGTGAGATTGGTCACGGTGCGCTTGCGTCACGCGCGCTGGAACCCATTCTCCCGTCCCAGGAAGATTTTCCGTATACCATTCGTCTCGTTTCCGAGATCATGGAGTCCAACGGTTCGAGTTCAATGGCCACGGTTTGTGGCGGAACGCTCGCACTGATGGATGCCGGGGTGCCGATCAAGGCGCCGGTCGCGGGGATCGCGATCGGACTTGTGACGGATAAGAACCGTTGGAAGGTTCTGACGGATATCGCCGGGATCGAAGACCATTTGGGTGATATGGACTTTAAAGCTGCGGGGACCCGCGAGGGACTTACAGCGCTTCAAATGGACATGAAGATCGATGGCATCACAGAAGCCCAGCTCAAGGAAGCGTTTGATCAGGCGAAACAGGCGCGCTTCAAGATCCTCGACATGATCGCGGGTTGTATCAAGACGCCGAAGGAACTTTCCGAATTTGCGCCGCGCATCACGACGCTTAAGATCGATCCCGAAAAGATAGGCATGCTTATCGGCCCGGGCGGCAAGAACATTCGCAAGATCGTCGAAGAAACCGGCGCCAAGATTGACATCGAAGATGATGGTCGTGTTTTTATTGCTGCGGTGAGTAGTGAGTCTTCCGCAGCCGCCATTGCGCGCGTTCAGGCTGTGACCGAAGATGCCGAGATTGGCAAGATCTACGAGAGCACGGTCCAGAAGCTCATGCCGTTCGGCGCGTTTTGCGAAATTTTGCCGGGCAAGGACGGGCTTTGCCATGTCTCCGAGATCACCGAAGGATTCGTTAAGAGCGCCGGGGATTATCTCCGCGTGGGTGATAAAATTAAAGTGAAGGTTCTCAGCGTCGATGAACGAGGCAAAGTGAGCTTGAGCATCAAGCAAGCGATGACCGAACCCCTTCCGATTCTTCCTGAAGATCAAAGGACGGTTGTGGAAGCAGCTCCTCCGAGGCGCGATCGTGATGATCGTGGTGGAAGAGGCCGGCCTCGCCGATAAGATTTAGGGGGTCAGGCACCGTCTCGTTTTTTGAAGGTGCCTGACCCCCTTACTTTTTCCCCATGAAAGAAATACAAGTTCAGGTCAAAACATTACCCCATTTCGAAGGATTGCCTCTTCCTCAATATCAAACCGAAGGAGCAAGCGGCATCGATCTCTTAGCTGCCTGCCAAGAGGCCATTACAATTCATCCTGGGGACCGGGTTCTAGTCCCCACGGGAATCATTATCGCTCTTCCGAAGAATCTCGAGGCCCAGATTCGTCCCCGAAGCGGTCTTGCGATCAAATACGGGATCACGCTTCTCAATACCCCCGGGACGATCGATTCCGACTATCGCGGCGAGATCCAGGTCATTTTAATCAATCATGCGAAGGAAACTTTCACCGTGACGCGCGGTATGCGGATCGCCCAAATGGTTCTTGCCGAGGTAGTTAAGGCGAAGCTTGAGGCAGTCGATAATCTTGATGGAACACATCGGGGTGCAGGCGGTTTCGGCCACACGGGCCACTGAGCGGTTTTGCGCATGACAATTTTATCCCGCATGTTTTTAGCGGGATCCACGTTGTCGGATTTCTGCTTCCGTGGAAATGACAGAATGGAACTGCAATAGTTCACAATCCGGTTTCATATCCTATGAAAAAAGAAAGAGTCAACGAGATTTGGGGTGTTTTTTTCCTTTTGCTGGGGCTGTTTACCTTTGCAAGTCTCTTCTTCTATCACGCGGAAGATATCGCGTTCTATTCATCTCATCCGACGTTCCCTGTAGCGAATTACGCAGGCGATTTTGGCGCTTATCTCGCGTTCGGACTTTTTCTCGTTTTCGGCCTTAGCGCCTTTGTGATCCCGTTCGTCTTCCTGCTCTGGGCGGAATGTTTTTTTCTCCAAAAGGTCCCGGAACGAAAACTTTTTAAATTTATCGGACTTGCCATCGCACTTCTTTCGATAGCGACGATCGTCACCATTACCGTGGGGCCCGCACAGCGCTTCGTCTATGGCGGCGCGTTCGGGTATGTGGCGGGGAACCACCTCCTGCGCTATTTTGGGCGTCTCGGAAGCTATATCTTGGCGGGTTCAGCGCTTTTGCTCTCCCTGCTGCTCGCCACGGATTTCCTGCTCTATCCTTTGTTTCGTGCAATCGTTGGAAAATGCCAAACACTTTTCTCAGGTGTTGCCGAACGGTTTCCTCGCGATTCTAAAAAGAACGGGAATGCCGCTGCTCTTAAAAAGGAACAGGAGAGACAAGCTAAGGAACTCAAGCAAAGAGAGAAAGAAAAGGAAAAGGAAAAAGAAAAAGAGAAGGAAAAGCCGGCGCCGCGGATTCCGGATATTCCGCTCAAGATCAAAACTTATCAACCCACTGCGGGCATGACTGACGATAAGGCGAAGGTTGAAAAGAAGCCTAAAGAAGAGCCCAAAGAACTTGTTAAGAAGCTGGTGCCTCCCCAGCTTGGGGCCACCAACGTGGAGCCTACAGGTAAGGAAAAACAGTCCGCGTCCCAATCCAGCGATGAAGTCTCCTTTAAAGGTGTGATCGGATCTCAGATCAAGGCGGATGCGAACTATCAATTTCCTCCTGTGGATCTCTTGAAAAGACCGAAAGAGGATGTGGTCGGCGGAGGTGATGATCTCGCGGCCAATTCCAAGGCCATTGAGGCGACGCTCGCTGAGTTTGAGATCGAGGTCAAGGTGGTGGAGGTAGAGCAGGGTCCCAAGATTACATTGTATGAGCTTTTGCCGGCACCCGGGGTTCGCGCCAATTCGATCGCGACCTATGAAGACGATATCGCCATGGCGCTTAAGGCGACAAGCATCCGGATGATCATTCCAATCCCGGGAAAGCAGACGATCGGGATCGAAGTTCCCAATTCCATATCGCGGCCGATCCTTGTACGCGAGATGATCGAGAATCCCGATTTCCGTTCGCAGAAATGCATGCTGCCCTTGATTCTCGGAAAAGACACGAGTGGGAGGCCTATGATCGCGGACCTGGCTGCCATGCCTCACATCCTGATTGCCGGGACCACAGGAAGCGGCAAGACCGTTTGCATTAATTCGATTATTGCCGGATTTCTTTATCACTGCACGCCGTCTCAGCTGAAGCTGGTCATGGTGGACCCGAAAATGGTGGAACTTGCCGTTTACAACAAGATCCCGCACATGCTTTCTCCGGTGGTGACGGATGTGCGAAAAGCCTCGAATACCTTGAATTGGGTCGTGATGGAAATGGAAAAACGGTACCGTCTTTTTGCTACGGTCGGGGTGAGGAATATTGTGGGATTCAACACCCGCGAGCTTTCCGAAGAAGGTGTGAAACAGGTTGAAGCGGCGGGGGATTCCGAGAATGTGATCCCAGCCTCAATCCCTTACATTGTGGTTATTATCGACGAACTTGCGGATCTCATGCTTGTGGCACAGGACAAGGTCGAGACGGCCATCACACGGCTTGCGCAACTTTCCCGTGCGGTGGGCATTCATCTGATCCTTGCGACCCAGAGGCCTTCGGTGGACGTCATCACCGGCGTCATTAAAGCGAATTTCCCGGCCCGCGTTGCGTTCAAGGTTGCCTCGGTCGTAGATTCCAGGACCATTCTGGATAATAAAGGGGCCGATAAATTGCTGGGGCGCGGGGATATGCTTTTTGTACAACCTGGCAGTGACAATATGATCAGGGGGCAGGCACCGCTCATTGAGGATGAAGAGATCAATCGGATCGTGGCTTTTACTGCCCAACAAGGGAAACCGGAATACCATTCCGAGATCCAGGCTGCGCAAAATAGCTCGATGCCGGGTGGTGCCGGCGAGAAAGATGAAATGTTTGACGAAGCGAAGCGCATCGTTCTCACCACGCGTCAGGCCTCGACTTCCTATCTCCAGAGGCGTTTGCGGCTTGGGTACTCGCGTGCGGCACGCGTGGTGGATCAGCTAGAAGCCGCAGGCGTGATCGGACCTCAGGATGGCGCCAAGCAACGGGAGATTCTTCTCCCGAATCCCACCGGCGACTATGCCGAAGCCACTCCCGTCGAGGCCGAGTCCGACGATGAAGATAACGCATAAAAAGCATTGGTAGGGAACCCAGCGAGGCTTGGCAGAAAGCGCTCCGCGGGCAAGGATGAACAAGAACGTTTCCCATTCCACGAAACGGATTTCTCTGTATAATGCCCCCAACTTCCACGTGATGGAATTTTCAAAAGGTAGGAATTCTTCTTTCGCAATGAAGCTGTTTCGAAAATTTTGGTAGGCGCCGAACTTATGCAAGTCCCCAACAACGAAAAAAAAATCTTGCTTCACTCATGTTGCGCGCCTTGCTCCTGCGCCATCCTTCAAAGCATGATTGAAAGCGGGCTAAAACCCACGGTCTATTTTTACAATCCTAATATCTCTCCTCGGGAGGAATACGAGCACCGGAAACAAGAGGTCGTGCGCTATGTTCAGAAAATGAACATCCCGTTTGTGGATGCGGATTACGAAGCCGATAGGTGGCTTGAGACGACGAAGGGGCATGAGGAAGATGCGGAGAGGGGGGCGCGGTGCACTCTCTGCTTTGAAATGCGCCTTGGGAAAACTGCGGCCTATGCGGCCGAGAATGGTTTTAAAGTTTTTTCGACCAGTCTCGGTATCTCCCGGTGGAAGGACCTCGAGCAAGTGAGCCGGGCGGGAAGGCGGGTCGCTTTTTTATTTCCGGGGATTGTTTTTTGGGAACATAACTGGCGGCTTATGGGCGGTCAGGCACAAATGGAGAAGATCACGAGGGAGGAAAAGTTTTACCGTCAAAATTATTGCGGTTGTATTTATTCTCTTCGCGAATCCATCAAACGAAGTCTTTCAAAGCCTTCCATGGTTAACCCGCTCGATACAAAATAACGTTCGTATTTTCAAGGGTGACAAGGCCTTCTTTCACCATGGGATCGAGGAGCGGAAGGAATTTCGCGATTTTTTCCTCGCTATCCACGATCTCGATTACGATAGGCAGGTCCTCGGAAAGCCGCAGAATCTTTGTCGTGTGCAGGTGGCTCTTGCAGCCGAAGCCCATGAAACCCTTGATCGCTGTGGCGCCGGCCATGCTTTCTTTTTTGGCAAGCAATACGATCGCTTCATACAGCGGACGACCCTGCCATTTATCCGCCTCACCGATAAAAACCCTTAAAAGTTTTCCATCTTCTGGAATTTTCATAAGTTTCTCCTGAGGTTAGATCCACCGCGCGAGCATGACGCCCAAGCGGAAGACCAAAAAGCCAAGCCCCACGCTCAAAGCGATGTTCATAAAGGCATAAAGACTTTCGCTGTCCTTGACGAGATTCGAGGTCTCAAGGATAAACGTTGAGAAGGTTGTGAAGGCGCCGCAAAAACCGATCATGAGGAAAATCCTTGCGGTAGGGCCCAACAAGAACTTTTCTTCCGCGAGCACGGCGAGAAATCCGATCGCGAAACAACCCACAAGATTGACTACAAGCGTCCCGAAGGGGAATGTGACCCCGAAAATGCGGTGGACGGTTCCCGAGAGGAAGTAACGGGCAAAGGTTCCCAGGATACCGCCTGCGGCCAAACCCAGCCACTTTGCCATAAGAGAGTTCCCGTGTTACTTGTTCTTGCCGACCGTGAAGGCCTGGGCGAGGAACTTACCGGTTGCGTAATAGGCGCTCGTGCTCGGATCGAACATGAAAGCTTTCATTTTTTCGGCATCCGGAAATCCCTTTGCATTGAGGGAAGATTCTTCAGCCTTCACATCCTTGATCTCACCGATGAACTGCGTATGGGTGCCGAGTCTGTGTGTTTCTTTGAGGGAGCATTCCAATACGAGGGGGAACTCCTTGATGTAAGGGGCGTTGACCAAAGTGCTTTTGACGGGTGTCAGTCCTGTGGCCTTGAATTTGTCCTCGGTTTTTCCCGACACGATCCCGAAATGATCCGCTTCTTTCATGTATTTCTCGGAAGGGATATTCACGGTAAAGGCCTTGTTTGCCATAATGTTCTCATAGGTTTTTCGATGGTCGCGGATTGAGATGGCTACGCACGGCGGTTCTGAGCAGGCGATACCGCCCCAAGCGACGTTCATGGCATTAGGAACACCTTTGGCGTCATAAGAACAGACGATCAGGACGGGAGTGGGGAAAAGCATGGTTTTTGCGCCGAGCGATTTTTTCATAGGTCACCTCAAAAGTAGTTTAACGGCCCTGAATGTTGAGGACGTTTGTTTTTTTCTTTAAAAAACGGAGAACAAGATAAATGACGAGTGACGTTCCCCAGAAGATCCACCAAAAGGCGGCGATCTTGTGGTCAGGTTTCGTGAAAAGGTCAGCGGCGATTCCGAGTACGGCAAGTGTGGAAACCATGCCGAACTGGGTCGAATGCTCACGGCGAAGAACGATTTTCCACGCGTAGGGAAGTTCCGGTTTTTGCCAGCCCGAGAACTTAGGGATGAAGACGGGTGTTTTTAAAGACCATTCCACGAACGTGGTGCCGAATTTCTGACGCAAGAATTCTTCTTCCGTGAAAATAATACGTTCATAGAAGATCCAGAAAATAGCGATCCCGGCAAGCGTGAACCACCAGACCTGGATGAAGAGGAGAAGCCCCAGGATGATGAGGAAATTCCCGAGATAAAGAGGATTCCGGACCATGGAATAAAGACCTTTTGTGTTTAAACTTTCAGCGACCTGTCTCTCGGTATTGCGTCCCGATGTGCCAAGAGGTACATAACCGGCTACAAGGCAGCGGATCAAAAGCCCCGTAAAGGAAATAAGTACGCAAATCGTTTTCCAGAGGCTACCGGAAAAACCGCTGAACAAGGGATGGGTGTATTGGGGATCCAGGAGCGCGCCCACGACAAGAGGTCCCACCAAAAGGGGAAGATAGCTTCTGCCGCGGAAAAGGAATGCGCCCTGCTTTTCATAAGTTTCTTTAAGAGCCATAACGACCTTTCAGGTTATCCTGATTTTTCATTGTCTTTAAATCAGGAAGTTACCACTTTTTAAAAACAAAAAATACGGCAACGGCCATGAAACCAAAACCCACCAGATAGTTCCATTTTAATTCTTCTTTGAGATAAAGAACAGAAAAACCGCAAAAGACTACAAGCGTGATCACTTCCTGGATCGTTTTAAGCTGCGCGGTCGAAAACTGGTAAGACCCGATCCTGTTCGCGGGAACCTGGAAACAATATTCCACAAAAGCGATCAACCAGCCTGATGACAATGACTTTCCAGAGGGCGGAAGACCTGAATTTTAGATGGCCGTACCATGCCGCGGTCATGAAAATATTGGAAACCACCAAAAGTGCGACCGTCCAGACTTTCATTTTCTTCTCCAAAACGGCAACTTGGACGGTCCCGATCTCACTACGCTTCGATGGATGGGTATTGGGACCGCTCTCATACACTAGGCTTTTTCCTCGAATGCAGCCATTCCTTCAGGATCGGAAGGAATGAGAGGAAGATCACGGCCAGGATGACCCAGTGGACTTTTTTTTCGATATTGGGGATCGAGTGGCCGAGAGAAAATCCAAGAAGTGTCATGCTCGAGATCCAGCCGAGGCCGCCGACAAGGCTATAGGCAAGAAATTTTCGGTAAGGCATACGGCCAACGCCGGCGACCGTTGGCGCAAAGGTTCGGACGATCGGAACAAAGCGTGCCAAAATGAGCGTTTTGGGGCCGTATTGGTCATAAAACTTTTGCGTTCGGGTCAGATGATCCTTGTGAAAGAAAAAAGAATCGGTCCTGCTGAAAAGCTTCGGGCCGAAATGGTAGCCAAGCCAGTAGCCGGTGTTATCGCCTGCGATAGCTGCCACCGCGAGAAGGGGAATGAGGACCTCGATACGGAGCGCGCCTTCCACCGCCGCGAAAAGCCCGGCCGTGACAAGCAGAGAATCGCCCGGCAAAAAGAATCCGGCGAGGAGTCCTGTTTCTGCGTAGATAATAATCACCAGGACGACATACCCGCCCCAGCGGATCAGTTCTTCGAAATGATAAAGTTTCGAGAAAAATTCGTGAAGCCAGTCCATGATTTTAAACCGTTTCCTTGGAAAAGGGATGAAGGGGAACGGAATTTCTTTGCATCCCACATTGCCCGTTTCCCGATGTTTCTATCTGTTTAAAAGAAATATTCCAAAATTGAGGCTGCTTGCAAAACTTACCCATAAAAGATAAGGAACCAGCAGCCCTGCGGCCCACCGTGAAACCTTGAGAAATTGGAGTATTGTAATCAAAATCATGAACCAGAGAACAAAAATCTCAATGAGGCCGTAAAGCGGAGACCGGAGGCCGAAGAAAAGAAAACACCAGAAGCTGTTCAGAGCCAGCTGTACAAGAAAGACGATAAGTGCTTTTCGGACGTCCGCTTCTTTGAGGCCTTTGGCCCATACAAGGCAGACTGCAACTGCCATCAGCGTAAAAAGAAGGGTCCAGACAGGCCCAAACACCCAGTCAGGAGGCGAGAAGAATGGTTTTTGGAGAGACTTGTACCAACCCGGGATGGCGGGCAGCGTGTAGACCGAGCCTGCGGCGCCGGCACCCTGACAAAGGATAAACGCAAAAATAAATTTGAGAAAATTTTTTAATTTCATCGACGGTCTCCCCCAAGTTCAATAGTTTTATTTGCCTGGGTTTTGATGTTATCAAGTTTTTGCCACAATTGGAAGAATAGTTCGGATTTGAAGCGGGGGAGCGGTTCAAGGCCTTTCGCAGTCGAGGCGTAAAACTTCTTTTCTTTCAACAGTCTTTGCAAGATTTCCACGCCAACAGTTAAGCGAGGACCCTGTTTTTCGGCGATCTCCAGGGCCCTGGAAAGGGTAGTTTTTGAGGTTCTCGTAGGGATTCCTTTCAAAAAGTTCAGGATTCGGGTCGTGATGAGGAGTGTGTAAAGATCTCCGCGCTGGAAGTTTTTGGTTTCAATGGCCATAGCCGTGAGGCGCGCCCTGAAGACATCTGTTTCAGAGGGTTCATCGAAATGTCGGGCGATCGGCGAGTGGGGAATAAGATAAAAAGGAGAAGCTCCCAAAAGCACCGGGAGTTTGGCGTTAAAGAGAAGTGTCTTGATCATTGAAGGGAGCGTGTCACCCGGAAGCCCGAGGATTTGATATGCGACGACCTTAAAGCCGATGGCTACCGCTTTCTCTACGACGTCGCGGTATTTTCTAAGCGGGTTGGGCCGGTGGACGGTTTTGAGCAATGATGTGTTCGTGCTGACGAGAGAAAGATTCAGATGCGTAAATCCCGCTCGGCGCATGAGCTTGAGGATAGTGCTATCCAGCGTCCAGTAGCAGACCCCGTTCATGGCGAGGAGTTGGATGTCTTTTGGGGGGAACGTCCGAATGAGTTTTCCGCAAAGGTCCGTCATTTCTTTCCGATCAAACGTAAGGTTATCATCCTCAAAGTCAAAGACGCGATAGCCCTCTTGGTAACGCTGCTTGATCTCAGAAAGAATGTTTTCTGCGGAACGGCGCCGACATTGATAGCCGAATGTCTTATGGACCGAGCAAAAGGTGCAGCGGTAAGGACAGCCACGGGAAGTGATGATAAAGCACAGAGGTTTTTTTTCGAAAAGATAATGACCTTGAGGAAGGTCGGAAAGATCAGGGAAAGGAAGTGTTCCGATCGGGAAATTCCCTTTCCGGGGGTTGAAGACTACCCGCCCATTTTTCTTATACCCCAAATTGGAAACTTTCTTGAAATTCTTGCCGCTTTTCAAAATCTTTAAAAGTTCTACAAACGGCCGCTCGCCCTCGCCTTGGATCACAAAATCGATCGCGGGATGTACGAGCATCGCTTCTGGCATCGCGGATACCTGAGAGCCTCCGAGCAGGATGGGAACAGGAAAGCGTTTTTTAATCGCCTCGGCGCAGTGCAGAACCTCGCGGTGATATGGCGCGAAAAGAGAGGCGATGCCAACGAGGTCGGGTTTTTCTTTCGCGACCTCTTCAGCGATCATGTCAAAATCTGCGCCAAAATGATAATAATGATGAAATGTTGAAAACGGACTTTTGTCGTCTTTGGAATAATAATCTTTTAGATAGGTGAGCTCTCGCGGGAGAGGGATCGTTCGCCGGCCCCAGCCGTGATGATAGTCCTTGATCGTGACGCTCACCTCGGGGAGAAATTTTCTGGCGGCGGCTTTCAGATACGCCAGGCCGATCGGCTGGAGGCGAATATCGGTATTGTAGAAATCCTGCACGGGAGGTTGTAAAAGCAGGACCTTCATCGCTTCGGCGGAGAGACTCTGAGCAGACAATCTTCCAGGTCTTCCGGGAGCGGGGATTCGAGGGTGAGCAGTTTTCCGCTCGTGGGATGTGGAAGGACCAACCGCCAGGCGTGTAGGAACATCCTGTGCAGATCAAGAGCTGCCCGCAACTCTTTATTGAGAGTAAAATTTCCGTAGATCCTGTCACCAGCGACGGGGTGGCCGCGATAGGTCGACTGCACGCGGATCTGATGCGTTTTTCCGGTCAAGAGTTCGATCTCCAAAAGCGACAGATTGAATTTCTGGAAATATTCTTTCATTTTGTAATTTAAAAAAGCATTAGGTTTTCCCGCATAATTGATGGCAGAACGGATGCCGCCGGAGGACCGGTTTTCCATGAGCGTGTCGCGCCATATTCCGTGGGGTGGCATCGGCCGTCTTGAAACAAGGGCGATGTAGTTTTTCTTCACTTGCCTGTTCTCGAAAGCGTTCCTACAGGCCGCGACACTCTTCTTGTTTTTTGCGGCCAGAAGTACTCCGGAGGTGTCTTGATCCAGGCGATGGATGAGCCAGATCGGTCCTTGAGGCGTTTGAAATCGTCGTTCAGCCAGATCATAAGGACCTTCGAAAGCGGAAGCAGGACTTTTAGTCCCGGGATTAGGATGGGAGAGAACCCCTTCGGGCTTGTTGATCACAAGAAGGTCCGTGTCTTCGAAGAGGATCGGGCACTGCGTGTAAGGGGCGTTTGTCATTGAATTGAGCAAGAACCATTTCAAGCTACGAGGTTGGATCCTTTCAACCTCGTAGCTTGCGAATGTGTTAACGGCAGCAGCAACTGGATTTTTTTGCGGCTTTCTTGGTCTTCTTTTTTGCTACTTTCTTCGCTTTTTTTGCCATGGAGTACTCCTTTTTATTTTGTCATTCCCGTCAAAGCGGCGCTTGCTTTCATTAAAGATTTCATTAAAAGCGAATGCCGCACTCAACTCCCTATGAAGCTTTATAGGTCGTTCAGCTCGGGAATCTAGCTTGGTTTTATGTCTCCCCGATTAAGCCCTTCGGGGATGACGTCCTTTCGGACATTACAATTTATTAAAGAACATCAACATTCCGATGATCACGAATGCCGTCGCACCAGTGTAGCGAATGATCTCAGGCTTGATGTATTTCGCCAAGAGGGTTCCGATGACCACCGAGATCAGTGTCACCAGCGCATAGCCTGCGATCGAACCCAGAAATACGGAAAAGGGTTTCCCAGTTTTGGAAGCCATGGTGATTCCCACAAACTGGGTTTTGTCCGCAAGCTCCGCAAAAAAAATAGCACTTAATGTGGCCAAAAAAACTTTCCAATCCATAAAAGCCTCCGGGAAGGTGAGTGATGAGGAGGATTGTAGCTTAAATGGAATGAGCGGGGAAGGGATTAAAACGTGTGGCGGGGTGAAAGGAAAGCGGATCGCAAAAACGCGCAACGTTTTCCAAGCGGCGCGTGTTTAGTAGCCGAACTTTTTTACGTACCAAGCTTTGATTTTTTGCGTGAGGGCGAGATAGGCGAGGACGATCATGAAGACCGCAAAGCCGTAGCTCCAGGTCGGAGGCACAAAACCGAAGAATTTCCCCCACGGGGAAAGAGTGATGGCGAAGGCGGTCCCGATGATGAAAACTGACATCAGGACCAGGAAGCGGCTCGGGCGGCTTTCGATAAAGGGTATTTTGGCGGTCCGGATGATATAAATAATGAAAGTTTGAGTGCACAGCGATTCCAGGAACCAGCTGGTATGGAAAAATTCCTGAGAAGCGTGGAAAACAAAAAGCAGGAGTCCAAAGGTTAAAAAATCAAAGAGGGAGCTGATAGGGCCAAAGATGAGCATGAACCTTCGAATGGCTTTGATGTCCCATCCTTTGGGAGTTTTCAAATAATCGACGTCCACATTGTCTGTGGGAATGGCGACCTGAGAAACATCATAAAGGAAATTGTTGAACAGGATCTGGATCGGAAGCATCGGGAGAAAGGGAAGGAAAAGGCTCGCCCCGGTCATGCTGATCATATTCCCGAAATTAGAACTCGAACCCATCTTGATGTATTTCATAATGTTCCCGAAGGTTCTGCGGCCCTCCAAGACGCCGTCTTCCAGGACCAAAAGACTTTTTTCAAGCAGGATGATGTCCGCAGATTCCTTGGCGATATCGACGGCGTTATTGACAGAAATGCCGACATCTGAAGTCTTGAGGGCGGGGGCGTCATTAATGCCGTCTCCAAGATACCCGACGATCTGTCCGTTCTCGTGAAGCGCATGAATGACGCGTTCCTTTTGAAGGGGTGAGAGACGCGCGAAGACCGTGGTTTTTTTGACGAGTTCCCGGAGCGCGATATCGCTCGTGGCCTCCAATTTGTCGCCTGTAACGATCTCGTGAACATCAAGCCCGACATGGCTGCAGATCTTTTTGGTCACAAGTTCGTTGTCGCCTGTCAGCACTTTAAATTCGATGCCAAGATTTTTCAGGCGATGGATCGTCTCCTTGGCGCTGGGTTTCGGCGGGTCGAGGAATGCGAGGTAGCCGATCAAGACGAGGTCCTTTTCATCGTCCTTGCTGTAAACGCTTTTTCTCTCCGACATATTTTTATAAGCCACGGCCAGGACCCGGAAACCGTCGGCGCTTAGGCTGTCATACTCTTCTTTAAGATCCGATAGGATCAGGTTTTCCATCTCCAGAATCTCGCCGTCGAGTTCGTAATAGCGACAACGTTTGAAGATCTCCTCGGGTGCCCCCTTGGAAATAAGCGTCTGTTTTCCTTCGGATTCGACGATCACCGACATGATCCTGCGCGAGAAATCGAACGGGATCTCGTCCTCTTTCTTATATTGTTGGGCCAGCACCAATTCGTGCTTCAAAATCGCGCGATCAAGCAGGTTTTTGAGACCGGTTTGATAGAAACTATTGATGAAGGCATATTTGAGGACTTCTTCGTTCTCTGCTCGGACCACATCGCAATGGCGTTCGAGCACGACATCGTCCAGCGTGAGGGTACCCGTCTTGTCCGTACAGATCACGTTCATGGCGCCGAGGTTCTGGATCGAGTTGAGGCGCTTCACGATGACCTTCTTTTTGGACATGGCGATGGCGCCTTTGGAAAGATTGATCGTCACGAGCATCGGCAGCATTTCTGGCGTCAGGCCGACGGCGACCGCAAGTGAAAAAAGCAAAGCGTTCTTCCAATCGCCTTTGGTGACCAAATTGATCACAAAGATCGCGGCGACCATCACCATCATCACTTTAATCATGAGCCAAACGAACTGATGGATGCCTTTGTCGAAGCTGGTCTGCGTGCGGATGCTGGCCAGCCGGCGGGAAACCTCTCCGAATTGAGTTTCAATGCCAGTCCGGATAACAAGACCCAATGCGGTCCCGCTGACAACGCTTGATCCCATGAATGCGATGTTCGTCAGATTTGTAACGGAAAGGCTTTCGGTTTTGACCGGCGCTGCAGTTTTTTCAATGGGGAAAGATTCTCCGGTCAAGGACGACTGGTTGATGAAAAGATCTTTGCAGGAAAGAATGCGGAGGTCCGCGGGGATCATGTCGCCCGCGTAAAGATCCACGATGTCGCCCGGGACGATCTCGCGCATTTTGATTTCGATCTGTTTCCCGTCACGGTTGACCGTGGCCGTGGCGCGTACGAGTTCACTTAGCTTTTCGGCTTCTTTGTGGGAACGATACTCCTGGAAAAAGGACAAAAAGACGCTGAGGAAGATCATGAGCAGGACGAGCAGTGCCTGGATCTTTTCTCCGAAACAGAGAGAAAAGGTGGCGATGATCACAAGGACAATGACGAGCGGATCCGTGAATTTCTGGAGGAGTTGTCCCAGCACGGCCCTTTTTTTCTTTCTTGCCGGCTCGTTGGGGCCGTGTCTTTCGATGCGCAAAGAGGCTTCTTCTTCGGACAAGCCCCCCCACGAGGTCATAAATTCTTTGAGGAGATCTTCGGCCGTTGCCGCACTAAAAAAGGAGATCGGTTTTTGATTTTTAAGGTTTTGAGAATTTGGCATAGGAAAGTTTAGCGCATTAGAATATTAATAACAATCCCCGCGAGGAGGCTAACGAAAATAAGGAGGCTGATGATGAGAGCGTTTTCTTTACGATTTTTATTCTCTTTTAGGAGAACCAACAGTCCCAGGCCGCCACTGGCCGAAAGACCTGCAATGGCGGAACCGAAAGTGATGCCGCCTTTGAGGTAGATCTCGGTGATGGCGACGGAAGCGGCGCAGTTCGGGATCAGTCCCACCAAGACCGCGATCATGGGCTGGAAAAAGGTCCCTGCGAAAAAGATGTGCCCTAAGCCCTTTTCCCCAAATTTTGCGACCAGGAAGGCGATCGTAAGCGAAACTGCAAAAATAAAAAATAAAACTCTCATCGTGTGTTTCAAAGGGAAAAGAAAAAAGGTTTTCCATTTTGGGATTTCTCGGCCATGAGCATGGCAGTCGCAGTGTCTGTGCCCTCCCTCGGGAACCACGGGGCCGTGCGGAGAATGCAATATTTTAGAAGCGTCCTTTTTAAAAATAAGATCGATCGCATATCCGGCGACCGTCGCAAGGATCACTTTCACGAGCAGTAGCCAAAGGACGAGCGGGGCTTTGTCGTGCTGGGCGAGGATGACAGGGATCGCTTCGTCCGAGGTTGATAGGAAAACGGCCAGAAGTGTTCCCCTTGAAATGCATCTGCGGGCATAAAGCGTGGCCGCTATGACCGAAAAACCACATTGGGGCATGCAGCCCAGAAGCGCACCCAAAAGAGGCGCCGCGCCCATCCGGTGACTGATCTTTTCTCCGATAAAAGATTCCGACTTGTTCTCAAGAATCTCAAGCGCTATATAGATCCCCAAAAGCCACGGTATCATTCCAAACGTGTCTTTCAAGGCGTCCCACAAAACCTGTGTCATTGATGTCCGTCTCCTTTTCGACGCACCTAGGGTCCCAAGGTCTATCAATTTCAGCAATGCAGAAATTAGGGCCAGCCCTGCCATTCTCTTAAAAAATCTAAGAAGAGGATGGTACTCTGGAATCCCGATCAAATCAAGATAGCACAACAAAGAACCAGACCTCGGGCGTATTTCACTGTGGGCCGTCTTTCGGGATTGTTTTGTGCTCTGGATTTCCAGGTTTCCGTCCCGCTTGCGGTTGCCGATCGATTCTGCGAGAATGCCTGTTATGAAAAATTATCTTTGGCAATACCTCTTGCCTGGGTTGGCACTCATCGGTTGCGCGTTCTGGGTGGGGACTTTGCCCAGCATGGTTTTCTCGCTTCTGGGGTTCCTCTCCTTCTTTTTGGCCGGCGTGGCGCTTATTATCGAGGGGCGGAAACGCTGTTTTTCCAGCAAGGGAAAAGAATGAAAATTCTATGAATGTTTATCCGGTGTCTGAAAAGAAGCAGCAGGGACTTGCGAGCCAAATGGCGCGGATCGGGATCCGCGAGCAGGATCTTGAGGAATCGTTCGTGTGTTCTGGGGGACCAGGGGGTCAGAACGTTAATAAGGTATCCACGTGCGTGGTCCTGAAGCATCGGCCCACGGGTCTTTTTATCAAATGTCAAAAAGAACGTACGCAAGGTATGAACCGGTATTGGGCGCGCCGGATGTTGACTGAAAAGCTGGAGGCGCGGATCCTGGGCCGGGAGAGTGAGGCTGCCAAGCAAATTGCCAAGATCCGGCGGCAGAAACGCAAACGTTCCAAACGAGCGAAAGACAAAATGCTCGATGCTAAGCAGAGGCATGGTGCGCTTAAAAAACTTCGAGCCCAACCCGCGGATGAATAGACTGATGATTTTCTGTATCCTTTGGCGCAGTCATAGGTCCTGGCTTTGGGCTGAAAGTTGAAAAGTGGGTCTCGCAATAGGGATCGTTGCGTTATACTGATGGTTCGAATGATTCTGGCACTGATTTCCAATAAACCTTATTAAATGAGAATCCTGTGCTGACCCAACTCCATATTAAAAATTTCGCGCTGATCGAGGACCTGACGCTCGAATTCTCCGGTCAAATGAACGTGATGACCGGGGAAACAGGTGCGGGCAAATCTATTTTGATCGATGCGATCAGGTTCGTCCTGGGCGAACGCATGGACGGGCTGAGGCAAGAAGCGAATGATAAACCCTGCCAGGTGGAAGCTGCGTTTGAACTCCAAGACCCTTTTCTTAAAAAACAAACCGTATTTGAGCCATACCTCGCTGAAGACGATCTGCTCATCCTGCGCCGGGAATTCGCCCAGGGAAAGACGCGCGCGTGGATTAACAACCGACTGGTTCCACTCTCCATTCTGAAGGAAGCCGGTGCTTACCTGATTGACATCCACGGCCAGTATGATCACCAGCGGCTTCTTGATAGCGCGTCTCATCTGGGTATCATTGACCGTTTCGCGAAAATCGAGGGACTCAAGGAGGATTACCAGGCCCTTTATGAAAAATATTCGCACTTGATGAGGGAGCAAGAAGAACTCGCGGCGCTTGAGGAGCACAAGGAGCGGGAACTGGACGTGCTCAAATACCAGGTGGATGAGATCGAGCGCGCGGAGATCAAGGATCTGAACGAAGAAGAGCTGGAGCTCGAGCGGATGCGACTCGCGAATGCTGAAAAGCTCGCGGAGATCGTGTCCCATGCGCTTGCGGTGCTGGATGAGAATGATACGAGCGCGGACAGTTTTTTTTCCGAAGCCGTGCGTGACTTGAGAGGGCTGGTCAAATTCGACAGCTCGATCGAGAAGGTCAAAACCGATTGCGAGAACGTCCAGTATTCGCTGCAGGAAGTGGTCAGCGTGTTACGGGACTACCGGGAAAAACTGACGTTTGATCCTGACCGTCTCCAGGAGCTTGAAAAAAAGTTAGACCTTCTGGAGCATCTCAAACGCAAATACGGAGGAACGCATGCCAAGGTGCTCGAATTTTATCAGGAGGCCAAGGCGAAATACGATAAGCTGATCGATATGGAGATGACGAAAAGCGATCTTCAAAAAGACATTCGGGGCTTGGAGCCGAAACTTCGTGAGGCCGCGCTTAAGTTCTCCGAGAAACGTAAAAAAGCGGGGGCGTTGCTTAAAAAAACCATTGAATCTGAATTGAAGGACCTTCAGATCATGCACGCGGAGTTCGAGGCTCGGATCGAAAAGGTGGATTTTTCAGCGGAAGGGACGGATCGAGTGGAATTCATGGCACGCATGAATCCGGGCCAACCGATGCTCGGGATCGCGAAGATCATTTCCGGAGGCGAGGCTTCCCGCGTGATGCTTGCCATGAAAAAAGCGCTGATGCAGGTGGATCCCGTTCCCGTGCTTATTTTTGATGAGATCGATACCAATATCGGCGGTCGTCTGGGGCATGTTACAGGCCAGAAACTCAAAAGTATCTCCGGAGAGCGGCAAGTCCTGCTTGTGACCCATCTTCCTCAGATCGCGTCTTTTGCGGATCGGCATATCAAAGTGACCAAGTCCGTTCAAAAAGGGCGGACGCTTGTCCAGTATCAGATTTTGGAAGGAGAAGACAAGGTTCGCGAGTTGGCGCAGATGATGAGCGGTCAGCAGGAAAGCGAGATCTCACGTCGCCATGCTGAGGAAATGCTCAATCGCGCGAATAAGTAGATGAAAGAGTGCGCCCGGCATCTTTCGAGTTTCTTGCGGCCGCGAAGAGGGCATTGAAACAAGAGGAAGATGATGAAGGGCTTTAAGAGGACAAAAGATGACGATTCTTGAACCTGTGATCCGGCCGCCGGCTGAGGCCGACAGTTTTCTTTTGCAAGTGACCCTGGGGTGTTCGGCGGATCATTGCAGTTTCTGCGGTGCGTACAAGATGAAACCCTTTCAAGTCAAAGATCCCAACGAGGTTTTTTCGGATATTGACCGTCGTGTGCGCTGCGATCCCGGAACGCGTCGTGTTTTTCTGATGGACGGGGATGCGTTGGTTCTCAGCAACAGCAAACTGGTTCCGATCCTGGAAAAATTACAGCAGGTTTTCCCCCTTCTTTCCCGCGTCTCCAGTTACGCGAATGGATCAAACATCACACGGAAAAGCGATGAGGAGTTAGCCGAGCTTTACGGACACAAGTTGAGCCTAGTCTACATGGGGCTTGAAAGTGGCAGCCAGCTTGTGCTCGACCGGTGCGGCAAAACCTCAAGCGCGGAAGAAATGATCCAGGCGGTGCAGCGGGCGGATCGGGCGGGGATCCGGTCGTCGGTGATCGTTCTGCTCGGGCTTGGCGGCAAAAAATATTCTGCGGAACATGTGCGGGGTACGGTCGAAGCCTTGAACCGGATGCAGCCGCGGTATCTCTCGTTTCTCTCTCTGATGGTCGTTCCCGGAACGCCACTCGCCGAGGAGGTACGGCGGGGAGATTTTGTGGAGCTCGATCCGGTTGAGTTGCTGAACGAGGCTTACGAAATGATCCGGGGGCTTGAGCTCAAACGCACGATTTTCCGGTCGAATCACGCGTCGAATTATCTCGCGCTCGAAGGAACACTTCCGAAAGATCAACAGACTCTTGAGAAGGCCTTGAAAGCCGCGATCGATGGAGAGATCACTCTCCGGCCTGATTTCGCACGAGGCTTGTAGTGTTGTAGCCATGCATCGGGATCTTTTGGAAAAAACAAGGGCGTTCTCGGGAGCTTCGGGTCAACGCTTCAGGAATAAAAAGAGATGTTTGCGATGATCAAAAAAACTTCATTTTCATTCTCGCTCTCGTTTTCTTGTGCGGTTGCGAAGCGCAGGTCGCGGATCGCGATCCCAAGGGAGGTCCGGTCGTGTGTTTTGGGGACAGTCTGACGGCTGGATTCGGCGCCGACGAAGGCAGGGACTATCCGTCGGTCCTTCGGTCAAAATTGGATCTACCGGTGATCAACGCCGGCGTTTCCGGGGACACGACCGCTGATGGGTTGAGGCGTCTTGAGAGAGATGTTCTGCAGCAGGACCCGAAGATTGTGATTATCACGCTGGGAGGCAATGATTTTATGTGCGGGATTCCTCGGGAGGAGATACTGCGAAACATGGGAACTATTATCGACCGGATTCAGGAACATGGTGCCAAGGTGGTATGGGCCGAGGAGAGGATCGGCCTGCTGGGGGACGCGTATATCGGCGACTTTAAAAAGTTGGCACACCAAAAACATTTTCTCCTGATTCCCGATGTCCTCCATGGTATTTTTTTCGATCAACGGTACAAATATGATCGGATCCATCCCAACAGCGAAGGTTATCGGATTATGGCCGAGCGGATCTATAAGCGCATCAAGCCGTTATTGAAATAAAGGGACTGTGTCGTTTAGGTTTTATCAAAAGGTGCCGGGGATGCTGGGGCTTCGGGAGTTCATGGGGGTGGCCCTCGTTTTGACAGTAACGTTTAACTCGATGGGCTGTTCAAGGAACATTACGAATAACGGGCAGTTGAAATTCGAGGCCCTTTTCAAGACCGGAACTCCCGAGGAAACGGTAAAGGAATGTAACGAAAAAAGAAAACTTAAAATGGTGAGAAAACAATCACCGGAGACTGATGGGGGAAAGATCGATGAACTACTTTAAAATTTTAGGTATTTTGATGGGCTCGTGGATGGTCCTTGGAGGGGCGGGGGCCTTGTTTTTCATCGGAGGCTTGAAGCGTCTTAGCGCGGAGCTTTATCCTGAAGAGCGCCCACGCTGGATACCAGCCGTTGGGGTGCTGACGTTAGCCCTGGCCTTATGGACTTGGGTGGAATTTGTGCGGGCTGCGAGCATGGAGAATTTTGTGGTGACATTGGTGGTGAGCCTCGGCCTGGTGAAGGTCGTGCCGCTTGTCTTCTTTTATAAGAAGTCCCGGGAGTTCCTGCTAGCGCTCGTGGCGGAGCCTCTCGCGTTTCGCGTCGTGATACTAAGCTCAGCGGGTATAGGGCTGGCTCTTTTGGTGATGGGGATATTTTTCTAATGGTTACTAGATTTTTCAAAGTGTGGCCGTAACACCAAGGCTGAGCTTTTAAAAGGTTTGAACACAGTTTTCCATGAGGGACGTTTTAAAGTTCATATGCAGACAGGTAATTTTTCAAAAGGGGCGAGGGTCATCGATCATGAATAATACGGGAATCTCTTTGCGGCGGCTCAACATGGTCTGGGTCATCATCATTCTTGCTTTGGTGGTGCGTTTGCCGGGAGTGTTTTGGGGAGTCAAACTTTCGGCGTGGCCGGTGGCAGTTCATGGGTTTCGCTCTTTGCACATTGATGAGAGAGTTTTTACAAAAATGGCCTGGCGGTTTATAGCCGGAACAGACCAGGGCGTTAACCGTTACCCCAAAGGTTTTCCCTTCCAGATCACGCTTGTCGCTTCTCTGGCCGGGCAGGCCGCCAAGCCCTACCTTTTCCATTTCATCCTCATCGGAAGATGTCTTTCTCTGCTCTACGGCATCGCGACCGTCCTCGTCCTTTATTGCCTGGCAACCGAAATATTCGCCAAGAAAACTATTTCTTTGCTCACCGGTTTGTTCTTGGCCTTAGCCGGATTGCATGTTACTGAAAGCCATTACGCTACGGTGGATGCAGGAAACACGTTCTGGATATACGCCACGATCCTCTTTTGTTTGTGGGCGATCCGGAAAAAGGACATTTTTTTAGGTCTAGCAGTTATCACAGGCGGTTATGCAATCGCTTTCAAGTTCTCAGCGGCTGTTTTGATCCCGATAATTTATGTCCTGATCCTTCAGAGAAAGGATATCCGTTATTGGATCCTCGTGGGACTTGCCATGTTTTCGGTGTTCACCCTTGCCAACGGAGGTTGGTATCCGCTTTCCACCTTCCGGTTGCTTTTCGCAGGACGTGCCTCGGACCAGCCTACTTTGACACAGCACTACAACAGCCTGATCAATCCTCTTGCGTATTTCGTTCAGCTTCTTCCTGCGGTGGGTCTACCGATCTTCATTTCATTTTTCTTGGCTTTTCGGTCGTTTCATTTTAAGAAATTTCATGAGGATCAGAATCTAAGAGATGTGTTTTTTGTGGTTATTCTGCCCATCCTTTTGCATTTTCTCATCATCTGTTTCGTAGCCTTCCCGTTCGCACGCTATCCTTTCGCAAGGCATCTCTTGGCAACGATCCCTTTGTTTGTTCTCGTTGCAGCCTATGGAATGGTGCGATGGGTGGAAGGGATAAAATGGGGTGGCGAAAAGAAGTTGCTGCGCAAAGTCGTCGCGCTTTTTATCGTGTATCAGCTTATTTTTGTCGGGCAGATCGAATATTATTTTGTGTTTGATACGATCACTTCCTCGGCGAAATGGATTCGTTCGAACATCTCTCCCCGGCAGAACATCGCAGCGCTTTGTTGGTCGTTGCCTGAACTGAAGCTCAGGAATAGGGTCCGGCCGATCTCTCCAGAGTCGTCGGAAATGCCGTTTTTGTTAATAGACGAGACAGCTCTCGCTCAATATCAGCGTTCTGAAATAAATTTTTTTAAAAAATTTCCATCCTGGGAAGAAATATATCACGGGGATCAGTACCATTTCTGGTTTATTCAGGCCCTTTTCAAAGGCCAGCTTCCCTATGCGCTCGTCAAGAAGTTTGAGGTGAAGGCTATCACTCCCGAAATGTTTCTTTATAAAAAAATATGGGGAACGTTCCCGTTTTTTATCGGGGATGTTTTAATCTACAGAAAACTCAAGACTCCCTAGCGTTGGGATGGGGAGTGGCCCCTGTTTTTCAAAGGCACAAAACGATTTTTCGAAAAGCAAGGATTCAGTTTTGTGAGGTGCAGGTCTGTGTGAGAAACACGGCCTGGTCGTGATTGACTTCAAAAAATCCCGGGCCGACTTGAAAATCCTTTTCAAGCCCGCCACTTTCTTTCACCGCCATTTTCCCGCCTTTAGAAGAAACCAAATACGGAGCGTGGTGAGCCAGCACGCCGACAAAACCATTCTCCGTGGGAAGGAACGTATGAACGACCGTTCCTTCGTATACGGCGCCTTGCGGTGTGATGATCTTTAACGAGTAAGATGTGGCCATAAATACCCTAGTAAGGTGTATGCATTCCGCCGCACTTGTTCGTCATGCGGTTACCTTGATCTTTTCGTAAGCTTCTAAAACGTCTTCAATACCACCCGCCATGTAAAAGCACTGTTCAGGGATGGCATCGAGCTCGCCGGCGAGGATCTTTTTGAAGCTGGCGATCGTATCTTTCAAATGGACGTAGCGGCCTTTGCGGCCCGTGAACGCTTCTGCAACGAAAAAGGGCTGCGAGAAAAAACGTTCGATCTTCCGGGCGCGCATCACGAGTTCTTTATCGTCCTGCGAAAGTTCATTGATCCCTAAGATCGCGATGATGTCTTTCAGGTCCTTATAACGCTGGAGGATGCGCTGAACTTCTCGAGCGATATCATAGTGTTCCTGTCCGACGACGCGCGGGTCGAGCATGCGCGAAGTGGAAGCCAACGGGTCCACGGCCGGATAAATTCCCTGCTCCACGATCTGGCGCGAGAGAACGGTGACGCCGTCCAGATGCGAGAACGCGGTGGCCGGCGCAGGGTCGGTGAGATCGTCGGCCGGTACGTAAATGGCCTGAACCGAAGTGATGGACCCTGACTGAGTGGATGCGATGCGCTCCTGCAGTGCCGCCATTTCGGTTGCGAGATTTGGCTGATAACCGACCGCCGACGGCATGCGTCCCAAAAGCGCGGAGACTTCGGAACCCGCCTGCGTAAAACGGAAGATGTTGTCTATAAAGAGCAGGACGTCCTGATGCGCCTCATCGCGGAAATATTCCGCCATCGTGAGGCCCGACAAGGCCACGCGAAGGCGCGCACCGGGAGGTTCGTTCATCTGTCCGAACACCATGGCTGTTTTTTTGATAACGCCTGATTCTTTGAGTTCGAGCCAAAGGTCGTTCCCTTCGCGCGTGCGTTCCCCGACGCCGCAGAAGACCGAAACGCCGCCATGTTCATTGGCGATCGAATGGATCAATTCCATGACGACCACGGTCTTTCCAACACCGGCGCCGCCGAAAAGACCCACCTTGCCGCCCTTAGGATACGGCGCTAGGAGATCGATGACTTTGATGCCGGTCTCGAGGATCGCGGAAACGGGGAGCAGTTCCTTAAAGGAAGGAGGCGCGTGATGGATGCTGCTTCTCTTGGACGGATCCTTAACCTCGCCTTGTTCGTCGATCGGTTGTCCCAGGAGATTGAAAATGCGTCCGAGGGTCTGTTCACCCACAGGAACCGAGATCGGGCCGCCCGTGTCTTTCACCTTCATGCCACGCACCAGACCGTCGGTTGAGGCGAGCGCGATCGCGCGGATGATATTGTCTCCGATATGCTGCGCAACCTCCAGGACAAGCAGCTTCCCGGGGATTTCCACTTCCAGGGCGTTCAGGATTTTTGGCAGATGTTCCGCTTCGAATTCGACATCTACGCTGGGGCCCATCACTTGAATTACTTTTCCAAAATTCATTTTTCACCTCTTGAGGAGTACGGGGTATGGCGTACAGCGCCTGAATGTTCCGTACGCCGTACGCAAAATGCCGTACTAGTTTTTAAGGGCTTTCGAGCCCGAAACGATTTCAATAAGTTCTTTGGTGATGGCTGCTTGCCGGATCTTGTTTCGTAAAAGAACCAGCGCGTCGATCAATTCCTTGGCGTTCTCGGTCGCCTGATGCATGGCGTTCATGCGCGCCGTATGTTCCGAGATGAAAGATTCCAAAAAGATCATGCGCATCTTAGCCGCGAAAACGAGCGGGACGAGGCGGGTGAACAAAGCCTCACGGCTAGGTTCCATGATATACAAGCTCGAAGTCTCGACCGGTCCGCCGCTTGTCACTTCCAATCGGAACGGAAGTATTTTTTCTGCTGTGGCGCGATAAATAGATTTGCTTGTGAAATGGGTATACACGGCGTAGACCGCGTCGATCTTCTTCTCCGTAAAAAGTTTTTCGATCAACGAACTTGTCTCCGTGATCACCGGCTCAACCTGGGCCGTCGTGGTGTTCGTAAAGGTTTTTTGCCACACATGCCCGGCGCGCGATAGGGTGTTGACGCCATTCTTGCCGACACCGATCAAAAGAGGCGTTTTGTAGTCCGGACGCAGGAATTTTCTAGCTTCTGCAACAAGACTGTGATTATAAGAACCACAAAGGCCCGTATCCGATGTGATGACCAACAGCGCGATCTCTTTTTCTGCGCGCGTTTCGAGTAAAGGATGCGAAAGCGGAATGTCCGTGGCAAGCAGCCGCTTCAGGACTCCTTCGATCGCCTGGACATAAGGGGTTGTTTGCTCGCGCAGTTTTTGATAACGCTTGAGCTTGGAAGCGGCCACCATTTCCATGGCCCGGGTGATCTTCTGGGTGCTCTCAACCCCGCGGATCCTGTTTTTTAATGCTCTGAGTTGTCCACTCATGTTCTTCTCGCGAAACGAGGAACGACAAACGTTGAACGAAGAATTGATCGTTTCCCGTTCACCGTTCCACGGCTTTTAAAGTGTTTGTTTGAACTTTATGATGGCTTGTTTCAGTTTCTCTATTAACGCCTCGGAGAGGAGCTTCTTTGCCGCGATCTCCAAAAAAATCTCCTGATAGTTCTTGTCGATGAAGTCCCAGAGCCCTTTTTCAAAAGCTTGTACTTTAAGAGCGGGAATGTCATCAAGGAAACCTTCATTGCCTGCGAAAATACTTACCACTTGACGCTCAAGCGGAAGCGGATGAAGGTCGGTTTGCTTCAGGATCTCGACCATGCGCTCGCCGCGTGTGAGCTGGTCTTTGGTGGCTTTGTCGAGATCGGTCGCGAGCTGCGCAAACGCCTGAAGCTCTCGGTACTGAGCGAGTGCGAGGCGCAGCATGCCAGCGACTTGTTTCATGGCTTTGGTTTGAGCGTTTCCGCCGACGCGCGAGACTGAAAGCCCGACATTGATGGCGGGTCGTACGCCTGCGTAGAAAAGATCACTTTCTAGATAGATCTGCCCATCCGTGATGGAAATAACATTCGTTGGAATGTAAGCCGAAATATCACCGAGCTGCGTTTCGATCACGGGAAGCGCCGTGAGCGATCCTCCGCCCAGGTCTTCGCGCATTTTTGCCGCGCGTTCGAGCAACCGTGAATGAAGATAAAACACATCGCCCGGATAGGCCTCGCGTCCCGGCGGTCGCTGCAGAAGTAGTGACAGCTGGCGATAGGCGACCGCGTGTTTGGAGAGGTCGTCATAAACTACCAGGGCGTGTTTGCCGTTGAACAAGGATTCTTCACCGATCGCGGCTCCGGCATAAGGCGCGAGGTACTGAAGGGGAGCCGGATCATCCGAAGACGCAGACACGATCGTGGTATATTCCATGGCGCCGTATTTTTCAAGCGTTTCGGTAAGCGCTACGACGCTCGAGAGTTTCTGGCCAATCGCGACATAGATACAATGAACGCCTGTTGTTTTCTGATTGAGGATTGTATCGATCAGGATGGCGGTTTTCCCGGTTTGGCGGTCGCCGATGATGAGCTCGCGCTGGCCGCGGCCGATCGGGATCATCGCATCAATGGATTTAATGCCGGTTTGCAGCGGTTCTTTCACCGGCTGACGTTGGACGACCGACGGGGGCAAGGATTCGATCGGGCGCGTTTTTTTTGTAACAATCGGGCCCTTGCCGTCGAGCGGTTCTCCGAGCGGATTGATCACGCGGCCTTTGAGAGCGTCTCCGACCGGGACCTGCGCGATCTTGCCCGTACGCTTGACCTGGTCGCCTTCTTTGATGTTACGGTCTTCGCCGAGGATGACCACTCCGACATGATGCGGTTCAAGATTAAGCACCAGGCCCGTCGTCCCATCATGGAATGTGACGAGCTCACCGGCCATCACTTCGTCGAGACCGTACACGCGGGCGATGCCATCTCCTACCTGAAGGACATAACCCACGGACTGCATTTCGAGCTTGGTCTCATATTTCTGGATCTCTTTTTGAATGGCTTGCGTGACTTCTTCGGGTTTAAGCATTAGTCCTGTTCTCCATTAAATTTTAAATGTCATGCGGTGTTAGGCGATCCCTTCTTCAACAGAGCTGGAAAGTTTTTGTTGGATCTCATGAAGACGATTTCTAAAACTGCAATCGATCTCTTTACCGTCAAAACGCAGGACGAACCCGCCCAAGATGCCAGGGTCGGTTTGGGGGATCAGACGGATCTCGGAGCGGAGTTTTTTTGCGAGCGTCATTTTAAACTTTTCCCGGACTTCGGAAGAAAACGGTACGGCAGAGAGCAGTGTTACTTCCTGGACGCCCTGCTTTTTCTCAAAACGCTCATGAAAGATCTTTTGGATTTCCGGTAAAAGCGCGAAACGCTTTTTGTCAATCATGACATGAAAAAATCTTTCCAATAAGCTCGTTTTTTTCGTGGCGAGGGCTCCCAATGCCAAAGCATATTTTTCCTGGTTCGTAAGCGTGGGGTTTGCCATGAGAAGCAAAATCTTTGGCTGAGCCTCCAGGATCTTGGCGAAGGCATGGAGTTCGGCGTCTATTTCAGCGAGGGAACCTTCTTTTTCAGCGAGTTCAAATAAGGCGCGGGTATAACGGCCTGCGGCGATCGTGTCACTCATAACTTTTTCTCAAGTTCCCCGAGGATTTCCAGAGCCTTTTTTTCTTGCTGGGCCCCAGCCATTTTTTCCGTCAGGATTTTTTCCGCGACGCGGATCGAAAGATCGGCGATCTCCTGGCGGAGCGTGAGTCGCGCTTTCTGAACTTCGAGTTCGATATTTGCTTTTGCTTTTTCAAACGAGGTTTGGGATTCCAGACGCGCTTTTTCCTGGATCTCACGCGCGAGGCGGCGTCCCTCCTGAACTGCTTCCTGCATTTTGGCCCGGGCTTCTTCCTCGATTTTCTGAAGATGCGCGAGATAATCCTTTTGCAGTGCCGCGACCTCTTGTTTGGTTTTCTCGATTCCGCCCCATTCGCTTTCGAATCGTTCGCGTCGCGATTGAATGATCGCAAGGAGTGGTTTCCACGCGAATTTCTTAAGCGTGAAAAACACGATCAGAAAGGCGATGAGCTGGACCAAGACCTCGGTAAGATGGATGTTCTCTTGAAAGAATTCCATAAACGTTTCTTTTCTAGATCTTTCCCATCAAGACGAAGCCGAAGATCAGGACATAAAGCGTCAACGCTTCGATGAGCGCGCAACCGGCCATCATGTTGACCAGGATCTTCTGAGAAGCTTCAGGTTGGCGGCCCGTGGCATCCATGGCGGAGGCGACGGCTTTACCGAGGCCAAGCGCGGAGCCAAACGCCGTGATGGCGAGTCCGATCGGAAGTGCGAAACCTAATGCGACGTGTGAATCCATGGTGATTCTCCTTACGTTGAGGGTGAATGAATAGGGCTTGGTGATTTTTCGCTCGCCGCGTTATGGTCCTCGTCATGTTCATGCGGCAGGATCAGTGAAATATACACGGTTGAGAGCAAAAGGAAAACAAAAGCTTGAATGAAACTAAAGAGGATAACAAGGACGTTGGCGAAGAGCTGGAAAAAGAACGGCAGCCAGTGGTACATCGCATTGAGTTCGGCGAACTTGTAAAGCAGTTTGTCCTCGCTTGAGACATTGGCAAAAAGACGAAGTGAGAGGCTCAAAGGCACCGCGAAAAACTCAATGCTCAAATTGATCACAAGCATAAGCGGAATGAGCGCAACTCCCAGAATGCCGATAGGATTCCCGGCGAGATGTTTTAGGTAATTGAAAAAGCCATGTTCTTTAATGCCGACCCATTGGATGTAGACCGTGGTGATGAGCGCCAGAGCGATCGTGGTGCTCCACGCGCTGGTCGGTGATTTCATCAGAGGGATCAGGCCGAGCCAATTCTGAAGGAGAATATAAAGGAACATTGTTCCCAGGAAGGGGACATGTTCCATGCCTCGAGGTCCGAGAATGCTTGTGACGAATTCGGCGAGACCTTCCATGACGAGTTCCCAGCGGTTCTGAAGACCTTTGGGAAGAAATTCATTTTTCCTTGCGGCGCTGATCGCCCGGAAGGTAATGAACCCCAGAACCAAAAATGAAAAAACCAGATTTTCCCAAGAGAACAAAAAATGGACAAAGTGTGATTTTGGGAAAAAATGCTCCAGGATCGTGATCAGGTTCGGGAGCTCTTCGGCGGCCTGTTCCTGGACTTGTGCAACGGCTTGCACGGCGGCTGTTACATGCTGTTCAGTCACACTCATAAGTCTTTGTTCTCACTCCCCTTATATAGAAGCCGCAAGATCCGCACGGTCTGGATGACCGAGCCGACGAGTCCCAGAAGTACTAGCGCCAGGGTGGTGCTCGGAGTCCAGCCCCATTTTCCAATCAACCATTGGCTGATGAGATAACCCGCGAAAGGTCCGCTCAAAAGAACCATGGGCAGGGTCAAAGCCAATCCGAGCATCCCAAAAAGCTTCTGAAGGTCTTTCTTGATGGTATCCAAGGGCTTCGGGGTGGGTCCACACCCTGCTTGCAATGCTGTTTTGACACATGAATTTGAACGGCCGATATTATCTGGCAAAGCTTCTTTCATTGTCAAGGTAAACAGCGCAGGGAAACGTTTCTCGGGGAACCGCGAACGTGCATTCCGCAGCTTTAAAATAATATTCTGGATTTTCGTACGAGATGTCGATAAAGTGGAAGTCCTCGCGAACGAAAAAGGAGCATTATGATCAAAGGGCTTTTTAAGCTTGTCTTCGGCCTGATACGTCTGGCATTCTTCCTTGTTATTTTTATAGTCATTTTCCATACTTGGGTGATTCGGCAAGCCCTCACCTTTACCTTGAGTCATCAACTAGGTGCGGATGTTTCGATCCAGAGTGTGAAAATGGACTGGAAGAACACCGGCTTTGAAGTGCGGGGTCTTGAGATCGGGAATCCCTACAGTTTTCCAAGGGGGACTTTGGCGAATATCCCGCTTGTGCTCGTTTCAGTGGATCTTCTCGGAATTCCCCAGGGTGTTTTGAAGCTCAAGACTGTTGGCATCGTTCTTCGGGAGTTGCAGGTCATGAATGTTCCGCAAAAGGGTCTGAATCTTCTTGAGCTGAAGCCGCTACAGAAAAGTAATGAAGAGCGATCTTCGTCTTCGCGTGAGGCTGTTCAGGGGCAGATTAAAAAATATGCACCCGAAGTAATAATCGACGAGCTTATTTTTTCCATAGGGGATATCAGCTATTTGGATACGAGCGGTCCTTCTTTGAAACAAAATCATTACCGGGCCGGAATCCAGGGTGCGACCTACTACAATATTCGCGGAACCCAGGATGTGACTGCAATCGTGGTCGGAGAAGTTTTAAAGAAAATGGGTTTGGGTTATCTTGAAGCGCAACTCAAAACATTTCAGGGGCGATTAGTTTCTTCCGGAGCAAAAAAGAGCGGTCTTTTAAGCCAGGTCATGGCTGCTTTGAATGGTAACACGGCTAATTAGCCACATAACTCCATACGGAAAAACGAGTTATAGCTAGTTCTAAAAACACGGGTTGCTTGCTCTTAAATGTTGTGAGTGATGTTTTAGGATTTAGAGGCTTCAAGAAATAAATACAAAAGATTTTTTAAAAAAGCTTGACACGATTTTCTTTTTCAATAGAATGTCCACTCTTTCCTCGGGAGAGCTGTCTCCGCTTAAGGTGATTTTTGTCTTCAAACGAGAGATTTTTTTTCGAAGAAAAAAGGCTTTTTATTTTTGCTGTGGTAGGAATGTCGAGCGATCGAAAGCGCTGAGCAGGGTCAAGCGCTGGAGTAGCTCAGTTGGTAGAGCACATCCTTGGTAAGGATGAGGTCATGGGTTCAATTCCCATCTCCAGCTTAGGATGCGAAAAACAAACCTCAATAAGGGAGAACTTATATGGCAAAAGAACAATTCAAACGTACCAAACCTCACGTGAACGTCGGAACGATTGGGCACGTGGACCACGGCAAAACAACTCTGACTTGCGCGATGACTAAGGTTTTGTCGGCGAAGGGTATGGCGACTGTTCGCGAGTATGCGGATATCGCAAAGGGCGGTACGGTTCGTGACGATTCCAAAATCGTGACGATCGCCGTTTCTCACGTCGAATATGAATCCGAAAAACGCCATTATGCCCACGTAGACTGCCCGGGACACGCGGACTACATCAAGAACATGATCACAGGTGCCGCGCAGATGGACGGTGCCATTCTGGTCGTTTCTGCCGTGGATGGACCGATGCCCCAGACGCGTGAGCATATCCTTCTCGCCCGTCAGGTCGGCGTGCCTGCAGTTGTGGTGTTCCTCAATAAATGTGATCTTGTCGAAGATACGGAACTTCTCGATCTCGTGGAGATGGAAGTCAGAGATCTTCTCAAGAAATATGATTTTCCTGGAGATACGATCCCCATCATTCGCGGTTCCAGTCTTCCTGCCGCCCAGAATCCTACCGATGAGAAATCCATCAAGTGCATTATGGATCTCGTGAAGGCGCTGGATGACAGTATTCCCGAGCCGAAGCGTGATGTTGAGAAACCGTTTTTAATGCCGGTGGAAGACGTTTTTTCTATCTCCGGTCGTGGGACCGTTGCCACAGGCCGTATTGAAAGAGGCGTGGTCAAGGTTGGAGATGATGCCGAGATCATCGGTTTTCGTGAAGGCGCGATGAAGACCACTGTGACAGGTGTTGAAATGTTCCGCAAGCTTCTCGACGACGCTCGTGCAGGCGATAACGTCGGATTGCTCTTGCGCGGCGTTGAAAAGGACCAAATTGAAAGAGGAATGGTGATCGCGAAGCCTGGCTCCGTGACCCCTCACAAAAAGTTTAAAGCGCAAATCTATGTATTAAGCAAGGAAGAGGGCGGCCGTCACACGCCGTTCTTTAAAGGGTATCGGCCTCAGTTTTATTTCCGCACCACCGATGTTACGGGGATCGTGACTTTGCCGGCCGGCGTTGAGATGGTCATGCCGGGCGATAACGTCGCAATCGAAGCGGAACTGATCATGCCGGTCGCAATGGAAAAAGAGCTCCGATTCGCCATCCGTGAGGGTGGAAAAACGGTCGGTGCCGGCGTTGTCAGCGAGATCATCGCGTAACATCTCGTTCGGCCACAAATCCTAGCATTTTTTGGCGAAGCCCTGCTGGCTGTAAGGCGTTTATTTTCGCCGTAAGAGGTCTTACAAGCCGAAATCATTATTTGAAAGCCGTGTTTTTTCCGCGGTTTTTTTAAGACAAAGGAAAAGGTTTTATTTCAATGCGTGAGATTATTTCTCTGGTTTCGACCTGCGATCACAAATCGACCTACTGGACGCGGAAAAACAAGAAGAAAAATCCGGACAAGATCGAGCGGAAAAAATATTGCCCCGCTTGCCGCAAGCGCATTGTTTTTCGGGAAAAGAAATAATATTTTTCGGAGCCAAACGGGATTTAGGCCTGTAGCTCCAATTGGTAGAGCGGCGGTCTCCAAAACCGCATGTTGCAGGTTCGAGTCCTGCCAGGCCTGTTTTAAATACGGGCGGTATGTTACGGACTCGAAATAACGCGAGGATGTTCTAGTGCAGAAAGCAGCGAATTTTTTCAGGGAAACGCAGCAAGAGCTCAAGAAAGTGACTTGGCCGACTTGGAATGAGTTGTGGCAAGCGGCAGCTGTGGTCATTGTCGTGACTTTCTGCGCTTCGGCGTTTATCGCGGCTGTGGATTTTTGTATCTCGAATTTCCTCCGGATGTTGATCAGTTAAAGTTATGGCCGACGCAAAGTGGTATGTAGTCCATACGCAGACAGGTGTCGAGACTAAAGCTCGTGCCAGCTTGATCAGTCACGCGGAGACCGCGGGGCTTCCGCACTTGATCCATGAAGTGCTGATCCCGCTAGAAAAGGTCAGTGAAGTCAAGGGCGGCAAGAAAAGGATTAGCGAGAGGAAGTTTTTCCCCGGCTACATTCTGGTCAAGATGGAGTTGACCGATGAAAGCTGGTACCTGGTCCGTAACACGCCGGGGATCTCGGGGTTTATCGGATCGGGGAAAAATCCCATCCCGCTCACGGAAAAAGAAGTTAACGCCATCATCCGCGAGCAAGAAGAAAAGCAGACAAAACCGAAGCCGAAAGTAGAGTTTGAAGAAGGCGAAAGCGTCCGTGTTAAAGAGGGCTCTTTTGCAAATTTTAACGGCACTATTGAACAAATCAATCCGGATCGCGGCAAAATGCGCGTGTTGGTGACGATCTTCGGTCGACCGACGCCTGTTGAGCTCGAATACTGGCAAGTAGAAAAGATCTAAAAATGGCAAAAGAGATTAAAACAAAAATTAAATTGCAGATCCCGGGTGGCCAAGCAAATCCTGCGCCGCCGATCGGTCCCGCGCTCGGTCAGCATGGCGTCAACATCATGGAATTCTGCAAGCAATTCAACGAGCGCACCAAAGACCGTCCGGGGACGATCTTGCCGGTGGTGTTATCCGTTTATAAAGATAAGTCTTTCACGTTCATTCTTAAGTCCCCGCCGGTGGCGGCTGAGATCAAGAAGGCTGTGGGTCTTGCGAAGGCTTCTTCGGAGCCCGGGCGCGTGATCATTGGTAAGATCACCCGTGATCAGGTTATCGAAATCGCACGTAAAAAAATGGTAGACCTTAATACGACGAAGATCGAAAGCGCTTGCCGGATTGTGGAAGGCGCGGCCCGCAGCATGGGTATCGAAGTCGTGAAATCAAAGTAAGAACAGGATAAACGATGAAACGCAGCAAGCGGTATCAAAAAAGAGCAACTCTGGTGGAAGAAGGGAAGTTATATTCCCTGACTGAGGCTGTTAAGATCCTCAAAAAAGTCGAAAAAAGCAAGACGGATGAAACGATTTCGCTTAGTTTTCAGCTCGGTGTTCGCGCGGAACAAGGCGATGAGAACGTCCGTGGCACCGTCAGTTTGCCGCATGGTAGCGGCAGATCCCTTCGCGTGCTTTGTTTTGCCAAAGGTGAGAGTGCCCGGGACGCCGAGACCGCCGGGGCGGATTTCGTCGGGGCCGAAGAGCTTGTGGAAAAAGTAAAGAATGGTTTTCTTGATTTTGACGTGGTGGTGTCTCATCCCGATATGATGCGTGAAGTGAGCAAGCTGGGTCGAGTGCTCGGTCCTAAGGGGCTCATGCCGACGCCGAAGACCGGTACCGTGACGCCGCAGGTCGGTCGCGCGGTCAAAGAAGTTAAGGCTGGGCGCATTGAATTCAAGAGCGATAAGACCGCAGGGTTGCATGCGGTGTGCGGAAAATTGTCTTTTGCCGAGGAAGCGCTGTTAGAAAATGCGCGGACCGTGATCAAAGCTGTGAAGGATTCCAAGCCCGCGACGAGCAAGGGTGAATATTTCAAAACGATCCATATCGCGACGACTCATGGCCCTGGTCTCAAGCTCAATACGGGAGCGCTCTAGTCATGCCTTCTTTTGAAAAAAAATTGATGTATCAGGAGATCGTCAAGGAATTCGAAAAGAGTCCTTACGCTTTTATCTCCAACTTGAATGGGATCTCGGTTCTTGATATTTCGGTGGCGCGGCGGAGTTTGGAATCCGCTTCCGGACGTTCGCTGATGGTCAAGCACGCGATGGCCCGCAAGATCTTTGCTCAGTTCAACGTGGCCGGTGCTGAGAAGTACTTGAGCGGTTCCGTGGTTATCACGTTCGGGGACAAAGACCCGCAAGAGATCTCGAAAAGGCTTGTCGATTTTTCCAAGACGAATGAAAAGTGGAAACCCGCCGGGGTGATTTTTGAAGGTCAGGTCTACGGCGAGGATTTCGTCAAACAGCTTGCGAAACTCCCGTCGCGTAAAGAGCTTCTGACGCAGTTGGTGCTGCGCATGAACTCTCCGATTCAGGGTTTTGCGAACGTCCTCGGAGCTCTCACGCGCAATCTCGTGGTCGCTTTGGAAGAGGTCCGTAAGAAAAAAGCAGCCGCTGGCGCTGCGTCTTAAGAACGCCAGAACAAAACGAATGTCCTGATAAGGGAAATTCAATCAAGGAGGCATCAGCCATGACAGAAGCAACCGAAGTAAAACTTTCCGAAAAATTGCAAAACATCCTCACCTCGATCGAGACTTTGACGGTGTTGGAACTCGCAGAGCTCGTCAAGGCGCTTGAAGTGAAGTTCGGCGTGAGCGCGGCGGCAGCGGCTCCTGTGGCGATCGCAGCGGCAGGCGGCGCGGCGGCGGGTGGTGCGGCTGCAGCGGATGAGAAGACCAGCTTCACGGTCGTTCTTACCAGTGCGGGCGACAAAAAGATCAACGTGATCAAAGAGATCCGTACGGTCACGAGTCTCGGGCTTAAAGAAGCCAAGGACCTGGTCGAAGGTGCTCCGAAGACCATCAAGGAAGACGTGAATAAAGAAGAAGCTGAGAAGATTAAGAAAGTCCTGGAAGCTCAGGGAGCAAAGGTCGAGATCAAGTAAGGTCCCGGTAGCCGTAGGCGAATCAGGAACGCTGTCCTTAAGGAGGACAATTCATAATGATGCCTTTGATCAAGAGAAGAAGTTTCACGAAGATCCAAGATACGATGGATCTGCCGAATTTGGTGGAGATCCAGATCAAGTCATACGAGGAATTCTTGCAGAGTGGCCGTTCCAATCGCCGGCGTAAAAGCCAGGGGCTTGAAGCGGCGTTCGCGGATTGCTTTCCGGTCGAAAGTTTTGACGGGACTTGTAGGCTTGAGTATCAAGGCTATTCTCTTGGCAAACCCAAGTATTCCATTCCGGAGTGTCAGAAGCGGGGCATGACCTATGCCGCGCCGCTCAAGGTCAAGCTCCGTCTGGTTCGCAAAGGCATCGCCAAAGAGCAGGAAGTTTATATCGGGGAACTCCCGCTCATGACTGAGACGGGCACCTTTATCATCAATGGCGCCGAGCGCGTCATTGTAAGTCAGTTGCATCGTTCTCCGGGCATGTCGCTTGAGGAAAGCCTCCACCCGAGCGGCAAAAAAATGTACAGCGTTCGCATCATTCCGTACCGCGGCGCATGGCTTGAGTTTGAGTCCGATGCCAACGACGTTCTTTATGCTTATATTGATCGTCGCCGCAAGATCCTCGCGACTGCTCTCTTGAGAGCGTTGGGCTATTCTTCGACTTACGATATCTGCAAAGAGCTTTACCCTGTCGAAAAGATCCGCGGATTCGACAAGTCCAAGATCAAGGATTGTGAGAATGAAGCTCTTGCTGAAGACGTTTTTCATCCGGCAAGCAAAGAATTGATCGCGGCGGCTGCATCCAAGCTGACCAAAGAAGTGCTCGCGACTTTTCTCTCCAACGATGTAACATCTTTTTCAATAGTGAAGCTTCCCAAGGAAGATCACTCCCTTATCAACACCCTCGAAAGAGATCCTTACCGCAATTCGCAGGACGCACAGCTTGCGATTTACCGCCGGGTTCGTCCGGGCGATCCGCCGACAGAAGCGAGCGCCAAAGATCTCATTCAGAAACTTTTCTTTGATCCTCAGCGTTATGACCTCGGGCATGTAGGCCGTTTCATGCTCAACAAGAAATTAGGGCTCAGCACGAGCGCCGCAGACACGAAGAATACGACGCTCCGTCCTGACGATGTGATGAAGGTGATCGGAAAATTGCTCAAACTTCGCTCCGGTGAAGTGAGCGTGGATGATATTGACCATCTCGGCAATCGCCGCGTGCGTTCGGTAGGCGAGCTTTTGCAGAATCAGTTCCGGGTTGGTCTCGCGCGCATGAAACGTTCCTGCGTGGAGCGCATGTCCATTTATGATCTTGAAGCTGCGATGCCGCACAACCTGATCAATCCCAAGCTTATTTCCGCAGCGATCAAGGATTTCTTCGGACGTAGCCAGCTGTCACAGTTTATGGATCAAACGAATCCTTTGGCGGAGCTGACGCACAAGCGTCGTCTTTCCGCGCTTGGTCCCGGGGGGCTTTCAAGAGAGCGTGCGGGTTTTGAAGTCCGCGACGTTCATCCGTCGCATTACGGGCGTGTTTGTCCGATCGAAACGCCGGAAGGTCCGAACATCGGTTTGATCTCGTCTTTGAGTACCTTTGCCCGCGTCAACGATATCGGTTTCCTTGAGAGTCCGTATCGCAAGGTCGTGAAGGGCCGCGTGACCGACCAGATCGATTATCTTACGGCGGATGAAGAGGACAAATATGTGATCGCGCAGGCGAATGCGCTGCTTGATAAAAGCGGCCATTTTACGTCGGACGCGGTTTCGTGTCGTGCTCGCGGGGATTTTCCTAAAAAGAAACCCGAAGAAATTGATTATATGGATGTGTCGCCCCGTCAGCTTGTGAGTGTGGCGGCGGCTTTGATTCCGTTCTTGGAGCATGACGACGCCAATCGTGCTCTTATGGGTTCGAACATGCAACGCCAGGCTGTGCCTCTTCTTATTCCCGAAGCTCCTTTCGTAGGAACCGGGATGGAGCGCCATGTGGCGAAGGATTCCGGGGCGATCGTCCAAGCCAAATCCCGCGGGACCGTGAAAGCGGTCTCTTCCGAAGAGATCGTTATCGATGACTTTGTTTACAAGCTTCGCAAATTCAAGCGGTCCAACGCCGGTACTTGCATTAACCAGAGACCCCTCGTCGAAATTGGCGATAAGGTGAAGCGCGGGGATATTATTGCGGACGGTGCGGCGACGCAGGGTGGTGAGCTTGCGCTCGGGCGTAACGTGCTCGTGGCGTTCATGCCGTGGCGCGGCTACAACTTTGAAGACGCTATCATCGTCAGTGAAAAATTTTGCAAGGAAGACGTTTACACATCACTTCACATCGAAGAGTTCGAGATTGAAGCGCGGGACACAAAGCTTGGTAACGAAGAAATCACTTGCGATATCCCGAACGTGAGCGAAGAAGCTTTGAAGGATCTCGATAAAGAAGGCGTGATTCGTATTGGTGCGGAAGTGAAACCCGGCGACATTCTGGTCGGGAAGATCACCCCGAAATCCGAGATCGAGCTATCTCCCGAAGAAAAACTTCTCCGCGCGATTTTCGGCGAAAAAGCCGGCGATGTGCGCGACGCGTCTCTCTCCGTGCCTCCGGGTGTGGAAGGTGTCGTGGTGGACGTGAAGGTGTTCGCCCGCAAAGAGTCTGCCGCCAAGACCAAAGAAGAGCGGCGTCAGGAAAATAAGGATATCAATGAGATCAAGGAGCGCTACAACGATCGCATCGATCTTTTGAAGCGCGAGCGCCTCCACAAGGTTTCGGACATGGTGATTGGAAGAAAGCTTTCCGAAGACCTTCTTGATGATGTTTTAGGTGAAGTGCTTATGAAGAGTGGGCATGTGATCACCAAAGGCGATCTCAAGAAGCTGGATGGCTGCGATTGGGATTCGCTACGCATCGATGAAGATCCGGACCTTGAGGAAAATATCAAAAAGATCGCCCGCGTTTGGGGTGACGAGATCGATGAGCTCGTGGCCGAACGGACTCGCGAGACCGATCGTGTGAGAAAAGGCGATGAGCTTCCTCCTGGAGTCATCAAAAAAGTCGTGGTGTATGTTTGCTCAAAACGCAAGATCTCGGTCGGTGACAAAATGGCCGGTCGTCACGGAAACAAGGGTGTTATTGCCAAAGTTCTTCCGGAAGAGGATATGCCGTTCCTTGCGGATGGAACTCCGGTGGAGATCATCTTGAACCCGCTCGGCGTGCCATCTCGTATGAACGTTGGTCAGATCCTTGAGACCCATTTGGGTTGGGCGGCCAAAACGCTCGGTTTTCATGTAGAAACGCCGGTATTCAGCGGCGCCACGGAAGCAGAGATTCGGCAGGTTATGAAAGAAGCGAAGATTCCCGGTGACGGGAAGATCTCGCTTTATGACGGCCGTACCGGCGACAAGTTTGATGAAAAAATTACGGTTGGTTACATTTACATGTTGAAGCTTGCGCATCTTGCAGATGACAAGATTCACGCTCGTTCGATCGGGCCCTACTCCCTTGTGACTCAGCAGCCGCTTGGCGGTAAGGCGCAGTTCGGCGGACAGCGTTTTGGAGAGATGGAAGTGTGGGCGCTTGAAGCGTATGGCGCGGCTTTCACGCTTCAGGAGCTTCTCACGGTGAAGTCGGACGACGTGGTTGGCAGAACGCGTGTCTATGAAGCCATCGTCAAAGGCGAGCCCGCGCTCCACGCCGGCACTCCGGAATCTTTCAACGTTCTCGTGAAGGAGCTTCAGGCTCTTGGGCTCGATATCGATCCCGAACGCACGGCAGGCGGTAAATTGCCGCACTCCGAAACCAAGGAAAAATCCGCGGAAGAAAAACAGGAAGAAGCCAGGGAGAAACTCAAAGTATGAACTACAGCGTGAATACTTTTGATTCTGTTTCAATCCGCATCGCGTCCCCAGAATCCATTCGCAAGTGGTCGCGGGGCGAGGTCAAAAAACCCGAGACGATCAATTACCGGACGCTCAAGCCGGAAAAAGACGGACTCTTCTGCGAGCGTATTTTTGGTCCCACCAAAGATTACGAATGTGCCTGCGGGAAGTACAAGCGCATCAAGCACAAAGGGATTGTTTGCGATCGTTGCGGCGTGGAAGTGACCCAGGCTCGCGTTCGGCGCGAGCGGATGGGGCATATCGATCTCGTGACGCCGGTTTCGCACATTTGGTTTTTCAAGACCATGCCGTCACGCATCGGGAATCTTCTCGATCTGAGCGTCCGCGCTCTTGAAAAGGTTCTCTATTATGAAGAATATATTGTTCTCGATCCGAAGCAGACGCCGCTCAAGCCGCGCCAGCTTTTGACGGAAGACGAATACCTGAAAGCCCAGGAACAATACGGCCCCGAGAATTTCGTTGCCCAAATGGGAGCTGAGGCCGTCCAGACGCTTTTGTCGGAATTGGAGCTTGATAAACTGACGGCAAAATATCACCGCCAGCTCAAGGCCGCCAAGTCCAAGCAGTCTCGCGCGCGTGCCGTCAAGATCCTCAAGATCGTGGAAGCATTCTACAAATCCGGCAATCGCCCGGAATGGATGATCATGAAGGTGGTTCCTGTTATTCCGCCCGATCTTCGTCCTCTTGTCGCTTTGGATGGAGGACGTTTTGCGACAAGCGATTTGAACGATCTTTATCGACGCGTCATTAATCGTAACAACCGTTTGCGTAAGCTTCTTGAGCTCAAAGCTCCCGATGTCATTATTCGCAACGAAAAGCGCATGCTTCAAGAAGCGGTGGACGCGCTTTTTGATAACGGTCGTCATGGTCGTCCGGTGCTCGGTGCCGGCAATCGGCCGCTCAAGTCCCTTAGCGACATGCTGAAGGGGAAGCAAGGTCGTTTCCGCCAGAACCTGCTCGGGAAACGCGTAGACTATTCCGGTCGTTCTGTCATTGTCATCGGTCCCGAGCTTAAGCTCCATCAGTGCGGGTTGCCGAAAAAGATGGCGCTCGAACTTTTTGAACCTTTTATCATCCGTAAGCTCAAAGAACGCGGTCATGTACACACGATCCGTTCTGCCAAGAAAATGGTTGAGCGTGTAAAGCCCGAAGTTTGGGATATTTTGGAAGAAGTGATCAAGGAGCATCCGGTGATGCTCAACCGCGCGCCGACGCTCCATCGTCTAGGCATCCAGGCTTTCGAGCCTATGCTGATCGAGGGGAATGCCATTCGTATTCATCCGCTTGTTTGTACGGCTTTCAATGCCGACTTTGACGGTGACCAAATGGCCGTTCACGTGCCGCTTTCCATGGAAGCTGTGATGGAAGCGCGCATTCTCATGCTTTCTGCCAATAATATTTTCTCGCCCGCGAGCGGGCAGCCGATCATGACCCCGACGCAGGACATCGTGCTCGGAATCTATTATCTCACCAAGGTCCGGGATAAGGTTCTGGGCGAGGGGCTTGCGTTTAGTGATACGCAGGAAGCGATCCTGGCCTATCAGGACAATCAGATTCATAAGCATGCGAAGTGCAAGCTTCGTTTGGCGAGCGGCGAGATCGTGGAAACGACCATGGGACGCATTATTTTTAACGATGTTCTGCCTAAGGGGTTTAGGCACGTTAATGACATCGTGAATAAAGGTAAGCTTTCTAAGATCATCGCAGAATGTTACAACACATTCGGCCATGAAGAGGTCGTGAAGCTTCTCGATAGATTGAAAGCCCTCGGTTTTGCTGAGGCGACGAAGGCGGGTCTTTCGATCGGAATCGATGACATTCAGATCCCGGACGCTAAAGAAGGCATTCTCAATGAAGCTCGTAAAGAAGTGAAAGCGATCGAAAGTCAGTATAAGCAGGGTTTGATCACGGACGGGGAACGGTACAACAAGGTGATCGACATCTGGACGCATACTACGGACCGCGTATCTGACGTGATGTTTGAGGCTCTTGATGCGTTTAATCCTATTTTCATGATGGCCGATTCCGGCGCCAGAGGTTCCAAGCAGCAGATCCGCCAGTTGGCAGGTATGCGTGGTTTGATGGCGAAGCCTTCCGGCGAGATCATTGAAAGTCCGATCACTGCAAACTTTCGCGAAGGTCTGACGGTGCTCGAATATTTCATCTCGACGCACGGTGCCCGCAAAGGTTTGGCAGATACCGCGCTTAAGACCGCCGATTCCGGGTATTTGACCCGCCGGTTGGTGGACGTTGCTCAGGATGTGATCATTAACATCGACGATTGCGGTACTTTGAACGGGATCGTGATGGAGCCGGTTTATGAAGGCGAAGAAGTCATTGTGTCTCTCTATGACAGGATCCTGGGCCGTGTGGCCTTGGACAACGTTGTCGACGTCATCACCGACCAAGTAATCGTGAAATCCGGCGATCTTATCGATGAAGCGATCGTCAAGAAGATCGAAGAGGCCGGGATCGAGAAGATCCGTGTCCGTTCCGTTCTCTGCTGCGAATCGCCAAAAGGTATTTGTGCGAGATGCTATGGTCGCGATCTTGCCACGCGTCGTCTCGTGGAACAGGGGACGGCGGTCGGTATTATTGCCGCGCAGTCCATCGGTGAGCCGGGTACCCAGCTGACCATGCGTACGTTCCACATCGGTGGTACGGCATCCCGCGTGGTCGAACAATCCTATTATCGCGCCCGCAATGAGGGCGTGCTCCAGTCCCATAATTTGAAAACGGTTGTTACCAAGACGAACGAGACCGTGGTGTTGAATCGCAACGGCCAACTCTCACTTCATGATCCGACGGGTCGTGAGTTGGAACGTTATACGATCCCGACCGGCGCGTTCATTCATTTTAAAGATGGCGAAAAGGTCAAAAAAGGCGAGATCTTCGTGAAATGGGACCCGTATACGGTTCCGATCTTGACCGAGGTTTCCGGGAAAGTGCGTTTTGAAGATATCAAGGCCGGCGTCACGATGAATGAAGAGCTTGACGCGACCACCGGTATGACCGAGCGCGTGATCATCGAACATAAAGAAGATATGCATCCGCAGTTGCTTTTGGTCGGGGAAAAAGATGAGATTCTTGCATTTTATCCGATTCCGACCGGCGCCCACATTGTCGTCAAAGACGGTCAATCGATCACCGGCGGAACGTTGCTTGCGAAAACGCCGCGTAAGGTCGCCAAGACCCGCGATATCACGGGCGGTTTGCCGCGTGTTGCCGAACTTTTTGAAGCCCGTAAGCCGAAGAACCCGGCCGTTATTTCAGAAATTGACGGTGTCGTGGAGATCGGGGCGATCGTAAAGGGGCAGCGCCAGATCATTGTGAAGAGTTCTACGGGTATGGCCAAAGAATATTTGATCCCGCACGGCAAGCATTTGAACGTTTACAAAGGTGACAGAGTCCTTGCCGGGCAGCAGCTTGTGGACGGCCCAGTCGTGTTGCAGGACATCCTTCGCGTTTCGGGTGAAAGAAGTCTTCAGCAATATCTCGTGGAAGAAGTTCAGGAAGTTTATCGTCTGCAGGGCGTGCGTCTCAACGACAAGCATGTTGAAGCGATCGTTCGCCAGATGCTTCGCAAGGTTCGCATCGAGGATTCCGGAGATACGGAATTTCTCGTGGGTTCCCATGTGGAGAAACTCAGGTTTGCGGAAGAGAATGCCAAGATGATCAAGAAGGGTAAGGAGCCCGCCAAGGGCACTTCGATCCTTCTCGGGATCACGAAGGCGTCGCTCACGACGGACAGTTTTATTTCGGCCGCGAGTTTCCAGGAAACGACGCGCGTGCTCACGGAAGCGGCTTCGGCCGGCAAGCGGGACTATCTGCAAGGCCTCAAAGAAAACGTCATTATGGGCCATTTGATCCCCGCCGGGACGGGTTTCAAGATTCATCACGATATTGAACTCGAAAAAGACCTGACCGATGTTTTGCCGGATCCTGAGGCCGGGAAGAAAGAAAAAGCTGCCGAAGAGGCCAGTGCATCCAAGGAGAATTCTTAAATGTCGCCGACCATCAACCAGTTGATCCGTTTTGGAAGAAATAAGTTTAAAGGGAAATCCAAGTCCCCGGCCTTGCAAAACTCGCCATTCCGTAAAGGCGTGTGCTTGATCGTCAGGACCCAAACCCCTAAAAAGCCGAACTCCGCTCTTCGGAAAATCGCTCGTGTGCGTCTGACGAATGGGCAGGAAGTGACCGCTTACATCCCGGGCGTTGGGCATAATTTGCAGGAACATTCGATCGTGCTTGTGAGAGGCGGCCGTGTGAAGGATCTTCCGGGCGTTCGTTATCATATTGTTCGCGGGAAACTGGATGCTGCCGGCGTTGCGGACCGCACGAAATCGCGTTCGAAGTATGGCGCAAAAACTCCGAAAAAGGATGCTAAGAAATCATGAGAAGAAGACGCGCACAAAAAAGATTGATCGATCCAGACCCGCGCTACGGCGATTTGCTTATCGCGAAGTTCATTAATATCGTGATGGAGTGCGGCAAGAAGTCCACGGCGGAGAGAATTGTGTATGATGCCTTGGATATCGTCAAAGAAAAAACAGCAAAAGAACCTCTTGAAGTTTTTCGAGCGGCGTTAGATAATGTGCGCCCTCTCCTGGAGACAAAGTCCCGGCGCGTAGGCGGGGCGACGTATCAGGTGCCGGTCAGTGTTTCTGAAGATCGTGGTTACTCCCTAGCCCTTCGTTGGATCCGGAGCTATTCTCGTGATCGCAAGGGGAAGCCTATGCATGAGAAGTTGGCGCAGGAGATCATCGACGGTTTCAATAAGACGGGCCCTTCCATCAAGAAGCGGGAAGATATGCATAAGATGGCGGAGGCTAACAGGGCTTTCGCGCATTATCGCTGGTAGAAAGAAAGCGCAACGCACGACGTGCAGAGCGTAACACAGTTCAAAAAAATATTTTAACGTAGAGCCTTGCGCGTTACGCGCATGACGAGAAAAAATGGCAGACGAAAAGAAAATTCATTTTCCGATAGACAGGATACGCAATATTGGCATTGCAGCCCATATTGACGCGGGGAAGACGACTACCTCCGAGCGTATTCTTTTTTATACCGGCCGCACTTATAAGATCGGGGAAGTACACGAAGGAACGGCAGTCATGGACTGGATGGAGCAGGAGCAGGAGCGTGGCATTACGATCACTTCAGCTGCCACGACCTGTTTCTGGAGAGATTGTCGCATCAACCTTATTGATACCCCTGGACACGTGGATTTTACGATCGAAGTTGAGCGTTCTCTTCGTGTGTTGGACGGCTGCGTCGCGGTTTTTGGAGCGGTAGAAGGCGTGGAACCGCAATCTGAGACGGTGTGGCGTCAGGCGGATCGATACAACGTGCCGCGCATCGCCTTCATTAATAAGATGGATCGCACAGGCGCCGAGTTTGAAAAGAATGTTCAGCAGATGCGAGACCAGCTTGGTGCAAACGCTGTTCCTATTCAGATTCCCTTGGGCCTTGAGGAAAAGCATCGTGGCATCATCGATTTAGTCGAGATGAAAGCCTATGTTTTTAATGACGAGAGTCTTGGCGCGAAATTCGAGATTCAGGACATTCCCGCCGATTACGCGGAACAGGCTAAGAAGGCGCGTGAATTTATGATTGAGAAGGTCTCCGAATATGATGACGCTTTGATGCACAAATTCATAGAGGCGCAAGCGCCCACAGTGGCGGAGATCAAGTCGGCGATCCGTAAAGGAACGATCAGCCTTAAGATGGCGCCGGTCATTGTTGGCTCCGCGCTCAAGAATAAGGGCGTGCAGCAGCTTTTGGATGCAGTCGTCGATTATCTCCCTTCGCCTTTGGATATTCCTCCCGTGAAAGGTACTGAGCCAGGGACGGAGACTGAGATCCATCGCGAAGCAAGCGATAAGGCTCCTTTGTCTTGTTATGCGTTCAAGATCGCAAGTGATAAATTCGTGGGATCTTTGACCTATATTCGAATTTATTCCGGAACGCTTTCTTCAAGTTCTTATATCTATAATGTTCGCACCGGAAAAACCGAGCGTATCGGGCGTCTCCTTCTTATGCATGCCAACAAGCGTGAAGAGATCGATGAAGCCGGCGCCGGGAATATCGTGGCGGCGGTCGGTCTTAAGGAAGTCAAGACGGGCGATTCCCTTTGCCTGGAAAGCAATCCGATCTTGCTTGAGACGATGTTCGTTCCGGAGCCTGTGATCTGGATGGCGGTCGAGCCGAAGACTAAAGCGGATCGCGACAAGATGTCGGATGCCCTTGGCAAGCTTGTGAACGAAGATCCGACCTTCCGCGTGAAGACGGATCAGGAAACTGTTCAGACCTTGATCGGCGGCATGGGCGAACTTCATTTGGAAATCAAAGTCGACATCATGAAGCGGGAATATGCCGTTCAGGTGAATGTCGGAAAACCGCAGGTTGCTTACAAAGAAACGATTCAGGCGACGGCCGAGGCCGAGGGAAAATTCATCAAGCAAACAGGTGGTCGCGGACAATATGGTCACTGTTACATCAAGATCGAACCGCTTGCGCGTGGTACCGGAAACGAATTTGAGGATGAAGTAAAGGGTGGTTCCATTCCTCGTGAGTACATTCCTGCTGTGGAGGCCGGGGTGGAAGATGCTTGTGCCAACGGCGTGCTCGCGGGTTATCCGGTCACGGACGTTCGAGCCATCGTTTATGACGGAAGTTACCACGATGTTGACTCTTCAGAAATTGCGTTTAAGATGGCCGGCATTTTCGCCTTTAAGGAAGCCTTTAAGAGAGCGAAGCCTGTCCTATTAGAACCCATCATGTTCGTTGAGGTTTTGGTTCCCGAGGAATACATGGGGGATGTGATCGGCGATCTGAACTCCCGCCGTTGCGTGATCCAGGAGCTCACGAACCGTGGCCATCTTAAGGCCATCAAGGGGCTCGTGCCTCTTTCTGAGATGTTCGGTTACGCGACTTCGGTCCGTTCCTTGTCGCAGGGACGAGCGACTTACACCATGGAGCCGCACACTTATCAAGAAGTTCCAAAAATGGTCGCAGAAAAGATCATCGCAGGATAAAAAAATGGCCCAAGCTAAAGAAAAGATCCGTATCAAATTGAAAGCGTATGACCACCGTGTGTTGGACCAGTCGGTCCAGGAGATCGTGGGGACTGCGAAGAAGACCGGCGCAAAAGTGATTGGTCCGATTCCTCTTCCGACGCATATTTGGAAAACGACGGTGCTTCGTGGTCCGCATATCGACAAAAGAGCGCGCGATCAATTCGAGATCCGGACCCATAAACGTCTTATTGAACTGGAAGATCCCACTTCCCGCACCGTGGACGCGTTGATGAAACTCGACCTCCCGGCAGGCGTGGACGTGGAGATTAAACTTTAAAAGAGAAAATTATGATCGGTCTTTTAGGTAAAAAAATAGGAATGTCCCAGATTTTCGACGGGGAAGGTCAGCAGATTCCCGTGACGGTGCTTGAGGTGGGGCCGTGTTTTGTGACGGCGCTTCGCACCAAAGAGAAGAACGGATATTTGGGTGTTCAGCTGGGATTCGATGCCATCAAAGAGAAGCGTCTGAACAAGGCGAAAGCGGGCGCGCTTCGCAAGGCGAATGTTCCTCCGGTAAGATTCATTCGTGAGATTCGCACGGAAGACATTGCAAATTTAAGTGTTGGCAGTGAGCTTCACGCGGAGAATTTTGAGGTTGGGGAGTATGTGGATATCGAAGGCGTCTCGATCGGAAAAGGTTTCCAGGGCGTAGTGAAGCGTCTCAATTATAAAGGTGGCGCAAGCTCGAGCCATGGTTCCATGTTCGGTCGTGTTCCAGGTTCCATTGGCTCAAAGGCCGGCGGCGTAGGCTGTCGAAAAAAGGTTCGCAAGGGAAAAGGGCTTCCCGGACACATGGGCGATGAAAAGGTCTGTATTCATAATCTTAAGGTCATGAAAGTGGATGTTGAGAACAATCTTCTTGCGCTGGGTGGCAGTGTTCCGGGCGCGGAAGGCGGTTATTTGATCATCCGCAGCGCGCTTAAGCGCGGCAAGAAAGGTTCCTGGATAGTGAGAAGTAGTAAGCAGGGGTCCCCGAAGGAAAGTTCCTCGGAAACTTCCAAAGCTGAAAATCCTCAAGAAGGAACAAAAGCAAGTTCCTAGCAATCAGCCTCGCGGCGAACGATCTTCGGATCGAAAGAAAGGTATAAGAGATGAAAGTGCTTCTTTACTCAAAAGAGGGTAAGAAGAAACAAGAGGTGGTGCTGAACCCCGAGATTTACGGGGTCCGGATAAACGACCGTCTTTTGGAGCTGGTGCGGAACGCCTATTCTGGCAATTTGCGCAAAGGGACTGTGGATACCAAGACGCGCGGCGAAGTTCGCGGCGGTGGAAAAAAACCTTGGAAACAAAAAGGAACCGGAAGAGCCCGCCACGGTTCGACGCGTTCTCCGATCTGGGTCGGCGGTGGTACAGTGTTTGGCCCGCATCAAAGGGATTACACGGTTAATTTGTCCAAAACGATCCGTAATCTGGCCTTGAGGGTCATGCTCAGTAAGCGTGCGGGTGAGAAGAACTTGATCCTGCTTGAAGCGGTCAAGTTTGAGACGCCGAAAACGAAAGAATTTGCAGCGATTGCGAAATCTTTGCCAGTCCTGAAAAAACGCGCGCTTTACGTTGTGAAAGAAGCGACGCCGAACCTTAAACGCGCGAGCCGTAACATGCGCGAGAGGATCGAGGTCAAGACCGCTGCGGAATTCACGGCTTATGATGTGATGCAGCGCGAAAAGCTTGTGATCGATGAGGCGGCTGTCGAGCTGATCGAAACGCGCCTAGCAGTAACGGCGAAGGAGAAGTCTCATGAAGCTTAATCTTTACGATGTTGTGGTTGAGCCGTTGATCACCGAGAAGCTTTCTAAGGCTGCCGAGGCTTCAAACCAGTATGGTTTTCGCGTACATCCGCAAGCTAATAAAAAAGAGGTTAAAGCAGCTGTCGAGAAGATCTTCGACGTGCATGTGGACAAAGTTAATACGATGAATGTTTCCGGAAAATGGCGCCGTGTGCGTCACGTTCCCGGACAGACGGCGGCTTGGAAAAAAGCTATCGTGACCTTGAAAAAGGGCGAAAAGATCGATCTGACGAAGTAAAAAAGAAAAAAAGGATTTATGGGACTCATTAAATTTAAACCAACAACACCGACGCGGCGATACGGAAACGTTTCTGATTTTGCCGAAATCACCACAGATCGCCCGTACAAACCGTTGACCTATATTAAAAAAGGCTCGGGGGGACGCAACAACCATGGACACATTACTTCGCGACGTATTGGAGGCGGGCATAAGCGCCGCATCCGTCTTATCGATTTCAGAAGGAATCGCATAGGCGTTGAGGCAACCGTTTTGACCGTGGAATATGATCCGAACCGTAGCGCGCGCATCGCGCTTGTGCAATACTCGGACGGACTCAAGAGTTATATTCTTTGCCCGGACGGACTGAAAGTCGGCGAAAAAGTGGTGAGTGGGCCGGATGTGGAAGTGAGGGTCGGTAATCATTTGCCGCTGGAGAAGATTCCGGAAGGTTCGATGATCCACAATATCGAGCTTCGTCCCGGTTTGGGAGGCAAGTTGGCTCGCGCCGGTGGCGTGGTAGCTCAAATTCTGGCAAAAGAAAATGACATGGCGCATATTAAGCTTCCTTCCGGAGAAGTAAGGCTTGTTCCGGCGAAGTCTTACGCGACGATCGGACAGTGCTCCAATATCGATCATGAGAATATTGTTCTTGGGAAAGCGGGCCGCGCTCGTTGGTTGGGAAGGCGTCCTGTCTCACGCGGTGTTGCGCGTAATCCTGTGGACCATCCTCTTGGCGGCGGTGAAGGTAAGTCGAAGGGTGGTAATCATCCCCAGAGCCCGACGGGACAAAAGTCTAAGGGGCTCAAGACGCGTAAACGTTATAAAGCATCGAACAAATACATTGTGAAGGATCGCAGAAAATGAGCCGTTCCTCAAAAAAAGGCGTCTACGTTGACGACAGACTTTTAGGTAAGGTCCAGACCGCAAATCAGAAAAAAGATCGCCGTCCCATCAAAACTTGGTCGCGGCGTTCTACGATCACGCCGGATTTTATTGGCGTTACGTTGTCGGTCCATAATGGGAAGTCTTTTACGAACGTGTTCGTGACTGAAAACATGATCGGGCATAAGGTCGGAGAATTCTCTCCGACGCGGACGTTTAGAAAACACAGCGCTTCGGGCGATAAGGCGAAAGCCCTTGCCGCCGGCTCAACGACCTGATCTGAAAGAACATCATGGCTAAAGAAGAAAAAAAAGCAAAGGTAGAAACAGTCGCTCCGTCGCCGCGTATTGTGCGAGCGGTCACAAAGCACATCAGGATCGCCCCGCGAAAGATGCGTCTTGTGATCGATACGATCCGGAGGCAGCAGGCCGTGGAGGCAGTCGGGATTCTGATGCTTCTTAAGAAGAAGGGCGCCAAGCTGGCGGTCAAGACACTGAAAAGCGCTATCGCGAACGCTAAGAATCTTGGCTTAAATGAAAATCGTCTTTATGTTTCAAATGTACGCGCGGATGGTGGGCCGGTGTTCAAGCGGTTTCTGACCCGTTCGATGGGACGCGCGGATAAAATTTTAAAACGGACGACACACTTGACCGTTGAAGTCCGCGAAGGGTTTAAGATTTGGGGCGGAAGAGCGCCGGAAGACGCGAAAGCAAAGAATAAGAAAAAAACCGCTGCGGCGGCTTAAAAACGAAGGTTTAAGGGAGGCTATTTTGGGTCAGAAAGTTCATCCTTACGGTTTAAGGCTTGGTTACATTAAGCCCTGGAAAGCGCGATGGTTCGTTAAGCGTGACGCAGGGGTTATTCTCATGGAAGATCTTAAAATCCGTGCTTATCTAAAGAAAAAACTGGCCATCGCCGGCATCTCTTCGATCGAGATCGACCGGGCGTCGAACCGGGTCCGCATTCGTATTTTTGCGGCCAAGCCGGGCGTTATCATCGGCCGGCGCGGTCAAGAGATCGATAAGATCAAAGAAGATCTTGGGGCCCTGACGAAGAACGAGGTGTTTTTGGACATCAAGGAAGTGAAGATGCCTCAGATCGACGCACAGCTCGTGGCCGAGAATATCGTGCTACAGCTTGAAAAGCGTATCGGTTTCAGGCGTGCGATGAAAAAATCCATCCAGCTTGCGATGCAAAAAGGTGCGCTGGGTATCAAGGTTCAGTGCAAGGGCCGTCTTGGCGGCGCGGAGATCGCGCGTGAAGAAAAATATCATGAGGGAAAGGTTCCGCTCAGCACTTTTCGTGCAGATATCGATTACGGTTTTGCGGAAGCCTTTACCACTTATGGGACCATTGGTTGTAAGACATGGATCTATAAGGGGGATGTGCTTGTAAAAAAAGAGCAAGAAGCGCAAAAGCTTGAGCTCGAGAAAAAATTTAAAGTTGCGGAAGAAGAGATGCCGAAAACAGAAGTTGCAGAAGTGGCTCCGAATAGCGAGACACAGGAGAATAAGAGCGATGCCCCTACAGCCTAAGAGGGTTAAATTTCGCAAGCAACAGCGCGGTTGGATGCGCGGGGTTGCCACACGCGGAAGCAGTTTGTCTTTCGGAGAATTTGGACTGAAGGCTCTGTCCTGTCACTGGCTGACCGGAGTTCAGATCGAGGCGGCTCGTGTGGCGCTGACGCGTCACGTCAAACGTGGTGGTAAGATTTGGCTGCGTGTTTTTCCGGACAAGTCGGTTTCCAAGAAGCCGGCCGAGACCCGAATGGGCAAAGGGAAAGCCGCTCCGTCTCACTATGTTGCGGTCATTAAGCCCGGGAAAATCCTTTTTGAAATGGGGGGTGTCCCGGAAGAGACAGCCCGTGCGGCCATGAGGCTTTGTGCCCACAAGATCCCGTTCCGTACTAAATTCGTGAAACGCGAGGTAGCGGTTTAATATGTTGAAAGTCACGGAATTAAAAGAACTCAGCGCTGAGGAATTAAACGAGAAGGTCAACGTTTTGAAGAAAGGCTTGATGCAGCTCCGGTTCCAGCATAAGACCGGCAAGCTCGAGCGCCACTCCGCGCTGAAGGAAGCCAAGCGGGACATTGCGCGCGTCAAGACCGTGATCACGGAAAAGAAGAAAGGCGAGAAAAAGTCATGACCGAGAATGAGCTGGAAGCTCAAGGGAAGCGAGTTCGTGAGGGTGTGGTCGTCAGTGCGAAGATGAACAAGACTATCTCCGTACTTGTGACTCGCCTGCTGAAGCATTCCAAATTTAAAAAGATCATTAAGAGGCATGTGAAGTATTTTGCGCATGATGAGAAGAACGAAGCCAAGGAAGGGAATCATGTTCAGATCGTTGAGACCCGGCCGCTTTCCAAGACCAAACGTTGGCGTCTCGTGAAGGTGCTGCCGTCATGATCCAGATGCGAAGCGTTCTCGAGATTGCTGACAACAGCGGCGCAAAAAAAGCGGCTATGATTGGCGTGATCGGCCGGCACAGTAAGCGGTCCGCGGAAGCGGGGGACATCATTACCGCGTCCGTGAAGGAAGCTCTTCCGAGTGGTGCGGTCAAAAAAGGAGAGGTCGTTAGGGCGGTGGTCGTCAGGACAAAATCCCCGATTCGTCGCACGGACGGTTCATCCGTGAAATTTTCGTCGAATGCCATTGTATTAATCGATAACCAGAAGAACCCGCGCGGGACACGCATCTTTGGCCCCGTGGCGCGTGAGCTCCGTGATTGTGGTTTTTCCAAGATCATCTCGCTCGCGCCGGAGGTCGTTTAAGTTATGAAGATCCGTAAAGGTGATGAAGTGATCGTGACCAAGGGCAAGGATTCCGGGAAAAAAGGTCGCGTGATGCGCGCATTCCCGAAAGAAGGGAAGATTTTGATCGAGAAGATCAATTACCGGACTTGTTATCTGCGCAAGAGCCAGGAAAATCCCAAGGGCGGAATCACGAAGATGGAAGGGAAGCTCCATGTTTCAAACGTCAAGCTCATTTGCCCGCGCAGCGGCAAGCCTTCTCGCGTTGGGTATTCCATCCTCGCGGACGGGACCAAGCACCGTATTGTTAAAGCGTCAGGTGAGGTTTTATAAACATCATGAATCAAAAAGTGACAGTACTTCCAAGATTGCTCGAGAAATACCGCACGGAGGCTGTACCGGAACTCCAAAAAGAGTTTGGTTACAAAAACCCCATGCAGGCGCCGCGAATGGAAAAGATCGTAGTCAATATGGGTGTGAAAGAAGGCCAGGAGGATATTAAGATTCTCGACCAGCTGGCGATCGAACTCGCGCGCATCGTCGGACAAAAGCCGGTGGTGACACGCGCGAAAAAGTCCATTTCTGCTTTCAAGCTCCGCGAAGGTTCTCCGATTGGACTGAAAGTGACGCTCCGGAGGAGCCGCATGTACGAGTTCATGGACCGTCTTTTTAACTTTGCCATGCCGCGTATCCGTGACTTTCGAGGATTTCTGGATAAAAGTTTTGACCAGCGCGGGAATTTTACGATTGGGCTTACCGAGCAGACGATCTTTGCAGAGGTGGAGTTTGATAAGATGAAGAAGGTCCAGGGCATGGACATCACGTTTGTGACCACGGCTGAGAACAGTAAAGAAGGAAAGCGGCTCCTTGAGCTTTTAGGCTTTCCTTTCAGGAAATAAGGGATTTCAAATGGCAAAGACTTGTTTGGTCATAAAGCAAAGATTAGAACCGAAGTTCAAGGTCAGAAAATACAACCGCTGCCAGCGCTGCGGACGTCCGCGCGGCTATATCCGGAAATTTTCCATCTGCCGTATTTGTTTCCGGGAATTGGCCAACACGGGCATGCTGCCAGGCGTGGTTAAATCCAGCTGGTAATCAGGAGGAAAGGTTTTCATGTCACGCTATGATTTTATCGGAGATTTTTTAACGTCGATCCGGAATGCTTCGAAGGCGCATAAAGAAAAGTTGACCGCGCCGGCTTCTGTGCTCACGATACGGATCGCTGAGCTTTTGAAGAGCGAAGGATTCATCGAGAACGTGAAACCGTTCAACGATGGGAACAAGAATTTTGTACGCATCCATCTGAAATATCTTCCTGGGGGCAAGAAATCAGCGATCCAGGGGCTGAAGCGCATCTCCACGCCGGGGTTGCGTCGTTATGTCGGCTATCAGGAAATCCCGAAAGTGCTTGGAGGATTTGGGGTGGCGATCCTTTCAACACCCAAGGGCGTTTTAACCGGACGGCAGGCGCGTGAAGCCAAGGCCGGCGGTGAATTTCTTTGCACGGTTTGGTAAAGATCCCTTAAGCGGATAATAAAAAGGAATTATGTCACGTATCGGAAGAAAACCAGTTACGATCCCTGAGACAGTAAAAGTTGCTGTTCAAGGTACGACCCTGAAGGTCCAAGGGCCCAAGGGTGAACTTACCCTGAGCGTTCATCCTCGCATCGCGGTTAAGATCGAGGGAAAAGAAGTGAAGGTCACCCGTCCCACGGATATTCGCACGGATCGCGCGCTTCACGGTCTGACGCGCAGTCTGATCCAGAACATGGTCCTGGGTGTGACGCAGGGGTATGCGAAGGAACTTGAGATTGTAGGCGTTGGTATGAAGGCTTCCGTGAAGGACAGCGTCCTGACCTTGTTGCTCGGTTTCACACATCCTATCAATTATCCTTTTGGTAAAGACGTTGAGATCAAATGCCCGAAACCGACCTCCATCACGATTACAGGGGCCGACAAGCAGCGTGTTGGGCAAACAGCGGCAGAGATTCGAAGTTTCATGAAGCCCGAACCGTACAAGGGGAAGGGCATCCGTTACCTTGGGGAGCATGTGCGCCGCAAACAAGGTAAAACGGTCAGCTAATCCGGATAGTCCCGATTCTTATCAATTTTAGCGTAGGTGAAATTGGGGCAATCCTGACGACATTTTAAGAATAGAAAACAGCAGTCAGGATAGAGGAGTTTAGAATTTATGGTCCAAGATAAAGAATGGGGAAGAATCCAACGGCATCGTCGGGTTCGTAAAAAGGTCGTCGGGTCAGCCGAAAGGCCGCGGGTAGTCGTGCACCGTTCCCTCAAAAATATTTTCGTCCAAGCGATTGATGACGTTTCTCAAAAAACGCTTGCTTCGCTGTCTTCTTTGGATAAAGAAGTTGCGAAGGTTGCTTCTAAAAAAGGAAAGATTCCCGTCTCGGAGCAGCTGGGGCAGATTTTTGCCGAGCAACTTAAGAAAAAAGGTGTGCAGAAAATATCGTTTGATCGCGGCGGTTATCTTTACCATGGCCGCGTGAAGGCTCTGGCCGAAGCGATTCGTAAGAACGGCATTCAATTTTAAAGTAGTCACCGAAAGGAAATCCACGAAGCATGGAAAAAACAGCCGTAGCAGCGCCAAAAACACAGCATCGAGCGGGTCCGAGGGCTCCTCAGTCCCCCTCACGGTCCTCCAGAACGCCGTCGATGTCGGCGGATGGTTCGACGACCTATGAAAAGGTTATTCAGGTGAACCGCTGTGCCAAGGTCGTAAAAGGCGGAAAACGTTTTTCATTCAGCGCGTTGGTGGTGGTGGGTAGCGGCACGGCTCAGCTTGGGTACGCGCAGGGCAAGGCCAACGAGGTCGCGGACGCGATTCGTAAGGCGCTGGTTGCGGCCCGCAAGAACATTATTAATATCACGCTCAAGGGAACGACCATTCCTCATGAGGTGATCGGGCGCTATGGTGCGGCGAAAGTGCTTTTGAAACCCGCTTCCCCTGGTACGGGGATCATCGCTGGAGGTTCGGTGCGCGCGGCGTGCGAAGCTTGCGGTATCAAGGATATTTTAACGAAGAGTCTCGGGAGCGATAATTCTATCAACGTTCTGAAGGCCACGATCGATGGGTTGACCGCGCTTGTGGACCGCAAGATTCGTTATGACTCAGAAAGAGAAAAAGTGTCATGAGGCACAAAACTCCTTATAAGAAGCGAAAGAAACGTTTGGGTTGCGGTATCGGTTCCGGTCACGGGAAGACTTCAACCAAAGGACATAAGGGACAGAGAGCGCGTTCGGGGTTTACACTGAATCCCGGTTTCGAAGGCGGACAGAATCCTCTTTACCGGCGTCTTCCGAAGCGAGGTTTTAACCGCAGTGCGTTCAAAAAGGTTTACGCGATTGTGAATCTTCAGACGTTGGCAAGGCTCGAAGATAACGAGATCACTCCGGAATTATTGCTTGCCAAAAATGTTATCAAGGAGCTGCACGATGGTTTGAAGATCCTCGGTTCCGGAGAGCTCAAAAAAGCTGTTACTGTGAAGGCCCATCTTTTCAGCGGTTCCGCGAAGACGAAGATCGAGTCTAAGGGCGGTCAAGCCGTTCTGCTCGGAAAATAAATAAAAAGAACGGAGTTTTGGTGCTACAAGCGTTCGGAAATATCCTAAAAATCCCGGACCTGCGTAAGAAGATCCTTTTTACGCTTGGCATTATTGCCGTATACCGAATTGGTGCCTTTGTGCCGACTCCGGGGATCGACGGCGTTGCGCTTGCGCGATTTTTCCAACAGCATATGGCGGGCGGATCCCTCCTTGGTTTTATGGGGATGTTTACCGGCGGTGCGCTCCAGAAAGCGACGATTTTTGCGTTGGGGATCATGCCGTATATTTCGGCATCGATCATTTTGCAGCTTTTGACGGTGGTAATACCGTCTTTGGAAAAGCTCGCGAAAGAAGGCGAGGAAGGCCGCAAGAAGATTATTCAATACACACGCTATGGGACGATCGTCCTGAGCATTTTGCAGACGTTTTTTATCGCTCTTTGGCTTGAAAATCCTGCGGCCTTCGGGGGATCGGTGATCGTGCCGGATCCCGGTTGGAGTTTTCGTTTGATGTGTATGCTTACCATGACCACGGGCACGGCCTTCATTATGTGGCTTGGCGAGCAGATCGACAATTTCGGCATTGGCAACGGTATGTCGATCATTATTACGGCAGGCATCATCGAGCGGTTGCCGGAAGTGTTGCGTCAGACATGGGTCCTGCTTTCACCGCTTGATCCGTCACGTCAACAGCTTGCCTGGTGGAAGTTTGTGATCATGTGCGGGCTTTTCGTGGGCGCGGTAGTTTTTTTGATCCTGATCATTCAGGGCCAAAGGAAGATCCCGGTCCAGTACGCAAAACAGATTCGTGGGCATAGGACTTACGGCGGGCAGAGCACCTATCTTCCGCTCAAAGTGAACCAGGCTGGCGTGATCCCGATCATTTTTGCGCAGTCGGTGATCTTGTTTCCCGCCACGATCGCGGGCTTTTTTCCGAATGCCGGGGCTTTTACAAGAATTGCTCAGATGATCAGCTACGGAAGCGGTGGCTATATGGCCTTGGATGCGCTTCTAATCGTGTTTTTTACGTTCTTTTACACAGCGATCACGTTCAATCCGATCGAGGTAAGTGACAATCTCCAGAAATACGGTGGGTTCGTGCCGGGGATTCGACCGGGAAAAAATACGGCGGAATATTTGGATTATCTAATGACAAGGATCGCGACGGCAGGTGCTGTGATCCTGGCATTGATCGCGCTTTTTCCAAAGATTATTTCATCGCCGCATGTGCTGAACATTCCGTTCCTGATCGCGAGTTTTTTCGGCGGGACCGGGCTCCTCATCATTGTCGGCGTGGTGTTGGATGTGATGAAGTCTGTCGAGTCTCAGTTGGTCATGCGGCACTATGACGGTTTTATTAAGCGGGGACGTCTGAAAGGACGCCGTTAATGAATCTGATCTTTTTGGGGCCTCCGGGAGCCGGAAAAGGCACCCACGCCAAAATGATTGTTGAGAAATACGGACTCACGCAGTTTGCGGCCGGAGATATTCTTCGCAGGAATATTAAAGAGGGAACATCGCTCGGAGCGCTGGCGAAAGATGTGATCGCGCGCGGGGAACTGGTTTCGGATGATCTTGTCAACGACATGATGTTCGAAGAGATACGCGCACTGAAGGATGCAAAAGGTTTTATTTTAGATGGATACCCGAGGACGATTGGCCAGGCGGAGGCTCTGGAGAAGTTCCTCTCTCATGAAAAGATCCCGCTTACGGCAGTTGTGAATTTTGAAGCGTCGGAAAAAATTTTGGTCGATAGGCTTGGGGGCCGCAGACTTTGCGCGATTTCGGGCAAGATCTATCACGTGCGGAACATGCCGCCGAAAAAAGAAGGCGTTTGTGATTGTCACGGACAGCCACTGGTCATTCGTAAGGATGATGAGCCCGCGACGATCCTTAACAGGCTCAAGGTTTATCATGAGTCCACGAAACCTTTGATCGAGTTCTATCGTAAGAAGGGACTTTTGCATGACGTTCCGGCAGAGGGCGATCCCTTGTCGGTCCAGAAAGTCCTAGAAAAGCTCTTTGAAAAGATTCGCTAGATTCGCATGATCGAGCTGAAGTCGAAACGCGAAATTCAGCTGATCCTGGAAGCCGCGGCCATCCTGAAGAAGGTGTTTGTGGCCGTAAAGCCCATGATCGTTCAGGGCATCACGACGGAAGCGTTAGATCGTGCGGCGGAAAAAGTGATCCTTGAAAATGGTGGGGAACCCGCGTTTAAAGGTTACCGTGGATTTCCGAAGACGGCATGTATTTCCATCAATGAGGCCGTGGTGCATGGGATTCCGGATGCGCGCCGCTTGAAAGAGGGCGATGTGGTCAGTTTTGATATCGGGGTTAAGTGGAACGGGTTTTACGCGGATGCCGCGAGGACCTGGCCTGTAGGTGCGATCGATCCAAAAAAGCACGCGTTGATTAACGCTGCGAAGGATTCCTTGGACGTGGCGCTTGCGGCATATCAACCGGGTTGGCGGATCGGGGATATTTCTGAAGCGATACAGCGATACGTTGAAAAACAGGGCTTTCAATTGGTTCGTGATTATGCGGGGCATGGGATCGGGCGACAGCTTCATGAGGATCCGCAAGTTCCGAACTATGGGAAAGCGGGGCGAGGAGCCAAAATCGAATCGGGGTTGGTGATCGCGATCGAGCCGATGGTGACGGAAGGGCATTATGCGGTGGAGACGCTCGAGGACGGTTGGACAGTGGTTACGAAAGATCGTAAAAATGCCAGTCATTACGAAGATACAATTGTTTTTATGGAAAGTGGCTTTATAAATTTAACAGGCGACGAGGTTCTCTAGACGATGCCGAAAGAAGATGCGATTGAAGTGGAAGGGACTGTGGTCGAGCCTTTGCCCAACGCGATGTTCCGCGTGGAGCTTGAAAATGGGCATAAGGTGCTGGCACATATCTCCGGCAAGATGAGGATGCATTACATCCGCATCCTTCCGGGAGACAAAGTGAAGATGGAGCTTTCTCCGTATGATCTGACGCGAGGAAGAATTACTTTTCGAGTTAAATGAGTTCTCTGAGGTGAAAAAATGAAAGTTCGAAGTTCAGTCCGAAGGATTTGTGAAAATTGCAAGATCGTGCGTCGCAAGGGCTACGTGTATGTGATCTGCAGTAATCCGAAACACAAGCAGCGCCAAGGTTAATTGATTTTTTAAGAAAGGATCCAGAGTATGCCGCGTATCATTGGGGTGGATATCCCGAGAGACAAAAGAGTGGATGTGGCGTTGACCTATCTGTATGGGGTCGGGAAAACGCTTTCAAAGAAGATTTTATTGGAAGCCAAGGTCGATCCGGCGAAACGTGCCAAGGACCTGACCGAAGCCGAGGTCTCCGCGCTTACGGGGATCATTCAGCGGACCACGAAAGTGGAAGGGGATCTTCGTCGTGAGATCCAGATGAACATCAAGCGTCTGATGGATATCCGCTGTTATCGCGGTTCAAGACATTTGAAGGGCCTTCCGTGCCGCGGGCAGAGAACGCATACGAACGCGCGCACGCGTAAAGGTAAACGCAAAACCGTAGGCGGACTCGCTAAAGGGGCGCCTGCGCCTAAATAATCCGAACTCATCACCGAGATAAAGGAATTCTATGGCAAAAAAGAAAAAGATTAAACATATCGTCCGTGGCGTGGCGCACATCGCGGCAAGTTTCAATAACACGATCATCACGATCACGGATGCCGGCGGCAACTGCGTATGCTGGGAGTCCTCCGGTTCTGCCGGATTCAAGGGGTCGAAGAAATCCACGCCTTTCGCGGCGCAGATGGCATCTGAGAAGGCTGCCAAAAAGGCCATGGAATTCGGTATGAAAGAAGTTGAAGTTTATATCAAGGGGCCCGGCGCCGGCCGGGAATCCGCCATCCGCGCGCTTCAGGCGGCGGGGCTTGTGATCAGCGCGATTCATGATATTACGCCGGTGCCGCATAATGGCTGCCGTCCGCCGAAGAAGAGGAGAGTTTAATTTATGGGAAGATATCGCGGTCCAGTTATTCGTTTACACCGTCGCGAAGGCGTGAATCTGGGTCTCAAAGGTCGCCGTACGACGGATGAGAAACATGATAAGCGTTTGTCGAAACCCCCCGGCCAACACGGGCTCTCTCGCCAGAAAATTTCTGACTACGGCGTGCAGTTGCGTGAAAAACAGAAGATGAAGAGGATTTACGGGGTGACCGAGCGTCAGTTCCGCGTGTTTTTCGCGCGTGCGGTCCAGATGAAAGGCGTCACAGGCGAGATGTTGATCCAGCTTCACGAACGGCGTCTGGATAACGTGGTGTTTCGCCTTCTTTTTTCCGGTTCCCGCCGGGAAGCGCGTCAAATGGTCGGACACGGACACATCACCGTCAACAGCAAGAAGGTGGATATCCCGTCCTTTATTTGCAAGGTGGGGGATAAAATCAGCGTGAAGCAGAAAGAGCCGCAAATCAAAAGATTGCAGGCAAGCATGGAGAAGTGGAAGGATTTGAACGCTCCGGAATGGCTCGCACTCGATCGTGTGAAATTGATCGGGGAAATCACGAGACTTCCCACTAAAGCGGACGCAGGGCTCCCTGTGGAAGAAGCACTTATCGTGGAATTGTATTCAAAGTAGAGATCGGGTTATTTTCTTAAAAAGTTTTTTATCTTGGTTCGCATAAGGAGGAAACACAATGGGTATTCGTTGGAAAACGTTTGAAATGCCGAAGCGCCTCGAAGTGGAACAAGGGTCGCTGACGCCCAATTATGGCAAGTTCATTGCCGAACCGTTCGAACGGGGTTACGGGACCACGATCGGGAATGCGTTACGACGCGTGCTTATCTCCTCGATCGATGGCGCTGCAGTGACCAGCATCAAGATCGACGGGATGTTGCATGAATTCTCTGCGGTTCAAGGAGTGGTCGAGGACGGCGCGCAGATCGTCATGAACGTCAAAAAGCTCGTGCTTCGTTACCATGGCAAGGGCCCGAAGAAGATCTATATCGACATCAAGAAACAAGGTCCGGTCAAGGCCGGCGATATCCAGGCGGATGAGACTGTCGAGATCGTCAACCCGGAACTCGTGCTCTGCACCTTGAGCAAGTCCCATTCGTTCAAGATGGAGATGGAAGTGGGCCGTGGCCGCGGGTATGTTTCTGCCGAAAAGAACAAGCAGGAAGATGCCTCCATTGGCGTGGTGACTGTCGATTCGGCTTTCTCGCCCGTGACCAAGGTGAATTTCTCTGTGGAAGACACCCGTGTTGGGCAGGCGACCGATTATGACCGTCTCGTGTTGGAAGTCTGGACCAACGGTGCCATGGGCCCGGAAGAGGCGCTTCTTTATGCGTCGAACATCCTCCAGCGGCATCTCGATGTCTTCGTCAATTACGGCGAATTGCCGGAAGAAGAGGAAGAAGAAGAGGTCGAAGACAAGGAATTTTTGGATATGATTCACAAGCCCATCAGCGAGTTGGAGCTTTCTGTTCGCAGCGCCAACTGCCTTGAGGCCGCCAACATCAAAACGATCGGCGATCTTATTCAAAAGTCGGAAGGGCAGATGCTCAAATACAAAAACTTCGGGAAAAAGTCCCTCAATGAGATTAACGCGATTTTGGTTGCGATGAACCTTCATCTCGGAATGAACATTGAAGAATCTTTGCCGAATAAGGGCGCGTCCGTCGCAGCCCCGACAGAATCATAAGGATCTATCATGCGCCATCAACGTCGCAGAAGAACATTAGGGGTTGTCACCGCTCACCGTACGGCGAAGCTCAGGAATCTCGTGCGGGCGCTCGTCTTGAAAAAACGCATCGAAACGACGCACGCCAAAGCTAAAGAAACCAGTGCGCTCGCGGATAAGATGGTCACGATTGCGAAACGCGAGGGGTTGCACGCCCGTCGGCTTTTGATCTCCAAGGTCCGGGATCCGGAGATCGCGCGTATTCTGATCACCCAGATCGCCCCGCTTTTTAAGGGTCGCGAGGGGGGCTATACCCGCGTGCTTCGGCTGGGATATCGGGCAGGGGATGGAGCTCAAATGGCTCTCTTAGAATGGACCGCAGTATTTGAAGCGCCCGCCAAAAAAGCCAAGAAAAAGAAAGCAGCAAAGCCGGACGAAAAAACGGATGAAAAAACGTCGGTCAAGGAATCGCCCAAGGCTACGGCCGCGAAAAAAGAATCCGAAACGCCGAAGCAGGACGAGAAAAAAGATTCGGAGAAAAAGGGCGGGTTCTTGGGGAAACTCAGAAAATTCCTTAAGGGCGACGAAAACTAAGGCTTGCCCCGTTAGAGATCGGGGCAAGAGTTAACGGGATCAACATGGAACTTTCCAGCAGAGTTCTCGCGGTAAGACCCTCGGTTACGCTCGAGATTGCCGCCAAGGCGAAAGCCATGAAGGCTCAGGGGATCGATGTGATCTCTTTGAGCGCGGGCGAGCCGGATTTTGATACTCCTTCCTTTATCAAAGAAGCCTGCATCGAAGCCCTTCGTAAAGGCCAAACAAAATACACTCCCGTGCCGGGGACCGTCGAACTCCGTCAGGCCATTTGCCGGAAGCTTAAAAGGGATCAAGGTCTTGATTTCACTCCCGAGCAGGTTGTGGTCGGCTGCGGCGCCAAACATGTGATCTTCAATGTGCTTTTCGCGCTGCTGAATCCCGGTGATGAAGTGCTCATTCCTGTGCCTTACTGGCTGAGTTACCCGGAAATGGTGACCGTGCTTGGGGGTACGAATGTTTTTCTGCCGTCGACGGAAAAAACGGATTTCAAGATCACCCCCGATATTCTGGAAAAGGCGCTCACTTCGCGGTCCAAGATCCTCATTCTCAATTCGCCGTCAAATCCTACGGGGGCTGTTTATTCCAAAGAAGAGCTCCTGGCGCTTTGCGCCGTGCTCAAAAAACATCCCAAGGTGATCGTACTGAGTGATGAGATCTATGAAAAGCTCACTTTTGACGGCCGGAAACACACTTCGATCGCATCCCTGGATCCTGAGATCGCCAGACGAACGGTGATCGTGAATGGACATAGCAAGGCCTATGCGATGACCGGCTGGCGCTTGGGATATGCCGCGTTCCCGGAAAAGACATTGGCCAAGGCCGTGGAGAGCATCCAAAGCCACTCGACATCGAATCCGGTTTCTTTTACGCAGCCCGGCGGGGTCGTCGCGCTCGATCAAGGGGACGAAGAAGCCCGGAAAATGTGCGAGGTATTCCAAAAAAGGCGGGATCTTTTCATCGAAAAGCTAAAGGTTGTGAAGTCTTTCAAACCATTCAAATCCAACGGAGCTTTTTATCTTTTTGTCGATATTCAAGGAACGGGCCTGAGCGGTTTGGAGGTCGCGAAAAAACTTCTCGACGAGGTCCATGTCGCGGTTATCCCGTGCGAGCCCTTCGGCAGTCCTCATCACATCCGCATGAGCTATGCCACCTCCGAAAAAGATATCGAAACCGCTGTTGAACGCATCGCCTCTCTTTTTAAGTAGCTTCCGCGTTACATAATCGTTTTTCTTGAAAAATCAACAAGCTCACTTTGTGCTAAAATATCCCCCTTATGGAGATTCGACGTCTTAGGATCAACGCCCAGATCGGGATTGAGCAGCTCGAGGAGCTTCTCACCGGGCTCCACTACCAGAAAAAAGAATATGTCGCCCTGCCCGGAGAATTTGCCGTGCGTGGCGGAGTGGTTGATATTTATCCCGTGACCTACCGACTTCCGGTTCGCGTTCAGTTCCAAGGGGACATACCCATCCAGATCCGTGATTTCTCGCTTGCCTCAGGCGAGAGCATGGCGACCTTTGAAGAAGTATTTCTCATCCAGGTCTCCGACATGTTCCGGAAAAAACTTCGTCGCATGGAGGAGCGCCTTGAGACCTTCGAGCCCGTGGCAGGTACCCGGGACCTCGAGCGAGGCGATCTGGTGGTACATCTCAAGTACGGGATCGGTCGTTTTCTCGGCACCAAAGTCATCCAAATGCAGGGGAAACGTACTCGCTGCATGGCGATCGAATACGCTGCGAGCGAGATTCTTTATCTTTCCATCGAAGAGCCTGTGGAGCGTTACATCGGTGGTTCCGGTATTGGGCCGAAACTCACCAAGCTCAATACCCAGGAATGGGAGCGGATCAAGCACCGGACGAGGACCGCTCTCTATAGAGTCGCAAAAGATCTTCTCGAGATCCAGGCCAAGCGCAGCCTCTTGCAGGGGTTGGCGTTTCCTAAGGATGTGCCGTGGCAAAAACAGTTCGAGGAAGAATTCCCTTTTGAAGAAACATCCGGTCAAAAACGTGCAATCGAAGAAGTGAAACGGGATATGGAATCCACAGGGCCGATGGATCGTCTGCTTTGCGGGGATGTGGGCTACGGTAAGACCGAGGTTGCAATGCGCGCTGCATTTAAGGGTGTGATGGGAGGCAAACAGGTGGCGTTTCTGGTGCCGACCACGATCCTTGCCGAACAGCATTACATTCTGTTGAAAGAACGCGCGAAAAATTTTCCAATCACAGTCGAGCTTCTCTCAAGATTCCAATCGCCGAAAGATCAAAAGATGATCGCCAGGTCCCTTCAAAAAGGCGCGACGGACGTCGTGATCGGCACGCACCGCCTGCTTTCCAAGGATATCTTGTTCAAAGATCTCGGTCTTGTCATCATTGATGAGGAGCAACGCTTCGGTGTGCGGCACAAAGAAAAGCTCAAGCAGATGCGAACGCAAGTGGATGTTCTCACGCTTACGGCTACGCCTATCCCGAGGACGCTTCATATGGCACTTCTCGGCGTACGCGATATGTCGGTGATCGATACGCCGCCGAAAAACCGGATGCCGGTCGAGACCTTTGTTATCGAGTACCACGAAAATATCATCAAGCAGGCGATCGAGCGGGAATTGGCGCGAAAAGGGCAGGTTTATTTCGTGCACAACCGCGTGCAGTCGATCGAACGGGTCCATGAAAGGATGCAAAAACTCCTTCCCGGCGTGCGATTCGGGGTCATGCACGGACAGATGCAAGTTGATATGCTGGAAGCTGCGATGAAAGCATTTCTCAAAGGCGAGATCGATTGTCTTATTTCGACCTGCATTGTGGAGTCCGGGATCGATATCCCGAATGTCAACACGCTCATTGTGGATCGGGCCGATTGTTTTGGTCTTGCAGACCTTTATCAACTGCGCGGCCGCGTGGGACGTTTCAAAGAAAAGCGGCAGGCCTATGCGTATTTTTTGATCCCCAAGGACTGGGTGATGACGCAGGACGCCCAAAAGAGGCTCCACGCCATCGAGAAATTCACTCAGCTGGGGTCGGGTTTTAAGATCGCGATGGAGGATCTTGAGATCCGCGGTGCCGGGAATCTCTTGGGACATGAACAAAGCGGTTTCATTCAGGCCGTGGGCTTTGACCTTTATTGCCGGATGCTCAAGAAAGCGGTGGAGGAGGTAAAAAATGGCTAAGGGCGTTTTTCGAGTACGGCGTAAAGCGTCTTGCGTACGACGCGAGGTCTATTTGAGATACAGTGCCTTTTCACCGTCGGAGCACACCTTTTTTTGCTTTGAAGGCTGTAGTCTGAGGTCTGAATTGTTGTATAATACCGCCCTATGAAAAAACTCATTATTCTCGTCCTATTAGTTCTGCCCTTATTCGTGCCGCTTGCCCGCGCGGCGGAGCAGGAATTGCTCGATCGCGTGGTGGCCGTGGTCAATGACGAGGTCATCACCCAGGCCGAACTGGATACATTCCTCCGGCCGATCTATGAGCAATACAGCAAGGAATACAGCGGTGCTGAGTTAATGAAAGCGATTAACGATGTTCGTCAAAAGATCCTGAGCCAGATGATCGAGGACAAGCTTGTGTACCAAGAAGCGGTCCAGATGGGGATTGAGGTCAAGGACGAAGATGTGGACAAGGAGTTCCAGACGTTCAAGTCGAAGATGGAAAAACCCGAAGACTTGGACGAGATGCTGGAGCGAGAAGGCCTTACGATGAAAGCTCTGCGCGAGAGGCTCAAGAAGCAGGCGATGATCCGTCAGCTTCAAGATCGTGAGATCCGTTCGAAGGTGATCGTGTCTCCGACGGAGGTGGCGGATTTCTATAAGAACAATCCTGAAAAGTTTACAACGAAAGCACGCGTTAGGGCGCGATCGCTCACGATCAAAAAAAGCGAGGAGGCTCGCTCCAAGGGGCTTACGGATGAAAAGGCGCGGCAGCGGATCGAGCTTTTGGAGCAAAAGATCCGGCTCTATCACAATTTCGATCAGATCGTGAAGGATTTTTCCGAGGACAGTCTCGCAAAGCAGGAAGGCCTTGGGGATTGGATCGAACGCGGCGCTATGATCGAATCTGTCGATGAGGTGATCTTTAAAACGCCCGTGGGGCAGCTGACTGGGATCGTGGAGACGCCCATTGGGTATCACATCTTCCGCATCGAAGCCAAAGAGCCAGAGAAAGTCCGGACCTTTGAAGAAGTGAAAGACCAGGTATCGGGATACCTCTTCCAGGAGAAAAGCAACGCAAGATTTCACGACTGGGTGGAAGAGGTTAAAAAGGCGGCGTATATCTCCATCAAGTAAGGACGCCTTGCCATTTTGATAAGGCCGTCTTCTTCCCAATAGGAATGAAAAATATGTCCCATGATCCTGTTATTGCCCTTACGATGGGCGATCCGGGCGGTATTGGTCCCGAGATCCTCGTGAAGGCCCTTCAAAAAGAAAAACCCTCCAAGCGTTCGGCCTATCTCTTGATAGGATCCCGAGAAGTGTTTAAAACACTCTGTCAAAAAACTGGCCTCTGGCTTTCGTTTAAAACGGTTCACACCGTTCTTCCAGGATCCCTTCGTGCTGGGAATATTTATTTTTTCGATGTTTCCTCAGGGCTCCGGGGTTGCGAGACATTCAAAATAGGGAAGCTGTCTCGCGAAAACGGGCGCCTTGCGCTTTCGGCGATCGAAAAGGCAGCGTCTTGGGCCAAGCAAGGGATCGTAGACGCAATCGTGACCGCGCCGGTGAACAAGACCGCGATCCGGCTCGTGGATAAAAAATTTATCGGGCACACGGAATATCTTGCGCAAAGATCCAGGGTGCGGCGATTTGCCATGATGTTTGTGAGCCCGCGTCTTAATGTGACGCTTGCGACCATCCATGTATCGCTTAAGAAAGTAAGTCATTTGCTCACGGCGAAATCCATACTCGAAAAGATCGTTCTCACGAGTGAAATGCTCAAGCGCGGTTTCGGGATCAAAAAGCCAAGAATTGCTGTCTGCGCCTTGAATCCTCATGGAAAAGAATCTGGGGATGAAGAGGTGAAAGTGATTGAACCCGCAGTTCGCGCGGCTTGCCGCAAGGGGATCGATGCTGTGGGGCCACTCTCTGCCGACCTTCTCTTTCACGCGGCTTATCACGGCCAATACGATGCGGTGATCGGTATGTACCATGATCAGGCGCTCGCGCCGTTCAAACTGGTCGCGTTCCACGACGGTGTGAACGTAACCCTCGGGCTTCCGTATATCCGCACTTCGCCGGATCATGGAACGGCCTTTGATATTGCGTATCAAGGCAAAGCCGATCCTTCTTCCATGCTTGCGGCACTCCGCCTTGCCAAGAAAGCTGTTCTTGCGAAATGCTCACACAGATAGAACTGCTAAAGAAATACGCTCTTCGGATCCGCGGCCATCTGGGTCAGCATCTCCTGATGGATCCCAATACGATCCGCAAGATCGTGGATGCGCTGGACCTTCAAGAGGGTGAACATGTTTTTGAAATTGGGCCGGGATTGGGGGCGGTGACGCAGGAGGTTTTGCGGCGAGGGTTTCCGTTGCTGGCGGTGGAGACGGACAAGAAATTTGTCGAGATCCTGACCCAAGAACTTTTGTCGGAATATCCCGATCGCTTCAAATTAATCCAGGGCGATATTCTGAAAAGCGATCTCTCAAAACTGATCCGGCCATGGGCCGGCCCCGGCGTTAAGGTAAAGGTGATCGGGAATCTACCCTACTACATCAGCACGCCCATTCTTTTTCATCTGATCGACCACGCAAAAGTTTTTTCAAAGGCCGTGCTCATGCTCCAAAAAGAAGTGGCCGCGCGGCTGACTGCGCAAGCGGGGGATGAGGACTATGGACGTTTGAGTGTCACGAGCCGGTTCTACGGAGAAACGGAGTTCCTTTTTGACGTTTCACCGAAGTGTTTTCTTCCGCCGCCGGAAGTGACTTCGAGAGTCGTGGGGTACGTTTTCCGACAAAACTTTTCCCCTCTTTTTCAAAATGCTAGTCTAGGCAGTCCCCATCGTCGCCTTGCAGGCAGTGATCCGTATGAAGACCGCGACCCTCTCAAAACGGGGCGTGAGAAATTTCTTCTTGAGATCATCCGGGTCGCGTTCAGCCAACGCCGCAAAACTCTTTTATCGTTACTGGCACATCATTTCAAGCAGGAGCGAGGACGTGAAGATCTCGAGCGCATTTTCGAAGAGAGCGGTTTTTCTTCCAAAGTTCGTGGTGAAACCCTTTCTCTTGAGCAGTTCATAACCCTTGCCCAGGCCCTCGAAGAAAAGCCCGAATAATTTACACCACGGGCCGTAACACACGAGCTACAGGGAACGCGCTGATCCGTTCCTCGTTTCCCGCGGACGTCTGTTTGTTGTATAATACCGCCCTCTATGAAAACCACCCTAACCCTTGAAGACATCTACGCTCCCGTTCAGGCCGGCCTCAGCCGGGTCCCACCGCTTATCCGGGAGACGCTTGACACACCCATCCTCAAGATGCGCGAAATGGTCGACCATTTTTTTTCGAAGAACGGAAAGCTCCTGCGGCCTGCCTTGATTCTGCTAGGCGCCGGTCTTTCAAGGTCCCTACAGCCGGGGCGGGGAATCCCGTCGGAACGCAACGAGACTGCGGAACTTTATCTTGCCGCGGCTACCGAAATCTTCCACGCCGCGACACTCATTCATGACGATATTATTGATTCTGCTCCGCTCAGGCGAGGCGTCGCAGCCCTTCACATTAAATCAGGACCGCAAGCGGCCGTTCTTGCGGGGGATTACTTTCATGACCGTGCTATCGTGACGATCTTTCGCTATGGCAATGACCGGATCGTTCCGCTTTTCCTAAAGACCGCCGGAGAGATCTGCGAAGGAGAAGTTCAAGAAATTAGTGAAAAGAAAAATATCAATATGACCGAAGAGACCCATCTCGAGATCATTGGCAAGAAAACGGCATCGCTTCTCGCGTGCGCGATCGAGACCGGGGCGCTCATTTGGGGGATCGAACCCGAGAAATCCGAGGCGCTCAGACGGTTCGGGAAATTTTTTGGGATGGCGTTCCAGATCACGGATGACTCTCTGGATTTCTCCGGCGAAGAGAGTGAATTCGGCAAGACCCTGGGCTCCGACCTGGAAGAAGGGGTTTACACACTCCCTGTGATCCATTGTCTTGCGTCGGGAGAGAGGGACAAAGTCGTTCGCATTCTTTATTCGCGAAGTCAAAGCAGACGGTTTTCCATGCTCCGGGAGACACTCGAAAAAAGCGGGGCCCTGGCTTACGCGCTGGCTAAGGCGAAAGCGTTTATGGCTTTGGCCAAACGCGAACTTGAGGTTTTCCCACCATCCGTTTTCAGAACAAGTCTTGCACAGCTTGCAGATTGTGTGCTTGAACGGAATCGCTGAGGGTCCATGTTGACCATTGTTCCGACACCGATCGGTAATCTCTCCGATGTTACGCTCAGGGCGCTGGAAGCATTGAAGCAGGCGGATATCATCGTTTGTGAGGATACGCGTCAGACGCAGAAACTCCTCCAGCATTACGCGATCACAAAACCGCTGGTTAGTTATCACGAGCACAGCTCCGCGCAAAAAGCCGCGGGCATTGTTGCGCTTCTAAGAGAAGGAAAGCGGATTGCGCTGGTCTCAGACGGTGGGATGCCGCTCGTGTCGGATCCGGGGTTTCAGGTCGTCCACGCGGTGCTTGCGGAGCAGTTGCCCCTGGAAGTCTTGCCGGGGCCGTCGGCGGTGACGATGGCGCTTGTCTTATGCGGTCTTCCAACGGACAGTTTTAGTTTTTTTGGTTTTCTTTCAAATAAAGGACAACGGCGCAGGCATGAGCTTCAAGCGCTTGCGGACCGGGAAGAAACGCTCATTTTTTTTGAATCCCCCTTTAGGATCGTGAAAATGCTTCAGGATGCGATGGAGGTTTTGGGGGATCGTGAAGCTGCGGTTGCGCGTGAACTCACAAAAAAATTCGAAGAGGTCTTGCGCGGGAACCTGTCCGAACTCATCCGGGATATGACGCAAAAACCTCGTAAAGGTGAGATGGTGGTTTTGATTTCAGGGAAGGACCGAAAAAGCGTTTTGCCGAAAAGGAGCCTCCAATGAAACGTATCGCTTTTTTAGTGTCCGGCAGCGGAACAAACGCAGAGAATCTGATCAAACGGATCCAGGCGGGTGAGATCCTCGCGATTCCGGCGCTTGTTATCTCTAATAAACCCGGTGTGACGGCGCTTGAAAAGGCGGCCGCTCTTGGTGTGAAAACGGTTGTGATCGATCACAAGGCGTACGCAGAGCGGGCGGCTTTTGACAAGGCTCTTGAGGAATGCCTGGAATCCCATAAGGTTGATTTCGTCGTGCTGGCCGGGTTCATGCGCGTTCTCACGGAAGGTTTCGTGAAAAAATACTACGGACGGCTTATTAATATTCATCCCGCGCTTCTTCCGAAGTTTCCGGGGGCTCACGCGATCAAGGATGCTTGGGACGCGAAAGCCAAAGAGACCGGCGTGACGGTTCATTTCGTCGACCCCGGGGTGGATACTGGCCCCGTCATTTTACAGCGCAAAGTCCCGATTCTTCCTGATGACACGCTCGAAATTCTTGAAGCTCGCATCCATCAGGTCGAATACGAACTCTATCCCGAAGCCTTAAAATTCGGTCTATCCGGAAAAGTAAAAATATAAAATGATTATTTCGTTCCACTCGGAAGAAATCCGTGATGCGAATTAGAAGGCAAAGAGCTGCGGCGGCTTTGCTGGCGTTGGTATTTTTTTTCGGGCGAATTGTTTTGGCGCAAGAAGCGGTTCAAAAGCTCGGGGAGATCGACACTTCCTACTATACACCTCCGGAATCGACTGAGCCGTACTCTAATTCCAATACTGCGGGGCCGATACGCAATGTGATTCTTCTTATCGGTGACGGAATGGGCCTTTCCGAAACCACGCTTGCTCATCTGATCGCAGGAGGGGCAGTAGGAAAACTCCATTTGGAAAGACTTCCAGTGACCGGAATTGTCTGGACGAATGCTTCCGACACGCTTGTAACGGACTCGGCCGCTGCCTCAACCGCTCTTGCTGGGGGAGTCAGGACTAAAAAAGGAGTGATCGGTCTTTCGCCGGAAGGCGGACGTGTCCTTACTTTGTCCGAGGCTGCCAAACAAAAAGGAATGGCTACGGGACTGGTCGTTACTTCATCGATCACGGACGCAACGCCGGCCGGATTCGTTGCCCATGTTCCTAGCCGCAGAGATGAGATCGACATTGCGCTTGATATGAGAAAAAGCGGCACGGACATTCTTTTGGGCGGAGGGAGAAGTTATTGGATCCCCGAATCGGTCCCCGGAGGAAAACGCAAAGATGGCCGTGATCTCATCGCTGAATTAGAAGCCCTGGGTTATGGCATTCCGCGTAATGCCGAAGAATTGGCGGTCGCGAAAGAATCAAAACTCTTGGGTTTGTTCGAGAATGACGCGCTGACGACCCTTCCTCCGGAACCTTCGTTGGCTTCGATGACGGCCAAGGCGATAGAAATCCTCGCGAAAAATAAAAAAGGATTTTTCCTGATGGTCGAGGGAAGCGAGATCGATTTTGCAGGACACAAGCACGACTCCGGCGAGGTTGTCCGGCAGACCTTGCTTTTTGATATGGCGGTTAAAACGGCCATGGAATTTGCCGAGAAAGACGGTTTAACGCTTGTAATCGTGATCGCTGACCATGAAACCGGCGGGCTGGTTCTCATTGACGGCAAACTGTCCGGCAAAGATATGGAAGTGACTTGGACGACAAAATACCATACGCCGACGCCTGTGATGCTTTATGCCTTTGGACCGGGCTCTCTTGCCTTCACCGGGGTAGAGCATCATGTGGACGTTTCCCGGAAAATCGCTCAAGCGCTTGGCATCACGGATTTCCCCAGGGTTACTTCAGGAGCCAAAACGATCGAAGAATTAGCTACGAGCACGAAAAGATAAATCGATTCGCAAGCATCGTGATGCTAGACACCCTTCGAGGATTTGCTATAATCACACCCTGATTTACCGGATTTTTCTTGTTGTCTTATTTGAACAACCGTAAAGGAGCTCCAAAATGACCCGAGCCATTATTGAGAAGATCTTAGCCCGTGAGATCCTGGATTCTCGTGGGAATCCTACCGTGGAAGTGGACGTAAAACTTCGTGACGGTATTGTCGGCCGTGCGGCGGTGCCGAGTGGCGCGTCGACTGGAGAACACGAAGCGGTCGAACTCCGGGACGGGGATAAAGCCCGTTATCTCGGCAAAGGCGTGCTTAAGGCTGTGGAAAACGTCAATGGCGAGATTCAGAAAGCGCTCAAAGGGAAAGACGCGGCCCAACAGGAAGAGATCGACGGTTACATGATCGTGCTGGACGGGACCCCGAACAAATCTCGTCTTGGTGCGAATGCCATTCTGGGTGTTTCACTCGCCTGTGCTCGCGCGGTCTCAAGTTCTCGTGGCATCCCGCTTTACCAGTATCTCGGTGGCGAATCCGCAAATCTTCTTCCGGTTCCCATGATGAATATCATCAACGGGGGCGTGCACGCCGACAACAACGTCGACCTTCAGGAATTCATGATCATGCCCTTCGGTGCCGCGACCTTTCGGGATGGGCTTCGTATGGGCGCCGAGATCTTCCATCATCTTAAAAAGATCTTGCATGATAAGAAACTTTCTACATCCGTGGGCGATGAGGGGGGATTTGCGCCGAATCTCACTTCGAACAATGAGGCCCTGGACGTGATTATGGAAGCGATTGCGAAGGCCGGGTATCAGGCGGGCAAGGACGTGAAGATTGCGCTCGATCCTGCGAGTTCCAGTTTTTACGGGAAAGACAAGTTTGGCGACAACCCGAATCCCGGCAAGTACATTCTTCGCGCGGAACAACAGTCCGTGAAGACGGCCGAGGAAATGATAGAGTTTTATGCCGCGCTTTGTGAGAAGTACCCGATTTTTTCTATCGAGGACGGCCTCTCGGAAGACGATTGGGACGGTTGGAAGAAACTCAACGAAAGGCTCGGAAAAAAGATCCAGATCGTGGGGGACGATCTTTTTGTGACGAATACAAAGCGCCTCGAACGCGGCATCCAGGAAGGGAGCGCCAATTCGATCCTGATCAAGGTCAACCAGATCGGCACCCTGACCGAGACTATCGCCGCAGTTCGTTTGGCCCATAAAAACAACTATACGGCGGTCATGAGTCATCGGAGCGGTGAGACCGAGGACACGACGATCGCGGATCTTGCGGTTGCTTTGAGTACGGGGCAGATCAAGACCGGCTCAACCTCACGTACGGACCGTGTTTGCAAATACAACCGTTTGCTCAGGATCGAAGAGGCCTTGGGTTCCAAAGCGGTGTATGCGGGGCCGAAACTCGCCGCTCGATGCTAAAGAGGTTTTTTGTTGCTCTTGCGCTCGCGCTTGCGGTCGTTTTAATCCTGTGTTGGATTTATCTTCCTTCGATCACGCGCTATCGCGAACTGAAGTCAGAGTCAGATCGTCTGAGCCAAAAGATCCAGGAAATCGACTCGCAGATCAAGAACCTGGCGGATGAGCGACATCTTCTTCAGACCGATGTGGCTTATCTCGAAAAAGTGATTCGCGAAGAGCTTGGGTTCGTAAAGCCGGGTGAGATCGTCTACGAGCTTGTTACAAAGAAGAACCCTTCAAATCCTCCGCGAGCGTCTTCTGGGACTTCCGTAACAGCTGATAGCAAAAGCACTTCCATCGCTAAGGCGGCTGTTTCTTCAAAAGCCAGAATGTCTCCCATGGCGGTAGTGGCTTCCTTGGCGAATACGGCACCTAAGGTCTCCAAGAAAAAAACCATTCGGCCTGCCGTTTGACCTGATCCACCGGAAATCCCAAGATTGCGCGAGAAAAGCGTGCTTTTCGCATGCTTTTTAGCTGCGTTGACAAGCCAGATGTTATCCATATAATAATAACCTCTTTTGTCTCAGAGGTTTGCGTCAATTTAATTCCCTGCGGGATCGAGGATCCAATGGAAAACCGTCGCCAAATTTTTTTGTTTCTTTGCGTAATCGCTGTGGTTACTGCGTTCAGTATCCCTGCGTACGCCGACACGGTTGAAGAAAAAAAGGCCGCAGCGAATTATGATGAAACCTTGCCGGCCCCTGGCGAAGCACGGCCTGTCGTCGAGACTTACTCAGCATCAAAAATTTCCATAGGGGCGCAACCGACGCGGGCAATCGTTTCGCCGGTTCAAGCAGCTTCGGCAGCAACGTCTGAAGTAAGGACGGCGCCGGCGGCAAGCCCTGCGAGCCTTCCCCCAAAAAAGCCAACGACGATTCCTGATGCAAGTCTGGCGTTGATCCCTGCGGCGTCGCCGATTCCTCCGATTCAATCTGTTGAGACGATTGCTTCCAAAAAAAATTCGGTAACCCCAGCGGTTTCTTCGCTTAAAACGGGAGGGGTCCAAACGCCTAAGACGGTTCAGTCCTTGCCGTCGCCGGCCAAAGTTGCTTCCAAAGAGATGCCAAAAGACCAGGTTTTTACAGCTTCCAACCCTTCGGGGCTTGTGGAAGTCAGTGGTTACAAATATCCCGTTTTTCTTTTTGCGCCGAAGGATTATAAGACCGACAGGACCTATGCGATGATCATGATCGCGCCGGCAGAATCCGCGAAAGCTGAAAAACAGATCGAATATTTGACAGGGCTGGCTCAGAGAAAGAGCATCTTTATTCTGGCGCCCTATGTTCTCTGGCCAAAAGAAGGGGACACGCCCTACACCTTGGATCAATGGCTTCTTACCGTAAAAAAAGATGTGATGGAACGTTTTCCCATCAGTAAAAAGCGTGTCTATCTGGTCGGAAAAGATCTGGGAGCTCATTACGCGGCCTACATGGCCATCAAATATCCCAAAGAATTTTCGGCGGTCGCTTTGTTGGGCCAGGCGTGGGCCGGACCGTTTTCCCAGTTGATCCAGCCTCGTGCGGATGCGGCAGACCAGGTCCCTTTTTACATCGCGTTAAAAACGGATGGGGATGTCCGTTCCCGCAACCAGGTTTGGTTCGATAAGCTACAGCAAAAAGGTTATCCGCTCCATCTTGTAGATTACAAAACGGACGAAGAACTTGACGAGTTGGAATTCAAAAAGTCTGTTTTTGATTGGATGGAGGCAATGGGACAGAGTTGGGAGGCTTCCGTCGCCAAGGGCCAAGAGACCTGGAAGGGAAAATTCAAAAAAGGCGTGAAGGATTTTTTCGCAGTTTGATCGTTCCCCCGGTCTCATGGAATGGAGTAGCGGGTCCAATGCTCGATTCAAGAAATGAAAGATTCATTGGGCTGGTCCTAGTGACCGTTTGTGGAAATAAAAAAGAGGTTGGGATAAGCCCAGCTTAAAAAGGAAAAACATGTCATGAAACTTACAGGCGCTGAGATTTTGATCAAATGTCTTGAAAAAGAAGGCGTGGAGCATATCTTTGGGCTTCCGGGGGGGGTTATTCTGCCCACCTACGATGTGCTCTATGATTCCAAGATCAAATTGATTCTGACCAAGCACGAGCAAGGCGCGACGCATATGGCGGATGGGTACGCTCGCGCGACGGGGCGACCCGGAGTTTGTTTGGTGACCTCAGGACCAGCCGCTACGAACACCGTGACCGGTCTTGCGACCGCTTACATGGATTCTGTGCCGGTGGTCTGCATCACCGGGCAGGTGACGACGAATGCGATCGGGAGCGACGCGTTCCAAGAAGTAGACATCGTCGGGATCACGCGCCCTGTGACGAAACACAATTTTCTGATCAAAGATGTCCGGGATATTGCGCGAATCGTGCGCGAAGCATTTTTTATCGCGACCACCGGAAAACCAGGTCCCGTGCTGATCGATTTTCCTGTGGATATCAGTCGCGCCAAAACAGATTTTGTGTGGCCCAAAGATGTTTTTATCCGGAGCTATCAGCCTCAGGTGGAGTGCCAAGGGGTGGAGGGCGAGATTCGGAAGGCGGTCGAATTGATCCGTGCGAGTAAGCGGCCTGTGTTGTATGTCGGTGGCGGGGCGATCATTTCCGGAGCCGAAAAAGAAATCCGCGAGTTTGTGGAAAAGACGGGAATCCCCATCACAACAACGATTCTGGGGCTTGGGATTTTTCCAGAAACACACGAGTCGTCGCTTAGGATGCTCGGGATGCACGGGACTCATTTTGCGAATTATGCGGTACAGAATTCCGATGTTCTGATCGGGGTCGGCGCGCGTTTTGACGATCGCGTGACCGGCAATGTGGCGAAATTCGCGCCGCATGCCAAGATCATTCACATTGATATTGATCCAGCGTCGATCTCCAAGACGGTGCGGGTGCATGTGCCCGTGGTGAGCGACGTAAAACAGGCGATTAAGAAACTGAGCGGGCTTATTGCGGACAAGCGTTCGGATATGCAGGAGTGGCTCACCCAGATCGCGGCGTGGAAAGAGAAGCATCCGATGAAATATGAGAATACGGGGCAAAAGATTCATCCTGCGTATATGATTGAAAAGATCGGGGAGTTGACCAAACACCAGGCAATCGTGGTCACCGGCGTGGGACAGCATCAGATGTGGACGGCGCAATGGTATCAATTCGACCGGCCTCGCACGATGCTTACTTCCGGAGGACTTGGGACGATGGGGTATGGTTTTCCCGCCGCGATCGGCGCGCAGCTCGGAAGACCCCGTGATACTGTGGTCTGCATTGAAGGAGATGGATCGTTCCAGATGACGATGACCGAACTTGCGACCGCGGCTTACAACAAAGTGCCGGTCAAGACGTTCATTCTCGACAACGGCTATTACGGCATGGTTCGCCAATGGCAGGAGCTTTTCTATAAGCGGCGTTATTCGGGTTCCGTGATTGGGCCGACGAATCCTGATTTTGTGAAATTGGTAGGTGCTTACGGTATTCTTGCGCTCCGGGTCCGGCAAAAAAAGGAAGTGGTCCCGGCGATCAAAAAGGCGTTGGCGCACAAAGGACCCGTGGTGGTGCAGTGTCTTGTTTCCAGAGAAGCGAATGTGTATCCAATGGTTCCAGCCGGGAATGCCCTGGATCAGATCATGGATATGGCGTAAAAAAAGAGGATAAGGAGTTCTTATGCAACATACGGTCTCAGTTTTGGTGGAAAATCATTTTGGTGTTTTGGCACGTGTAGCAGGACTTTTTTCGGCGCGCGGGTTTAATATCGACAGTCTTGCGGTCGGGGAAACCCAAGATCCGGAAGTGTCGCGCATGACCGTGATCGCGAACGGAGATGATCGCGTGGTCGAGCAGATCATGAAACAACTGAACAAATTGGTGGATGTGATCTGTGTGGAGGATCTCACGGCGAAGGATATGATTGCGCGAGAGCTTGTGCTGATCAAGATCGGGGCGAATGCGACGAACCGTAACGACATCATGCATGTCGTCAACACGTTTCGCGCGAAGATCGTGGACGTAAGCCCGGAATCCCTGACGATCGAGGTCACGGGAAGCGAAGGTAAGATCGACGCGATGCTCGAGCTTTTGAGGCCGTTTGATCTTAAAGAAGTCGTCCGAACAGGGCAGATCGCCATGGCTCGCCGGGGTGAACTGAAAGCCCCGGCAAAATGCGGCGGGAAGACCGGCGTTTGTAAGACAGCAAAAAAAACAAAAAAGAAATAATCTCAACAACATCGCAACGAGCGAAAGGAAAATAAAATGGCAGTCAAAATTTATTACGATAAAGATGCGGATCTGAATTTTCTTAAAGGCAAGAAAGTCGCCATCATCGGCTACGGGATTCAAGGTCGCGGCCAAGGGCTCAATCTCCGTGATTCGGGTGTGAATGTGATCGTTTCCGAAATCCCAGGAACCCCCAATTATGAGCAGGCGGTGAAAGATGGTTTCAAACCCATGACTGCAAGCGAAGCGGCTCAGCAGGCGGATATTATTCAGATTCTCACGCAGGATCATCTTCAGGCTGAGATCTATGAAAAGCATATCGCGCCGTATATGAAGGCCGGTAAATCGCTTTGCTTCTCCCACGGGTTTAATATTCACTTTGGCTACATCAAGCCCTCCAAGGAGATCGATGTCTTCATGGTTGCTCCAAAAGGGCCGGGCTCACTTGTGCGTTCCCAATTCGTGGAAGGCGGCGGTGTACCATGCCTTGTGGCCATCAAGCAGAATCCCAGCGGCAAGGCGCTCCAGATTGGCTTGGCTTATGCTAAGGCCATTGGCGGTGCTCGCGCGGGAGTGATTGAAACCACTTTTAAGGAAGAGACCGAGACGGATCTTTTTGGCGAGCAAGCGGTTCTTTGCGGCGGCTTGAGCGATCTGATCACGGCTGGTTTTGATACCTTGGTTGAAGCTGGGTATCAGCCGGAAATGGCGTATTTCGAATGTCTCCATGAAGTGAAGCTCATTGTGGATGCCATGTTCGTGCACGGGATTGCGGGCATGTACCGGCGTGTTTCTGATACCGCGGAGTATGGCGGTTACAGCCGTGGACCGCGCGTGATCACGAAAGCGACGCGTAAAGAAATGAAGAAGATGCTGAAAGAAATTGTGTCCGGGAAATTCGCGAAGGAATGGATGGCCGAGAATAAAAAGGGCCGTCCGAATTTCAAGAAGCAGCGCGAGCACTGCGAAAAGCATTTGATCGAAAAAGTCGGGGCGCAGCTGCGCGGGATGATGGCGTTCATCCATAAAGCGAAATAAGGAAGGAAGTTACCAGGACTGCTATGGCGGGAAAACGGAAGATCCACATATTTGACACCACGCTCCGGGACGGCGAGCAATCGCCCGGGGCGTCGCTCACGCCCGACGAGAAGCTGAAGATCGCGCGGCAGCTTGAACGATTGAATGTCGACGTGATCGAGGCAGGATTTCCGGCGTCCTCGTTGGGGGAGATGAAGGCCGTTTCCATGATCGCGGAAAGTGTGCGCAAGCCCGTGATCTGCGGACTGTCGCGCATGATCCCTCGGGATATTGACGCATGCCGAAGGGCGCTTGAGAGGGCTGCGAAAAAACGGCTGCATGTTTTCCTTGCGACTTCCCAGATCCATCGCGAGTTCAAGCTCAAAAAGAACAAGAGAGAGATCCTTGCGATGGTGGCGCAGCAGATCAAGTCAGCGGCCAAGGATTTCAAGCAGATCGAGTTTTCGCCTGAGGATGCATCGCGCACGGAGCGGGATTTTTTGGCAGAGACCGTTCGGGCTGCGATCCATGCAGGGGCGACCTCAATCAATATTCCAGATACTGTCGGGTACACCGTCCCGCAGGAATTCACGGATCTGATCCGTTTCTTGATCAAGAAAAATCCAGAGCTCGGGCAAAAGGTCGTGCTTTCGGTTCATTGTCACAACGACCTTGGCCTTGCGACGGCGAATTCCTTGGCGGCCGTCCTAGCGGGTGCGAATCAGGTGGAATGTACGGTGAATGGGATCGGTGAGCGTGCGGGGAACGCTTCGCTTGAAGAGATCGCCATGACGATCGACACGCGTGCGGATTTCATGAATTGTTATACAGACATTAAACTCTCTGAGATCACCAAGGCTTCGCGTTTGGTATCTCATCTGACGGGGATGGTCGTTCAGCCTAACAAGGCGATCGTTGGGCGCAATGCTTTCTGGCATGCCTCTGGCATCCATCAGGACGGGGTGCTTAAGAAGCGCCAGACCTATGAGATCATGGATCCTAAAAAGATCGGGCTTTCCGGCAGTCAGCTGATGCTCGGGAAACTCTCGGGGAAGCACGCTTTTGAGGTCCGCGTGAAGAAACTCGGATTCCGATTGGCGTCCAAGGAACTCGACCAAGCGTTTGTTCAATTTAAGACGCTTGCGGACAAGAAAAAATATATTTTTGATGAAGATCTCGAGGCTATTTTACAAAATGAAATCGCCAAAATTCCAGAGACTTGGAAGCTGATGTCCATGAAAGTAGTGTCGGAGACCAGCGTGAAGCCTCACGCCCAGATCAAGCTTTCCTATGAAGGCAAGGCTAAACAAGCCCTCTCGACTGGGGATGGCCCCGTGGATGCCTGCTACAAGGCTATCGAGAAGATCGTGAATTCCAAGGCAAAACTGATTCACTACGGGCTGCAATCGGTTACGAGCGGAAAAGACGCGTTGGGCGAAGTGTTGGTCAAGCTGGAGATCGGTGGCAAGGAAGTGACCGGTCGCGGCACAAGTACGGACATCATTGAAGCCAGCGTGCGCGCCTATCTTTTCGCGCTTAATAAGGTTTCGGCGAACTCTCCACGGGCCCTGAGCCAGCCTTCCTCGGTGTGAAAAAGGACAAGGCCAATTCTCCATCAAAGGGTTTGAAGGTTAATTGGACTTGCCCTGGCAACCTTCAGTCAGAAAAAAACACATGCCAGGGCAAGCCCTTTAAGCTTTACGGGATCTTCGGTCACCCCCTCTCGCACACTCTTTCTCCGGCCATGCACGAAGCCGCGTTTCACAAGCTCGAGATCGATGCCAACTATATCGTCCTGGAACTGATTCCCGCTGCTTTCAAAAGGCTCATGAATCAATCCTCCGAGATTTCTCTTTCAGGTTTTAATGTCACCGTTCCCTACAAAGAAACAGTGATGAGCTATCTTGATAGCGTCCGGCCGGAAGCGCGTGCCATCGGTGCGGTGAACACGGTCTTCAAACAAGGAAAACGGTGGATTGGTACGAATACAGATATGGAAGGTTTTCTCATGGCACTCATGAAGGATGGCAGGTTTCGCCCATCCGGGAAAAGGGCCGTGATCCTCGGGGCCGGAGGCGCGGCACGCGCGGTTGCGTATGGTCTTTCGCGGGAGGGCATCCGGGAGATCTTGATCGCGGATTGTTTTCCGCAAAAGGCCCGGAAAATCGCAAGCGATATGCGAAGGCTTTTCAAAAGGGTGGATTATCAGGCTGTTTCGGCTGGAACGCCGGAGGTCAAGGAGGCCCTTCAAAAGGCCGATGTTATCATCAACGCGACTCCGATCGGGCTGAAGGCTCAAGACCCGAGGGTGATTCCGGAAGGCTGGGTCCCGCAAGCCGGCGCGAAAAAAATATTCTTTATGGACCTTATTTATAATCCAGCTATGACGCCCTTTTTGAAAAATGCGAAAAAGAAAGGGCACAGGACTTTGAATGGGCTCGGGATGTTGCTTTATCAGGGTGCGCGGGCTTTGGAGTATTGGACGGGAAGGACGGCACCGGTAGGGGTGATGCGTCAGGCGCTTCTTCAGGTGTTAAAAGAACAGGGGAAATAAATGGATCCAGTCACAGGGGGGTTCGTTTTTGCCGTTGGGGCGATCGTGGGGAGTTTTCTGAACGTTTGCATTTACCGGATGCCGCGCGATCTTTCGATTGTGCTGCCCCGCTCCTTCTGCCCGCATTGCAAGGCGATGATCCCATTGTATGAGAATATACCGCTCGTGAGCTATCTCTTGCTCCAGGGGAAATGTTTCCGCTGCAGGAAGCCGATCGCCTTTCGCTATTTTCTCGTGGAATTGACAAGTGCCCTGATCGCATGGTTTTTATGGCGACGGTACGGTTTGTCGGCTGAATTTACGGCGAGTGCTGTCTTTTTTGCCATGATCCTTGTTGCTACCCTGACGGACTTTGAGACCGGGTTGATTCCGGATCAGATCACGATCACGGGAATGATCTTGGGGTTAGCGCTCAGCGTGACTGGTCACGGGCATTTTCTCCAAGCGCTCTGGTACCAAAAACTTCTTGCTTCCGGGGTCGGGCTTTTGGCAGGAGGCGGGATCCTGCTCCTGACCGGCTGGTTGGGGAAACTGGTTTTTCGCAAGGACAGCATGGGAGGCGGGGACGTGAAGCTTCTGGCTATGGTTGGCACTTTTGTGGGAGTGACAAAAGTCGGTCTTATTTTTTTTCTCGCGCCTTTTCCGGCCCTGCCGTTCGCACTGTGGCAACGTTTTGTGAAAAAAGAAGAAACCATTCCGTTTGGTCCGTTTCTGGCGCTCGCGGGGGCGTTCATTTTCATAGAAGGGGACACAGTTTTGAATTTCTTATCAAAAACCTACGGAGTCTAGACTATGCTTAAATATATCACCGCAGGAGAGTCTCACGGTCACTACATGGCCGCCATTTTGGAAGGTTTCCCAAGTGGTCTCGCTCTCGATCTCGATTTTATCAATGGGGAGATGCGCCGTCGTCAGGGAGGTTATGGTCGCGGAGACAGACAAAAGATCGAAACGGACGGTGTGGAGATCCTGGGAGGCGTGATCAAGAAGGTTACGACGGGTGCGCCTTTGGGGTTCCTCCTTACGAACAAGGATTTCAAGATCGAGGAAATGCCGGAGCTTTTCCGTCCTCGGCCCGGCCATGCGGATCTCGCGGGATCTCTGAAATACGATCAGGGAATTCGTGCGGTGTTGGAACGTTCGAGCGCGCGCGAAACCTCCATGCGCGTTGCGGTGGGCGCGGCTTGCAAGCTTTTGCTCAAGGCCTTCGGCATTGAGGTGGCCGCTCACGTGGTCCAGATCGGGAGTGTCTCGCTTCCTCAACAAGATATCACGGTTGAGGAAATTCGAAAAAGCGCCAAGGATTCGCCCGTTCGTTGTGTCTGCAAAAAGACCGAAAAGGCTATGATCCTGGCGATCGCGAAAGCCATGAAGAGCGGAGACTCGCTCGGTGGGAAATACGAAGTGCGCGCCACGGGCCTGCCGATCGGATTGGGTTCGTACGTGCATTTTGAAAGAAAACTTGATGCCCGGCTTGCCATGATCCTTATGAGTCAGCAATCCGCGAAAGCGGTTGAGATCGGAGATGGTGTGAAACTGGCCGGTTGTCCAGGTTCCGAAGCGCATGACGAGATCTTTTACGGTAAGGCGCGCGGCTATTTCCATAAAACGAACCATGCCGGGGGTTTTGAGGGCGGAATGACGAACGGGGCGGATCTCGTGGCCCGTCTTACGATGAAGCCGATCGCAACGCTTGCGAGACCTCTCGCGTCGGTGAACATGAAAACGAAAAAAGTAGAAAAGGCTGATTTCGAGCGTAGTGATGCCTGCGCGGTGCCTGCGGGAAGTGTCATCGGGGAAGCGCTTGTGGCGTATACGCTCGCGGATTCTTTTCTCGAAAAATTCGGCGGCGATTCCCTGGCGGAGATCCGGCGTAATTACGAAGGTTATTTAAAACACACCCGTGTCTAACAACGTTTATCTGATAGGCATGATGGGTTCCGGCAAGACTGTGACCGGAAAAGCCCTGGCGGATCTTCTTGACTACGCGTTCGTGGATCTGGATGCCGAGATCCAGGCGAAAGAGGGGCGTTCGATCCCCGAGATTTTTTCGGGATCCGGTGAACACTGTTTCCGCGACGTGGAGTCGTCGGTCCTGGAGGATCTTTCAAAGCAAAGCGGGCAAGTGATTGCGACGGGCGGAGGTATTGTGCTTCGGGACGAGAATGTGCGACGCATGAAAAAGACCGGAAAGGTTGTACTGCTAAAAGCGTCCGCGGAATCTTTATGGCAGAGAGTTCGGTACTCGAAGGATCGTCCGCTTCTCAATAAACCCGATCCCTTTGGAGCGCTTCAGCAGATATTAGGGGATCGCCAAGTCTTTTATGAGGACGCGTGTCATTTTTCAGTGCTGACAGACGGTAAGATTGCTGATGATGTTGCGAGTGAAATCCGTGAAATGTTGAGATCGAGAGCATGAAAACAATACAAGTAAAAAGCTTGAAGGGGAATTACAAGATCTGCGTGGGACAGGGGCTGCTGTCCAAGACCGGAGCGTTGGTCGCTGGTATTTTCAAGCCCGGTGTGAAGCTCATGATCGTTTCTCAGAAGAAACTCGCACCCTACCTGAAAACGATCGCTGCGTCGCTTTCCAAAAAAGGATTTCAAGTTTATTCCCATACACTTCCGGATGGTGAGATCGCGAAATCCGGGGCAGAACTGTTCCGGCTTTCCTACGATCTTCTTGCGAAAGGATTTGAGCGCAGGGACGGGATCGTGGCTGTGGGCGGAGGCGTGGTGAGCGATCTTTCGGGGTTTGCGGCATCGGTCTATCTGCGCGGGATCCGCTATGTGAATATTGCGACAACCTTGCTTGCGCAGGTGGACAGTGCGATCGGGGGGAAGACCGCGATCGATCTTAAGGAAGGGAAGAATCTGATGGGGGCCTTTTGGCCTCCGGCTCTTGTACTCTCGGATGTGAACGTGCTTTGCTCTCTCCCTCAGAGAGAACTTTGCGCTTCTATGGGGGAGGTTGTGAAATACGGCGTGATCGGTGACCCTGCCCTTTTTAATTTTCTGGAGAAGAATTTCAAAAGAATTCTTCGTAAAGACCTCGGGGCGATCGAGAAAGTCGTTCTCGCTTGCGCCAAGATCAAGGCCGGGGTTGTCAGCCGTGATGAATTCGAGACGAAAGGAGAGCGTGCAATCCTTAATTTCGGTCATACTTTCGCGCACGGGATTGAAGGGGCTCTGAGTTATAAGGGTCTGGTGCACGGGGAAGCGGTCGCGATCGGGATGATGATGGCGGCTCAGCTTGCTGCGGACCTCGGGTTTTGTTCGCAAGAACTTCCATGGCGTCAGATGAAGTTGCTGGTTTCTATGAAATTGCCCGTTTCGATCAAGAAATTCAATCTGAAAACGGTCGCGATCCTGAAAGCCATGATGACGGATAAGAAGAAAAACAAAGGGATACTGCATTTTGTTCTACCGAGGAAGATTGGTAAGGTTACTCTCGAAAAAGATATTCCTCTCGAAAGCGTCCGCAAGATTCTTCGTCTCGCCGGCGCGAAATAGCGTCGCTCCTCCTCCCGAGGCAATAGCTCTAAAATGTGCCTTTTCCCGGAAGTTTATTTTAATTAAATAAATATTGATTATAAGTAAATATTCGTTTAAGCTTACCTTATGAACAAACAAGATCGTTTCATTTTTTGGCAGGTGAAAGGTTTCCAGTCATGATGTCCGCTGAGCAAGAAGAGATCCGGGCATTCCTAACCTTGAATCGGCTTCGTATCGAAGGCAGACGGAAAGCCGTGGCACTTCTCTCGGAAGGAAAGAGTGCTTGGGAAGTCTTGGAGAGCATGGAATCCGAGGATCTGCTGAGGGGGCTTCCGGTTCCAGAAAACATGCCGCCCTTTAATGCAGAAAAAGAGATGGAGCTCTGTGCTCACAAAGGAATCGATTTTTTGCTCTACTCCGACAGGGATTATCCGGCGATTCTTAAAGAAGTCGCAGACCCGCCGCTTCTTCTTTATAAAAAAGGAACCTTGCTCGAGAATGACCGGAATGCTATTGCCATCGTAGGAACGCGGCATCCAAGTTTTTATGGGCGGACGCAAGCGAAACGCTTTGCCCAGGAGTTGGCCGCAAGAGGGCTCACGATCGTTTCTGGATTGGCGCGCGGGATCGACCATGTTGCGCATGATGGTGCGCTTTATGTTCCTTACGGTCGCACGATCGCGGTGATGGGGTGCGGGCTTGATGTGATCTATCCCAAGGAACATGAGGGGCTTTTCAAGAGGGTTGCGGAGCGGTGTGTGGTCTTGAGCGAATATCCCTTGGGAACGCCGCCGTTGCCGGAGAATTTCCCGCGCCGTAACCGGATCCTTTCGGGACTCTCCTATGCCACGTTCGTGGTCGAGGCCCACTCTCGAAGCGGATCTCTCATCACAGCACATCAGGCAGTTGAGCAGGGGCGAGAGGTTTTTGCGCTTCCCGGGCCGGTGGATCAACTGACCTCGCGCGGTACGAATCAACTCATCAAAGAAGGTGCGTGTCTTGTAGAAACTCCCGAAGATATCCTGCTTGTTCTTGCGGATCGGCTGAAATGGGAGAATAAATTTGAGTCGACTGCCGGCGAACAATCGAGCCCTTTGGAATTGCAGGACGATGTGCTTCGGGTATCTCCAGAGGCATCCACTGGGGAAAGGGGGTTGGAATCTTTTTGTGTCAAAAAAGTCTCCGGAGTTGATCTTCCTATCGAGGAAAACAGCATTATAGGAGAGCTTTTGAAAGAAGAAGGGCCGCTTTCGCAAGATGAGATTCTCGAATTTACTGGTCTTGAACCCTCGAAATTACCCGTGTTCTTGCTTCAATTGGAGCTCGCAAAGAAAGTTCGGCGGATGCAAGACGGGAGATATGCCTTGCTCTGTTAAGCTCCGGCGCAGGTAGGCCGTTATAATGAGGGTGATTCATGATAAAAAGTTTTGACAGGCGGGTGTTTCCTCTATAGAGTTTCATATGAAAACCATGTCTTGTTAAGAGAAAAGTTCTTAAAACGAAAGGAGTCAAAGATGGAAGGATTGGTTCCAGCAAGTAAGGGAAAGAGGTTCGCGGCAGGCTTGATCGATCTGGTCGTTATTCCCATTGTTCTCGGGATCGTGATCGGTCTGGTTCTTTTGGCGGCTCCGGACATGGTGCGCAGCATCGTGCTTGTGATCGTCAATATCATTTGGTTGGTATTTCGTGATGCGGTCTTTTCTCCGGGACGAGCGATGGTCAAGATCAAGATCGTCAGCCTCACAGGGGAGAAAGTCACGTGGTTGCAGGCTTTGATTCGGAACATTCTGCTGATCATTCCGTTCGTGCTTGTGGTCGGGTATATCGTTGAGATCGTGATGCTGATTGTTAAGGGACATCGCCTCGCGGACAGTTGGGCCAAGACGCAGGTCGTTGAAGTCTAATTGACGGCGTCATTAGGTCAATCAAAAGGGACAGGCAGTCAATGATTGCCTGTCCCTTTTTTATTTCTCCGCGCGATCGATTTTATGTGTTAGCCTTTATTAAGTGAGGTAGGATTTATGGCGAAGCGAAAACGTTCGAAAAAACAAAAGCCTTCCGGAAAAAGAACAGGGGGGAGCCTCAAAGAGGTTCTTTCCTTTTATGCGAAGATCGCGGACCTCAAAAATGAAATGGGCAAGGTCGCAGAGGGTGGGGAACGGGCGGACGATCGTCTGACGGGCCTTGAGGTGCATGTGAATATCCTGGCGCGGCTTCTGACCACGCTTTGTATTGAGAAACTTGGCATTCGTATCGGGGCGCTCAAGCGTTTGGTTCGCCGCGTTGAAAAAGAAGCGATGCGCGACTCCCAGATCATGGAGCTCGAGTCCCTTTATAAGCTTTCCAATGGAAACTCAAAGAAGACCCCTTCGGCTAACGCTAAGCCCAAAGACGATCCTTGGGAGCAGATCTCTTGAGCCGCGGAGATTTTTTCAAGGGTCACCCTTAGAAGTCCACTGCTTCTAGCGAATGACGTAAGGGTTTCCGCCAGTGCACTAAGAGAGGGTGGGTAAAAACCAATCGCTTCTGCGATTCTCCTAACTCGTTTTTAACAAACGGGTTGCAAGCGTCCGATAAACTTGCCGTTTACAATCTCTCGCATTTTGTTTAGAATCCCCTTCACTTTATCCAATCTGAATCCTATTTTGAATCCTCAGGGAGGCCTTGTGGCAAAAGCAAAGAAGAGCGTGAAAGCTTCAAAGAGTGCGAAAACTTCAAAGATCGCGAAGGGACCCAAATACCTGGTGATCGTGGAGTCCCCGGCCAAGGCTAAAACCATCAATAAATTTCTAGGGAAGGATTTCCACGTTGTGGCTTCCATGGGCCATGTCCGGGATTTGCCGAAGAGCCGGATGGCCGTGGATATTGAGCATGATTTTGCCCCGGAATACATCATTATTCGCCGGGCTCTCAAGACGGTCAAACAGCTCAAAAAGGATGCCGAAAACAAAGAAATCATCTACGTTGCCCCCGATCCGGACCGGGAAGGCGAGGCCATCAGCTGGCATCTTGCCCATATTTTTTCAGAAGAAGGCCACGGTCCGAAGATCCTCCGGGTGGAATTCAATGAGATCACAAAAGATGCCGTGCTGAAGGCTTTTGAGCATCCCCGTGCGATCGACATGGATCTTGTGAATGCCCAGCAAGCGCGCCGTATTTTGGATCGCGTGGTCGGGTATCAGCTGAGCCCGCTTCTTTGGAAGAATGTCGGACGGGGACTTAGCGCGGGCCGCGTGCAGTCCGTGGCGCTGAGGTTTATTGTGGACCGCGAGCGCGAAATCCGGAAATTTGTGCCGCAGGAATATTGGACGCTGGACGCAAAGCTTTCTGCTAGCGAAGGTCCAGAACAGGAGAGGATTTTTCTTTCACGTCTAACGCAGATCGATAAAGCAAAGCCTGATCTCAAGGCCCAGGCCGAGATCGATCGGATCAAGCAAGAGCTCCAGCAACTCCCCTTCCAGGTCTCGAATATCGAGAAGACCGAAAAACGGCGCAAACCGCAGGCGCCTTATTCTACGAGCAAGCTTCAGCAGGAAGCTTACAGCCGGCTGGGGTTCTCGGCCGCGAACACGATGCGGATCGCACAGAGACTTTATGAGGGCGTGGAGCTTGGAGAGGAAGGGAGCGTCGGTCTTATTACCTACATGCGAACGGATTCCGTGAACGTTGCTGTTTCCGCGCAAGAGGAGGCCGTGCGCTACATCACCGAGAAATTCGGAAAAGAATATCTTCCCGAAAAACCGCCGGTCTATAAGTCCCGCAAAGGGGCTCAAGAGGCGCACGAGGCGGTCCGTCCGACCTCGGCTTTCCGCATTCCGGATTCGATCAGAGATTTTCTCGAAAGCGATGAACTGAAACTTTATGAGTTGATCTGGAGAAAATTCCTTTCTTCCCAGATGGTGCCTGCCGTGGATGAACATACCGCCATTTCGATTCTCGCAGGAGAAAAATACGGGTTTCGCACGACCGGAAAACGGAATCTCTTTTTAGGGTTCACGGCTGCGTTTGGTGAGATCAAGGTTGAAAATGAAAACTCAAAAGAGGCCGAAGAAGAAGCGCCTGAATTGCTGGAGCTCCCTGATTTGAAGATCGGGCAGAAGCTCAGCCTTCATGAGCTTTTGGGCGAGCAGCATTTCACCAAGCCTCCGGGGCGATTCAATGATGCGAGTTTGATCAAGCTACTTGAAGAAAAGGGCATCGGTCGCCCGAGCACCTATGCGCCGACGATCTCGACTATCCTGGGACGTATTTATGCCGAGCGCAAGGGGGGCGCGCTCATGCCCACCGAGCTTGGCGAAACGGTTGTGGACATTCTGGTCGAACATTTCCCGAAGATCCTGGATGCGGAATTTACAGCGCTTATGGAAGAAGAGCTTGATGAAATCGAAGAAGGGAAAATGGAATGGGTGAAAGTCCTGAAGGATTTTTACGGGCCGTTCAGCGAATTCTTGTTGCGTGCACAGACCGAAATGAAAAGCGTCAAACAGGCGCCCATCCCCACGGATTACAAATGCGGCCTGTGCGGCAAACAGGTCTTCATTAAGTTCGGGCGGTTCGGAAAATTTATGGCTTGCTCCGGGTTCCCGGAATGCAAGTACACGCGTTCCCTCCCGACAGGGTTCTTTTGCCCGGAGCCGGATTGCGGCGGAGAACTGGTGAAGCGCCGGGCCAAAGGCCGCCGCGCATTCTATGGTTGTTCGAATTATCCCAAGTGCACGCATGTGGTCAATGAACTGCCGAAAAAAGAAGACGCTACCGAAGCTTCGTCTGAAGCGCCGTGAGCCCCAGAACATGAATCAGCGGGTTGAAGATTTTCTGAATTTTCTCGCGACCGAAAAGGGCGCCTCCGTGCATACGACCAAAAATTACGGGATCGATCTCCGGGAGTTCGTGAAATTCATCACAGAAAAAGAATTCCGAGACCTGACCTATCTTGATATCCGTTCCTTTCTGGCGTTCCTGAAGACTCGGGAATACAGTAAGAGCTCAATTTCTCGCAAACTCGCCTGCCTTCGTTCGTTCTTCAAATATCTGGTGCGCGAGAATATCCTGACACAAAATCCCGCTGCCGGGATCGCAACCCCAAAAAAAGAAAAACGGCTTCCGTCTTTCATGAATCCCGATGAGATCACCAAACTCCTCGACGCACCGGCCAAGAATTCCTGGGAGGAAAAACGCGACAAGGCGATCCTGGAGATGCTTTACAGCTCCGGACTTCGCGTGAGCGAACTTGCGGGGCTCAATCATGACGATCTGGATTTTTTCGGTGGATTGGTCCGGGTGCGTGGCAAAGGGAAAAAAGAACGTATCGTGCCTGTGGGACAGGCGGCATTGAACAGTCTGCGTGCTTATTGGGATATGAAAGCGCCGCGAGAAACCCCCAATGTGATCAAAAAGCCTCTTTTTATCAGCCGGATCGGGAGCCGTCTTACGGACCGGAGTGTCCGGCGCATGATCCTAAAATATGTGAAACGGACGGGACTTGGGAAAGAGATCTCGCCCCACACATTCCGCCATTCCTTCGCGACGCATATGCTCGATCGCGGAGCGGATCTGCGGAGCGTTCAGGAACTATTGGGGCACGCGAATCTTTCGACGACGCAGATCTATACGCATGTGACGACCCAGCGCCTTAAAGACGCTTACATGGCGGCACATCCGAGAGCTTAGCGAATGCGGACCCTATCCATGATTTACGCATCACGCTTTTCATAGCGCGAAGAACACGACGGTAATCCATGATAAGAACATTCTTATACAATCTGGCATTCGCGGTGTTCGGGATTCTTTATCTTCCGATTTTTTTAATCAAACTCCGCCAAGCTGAAGATCCGGACGCGCTTTGGCGGGAACGCCGAGGGATTTTTCCGAAGGAATGGGCCGGAAAATTTTCCGACAAGAAAATTATCTGGCTACATGCTGTGAGCGTGGGGGAGGTGATGGCCGTTGAAAAGTTCATGCAGGAATGGCTTGCCTCCGCCCCGGAATATGAATTGCTGCTGACGACTGTGACGCCGACCGGACAGAGGATCGCGAAGAAATTCGCGGGGGAACGGGTCCACGTCTGCTATTTTCCGTTTGATTTAACATGGATTGTGAAGCGCTTTCTCGATCTTTTTAAGCCGGTCTGCTTGCTGCTCGTAGAGACCGAGATCTGGCCGAACCTCTTGACCGAAGCCAAACAACGGAATATCCCGGTGGGCGTGATCAATGCCCGTCTTTCGGAGCGTTCGTTCAAAAGATACAAGATTTTTCCGTGGCTTTTTAAACCGCTCTGGGGAAAGCTGGATTTTGTGCTCGCTCAGTCTGAGGAGGATGCGGGCCGTTTCCGGGGATTGGGTGTTGCGGAAGAATCTGTTCGGGACATGGGGAATATGAAGTTTGACCAGGCGGAATGGGCCGATGCCAGCGCGGCGGTCCCAATACCGATCAATCGAAGCGAAGCGGGGATTGGGGCCGTCCAAAATACTATTTTAGAAAAGAAGGGAAAAGTTTGGGCGGATGCGGCCGGCCTGCGGCAGGTCTGGGGATATGCACCGGACGATCTTGTGTGGATCGCGGGAAGCACGCATCCGGGGGAAGAGGAAACGCTCATGGTTGCTTTTCAAGCGTTGCGAGAGCGGTTTCCGACGCTCAAGCTGATCTTTGCGCCGCGTCACATTGAGCGTTCGCAAGGGCTTTTAAAGCAATTGGAGAAATATGGTTTTAGTGTGGTTCTATCAACAAGCCCAAATTTCCATCAAAATAATGAAAGGTTCATTGGGCTAGCCCCAACGACCAGTCATGAAAACATGATGAAAGTTGGGGCAAGGAAAAAAGAAGGTTCAGGGCCTGCGGTGCAGATCCTGGACCAATTAGGTGTTCTCAAGAATCTGTACCAGATCGCGGATCTTGTGTTCATGGGCGGGAGTCTGATCCCTCACGGAGGTCAGAACCCGATCGAGCCCGCGCGTTTTAGTAAAGCAATACTCCATGGGTCGCATGTTTTTAACTTTCACAAGATCTACCACCAGCTCGATCATGACGGTGGCGCTCTCAGGATCTCGGCTCCGGACGAACTGTCGTCCGCGGCGGCGGAGCTCCTCGCTAATGAGAGCAGGCGTCATGAAATGGGGCAAAGGGCTTTTCAGATCGTCAACCGTTTACGGGGTGCCAGCAAGCGTCAGGCCGGGTGGATTCTGACGTTTCTTCGAGGCCGGTATTCTCAAGAAAGGATCAACAGAAATGGACAGCATGAAGAATTACTTTCGTCTCTTGGCGGAGGACAAACAAAATGACCCGACGAGCGGAGTTCTCTTGGCGCTTCTTTCTTTCGCGGCATGGGGATACGGCTACGGGGTCCGGACATTCCGCTGGCTTTATGAGAACAAGGTGCTGGCACGCAAACGTCTTCCTTATCCGGTCATCAGCGTTGGCAATCTCACCTGGGGAGGCACGGGCAAAACACCTTTCGTAGAATATCTCGCCCGCAAGATCGGTATGCACCGGCGCGTGCCATTGGTTCTCACGCGTGGTTACAGTCATGATGAGGCGGTGGAACTTCAGAATCATCTTCCGACCGCGGTCATCGGTGTCGGCAAGGATCGCGCGAAGGTCGCCCAGCGCGTCAAGGCCGAGAAACGGCATGTGGATATCGCCATCCTCGACGACGGGCTTCAGCATCAGGCCCTCCACCGGGATGTCGATATCGTGGTTGTCAATTCGCTAAACCCCTTCGGCAATGGAAAGCTTATTCCGCGGGGTATTTTGCGTGAACCGCTCACCGTCATGAAGCGTGCGGCCATTATCGTGCTTACCCATGTGAATCTTGTAAGCCCCGAGGAACTCAAGAAGCTTAAGGAGAAGATCGCGGTTCTGGCGCCGCAGGCGCAAATGGTCGAGACCATGATGGAAGTGTTGTTCCTTTATCGTGCCAAGACCAAAGTCCGGACATCGATCGAGAAAATGACCGGTCGGCGCGTCGCAACCTTCGCGGCGGTGGGGACCCCAAGATCCTTTCAGCTCGTCCTGCAACGTTTTCAACTCAAGACCGTCCGGAACTTCGAATTCCTGGACCATCATGAATACACCAAAGAAGAGCTTCTGAAGATCAAAGAGGTCGCGCAATCAGCGGGTGCTGAGGAGATCATCACGACGGAAAAGGATTTTTACCGTTCCCGCGAGTTGATCACTGAGACGCTGAACCCGCTGGTCCTTGCCGCGCGACTTCGAGTCGTGTCGGGAGAAGAGATCCTCACGGACCGACTTTTTCGTTTACTGGGAGTGAGAAATTAATGGAAGATCTGCTCGACCGGATGGCTTGCCTCGCAGCCCGCGCGCTTATTTTTCTTTTCGCGCGTATTCCGTTCGCCCTCAGTCTCCAGATCGGTGATTGTTTGGGGCGTGGGGTATTCTATGTTTCAAAAAAGCGACGCGTTGCCTATATCAATCTCAAGGCCGCACTTGGGAGTCAGCTGACTCCGGGGGAGCGATGGAAAGCCGTGCGCGATCATTTCGGTTTTTTGGGGCAGACCGTTGTGGAAGTGATGTCTTTTAAGCGGATGGAACGAAAGCATCACGACCTCCACATCAAGGTCCACAACCTGGAGCGGTACGAGGAGCTTCTCCGCTCGGGACATGGCGGGGTTCTGATCACCGCGCATTTTGGGAATTGGGAGCTTTTGCAGGTTTGGTCCGGACTTCGCGGTACACCGATCCATGTGTTGACACGTGAGCAAAGGTATCCGAGGCTCAACGGATTGATCAACGAACTTCGCGAGAGTCACGGCTCGGTTTCCATCAGCCGCGGGGTGGGCATTCGTTCCTTGATCCGTGCACTTCGCGAAAAACAAATGGTCGGAGTCCTCGGTGATCAATCGGCCGGTAAGACCGAAGGGATTCTCCTGCCATTCTTTGGTCGGAGGACCACGGTCCCGACCGGGGCTTTCCAGTTGGCGCATCGTACGGATGCGTTCATTATGCCGTTCTTTATCGTGAGGACCGGAGGCCCTGAGCACGAGGTCTACGCTGGAGAGGTTCTGAAGGATGATCCCTCTCTTGAGCCGCAAGCGCGCATCGAGTTTCAGGTCCGGCAATATCTGAAGGTGCTTGAAGATTTTATCCGGAGATTTCCGAACCAGTGGCTTTGGGAGAATAAACGGTGGAAATATTGTTGGGATAGGAAAATCGTGATCCTCTCGGACGGCAAAGCTGGGCATTTCAAGCAGTCGGAGGTCGTGGCGGAGATACTCGCGGATTTCAAGGAATTCCACGGTCAGGCCGGTCTTAAATTTGAAACGGAAAGGATTTATGTTGAATACCGTTCGCCTTTCCACCGGACGGTCTTGTTTTGCCTGGCATTTCTAATGAAACCCTGGATCCAGGGGAGGCTTCATTGGCTCGCGCCTTTTTTTACCCCGGAAACACAAAAAGCCATTGAGCAGGCGAACGCGGATTTCATTATCGCGGCCGGTTCCGGGCTCGCGCCGTTGCAGATGCTGCTTGCGCAAGAGACCGGCGCCAAAAAGATCGTCATTATGAATCCGCCTTTTCCTTATTGCATGACAGATTATGATCTTGCGATCGTCCCGGCTCATGACGGCGGTCAAGTGCCCAAGCGGACGTTGCGTTCGGTGATCATGCCGAGTGGTTACAAGGCCCACGAGCGCGGTCCGGACGTCCAGCAACTTCAGGAGAAGCTAGGCGAAGGGACGAAGCCGAAGATCGCCGTGTTTCTCGGTGGCGCGACGCGTGATTATGATCTGATGGTCTCAGACATGGAAAAACTCTGCTCGACTTTGAAACGCGCTGCTTCGCGGGCCGGAGATTTCATGATCACTACATCGCGGCGAACCTCTGCACCTGTGGAGTGTTTCTTGAAGAGTAATCTTGCCGGGCAGGCTGGCTGTCGGTTGCTTGTGATCGCGAATGAAGAGAATCCGCCTTACGCAGCCGGGGGGATGATGGGACTTGCAGACCTCCTGATCGTGACGGAGGATAGTCTCGCCATGATCTCCGAAGCCGTGGGAACGGGCAAGCGTGTGATCGTTCTGAGCCTTGGGGAAGGCGAACTTCCTGAAAAACATTACCGTTTTCATCAGATCCTTGCTCAACGCGGACTTGTGACTTTGAGCGGTCTGGCGGATCTGGAAAAAAATATGACTGAACTTCTTAAGAAACCGGCAACGCCAGTCCTTCAACGTGAAAAAGACGCTCTGACTGAGCGGTTGGGAGCCATGATATGAAGGTGATGCAGCTTTTGCCGGCTCTTGAGCTTGGCGGGACCGAGCGTGGGGTGGTGGATCTGGCGCGAGCCATGAAAAAGGAAGGGCACGCGACGGTGGTCGTCTCATCCGGCGGGTCGCTTGTGGCCGAACTTCAGAAGATCGGAATCCCGCATTACGGACTGCCCGTGCATCAGAAATCTCTGGCGGGTTTATTTCTGGTCGAAGAACTTGTGAAGATCATCCAGCGGGAGCGCGTGGACATCGTTCATGCGCGCAGCCGCGTTCCGGCCTGGCTCGGGTGGCTTGCGGCCCGTAAAACCGGCATACCCTTTATTACGACCTGTCACGGACATTACTCTGTTCATCTGATGAGTTTTGTGATGGGGTGGGGCAAGCGCGTGATCGTAGCGTCTCACGCGATCGGCCGGAGAATGATCGACGAATTCAATGTTCCACCGGATCGCATCCGATTGATTCCGCGCGGCGTTGATCTTTCGCAATTTACTTTCTCGTTCGCGAAATTCGAAAAGCATTCAGGGCCGATGAGGATCATCCATATCGGACGTTTTTCTCCGGCCAAGGGGCAGGTGGAATTTCTCAAAGCCATTCATTTGTTGCGCAGCCGGCTTTCCCATTTTGAAGTATGGATCGTCGGTTCCGAGGGGCGCGGCAAACACCGTTACACGGATCTGATGAAAAAAACCGTGCACCAATTCGGGCTCGAGAGTTGCGTCAAGATCCTTCCGCCGACGCGGGATGTGGCGGGACTTTTGGCCGAGTCTGATCTTTTGGTGCTGTCTTCGCTTATTCCCGAACCTTTCGGTCGTGTGATCATTGAAGCGGGTGCTGTGGGGACTCCTGTGACTGCGACCTGGCTGGGCGGCGTGCCAGACATCATCGACAATAATGAGAACGGCTTGCTTTTTCCACCGAGGAATATTCCTGCGATGGCTGAGGCGATGTACGAGCTTCTGACGGACCGGGATAAGGCCAAGGCGTTTGCGGTGAAACTGCGAAAAAAAGTGGAGGAGAAATTCAACCTGGAGCAAATGGTCCGGAAGACGCTTGAGGTCTATCAGGAGGTTCGTAAACGCCGGAAAATCCTTGTGATCAAGCTCGGGGCGATGGGGGATCTCATCCTGGTCGTACCGAGTCTGCGAATGCTCAAGGAACGTTTTCCCGACGCCTCGATCACTCTCCTTGTGGATCGCAAACTCGCGCCGATCGTGTCGGCATGTCCTTACCTGGATGACATGATCCTGGTGGACCGGAAGAAGCTTTCGAATCTTTTTTATCTTTTGAAGACCGCTCGTCGCGTTCGCCGCGAAGGTTTTGATATATCTATCGATCTTCACAACAATAAGTGGACACATCTTCTGGCCTATCTCGGTGGGGCGGTCCAGCGTTTCGGGTTTGCACGCGGAAGATGGGGATTCTTGCTGAACCGGCCTGACAGGACCTTCGAGGTCGGGGATTCGCCTCTTCGCCATCAGTTTCGCGTGCTGTCCAAGGCCGGGGTTATTAAATTCGATGACACGCTGGAACTCTGGCCAAAATCCGAAAGCCTTGAAAAAGCAAATCAGATGATCGGCACGCTCGAGCCCAAGGAATCGACCCGGATCATTGGGTTTGTGATGGGATCCAGCCCAAATTGGCCGAGCAAACGTTGGCCTCAGGAACATTTTGTCTCTCTTGCGAAACGGCTCCTTGAGAAATATGATGCGCGGATCGTCCTGATCGGGTCTTCTGACGAAGCGGATCTCGGGCGACCGTTCTATTCCTTCGGGTCCGGCAAGATCCTCGATCTCATCGGCAAAACCGCGTTGGAGGAATTGCCGGCTTTTTTCAAACAGCTTCATCTGGTCGTGACAGGGGACACGGCGCCGCTTCATATGGCCGCGGCCATGAATGTCCCGATCGTGGCCTTGTTTGGCCCCACGGACGCCAAGCGGCATGTCCCGCCCGGGAAAAAGATCGATGTGCTCTCGCATCATTTGCCTTGCCAGCCTTGTTACGATGGCGTTTGCAAAGCTAAGGAAACGAAGGCCTGCCTTACCCATATTTCTGTGGAAGAAGTGTTTGAACATTGTCAAAGGGCGCTCTCACTATGAAGATTGTTGTCGTCATGAAAAATTGGCTCGGGGACCTGCTTTTCCAGATGCCTGCGCTGGATCTCATCAAAAAAAAATACCCGGAGGCGTCGATCACTTGCGTCGCTCCTGAGCGTTGTCGCGAGATTCTCGAGGCTCATCCTGCGGTCTCCGGATTCATGCCTTTCGATGAAAAGACAACGCACCGACCGCTTTTCCCAAGGATCCAGTTCGCTTTCGAGCTCGGGAAAAAGGGACCGTGGGATCAGGGGTATCTTTTCCACCGTTCCAGAACCCGGGCTTTGCTTTTAATGCTGGCAGGGGTCAAGGAACGGATCGGATTCGGCAAGGGGCGAACGTTTTTTTTAACCCAGGCGATTTCGGAACCGTCCCAGCGAATGCATCAATTGGACTATTTTCTTGATTTAATGCGTCGTGCAGGGTTTGAGATCCCTCAAGCTCCGGCGTATACATTTTATTACAAAAAAGAAGACCGGGACCTGGCGTTACGGCTCTTAAAGGACAAAGGCCTTGAGAAAAAAGGTTCTTTTATTTGTTTTCATCTTGGGGCGAATTGGGAGCCGAAGCGTTGGCCTCCAGCATATTTTGCGGAGCTCGCCGACAAAATCCACGAAACGCGAGGCCTGCCTGTCGTGGTGACAGGCTCGCGGCAAGATGAGGCGCTCTTCGAGGCCTTTTCTGGAAAAGTAAAAAAGGCGCGTTTTCTCTCGTTCGTGGGAAAGACCAGTCTCGGGGTTTCGGCGGCTATTTATGAGCAGGCCGCGTGTCTTGTGAGTGGCGATTCCGGACCTATGCATATTGCTTCCGGTGTCGGTGCTCCAGTCATCGCTCTTTTTGGTCCTACCGATCCAAAACTCACCGGACCCCGTGGAAGAGGCGAGAGCCTTGTACTACAATATGTTCCCCCAGGTTATGTGGTCCCTTTTTTCGGTAAGAACCTTCCGGCCGAAGGCTGGCTTTCGCATATTACTCCGGAGGAGGTTTTGACGGCGATCGAAAAGATCCTCTCCCATTCTCTTTCAAAAGAATCAAAGGTTAATGGGACTGGCCCTGGCAACCTTTTACGGAAAGAAAATGGATGCCAGGACCTGAGGAAAACATGAATATTCTCGTCGTGACATTAAGCAATTTCGGGGATGTGATCCTGACGACGCCGGTGATCATGGCCCTTGTTCGGAAATATCCCGAGGCGCGGCTCACGGTAGTGGTCGGACCGCGTGCGCGGAGCGTTCTGCAGAGAAGCCCCGACATCTATAAGACCGTCATCTACGATAAGAAAGCTTCCTTGGGACAAAAATTGAAATTCATTGCGGAACTGCGCAAGGTAAAATACGACTGCGTTGTGGACCTGCGAAATACCGTGATCCCGTTTTTGGTTTCCTGCAAGAAAAGGACCCCGCTTTTCAGAAAATTCACCAGGGTCAACATGCGAGATCGTCATCTCGAAATGCTTGCGGGGGTGGAATCCGATATTCCCGTTCCGTCTTCTTTTCTTTTCTTTAACAAAGCGGATGAGGTTTTTGCGATGCGCGCTTTGGACGTTATAGGGATCCAGGAAAAGAGGGGATGGATCCTTGTGGCGGCAGGGGCGGCCAGCGAGAGAAAACGGTGGCCGGTTCAATATTTTAAGGAAGTGATCCGGAAGCTTCATGCGAAGACCGGAAAAAAGATTCTTTTGGTGGGGACTCTTAATGAGAGGCCAGTGGCCGACAGCATTCTGGCGGAACTTCCCGAGAGCGTCGGGGTTCTTTGCGGGGACCTGGTTTTGCCCGAGACTGCGGCGCTTATCGCGAAGGCTTCGCTTGTGGTCGCCAACGACAGCGCGATCATGCATCTTGGGTTCGAATTGGGTACGCCGACTGTCGGGATCTTCGGTCCGACGGACCATGAGAAATATGGGCATGGGGGTCCGAAATTCCGCGTCGCGCGAGGAGAGGCTCAAGACTGCGCTTGTGGATCCGAGAGGTTGCCCCGTGCTGAACGGAGTTGTTTTCACGGATTGAAACCTGAAAAAGTGGTCGAACTTTCTCTGGAGCTTCTGAATGCCAATCAAGCTGCCTGACGCCCCGCGCATTCTCATTACGCGCACAGATCGCATCGGGGACCTGGTCCTTACAACGCCGCTTTTTAAGGCGTTACGCGAACAATTCCCGAAGGCCTGGATCGCAACGGTTGTATTCCGCGAACATCATGAGATCGTTCAGGGGAATCCTTATCTGGATGAAGTGATCCTCTACGATAAAAAAGGAAGCGAACGAGGTCTTTGGGGGCAATTCCTCTTTAGCCAAAAACTTCGCAGCAAGAGGTTTGATGTTGTGATTCATTGCCATGGTACGAACCGGATGCATCTGGCCGCGTGGTTTGCGGGGATTCCGGTTCGGATCGGATACGACCGTCGCGCTTCTTGGGCTTTGACGAAAGTCCATCCGTATAACAAAAAAGAAGGTCTCAAACAGGAGGCCGAATATCTCTTCGAACTTCTGGAGCCCCTGGGTGTGACTCCGCCTCGAGAGATTGAAACTTTTTTCCCCATCACGGATCGCTCCGTGCAGTCGTTTGAGAGCATGCGCTTGTTCCATAAAGTTCCAAATGATCTTCCGTGGATTGCTTTGAACCCTTCGGCAAGCGATGTCACCAAAATGTGGCCGGCGGAGCGTTTTGCCGAACTTGTGACGTGCCTTCAAAAGGAACGTCCCAGCATTTTTCTCGCGATAGGGACCTCTCAAGATCGGGCCACTATTGAAAGGTTGATAAAAAATACCTCGGTCCCGGTCTTCGATTTGAGCGGCAGACTTTCACTCGGAATGCTGGGAGTGCTTTTGAAGCGATCAGCTTTACTGATTTCCAATGATTCTGGGCCGGTGCATATCGCGACGGCGGTCGGCACGCCGGTTGTTTCTATTTTCGGGAGGTATGAACCGGGTCTTGGGCCCAAACGCTGGCAGCCTCTCGGAAAGAATTCCCGTGTGGTCGCGAAGGATGTTTCCCATATTCCCGCCGCCGAACGGAAGTTCACCTATATTGATGAAATTGCGGTAGAAGATGTGCATGCCGCGGTGCGCGACCTTCTGACACTCGGGGTGTGAGCGGGATCCGGGGATAGGGAAAGCCTGGAGTTTTGGTTAAACGCTAGCGGCTAGGTTAAAGGAGCTTTTATGGCAAAACGTAAGATCATTGAGATCGATCGTGAAAAATGTAATGGGTGCGGGCTTTGCACCAAGGCCTGTGCGGAAGGCGCGTTGGTGCTGGATGAACATAAGAAGGCCGTGCTCGTTAAAGAGATCTTTTGTGATGGGATGGGAGCCTGCCTGGATGTTTGTCCTGTCGACGCGCTCAAGATCATCGAAAGAGACAGCAACGACTATGATCCCAAGGCCGCTTTCGATCACGTGTTGAAGACCCAAGGTTCTGAGGCTGCGCAAAAAGTTCATGGGGTGGCGTCACTCCATGGCACCGGTCACGCACCGCATTTTGGCGGTTGTCCGGGTTCCATGGCCCGCGAAATCAAGCCGCATTCTCCATCCACAGAATCAAAGGTTCAAGGGACGGGTCCCGCGCCCTCCGAGCTCAGCCAATGGCCGATCCAGCTTCATCTGATCTCGCCGGTTGCGCCGTATTTCAAGGAGTGCGATCTTTTGATCGCAGCGGACTGTACGGCCTTTACGCTTGGAAGTTTTCATCAGGATATGCTGAAAGGGAGGCGACTCGTCATTGCCTGTCCCAAGCTGGATGAAACTGGCGAGTATGTCGAAAAGATCGCCGAACTCCTCAAGAATAACATTATTTATTCACTTACCGTGGTGATCATGGAAGTGCCGTGCTGTTCGGGGCTCTTTCGCATGGTTCAGGAAGCGGTTGAACTCTCCGGGACACGCCTTGCCATTAAGAGGGTCGTGATCGGCCTTGACGGGACTATCCGGAACTGATGCCCATGAAAAAAGCAGCGCTCTTTTTTTTAACGCTGGTACTTCTTGCTCCCATCAGTTCTGCCCAAGAAAAGGGGCGGGTTTTTGCGCCTTCGGAAAAATCTGCCGCAAAAATATTTCTCGGGGAGAAAATAAAATTCGAGGTCAGTTATCTTGGAATCACCGTGGGGGAAGCAGTTTCCGAGGTGAAAGAGCTTGTCAAAGTGAACGGCCGCGATGCTTATCACATCGAGATCAATATCCGGTCGCGACCGATCCTCGACTGGATCTACAAGGTTCGGGATACGCACCACACCTATATCGATGCCGAACATTTTGACTCTCTTCGCTATGAAAAAAAGATTAAAGAGGGTAGCTACTGGACGGACGAGTCGATGGAATACGATCAGAGCAAACATATCGGCCTCTTTTATTCCCGGAAGGACAACAGTCGAAAAGAAATGTTCATTCCTCAGCATGTTCAGGACCAGATCTCCTGCTGCTACTGGCTCCGGCTCCAGGATCTGAAGCCGAATTCCAAGACGCTGATCCCAGTGAACGCGGACGAAAAAAACTGGGATCTTGAAGTGGTTGCGCATGGCGTCAAAGAAATGAAGATCGACCCTGTGGGCGTTTTTCAGGCGGTTGAGATCGAACCGATCATTTTGTTCGAAGGGTTTTTTGTCAGGCGCGGAAAAGTCCGTGGTTGGATGAGTATGGACGAGCGCCGCATTCCGCTTGTGATGAAGGTCAAGGTTCCCGTCCTGGGTGAAGTCGTCGCGACGCTTGCCGGCTACGATCCCGGACAGGCTCCGGCGAATTGATTGAAATTATTTCTTTTCTCCCTGTCCTTGTCTCGGATTCTTTTCTTGAACGGTTGACAAGGATTGCCCCGATTTCAACTCCGTTGAAATCGATAGGTATCAGGACTATAATGCGTGTCTTCAAAGGAGAGACCCTTTAATGCCGACTTATGAGTATGAATGCGGGGCATGTGGCCATCGGTTCGAAAAATACCAGTCCATGACCGAAAAAGCCATCAAGAAATGTCCAAAATGCGGGAAGGCCAAGGCCGAACGTCTGATCTCCGGCGGAGCGGGGGTGCTTTTTAAAGGGAGCGGCTTCTATCAGACCGATTATCGTTCCAAGGGTTACAAGGAGTCAGCCAAAAACGACGTCCCCAAAAAGGAAGCTCCCGCAGCCCCATCCTGTTCCGGCGATTGCTCTGCTTGTCCCACAGCAAAAAAGTGACTTTCTGACCCCGAGCTGGCATGAGGAAATGCCAAAAGGCAACACACGGCGTCTTCATTCTCTAACCCTTTTAATTGCAACAAGTTAAAGAGCTTTCCTTTCATTGACACCCTCGGCAAGGGGTGTTATCATACGGCCTTCCTTGATCGCCCCAACCGGGACTGGCACTGATTTCTTTTTTAAATCAGAATGTGCATCATGTGCTCGTCCTTTTTTTAAAAAAGGGACAATGAAAACCACATCTTTACCGCTTAACAGCTTAGAGAAAAGACGTTTTCTCGAGATCATCGAGAGGTTCAAAGAAGCGCGTATCCTCGTGATCGGAGACTTTATTCTGGACCAGTTTGTTTGGGGCAGCGTCAAGCGCATTTCCCCTGAGGCGCCGGTTCCGGTCGTCAAAGTCGAGCGGGAATCCTATATGCCAGGCGGGTCGCTCAACGTGGCCAACAATATTCGCTCTCTTCAGGGACAGGTTTGCCCTTGCGGTGTGGTAGGACGCGATCTTTACGGGCGCATGTTGCTTAAGGTGATGCGCAAACAGGGGATCGAAACGGGCGGGATCGTTTATGATCCGACACGTCCGACGTCCCTCAAGACCCGTGTGATCGCGCATTCCCAGCAAGTCGTTCGTTTTGACCGTGAAAAGACCGAAGATGTCTCCAAGGCCGACCTTCTAAAAATCCTGAAATTCGTTCGTGAGAATATCAAACGCATGGATGTTGTGATCCTTGAAGATTACGGTAAAGGCGTCATGCAGCCTTTTCTTTTAAGGGAGATCGTTCGTCTTGCCAAAAAGTTCAGGAAGCCCGTGCTCGTGGATCCGAAGGAAAAACATTTTGTTTATTACCAGGGCGTAACCTGCATCACTCCGAACCGGAGCGAGGCCTTTATCGGTTATGAACGGACGCATGGATCGTGTTACAAAACACCGGAATTGGAAACGGTCGGCTGGGGGTTGATGAAAAAATTAAAACTCGATTCTGTGTTGATTACGCTCGGTGAAGATGGTATGGCGCTTTTCGAAAAAAATAAAAAGCTGACCAAGGTGCCGACCGCCGCGCGCGAAGTTTACGATGTTTCAGGCGCCGGGGATACGGTGATCGCGACACTCGGGCTTGCGTTGGCGGCAGGTGCTAAAATGCAAGAGGCCGCGAAGATATCGAATCTCGCTGCTGGTATTGTGGTCGGTAAACTCGGTACCGCGACGGTTGCTCCCGGAGAGCTCGAAGAAGCGATCCGGAAGGCATGAGCCTAGAGAATATGAAAGCCCTCGGTGTTATCCCCGCACGTTTAGGTTCCACGCGCCTTTCCGAAAAGATCCTGCGTTCCATCGGCGGCAAGCCCATGATCCAGCATGTTTGGGAACGCGCGAGACAGGCGAAAAAGCTTGAGGATGTGATCGTAGCCACCGACGACACGCGTATCCAGCAATGCGTTGAAGGGTTTGGTGGTAAGGCTTTCATGACGCGCAAAGACCATCCGAACGGGACCTCGAGGATTGCGGAAGTCATGGGTCGTTTCAAACAGGAACTGGTGATCAATATTCAGGGCGATCAGCCTCTCGTGGACCCGAAGGCGCTTGACGAGATGGTGAGCATTTTTGAACGAGCGAAGGATGTGGAAGTCCTGACCCTGGCCGTGCGGATGACGGACAAGGAAAGTTATGAGAATCCCAATGTTGTTAAAATCGTTTGTGACGCGGAGGGGAACGCGCTTTATTTTTCACGCGCGGCCATCCCGTTCTTTCAAGGAAAACAAAATTGTGCGTTCAGTTTTTTGAAACATCTGGGAGTTTACGGATATCGGCGCGAATTTCTTTTGAAATTTGTTGCTTGGGAGCCTGGAATCCTGGAAAATACCGAGAAATTAGAGCAGCTCAGGATCCTCGAAAGGGGCCGTTCCATTCGCGTGATCGAAACGGCGTATGATTTCATCAGCGTGGACACGGAAGAGGATCTGCAGGAAGTCGAAAAGCGTTTACAGGCCAATTCTCCGTCAAAAGAGTTGAAGGTTAATTGGACTAGCCCTGGCAATCTTCGATGAAAATAAAATAGATGTCAGGACAGGCAAACCTCGTGAGGAATTTAAAATGCCAAAGCATATTTTTGTAACAGGCGGCGTCGTTTCTTCCCTTGGAAAAGGCATTGCATCTGCATCGATCGCAAAGATCCTTGAAGCAAAGGGTCTCAAGGTCGCGATCCAGAAGCTCGACCCCTATCTGAACGTGGATCCCGGCACGATGAATCCTTTTCAACATGGTGAGGTCTATGTGACCGATGATGGGGCAGAGACAGATCTGGACCTCGGGCATTACGAACGGTTCACGCATAGTACGCTGGGCCGCGAGAACAATGTGACCAGTGGTCAGGTCTATTACACCGTGATCGCCAAAGAACGACGAGGGGATTATCTGGGCGGTACGGTGCAAGTGGTACCGCATATTACCAATGAGATCAAAGAACGCATCCGGAATGTTTCACGCAACAAACGTTATGACGTTGTGATTTCGGAGGTCGGAGGCACGGCCGGCGATATCGAATCCTTACCGTTCCTGGAGGCCGCCCGGCAGTATCGTCATGAAGTTGGTCGCGAGAATTCTCTTTTCATCCATCTCACACTCGTTCCTTATCTTAAAGCCGCGGGCGAGCTCAAGACCAAGCCCACGCAACATAGCGTCGGAACCTTGCGTGAGATTGGTATCCAGCCGGACATCTTGATCTGTCGTACCGAAAAAAAGATCGACCAAGCGATGAAGGACAAGATCGCGCTTTTTTGTAACGTGGAACCGGAAGCCGTGATCGAAGCGCGCGATGTGGCCTCGATCTATGAATGCCCTCTCATGTTCAAAGCGGAGGGGATCGACAAAGTTATTTGCCAAAAGCTCAAGATCGAATACAAAGCGGGCAGTCTTCACGAATGGAAAAAGAACGTGGTCGACAAGGCACTTCATCCCAGGCATCTGGTCAAGATCGCCGTGGTCGGTAAATATGTCGAGCTGCAGGATGCTTACAAGTCCATTTATGAATCTTTGAAGCACGGCGGAATTGCCAACGACACGGGCGTCGTGATCAAACGAATCAATTCCGAAAAGCTTGAAACGGCGCGTTCACTAGAGCAGCTGAAGGGGGTCTCCGGGATCTTGGTTCCGGGAGGGTTCGGGAGCCGTGGGATCGAAGGAAAACTCAAGGCGATCCAATTTGCCCGCGAGAAAAAAATCCCTTTCTTTGGGATATGTCTCGGGATGCAGTGCGCGGCGATTGAATTTGCACGCAATGTGATGGATATGAAAAATGCGCATTCCACCGAGTTCAACAAGAAGACGCCCTTCCCGGTGATCAGTCTTCTCGAGGAACAGCAGAATGTGAAGGAGATGGGCGGCACGATGCGTCTTGGTGCGTATCCTTGCCAGGTCAAAAAAGAAACGCTTGCGCACAAAGCTTACAAACTGGATGAGATTTCAGAGCGTCATCGCCACCGTTATGAGTTCAATAACGAATATCGAGAAAAATTCCAGAAAGCCGGAATGAAACTTTCCGGCGTTTCCCCAAATGGAAAACTGGTTGAGATGATCGAATTAGACGATCACCCCTGGTTCCTTGCGGTCCAATTTCATCCGGAGTTCAAATCCAAACCGGACAGGGCGCACCCGCTTTTTCGCGAATTTATTCGTGCCGCGCTCGCTTTTCAGGAAGCGCATGGTTTGAAGATTCCCGTTCCGGTGAAGCCAGAGATCGCCAAGGTGGAAGTTCCTGCTCAGGAGGAGGGTGAGGTCCATGCATAAGGTCGCTCTGAGATCCATCGTCTTCGGAGATCCTCGAAAGCTCGTCCTGATCGGCGGGCCCTGTGTGATTGAAGATGAAAAAGGCACGCTGCGGCTTGCGAAAAAGATCTCGGAAATTACCCGCGCGCTCAAGATCCCGTATGTTTTTAAAGCGAGCTTTGATAAGGCGAATCGCTCCTCGATCCGTTCCTTTCGCGGTCCGGGTCTTAAAAAGGGGCTCGCGATCCTTGCGCGCGTCAAAAAAGAGTTCAAACTTCCCATTCTCACGGATTTTCACACGCCCGAACAAGCGGAGCCGGTGGCCGAAGTTGCGGATATTCTCCAGATCCCGGCGTTCCTTTGTCGCCAGACCGACCTTTTGTTCGCGGCTGCGGCGACGGGGAGGATCGTGAACGTGAAAAAAGGACAATTCCTTTCTCCGTGGGAAGCCAAGAACATGATTCAAAAACTTGAAGAGGTCGGATGCAAGAAGATTCTTCTCACGGAACGTGGTACAAGTTTTGGGTACAATAACCTCGTGAATGATTTTCGCGCGATTCCCATCATGCGCGGATTCGGGTATCCTGTGATCTACGACGCCACACATTCAGTGCAGATTCCTGGAGGGAAGGGCACTTCGTCAGGCGGCATGTCGGAATTCATTCCAACGCTCTCGCGGTGTGCGGTTGTAGCCGGAGCGGATGCCGTTTTTATGGAGATCCATGAAGATCCTAAAAAGGCGCTTTCAGACGGACCGAATGCTCTCGCTCTTTCTCAATTGGAACCCTTGCTCAAAAAATTGATCGCATTAAAAAAATGCGTCGTGACGGAAGACTAAGACGATGAAAACGTCCAATGTGATACGGCTCGCCAAAGAAGTTCTTAGGATCGAAGCTCTGGCAATCTCCCGACTCCGTTCCAGGATCGGTGAGGATTTCGAGACGGTGGTTGAATGGATGGCGGAATGTAAAGGACGCGTGATTCTTACCGGGATGGGAAAACCTGGTTTTATCGCCCGCAAGATCGCTGCGACCATGGCGTCAACGGGGACGCCCACTTTTTTTCTTCATCCGGCCGAAGCGGTCCATGGTGATTTTGGCATGGTGACTTCCAAGGACCTCGTGATCGCGATCTCGCAAAGCGGGGAAAGCGAAGAGATCGTGAGGCTTTTGCCTCTTTTGAAGAAAAAAGGCGTGAAACTTGTCGCTTTGACGAGCGTTCCGGGATCCTCTCTTGGAAAAAATGCCGATAAGGTTCTTGATCTCGGCGTGCGGCGCGAGGCCTGTCCGTTGAACTTAGCGCCTTCTGCTTCAACGACCGCTTCGCTTGCGATGGGGGACGCGCTCGCGCTTTCGCTTCTCAAGAAAAAAGGTTTTCGCTCTGAAGATTTCGCGGAATTGCATCCTGCGGGAAGTCTTGGCAGGAGGTTGCTTAAAGTCGGGGAGATCATGCGTACGGGGAAAGCGAATCCGCTGGTGGGAGTGAAGACCACGGTGCGTCAGGCGCTTCTTAAGATCACGGCCTCGCGGGCCGGTAGCTGTACGATCGTGGATGCTCGCGGAAAACTTGTGGGCGTTTTTACCGACGGAGATCTCCGTCGTCATCTTAAATCCAAGGGCGAAAAGATCTTGAGTCGGCCTGTGGCCCAATTAGCCACGCTGAAACCCCGTTATATCCAGAAGGAAAAGCTTGCGGAAGAAGCATTCCATATCATGGAGTCTCTTCGCATCGATGAATTGCCGGTGGTGGACAAATCCCGACGCGTCGTAGGCCTCCTGGACGTTCAGGATCTTATGAGGGCGGGACGGGTTTGATCCGCCTATGGCCAAGCGCAAGTTCTATCGTTATCCCCTTTATCTTTTAGCGAGACTGGGGGCGGGGCTTCTGTTAGTCCTGCCGCGCAGTTGGGCCCTGGCGTTCGCGAACAAGGTCGGGCATTGGGGATACCGGTTCGTTTTGCGCCAAAGAACGAAGATCCTTGAGAATCTGAAGCTGGCGTACGGCGACACGAAAAGTCTCGCGGAGTTGGAAACAATCGGTCGGCGGGTGATGGGGCACATGCTCCAGACGGCGGTGGATTTCCTGCGTTTTGCTACTCTTTCTAGTGATCAGGTGGCCTCGATCGTGGAGGTCGGCGATGCCTATTCTTTCTGCAAAGATATTTTGCAAGAAGGGAGAGGGCTCATTATAATGACGGCGCACCTGGGCAACTGGGAACTTTTGGCCGGAACTTTTTGTTTGCAGGGTTTCAAAGGTGCCGTCATTGGCCGCAGAATCTATTATGAGCCCTATAATCGGTGGATCGTGGGTTTGCGAAGCGCCGTCAATGTTCGGACCATCTATCAGGATGAAGCCGTCCGTCAGGTCTATAAGCAGTTGAGAGCCGGAGACATTGTCGGAATTTTGCCGGACCAGGACAGAGATAGAGTGCGGAGTATTTTTGTGGATTTTTTTGGACGACCGGCTTATACGTCTGTGGCGCCGGTGAAATTCGCGATGGCTTCGGGGGCGCCGATCCTTCCGGCTTTTATGATCCGGATGCCTGGGAATCGCTACAAGCTCCTTTTGGGGAAGTTGATCAGGCCGCAGATCGAAGCGGGAGACCGGACCGCCTCGATCCGGAAATACACCGAAGCCTGGATGAAAGATTTTGAAGAAGTGATTCGCCGTTACCCTGACCAATGGGGATGGATGCATGATCGCTGGAAAACGAAGCCCGACGAGAGAGTTTGAGTCGGAACTTAAGGGAACAGTGAAACGCTCATGATCAAACGTCTTGTTTTTATCTTTGTCGCGCTTGTGGTGTTCTATGTGTTCTTCGTTCAGGTGCAGGTGGTCATTACCCGCAAGCAGAGGGCCGAGCAGGGGGTTCAGCAGCCTTCTGCGCAGAAACCGCAAAAGATCTTCTCTTTTTCATTTACCAAGTATACGCCCGAGGGGCAGCGCGAAATCGAGATCGAAGGGGATTCTGCGGATATTCTTTCCAATACGGTGCAGCTCATGAATGTGATGGCTAAGGCGTATGCCGAGGAAGTTCCCGTGACCGTAACGGCGGACCGCGGAAAATATGACAAGAAAAAGAACAAGATTCATCTTGAGAAAAATGTTGTGGCTACGACCGATGACGGGACGAGGCTTGTGACCGAGGCTCTGGATATGAGCCCCTCGGAACACATTGTGGAGACCGATTTGCCGACGCAGGTCAAGAAGGACAATATTAACGTGGAAGGCACCGGCGCCCGGGCAGAGACGAACCTGAAAAAAGTGAAATTTCAAAAAAACGTAACAGTCGTGGTGCAGAATATGGAAGATAAAGAGACCGGACCCACGACCATCACCTGTGACGGGACCCTTGTGGTCGACTACGAAAAAAACATTGCGCATTTTAGAGATAACGTCGTGGCCCAGGACTCTCGCGGGAAGCTTACGGCCGACACAATGGACGTTTACTACAATCGTGTGAGCCGTCGTGTTTCAAAAATCGTGTCTGTGGGGGATGTGGTAATCGAGAATCCTGACGGAAACAAGACCTACTCGGATAGCGTGATCTATCTGGCGGATGAAGGGCGGATCATTCTGGGCGGAGATACGGAGGCTCTTTATTTTAGTGGGGATGCTAATAAAACTCTCGGGAAGGGAGTGCTCTGACCATGAATTTGCTTGAGACGAAACATCTGACGAAAAGCTACAAAGGTCGTACGGTCGTCAAGGGTGTGAGTATCCAGATCTCGCGTGGCGAGATCGTGGGCCTTCTGGGTCCGAACGGCGCGGGTAAGACGACGTCTTTTTATATGGTGGTCGGGGTCATCCGTCCGGAATCCGGGCAGATCCTTTTCCGCGGTGAAGACATCACGAACCTCCCGATGTTTGAAAGAGCCCGGCTCGGGATCGGTTATCTTTCTCAGGAACCGTCCATTTTCCGCAAGCTCACCGTAGAAGAGAATATCATGGCGATCTTGGAAACGTTGGAGATCCCTCAGGAAGAACGCGATCGTCGTCTCAAGCGGCTTCTAAGCGATCTTGATATTGCCTATCTCGCGAAGAACAAGGCCTACACGCTTTCCGGCGGCGAACGACGACGTCTTGAGATCACGCGTGCGCTCGTGACAAACCCCTCCCTCATTCTTTTGGATGAACCCTTCAGCGGGGTAGATCCCATCGCGGTTTTTGAAGTGCAGAAGATCCTTCAGCGGCTTAAGGCCCAGGGCCTCAGCATTTTATTGACGGACCACAGTGTCCGCGAAACGCTTTCCATCACCGACCGTTCTTATCTTCTTTTCGAGGGCAAGGTCGAGGTCTCCGGGACCTCGGAATTTCTTGCCTCCGATGCCAAGGCCAGAGAGATTTATCTTGGAGAGAGGTTTACTTTAGCGTAATCCGATACCCGCGTTTTGAAGCGATCCATCAAAGACCCTTAAGGAGGAAATGACAGTGGATATACGTTTTTCAGGACAGAATCTTAAGATCACGGAAGGGATGAAGGAGCATTTGGAGGAACGTCTCCCTAAATTCGAGAAATACGCACCTCGGATCGTAGAGGCGCATGTGTTCCTTAAAAAAGACAATTATATCTTTAAAGCGGAGATCACGCTTGCGGCCAAGGACTTCCATGCCTTCGGGATGGGCGAAGCCAAAGATAATATCTTTGCGGCGATGGATGAAGCCTATGAGCGCGTCGAGAAACAGCTGAAGAAATTCCGCTCGAAGTCCAAGGGCCATCATAATAAAAGTGCCAAGACGTCGGCGAAGATCGCTCGGGCTCTCGGAATGCTCGACGTGGAAAGTATTCTGCCCGAGGACCATCCAAAGATCGTTCGTTCCTCGGCGTTCGCGTCCAAGCCGATGTCGGTGGAAGAGGCCAGTCTTCAGCTGGAAATCTCTCCGGAGACCTTTCTTGTTTTCATGAATCAGAATACCCAGGGTGTGAATGTGATCCATAAGCGCAAGGACGGGAATCACGGGCTCATCGAGCCCGGGTTCTAGTTCCGAAACCTTTTTAAATCCGGAGGAATACATCCATGAAGATCACCGATTTTCTCAACGTCAAAGGCATCAAGGTCGATTTAGACGCGACCGACAAAGAAGGCATTCTCAAGGAAATGGTCGATCTTTTGGCCGAGGTCAAAGACGTGGGGGATAAAAAAAACATCCTGCGCGCTCTGATCGAGCGTGAGAACCTTGGCTCGACAGGTATCGGGCAGGGGATCGCGATCCCGCACGGAAAGACCGATAAAGTGGACGGACTCGTGGCCGTGCTCGGCGTAAGTCGCAAAGGCGTGAACTTTGAAGCGTTGGACGGGGAACCGGTCTACATTCTGTTCCTGCTTGTCGCGCCCAAAGACACCGCCGGACCGCATCTCAAGGCGTTGGCACAGATTTCAAGACTTCTCAGGGACACTTATTTTTGCGAACTTATCAGGAAGTGCAAGACGCCAAAAGACATTTTTGACCTGATCGCAAAAGAAGAAAATCGGAAGGTCTGATTCGGACCGGCTCCGCGGTAACCTTCTATGAAATTCTTTAAGTGGTTGTATCCTGGCATCGGGATCAAACGGTGGATCTTTCTCTGCGCGTTGGGTCTTGGATTTATTGTGTTGGTGGCCCTTTTGACTGTGCAGACCATGTCCAAGACGAGCGTCATGCTGGCCTCGTTTGCGACGGCGCTTTTGATCCTCGGGATTTTTCTTATCTATACCTCGATCAAAAACATGGTCCGGATCTTCGTGCGGGCGCTGATGCCTTTGAACGGGAACGATTCGCTTGTGGATATTGTTTACCAGAAGCGGCGGGTGGAGTCCTTGTTGCATGGACCGCGTGTTGTGGCGATCGGCGGTGGAACCGGTTTAAGTACCATGCTTTCAGGGATCAAAACGTTTACGAGCAATATTACCGCGATCGTGACGGTGACGGACACGGGCGGAAGTTCCGGTCGTTTGCGCGATGAAATGGATGTGCTGCCGCCGGGCGATATCCGGAACTGTCTGGTCGCCCTTGCCGATGCCGGGCCGCTCATACGCGATCTTTTTCAATACCGGTTCGATCTCGGAGAAGGGCTGAAGGGACACAGCTTCGGGAATCTTTTTATTACTGCCCTTTCGAAGGTGACCGGCGATTTCGAAAAAGCGATTGCGGAATCCAGCAAAGTTTTGGCCATCCGAGGACGGGTGCTCCCGTCGACGCTTGAAAAAGTGACGTTGGTAGGCGAATTTATGGATGGGACATCGGTCGAAGGCGAGACGAACATCACAGATCTAAAAAAACCGCTTCGCAGCATTCGTCTCCGGCCGGATGATTGTAAAGCTTGCCAGGAAGCCCTGGACGCGATCGAGATCGCGGACCTCGTGCTCATGGGTCCGGGAAGTCTTTATACCAGCATTCTGCCAAATCTTTTGATCAAAGACATTCGCGATGCAGTGCTCCGGTCCGATGCGTATAAGGTTTACATCATGAACGTGATGACGCAACCCGGTGAGACCACGGGGATGAGCGCGTGGGACCATTTGAACGTGATCCTGGAGCATACGGACCCGAGGATCGTGGATGCTTGTTTCGTGAACACGGCGACCATCCCAGAGGCGATGCTACAACGGTATGCCAAGCAGGGCGCTACGCCGGTTAAGTTAGATATTGAGAAGATCCAAGAAAAAGGTTACCAAATCATCCAGGGGGATGTGCTTCAGGCGGGGGAGCAGGTTCGCCATGATTCGGAGCGTTTGATGAAACTTGTTTTGGAGCACTACAAGGAAAATGCCGAACGGACGGAAGAATGATTCGGTGAAGTTGTCATGGGGCTGTCAAGCGACCCCTTCGTAAAAGAAATAAAAAATTTCGGCATTCCTAGTGACCGTTTTATTTTTGCTTAAGGAGAATCATGACGAAACGACAGAAAAAAAATGAGCCAGCGCCGGTCGAACGGACCTTCGTGATCGGCAATAAACTGGGGCTTCACGCCCGGCCTGCCGCGGTTTTTGTTCAGACCGCGAACCGCTTTGAGGCATCAGTCGAGGTTCAAAAAGAAGATCTCAAGATCGACGGAAAATCGATCATGGGGATTATGACGCTCGCGGCGGAAGTGGGTTCTTCCATCACGGTGCGCACGGCGGGTAAAGATGCCGCGGCGGCCATGGAATCGTTGGCCAAGCTTATAGAATCTAATTTCGGAGAATAATGATATGAAAGAATACAAAGGGATCGGGGCGTCGCCCGGCATCGCGATCGGGAAGGTGTTTATCCTGCATAGTGGCGGATCCTTCAATCTTCCCAAACGGTCCGTAGGTCCCGAGCAGATCTCCAATGAGATCGCTCGCTTTGAAGAGGCTCTTACGCGCACTCGTACCGAGATCCTCAGTATCCGCCGGAAACTTTCGGATCAGATCGGCCGGGAGAGCTCGGATATCTTCACAGCGCACCTTCTGATCCTCGAAGACCGGACTCTGATCGAAGATGTGATCGAAGTGATCAAAAACGAAAAGGTCGGGGCAGAATACGCCTTTGCGGCTGTGATCCAACGCTATTTTCAGGCCTTTTCCCAGATCAACGACGAGTATCTTAAAGAACGCATTTCGGACATTCGCGATGTGGGCAAGCGTCTTCTCGCGAATCTCTGCGGCGAGGAGAAAAAGAGGCTGGAAGAATTTCAGGGGAAAGTGATTATCGCCTCCCACGATCTTTCGCCGTCGGATACGGCTTCGCTCGACCGGAAAAAAGTGATGGCGTTTGTGACCGAAATTGGCGGGCCGACGTCGCACACGGCGATCCTGGGCCGTTCACTGGAGATCCCGGCCATCGTGGGGCTCGACAAGATTATTAATGAGCTTCAGGACGAGGATACGATCATCGTAGACGGGACGCATGGGGTCGTGGTCATTAATCCCGATCAGGCGACCATTGATAAATTTAACTCTCAGGGGAACCGGTTCATCCAACTTACCGGAGAGCTCGATAAATTGCGCGACCTTCCGGCTGAAACGCTGGATGGAAAACGCATCACCCTTGCGGCTAATATCGAATTCCACCACGAGGTATCCTCGGTCATTTCTCACGGCGGCGACGGTGTCGGGCTTTTCCGCACGGAATATTTTTACATGAACCGGTCGACGCTGCCGACCGAACAAGAACAATACGAAGCTTATCGCAAGGTTGCGGAGACGATGCATCCGCATGCGGTGGTGATCCGCACCCTCGATCTCGGTGGGGATAAGTTCGTTTCCACGCTCGAAATCCCTCACGAGATGAATCCCTATCTCGGCTGGCGTGCCATCCGTTTCTGTCTGACGCGCACGGATATCTTTAAGACTCAGCTTCGAGCGATTCTTCGGGCGAGTGCGCATGGGAACCTGAAGATCATGTATCCGATGATTACGGGCGTTTACGAGGTTCGTGCCGCACGTGAGATCTTAAATGAAGCAAAGGCTGAACTTGAAAAAGAAGGTCTCCCTTTTAATAAGAACATTGATGTCGGAGCCATGATCGAGATCCCTTCGGCCGCACTGGCTAGTGATGTTTTGGCGAAGGAAGTGGATTTCTTTTCCCTCGGGACGAATGATCTGATCCAGTATGTGCTCGCGATCGATCGCATGAACGAGAAGATAGCGCATCTTTATGAGCCGACCCATCCCGCGATTATTCGTCTGATCGATCTAACGATCCGGAACGGGCACGGCCACAATATTTGGGTGGGAAGTTGCGGAGAAATGTCCTCGGATCCGGCGATCGCGATTCTCTTGGTGGGGCTCGGGATCGATGAGATCAGCGCCAGTCCTGTGATGTTGCCTAAGATTAAGAAAGCGATCCGTTCGATCCGTTATTCCGATGCCAAGGAGATTGCCCAAAAATCTCTCGCGTTCCACACCGGCAAAGAGACCTATGCTTTTCTGAAAGAGCGACTCAAAGACGTTTGCGAGGAGCTTGCCGACGAATAATGGAAGCCTATCTCAAGGATTTGGCCCATCAGATTGTGAAGGCGCGTGCAATTGCCAAGGGTATTAGTCTTCCAGCCTCATTCATTAAAAGACCGGAGAAGGTCCTTTATTGCGGGATGGGGGGTTCCGCTATCAGCGGGGACATTCTCGGGACCATCGCACAGAGTCGTTCGCGTATCCATTGGACGGTAAACCGGACCTCGCGTCTTCCCGAATGGGTTGATTCCAAAACGATCGTGATCCTTTCCAGCTATTCCGGGAATACCCACGAAGTCGAATCGATCTTCGAGCAGGCGGTCGCGAGAAAAGCACATTTCCTTGTTGTGGCGTCCGGGGGATGGCTTGCGGAGGAAGCCCTTAAGAGGAAGATCCCGCTTTTCCGTTTGCCGCAGGGGTATCCGCCGCGTTTTGCGATCGGGTATACGACCTTTTCGCTTCTTTTTCTTTTTATGCGCTACCGGTGGTTTTCGGTCTCCGAAAAAGAGATTCTGGAAGTGCTCAAAAGAGTCCGTCATTTTCCAGAAGGAGAAGCGCGCAAACTCGCCAAGAGGCTTTTCGGCAAGAATATCGCGATTTACGGGGGTGGTTTGATGCAATCCGTGGCGCTTCGGTGGCGTACACAGTTCGCGGAGAACGCAAAGACACTTGCGTCGTGCGAGGCGTTGCCTGAGATGTTCCATCATGAGGTCGAGGGTTGGGTTTTCCCGAAATTCAAGGTCAAGCGTTCGGTTGCTGTTTTTCTGACGGATCGGAATGAGCCCCAGTGGCTTCGCAAGAAAAAGAAGGTCGCGATGAACGCGATCCAGGAGCATGGCGCTGAATTTGCGGAATTCAAGGCGCGGGGCGAGGGCGCCCTGGCCCGTATTTTTTCCATGGTGATGCTCGGGGACTGGACGAGTTGTGAGCTTGCAAAACTTTACAACGTCGATCCGATGTCGATCTGTGTGATCGACCGGATCAAAAAGGCGGTGAAATAATGGGCTTAAAAGTCATCATTCTCTGCGCGGGATACGCGACGCGTCTTTATCCTCTCACCGAAAATCTTCCGAAACCCCTGCTTCCGGTGGGGAATAAGCCTATTTTGGAGTGGATTCTGGAACGCGTCGAAAAAGTCCAAGGGGTAGAGGTCGTTTATTTGGTGAGCAATCAGAAATTCGCGGGGCATTTCGAATCATGGGCTGCAAAAGTAAAATACCCCTGGCCGGTCAAGGTCGTGAATGATCACACCACGAGTAACGAGAACCGTCTTGGAGCTATCGGAGATCTGGCGTACGTGATCAAGACGGAGAAGGTCGATCCTTGTGATCTTTTAGTGATCGCGGGAGACAATTTCTTCGATTTTGATCTGGCATCGTTTGTTGATTTCGGGAAAAAGAAAAGGCCGCACGGCATTATTGCGGTCTACGATGTCGGGGATAAGGAACTCGCCAAGCGTTATGGGTTGGTCAGGACCGATGCCGGAGGGAAGATCCTGGAATTTCAGGAAAAACCGCCCCAACCGACTACTACGCTTGCCTCCAGTGGCATCTATTGGCTCCCCAAGGAGACCTGGAGCCTGCTTGACAGGTATATCACAAGCGGCCATAATACCGACCAACCCGGCCATTATATGCGTTGGCTGGCTGAAACAGCGGGCCTCTTTGCTTTTTCTCTTAAGGGAAAATGGTTGGATATCGGCGACCTTGCCTCTTATCAGAAAGCCAACGCCATCGTTAACACCCCAAAAAATCCAAAGGAGTAACACCACTATGAAAAAAGGGCATTATTTCTTCACTTCTGAATCCGTTTCTGAAGGGCATCCGGACAAGGTCTGCGACCAGGTTTCTGATGCCATTCTTGATGCTTATCTCGCGGGCGATCCCGCGTCGCGCGTGGCCTGCGAATGCCTGGCCACGACGGACCGCTTGACCATCGCCGGAGAGATTACGAGCAAGACCAAAGTTAATGCCGAAAAGGTTGCTCGCGAGGTCATCCGTAAGATCGGCTATGTGGACCCCTCGATCGGTTTCGATTACAAGACTTGCCGGGTTGATATTGCACTCCATACCCAGTCTCCCGATATCGCGATGGGTGTTGATACAGGCGGCGCCGGAGACCAGGGCATGATGTTCGGTTTTGCGTCGAATGAGACGAAAGAACTTATGCCGCTTCCGATCATGCTCGCTCAAAAACTCGTTCGCTATTTGACCGCGGTTCGTAAAAGCGGCAAGATCACGTATCTCCGGCCGGATTCAAAGAGCCAGGTTACGGTGGAATATGATGGTGATGTGCCGGTGCGTGTAGACGCCGTGGTGCTGAGCTCCCAACATGACGGGGATGTGACGCTTCCGACGATCACCAAGGATCTGATCGAGAAAGTCATCAAGAAGGTCATTCCGGCTAACTTGATGGATAAGAACACCAAGATCTTCATCAATCCGACCGGACGTTTCGAGGTAGGTGGACCGCACGGAGACACAGGTCTTACGGGTCGCAAGATCATCGTGGACACTTATGGTGGCATGGGCCGTCACGGGGGTGGTGCGTTTAGCGGGAAGGATCCTTCCAAGGTGGATCGCTCGGCCGCGTATTTTGCCCGTTACGTCGCAAAGAATATCGTTGCAGCCGGCATTGCCAAACGTTGCGAGATCCAGGTCTCCTACGCGATCGGCGTGGCGGAACCTGTGTCGATACGAGTGGATACGTTCGGGACCAGCAAGATCGATGACGAAGCGATCGTCGAAGCGGTCCGCAAAGTGTTTGATTTCACGCCAAAGGGGATCATCGCAACGCTCGATCTTCGTCGTCCCATATACAATAAAACCGCCGCGTACGGGCACTTTGGCCGTACGGAAGCCGGCTTTACGTGGGAAAAAACAGACGCGGTCGATCAACTCCGGAAGGCGTTGAAACTCAAAGACAACTGCGGTTGCAGCAAAGTGACTTGCGCAGCTTAATTTAAGAAAAGAAAAAGGCCGCGGCGGTCACCATACTATTCAATTCCAAATCAACGGGTAAGCATGACCGTCCAATTCACCGTGAATCAAAAGAAGGCGGAGAATTGGGCGGGCATGGTCAACCTTACAGAAAGAAATTTTAGAACATGAAGAAAAAAGCTCAGAAGACAGTCCCTGCTCTTAAATTGAAACGCGATTTCAAGGTCGCGGACCTTTCGCTTGCTGATTGGGGTCGCAAAGAGCTCGATATGGCCGAGAAAGAAATGCCAGGGTTAATGGCGACCCGCAAGAAGTACGGGCCCCAGAAACCTCTCAAGGGCAAGCGGATCATGGGCAGTCTTCACATGACGATCCAGACGGCGGTTCTGATCGAGACTTTGATTGAGCTCGGGGCGGACGTCCGTTGGTGTTCCTGTAATATTTTCTCCACCCAAGATCATGCCGCGGCGGCTTTGGCTGTCAAAGGCATTCCGGTCTTCGCGTGGAAAGGAGAGACTCTGGAGGAATATTGGTGGTGCACGCTTCAAGCGCTCAATTTTCCGGGTGGCAAGGGGCCGAATCTTATCGTGGATGACGGCGGCGATGCAACGCTCATGATCCATCTGGGTTATGATGCGGAGAAGAACCCCAAGATCCTCGATAAGAAGGTTGACACGCAGGATGAGATTGAATTGTTCAAACTTCTCAAAAAGATCATGAAGGATGAGCCTAAGAAATGGCACGGCGTGGTCAAAGAATGGGAAGGCGTTTCCGAGGAAACGACGACCGGCGTTCATCGGCTTTACAAAATGCAGGAACAGGGGAAACTTTTGGTTCCGGCCATAAACGTGAACGATTCTGTGACCAAATCCAAATTCGACAATCTTTACGGCTGCCGCGAGTCTTTGGCGGATGGCATCAAGCGCGCGACGGATGTGATGATCGCGGGCAAGGTCGCCGTGGTATTGGGTTACGGGGATGTTGGCAAAGGCAGTGCTCAGGCCATGCATGGTTTTGGGGCTCGCGTCATTGTGACGGAAATCGATCCGATTTGCGCGCTTCAAGCGACTATGGCCGGTTTCCAGGTTGCACGCATCGAGGATGTTCTTGATATTGGGGATATTTACGTGACCACGACTGGCAATATCGATGTCATTACCGCCGAACACATGTCTAAAATGAAGGACGAGTCCATCGTCTGCAACATCGGACATTTTGACAATGAGATCCAGGTCGTCCAACTTCAGAAATGGCCGGGCGTGAAGCGGATCAATATCAAGCCGCAAGTCGATAAATATGTTTTTCCGGATGGACACTCGATCATCCTGCTCGCCGAAGGCCGGCTTGTGAACCTGGGTTGTGCTACAGGCCATCCGAGCTTCGTGATGTCGAATTCTTTTACGAATCAGACGCTCGCGCAGATCGATCTGGTGATGAATCCCAAGAAGCCCGGTGTGTATCGCCTTGAGAAGAAGCTCGATGAGGAAGTGGCTCGGCTCCATTTGGACAAACTGGGTGCCCGGCTTACGAAGCTTACGAAAAAGCAGTCCGAGTATCTTGACGTTCCTTTCGACGGTCCCTACAAATCCGAGCACTACAAGTACTAGCGCTGCGTTATTATTGATTTTGCGCATTTGCAGTGCTGCCCTCGTCTTGGAGTTTGTTCCCTGAAGGGTTGACGAGGACTGCCCCAATTTCCGGTTTGCGGAGATTGCTAAGAATTGGATTGTACCGTTAACCCGCAAAATCAAATGGAAAACGGTGCTAAACAAGCGGGTTGTTGCGGCGCCTGATCTTGAGCGAGCCCTCCGGTAACGCGTGATGTTTGTATCGATTTCATAGGAGTTATGAATGCAGAATTTTGTTTATAAAAATCCCACCGAGATTCTCTTCGGCAAGGGCATGATCCGCGAGATCGCGGGGCGAATTCCCAAGGATCTCTCCGTGCTTTTTCTCTATGGCGGTGGGTCGATCAAAAAGAACGGCGTTTATGAACAGGTAAGAGCTGTCCTCAAGGGTCATCGCATGACCGAATTTGGCGGCATTGAATCGAATCCACTCTATGAGACCTGCCTCAAGGCCGTTGAAATTGTTAAAAAAGAGAAGCTTGGTTTTATTCTCGCGGTGGGTGGAGGCTCGGTCCTGGATGCTGCCAAATTCATCGCGGCCGCAGCGTGTTTCACGGGCCAGGATCCATGGTCGATTCTTCGGGAACATGGTACCAACGTCAAAGCAGCGCTTCCGCTCGGGACCGTGCTGACGCTTCCCGCGACAGGTTCCGAATCGAACGGAAACTCCGTGATCTCCCGGAAGGCGACCCAGGAAAAGCTTCACTTCTTCTCGCCTTATGTGTTTCCGCAGTTTTCCGTATTGGATCCCGAAACAACCTTTTCATTGCCTTCGAAGCAAATACGCAATGGGATCGTGGACGCTTTTGTGCATGTTATGGAGCAGTACATGACGTATCCTGCGAATGCGCCGCTTCAGGACCGGATGGCGGAATCGCTTCTTCAAACTTTGCTCGAAGTAGCGCCCACAGCTTTGAAAAAACCGAAGGATTATGAAGCCCGCGCGACGTTTATGTGGAGCGCGACGCTTGCGCTGAACACCTTGATCGGTTGCGGCGTGCCGCAAGATTGGTCGACTCACATGATCGCCCACGAGCTGACCGCTTTTTACGGACTCGATCACGCCGAGACCTTGGCGGTCGTTCTGCCGGGGGTTTGGCAGTACAAATTGACCGCTAAAAAGAAAAAGTTGGAACAATACGGCCGACGTGTCTGGAACGTCAAGACCGCGAAAGAGGCCATTATGAAAACCGAAGCGTTTTTTCATTCCGTTGCGATGCCGACGCGCTTTGGCGACTATAAGATCTCCGCCAAGGAAGCCGCGCGCAAAGTGCGTGAACGTTTTGCGGAGAGGGACTCGGTTTTCGGAGAACACGGCGACATCACGCCGGATGCTGTGGCAAAGATCATCGTCTCGCGCGCGTGATCAGTAGTCTTTCCATCTTTATTTAACATGGATCCCATAAAATAGAATCTTAAACAATGAACGTCCCATTACCCATCAATCGAAGCAATGCTGAGATTGGGGCGGTTATTACCAACCGTAATAGAAAAGAATTTTAGACAATGACCGTCCTTTTACAAGTTAACGAGCTTCATAAAGCCTACGGCGCTGTGACGATCCTGGATGCCGCGACGGCGTCTTTTGGTGATGACCAAAAGATCGGCGTGATCGGTCGAAACGGTGCCGGGAAATCCACGCTTTGCCGCATCATCACCGGACACGAATCGGCCGACAGCGGTACTATCACGCGTAATGCTGCGCTGCGTCTTTCCTATCTCGAACAGCATGACACCTTCAAGCCCGGCGAGCGGGTGGTGGATTTCTTGATGCGCACCACACGGAGCGAGCATTGGGAATGCGGGCAGATCGCTGCGCGGTTCCAGCTTAAAAACGAGATCCTCGAAGAATCTGTGCGGAATCTTCCGGGAGGTTTCCAGACCCGCGTGAAGCTTGCGGCGATGCTCCTGGGTGATCCCAATTTCCTGATTCTTGACGAACCTAGCAATTATTTGGATCTAAGCACGTTGATCCTGCTGGAGAATTTTCTGCTTAATTTCAGAGGCGGATATCTGGTGGTTTCCCACGACCGGGAGTTTCTGAAGCGGACTTGCGACCATACTCTCGAGGTTGAGCACGGAGGACTTGCTCTTTTCCCCGGGGATATCGAAGAATATTTCGAGTTTAAGGAAGAACAACTCGCGCAAAAGCAGGCCTACAATCGCGGGCTCGACAAAAAGCGCGAACAACTGCAGACTTTTATTGACCGGTTTAAGGCCAAGGCCTCCACGGCGACGCGCGCCCAGTCAAAGATGAAACAGCTCTCAAAACTCAAGACGATCGAAATCGCGCATCCGATGAGCACGGTCAAGATCCATATCCCACCTGTGGAGCCGAAAGCGGGGGTCGCGGTGACCTGCGAAGATCTTGTGATCGGTTATCCGGAAAAAGATATTGCGCGCGGCATCCAGGTTGAGATCGATCGTGGAAAGCATGTCGCGGTGCTCGGCAATAACGGTGAAGGAAAGACGACATTCCTCAGGACTCTGGCGGGAGATCTCGTGTCCAAAGGCGGTAGCTTTCGCTGGGGAACAGGGCTTAAAGTCGCTTATTATGCCCAGCATGTCTTTGCGGTGCTTGACCCGGACGATGATGTGTACACTTATCTTTTGCGCGAGAGCTCGGATGGCGTGACCCGTCAGGATGTGCTTAATATGGCCGGATGCTTTCTTTTTAAAGGGGATGATGTCGAAAAGAAGGTGAAGGTTCTCAGTGGCGGCGAGCGGGCGCGACTCGTTTTGGCGGGAATCCTTCTTTCAAAGAGCCATGTCCTGCTTCTGGACGAGCCGACGAACCATCTGGATTTCGAGACTGTGGAAGCTTTGGGGCGCGCGCTCAAGACATTCTCCGGCACTGTGGTTTTCATCAGCCATGATCGGACCTTTGTCAATCTTCTGGCCTCAAGCATTCTCGAAGTGAAGAAAGGCCGTATCCTCCATTATCCCGGAAGTTATGAGGATTATGTTTATCACCTGGAGCAGGTGGCTCGAGGGGAGGAAGAAGATACTGATGAGGATAGCGGGTCTGCATCTTCCCAAAGTGCTGCTTCCAGACTCAATGTTGAAGTCCAGCAGCCTAAAAAGGATGAGCATAAAGCTGAGCTTTCAAAACTTCGCAAGGGGATGGAAAAGGCCGAGGGGCGTGCGCGGCATTTTACCGAAGAACGGAATAAAGTTCTCGAAGAGATAGCGAAGAACCCGCTCCATTTTTCCAAAGATCGCAACGTGCGCTTAAAGGAGCTGCAGATCCAGATTGAAGCTGCCGAGGCCGAGTGGAGCTCTTTAGAAAGAAAAATGGGAAAACTTCAACCATGAGAAATTTTGAACACCGGGAACGTTCAGGGAGTGGGCCTCAAAGATCCCGCGGAGAACGTTACTCAAACCGCGGTCCCAATCCTCACCGTCCTACTTACAGACCCCCGCATGAAGAACCCCGACGTGTTGTGGCTGAAGACGAGCAGAAATTTTTTGCCAGCACCGCCGTCGATCCATCGCCGCGTATCCGCCTTGAAAATGGTTCGGAAGAGCTGACGATGCGTGTCATGGATCTCATTGCGCCGATCGGTATGGGGCAGCGCGGATTGATCGTGGCTCCTCCGGGTTCCGGAAAAACAACTTTCCTCAAGCATCTTTGCCAGGCCGTCGCCAAAAGCCGTCCGGAGATGAAGCTTTATTGTCTTTTGATCGATGAAAGGCCTGAAGAAGTCACAGATTTCCGGCGCAGTGTGACGGCCGAGGTCCGGTGGTCATCCTCCGATCAACCTTACGATCATCATATCCAGACTGCCCGAGAGCTCATGCAGCAAGTGTATCGCGAGGTAGCGGCAGGTGCCAACGTCATGGTGCTGGTTGATTCCCTGACCCGCTTGGCTCGTGTGCATAACGCAGAACAACGTTCCAGCGGCCGGACACTTTCCGGAGGCGTGGATGCGCGTTCGATGGAAGTTCCGCGGCGAATTTTTGGATCTGCTCGCAAGATCGAGCACGGAGGATCGCTTACGATCCTCGCGACGATTCTGGTTGACACCGGAAGCCGTATGGACCAGCTCATCTTCGAAGAGTTTAAAGGGACCGGCAATATGGAGATATTTCTATCCCGCGAAATTTCGAACCAGCGCATTTATCCGGCTGTGGATATATCAAAAAGCGGAACACGCAAAGAAGAACTTCTTTTTACGCTTGAGGAGCTGGAACCCGCGCGCCGGATACGCCGTGCCTTGGCCGGCCTTAAACCTATTGAAGCGATCAGCGCGCTGATTGAACAGCTCAAGAAATATCCCGCGACAAAGGACTTGCTCGCCGCTGTTAGCAAGCTTCAGACATGATCGTCCCAATACCCATCAATTTCACGCAGTTGAAATTGGGGCGTTCCTGGTCAACCTTAATGACAACAGGACTTTAAACAATGACCGTTCCTCCAGACATGAAAGATGAAAACGATTTCGGACTGCAGCCGCTTGATACTCTGATGACAAAGCACGGGCTTACCAACCATGTGCTTGTTATGGCTTCGACCGATCAGTTGTCCCATAAGGTGGTGCAAAAGGCGCGCAAGGGAAGGCGTCTGACCGCCAGGGCCAAAACCAAGATTCTGAGTGCGATCCATAACGCACTTCCCGAACTAAAGTTTGCGCATCGGGATCTTTTTAATTATTAAATGTAAGTTCTGAAAAATTCCCTGACAGGATCGGTTGGGGGACAGCAAAACAGAAGAGGAGATCTTAACTCTCATGAAGAAGAAAAATATTATGAGCGAGCTTCCGAAAGGTGTAGAGCTGTTGCGGGATCCCCTGCTGAATAAAGGGACGGCTTTCACCCAGGCGGAGAGGGAAGCCCTCGGGCTTGCGGGATTACTTCCGGCTCGCGTAGATTCCTTGGAAGATCAGGTCGAACGTGCTATGAGCAATGTTCGCGCCAAAAGTTCGGATCTCGAAAAGTATATTTATTTGACAGGGCTGCAGGAACGCAACAAAACGCTTTTCTACCGTCTTCTCATCGATCATCTCGCGGAAATTATGCCGATCGTGTATACGCCGACCGTGGGGAAAGCGTGTCAGGAGTACGGGCGCATTCTCCGGAGCAGTCATGAAGGTTTGTTCCTGGGAGCGCAATGCAAAGGGCGGATGAAGAAAGTTCTTGAGGATTGGCCCCGGAAGGATGTTCGTATTATTGTGGTGACTGACGGGGAAAGGATCCTGGGGCTTGGGGACCTTGGAGCGGACGGCATGGGGATCCCCGTAGGGAAGCTCATGCTTTATACGGCTTGTGCCGGGGTTCATCCGAAGTATTGTTTGCCGGTGACGCTGGATGTTGGGACCAATAATGAAGCGCGTTTGAAAGATCCTCTTTATATCGGGATGCAGCGTCCCCGTTTGCGAGGGAAAGACTATGAGGATCTTATTGAAGAGTTTGTGACCGCAGCGCGCGAAGTGTTCCCGCATGTTCTAATCCAGTTCGAGGATTTCGCCAACGAGAATGCTTTCCATCTTCTTCAGAAATATCGCAGTCGTGTTTGCACGTTCAATGATGATATCCAAGGAACTGCGAGCGTGGCGTTGGCCGGGCTTTATTCTGCGGTGAGGGTCCGGGGAGGGAGTTTGAAGGATCAGAAAATTCTCTTTTTGGGAGCGGGAGAAGCGGGGCTTGGGACCGGGAGTCTGGTTGTGGGCGCGATGATGAAAGAGGGTCTTACCGAAAAAGAAGCCCGCAGCCGGTGTTTGTTCGTGGATTCCAAAGGGCTTGTGGTGTCGAGCCGCACGGATCTGGATGAGCGAAAGCGGATTTTTGCGGTGGACGGGCCGGGTGCATCCGATTGTTTGAGCGCTGTGGAGCTTGTGAAGCCGACCGTGATCCTTGGCGCGTCCGGAAGACCAGGGACTTTTACGAAAGAGGTTTTGGAGGCGATGGCCAGGATCAACGAAAGGCCGATTGTTTTCGCGATGTCGAATCCCACAAGCCACTCGGAATGCACGGCAGAGCAAGCCTATTTCTTTACCCAGGGGCGCGCTATTTTTGCAAGTGGCAGTCCGTTCCCTCCGGTCGATTACCAGGGGAAGCTGTTTTCTCCGGGGCAGAGCAATAATGCTTATATTTTCCCGGGAGTGGGTTTGGGAGTTACAGCATGTCGCGTTCAGCACGTGACTGATGAGATGTTCTTTGTCGCCGCAAAAACGTTGGCCGAAAAAGTAACGGAAGAGGATCTTGGGAAAGGCCGTATTTATCCGCCTCTCAAAGATGTTCGTAAGGTTTCACTCGCAATTGCGGAAGCCGTCGCTTTGGTTGCTTACCGTGAAGGACTTGCGGCCCAACCCAAGCCTGAGAATCTTCGAGCCTATCTTGAAAGCCAAATGTATGAACCGGTTTATGAAAGCTACGTTCCGTGATTTTTGGAGCTGAAGAAAAGGTGTTACGGGCCGTTGCCTTAGCGCCGGCTACCTTTCGATAGAAACAAGATTCTTTTTCGTTTAAGATAGAGCGCATAGTTCCCTTAAATAAGGAAAAGAGTTCATGATCCTCACCCTCAACGGAAAACAAGAATCGATCGACAAACCTTTGAGCCTCGATGCGCTCGTTGCAGCGAAAGGCTTGTGTCCTGACAAGATCGTGGTTGAACACAACTTCAGCATTATCTCTAAAGAAGACTGGCACAAGATCACACTCAAGGATCAGGATATGATCGAGATCGTCAGTTTCGTCGGAGGGGGATGACCATGGAAGATCTGTTGCATATCGGAGGTCGCTCGATCAAAAGTCGGCTTTTGATCGGCACTGGGAAATTCTCCAGCTATCCGCTGATGAGAAAAGCCCTTGAAGCTGCCCAATCAGATATTGTGACAGTGGCGCTCAGGCGCGTGGATGCCGGTGCTAAGACCGATAATATTCTGGAATATATCCCGAAATCTTGCATTCTGATGGCCAATACCTCCGGGGCAAGGAATGCGGACGAGGCGGTGCGCATTGCGAGACTCGCCAAGGCGAGTGGGGCCGGCAACTGGATCAAGATCGAAGTGGTGCAGGATAACAAATATCTCCTGCCGGATAATCTTGAGACGCTCAAAGCGGTTGAGATTCTTGCTCAAGAGGGATTCATTGTGCTTCCTTACATGAGTCCGGATCTTTCCATGGCCAAGCGCATGGCGGATGCGGGTGCGGCAGCAGTCATGCCCCTTGGGTCTCCCATTGGCAGTAACCGCGGCATGAAGACCCGGGAGCTTGTGGAGATTCTGGTGCGTGAGATCAAGGTGCCCGTGATCGTGGACGCGGGCCTGGGCAGTCCCTCGGATGCCTGCGAATGCATGGAGATGGGCTGCGCGGCGGTACTTGTGAATACGGCGATTGCGATTGTCCGGGATCCCGTGGCTATGGCCAGAGCATTCAGGGAGGCTGTAAGCGCGGGCCGTACGGCGTATCTCGCCGGGCTTGCCTCCTCAGGGAGCGAAGCAAGCGCCTCTTCGCCACTGACCGGTTTTCTTCGGAATGAAACGCGCTGAGAATGAGTTACTCCGACATCCTTCTGAAATATAAGGATCTTCCTTTCGAGAAGATCTTTCATGAGCTTTCGCCCCAAGAGGTTGAGCGTTCGATCGCCTCCGGTACCCAGGAGCCCGAGCGACTTTTGGCGTTGCTTTCTCCGACTGCGGAAGGATTCCTGGAATCGATGGCGCAAAAAGCACATGCTCTGACCCTTCAGCATTTCGGCCGGACGATTCAGCTCTATACTCCGATGTATCTTTCGAATTTCTGCGAGAATGAGTGCGCTTATTGTGGTTTCAACGCCCGGAATAAAATGCCCCGGAGAACATTAACCTTGGAAGAAGTGGAAAAAGAGGCCGCGTTTATTGCCTCGACGGGGATCGAGCATCTGCTTATTTTGACAGGAGACTCAAGAACCAAAAGCTCTCCGGCCTATATCAAGGAATGCCTTAGCGTGCTGAAAAAATATTTCAGCTCAATCTCTGCAGAGATCTACGCTCTTTCTGAAGAGGAATACGCGGATCTTGTGCGCTCAGGGATTGATGGATTGACCTTGTACCAGGAAACCTATGATGAAGCGGTCTATGAACGAGTGCACAGATCGGGTCCAAAAAAAGATTTCATTTTCCGGCTCGATGCCCCAGAACGTGCAGCAAGAAGCGGGATGAGAAACGTGAATGTCGGGGTGCTTTTGGGGCTGAGCGATTGGAGGAAAGAGGTTTTTTTAATGGGGCTCCACGCTCAGTACCTCCAGGATCATTTTGGGGATGTTGAGACCGGGGCTTCGCTTCCGCGCTTGAGACCGCATGCGGGGGATTTCAAAGAAATGACGGAAGTGAGCAATGCGAATATCGCACAGATCATTGTGGCTCTGAGGCTTTTCCTCCCGCGGCTTGGGATTGCGCTTTCGACGCGTGAAAGCGCAGGCTTGCGGGAGGATCTCTTGCCCCTTGGAATCACGCGCATGTCCGCGGGGTCCACAACGCGTGTCGGCGGTCATACGATTGCATCGCCCGAAGAGGAGAATGCCCCTCAATTTGAGATCGCAGACCCCCGGGATGTCGATGCGATGAAAGCGATGCTTGTCGCCAAGGGTTATCAGCCGGTGCTGAAAGACTGGATGCAAATCTGATGATGGACGCTTTCAGACAAAACCTTATTAAAAAGCTCGGCGAAACAAAGCTCGCAAAGATCGAGAAAGCAGTGATCGGGATTGCGGGCGCGGGCGGCCTTGGTTCCAACTGCGCAGCCTGTCTTGTGCGAGTGGGATTCAAACATTTTACGATCGCGGACTTTGATGTGGTGGATGCCACGAACCTGGACCGGCAATTTTATTTCCAAGACCAGGTCGGGATGAAGAAAGTCGAAGCTCTGCAAACCAATCTCCAAAGGATCAATCCTCACCTGGAGCTTCAAATGTTGCCTGTGAGGTTGGATCCCGCTAATATTCCAGAAATATTCTGCGATTGTGATGTTGTTGTCGAGTGTCTAGACCGGGCCGAGGCGAAGAGTATGCTCGTGTCTGGAATGCTTCCTACCGGAAAATTGATCGTCTCTGCCTCCGGGCTCGGGGGCTTTGGTTCGAGTGATGATCTCCGGATTCGCAAACTCAGGTCAAACCTTATTCTGATCGGTGACCTTACGTCTGATATTGAAAAGACGCCCGCCTTATCGCCCCGGGTCAGTATTGCCGCAGCCAAACAGGCGGATGTTGTACTTGAATTCATCGCCGGAAAGTAACTCCATGAAAGATCTTCTGCGGGCCAATCTCTTTACCGATTCTCCTTCTTGGAAGGCTATTTCTTACCCCAAAGAACTTACAGCCAAGATCCTAAGATTCGAAGTGATTCTGGAAGAAGAAAGCCCGCGACCCCTTTACCTTGCCTCGATCATCTCCAAAAATGAAAAAATGGCGTGGCAATCTTTTCAGGATGTTCTGGAGCACACGATGAGCCTTGCGCAAAATGGACTACACGGTTTTTTTGGTTTTGATGTTCTGTCCGTGGATATCCAAGACGGGATTCGGAATTTCAATCCCAACGATCTCGGGCGGCTCATTATCAACCATTCTAGGGATCTTGGCCCGGATCAAAAGACGCTGATCCGTTACGGACAGCTTTTTGCTCTCTTACATTACCGCGCGCCCGCCGACTGGGGCAAGATTGAAGTGATGAGCCATGTAGAGTTCTTCAATCGGGAGCCTATAGCATCCCCGTTGAACAGTTTTTCTGAAGAGAGTGTGAGGGCTGCCTTGACCGGAGGCGGTGCGAAGAAACAGTCCTGGGACCAGATGGATATTCTTTTTAAAAAAATGATGAATAAAGGTGGCCGGGAACCTAACGCGTTCTATATCGTGCATGACTTAAGCGTCGATCCTATCTGGGATCCTGCTGATGAAGTCCAGCAGCAACGAGTGCGTGTCTGGTTTGAAAAGGAAATACAGGCGTATGAGGGGAAAGCACCGGAGATCTATTATTATCATGGTGGAAAAGGTATTTTGGTGAAACCATGAAGACGTATCTTTTTTTTGATACGGAAACAACAGGCCTGCCGAAAAGCTGGAAGGCTCCTGTGACTGATCTCGGGAACTGGCCGCATATTGTCCAGATCGCCTGGGCGCTTTTTGACGGCAACGGGACTCAACTCGCATTTCACGATTACATTATCAGGCCGGAAGATTTTGTGATTCCCCAAGTCGCGACGGCGATCCACGGCATCAGCACCGAAAGTGCCTTGAAAGAAGGGCGGCCGGTCGCGGAGGTTTTGAAGGAATTTTCCAAGGCGATTCTGGGGGCTGCATGCCTTGTCGCACACAATATGGATTTTGACGAAAAAATGGTTCGAGTGGAGTTGTTGCGCCAAGGACTGTCGGATGTGCTGTCACCGATGAAGAAAATGTGTACCATGAAAAGCTCCACAGGCTATTGCAAGATCCCGGGGCCTTATGGTGACAAGTGGCCAAAACTCTCCGAGCTTCACATTAAGCTCTTCGATGTGGATTTTGAGGATCAGCACAACGCCGCGTCCGATGTGCTCTGCTGTTCAAAATGTTTTTTCGAATTGAGGCGTCGAGCCGTCATTGGTGACAGCCTGGCCGTTCCTTCCTAAATATCCGGAAAGATCTTTTTGAAGGGAGTGGGGAGAGGGGACTGAAAGGTCTTGAGTGCGCCGGTACCCGGATGGGGGAATGAAAGAAAGCAGGCGTGGAGCGCCAGCCGGCGGAAGGGATCGGACTTGGCGCCATACTTTTCGTCGCCCATGATGGGACAGCCGATGCCGGAACAATGAACACGGATTTGATTCTTGCGGCCGGTCTCAAGTGTGACCTCCAGAAGCGCGTAGCCCCCGTTTTCGCGAAGTACGCGGTAATGGGTGACTGCATGTTGTGCCTCGGGATGGTTGGGTGACACGGTATAAACCCGTTTGAAAGCGTCTTCCCTGAGATAATTCTCAATCGTTCCCGTCTTTTCTTTCGGAGTGCCTTCCGTGATCGCAAAGTACTTCTTGGTTGCGAGTTCCCAATGGCCCTGGAGCGCGCGCTTCAGGGCATCACTTTTCGCGAAAACGATCAATCCTGAGGCGTCCCGGTCCAGGCGGTGGACGATAAAAACGCGCCCGCTTTCATCCTTGGTTTTGGAGCGCTCGTATTCATTGAGCATGAAATAAAGAGTTGCTTCTTTTTCGCGTTCCGTGCCCATGGTCAAGAGCCCCGCAGGTTTTTCCACCACCAGGAGTTCGCTGTCTTCATAGATGATCTTCAGGCCCAGCTCCGTCTTGGACCTTTCCGCGGAAGCGCGTTCCTTTCCTAAGATTTCGACCTTATCACCAGGTTTCAAAGGGTGCTGGTACCAGGTGACCTCGCGGCCGTTGACGTGGACGGAACCGAATTTCAGGATCTGTTTGATCTTTGTTTTCTTGAGGTCCTTGAGGGCTGTGAAGAGGAAATCCTGAAGAAGCGATTTTTCCAGAACCGAGAATTTCCGCACTTTCTATCCCAGGATGCGGGTGATGAAAAAGCTCGGGAAAATACCCAAGGCTAGCACACTCAGAAACAGGGTCCAAAGGGCGACCGTCAAGGCTTTGGACGGAGCGGCAAATGCCGGGCCTGTCGCCGGCGTCAGATACATGAGGCGGATGATCCGGAAATAATAATAGGCTGCAATCACGCTATTAATGGCGGCGAAGATCGTGAGCATGATGAACTTTCCCTGAATGGCAGCTGCGAAAACATAATATTTTCCGATGAATCCCGCGAGTGGAGGAAGACCGGCTAAAGAGAGAAGAAAAATGGTAAGCATTGCCGCGGCCATAGGGGAGCGCTTTGAGAGGCCGGCGTAGGCATCGAGGGAATCGCTTTGAGTTTCACCTGCGACAAACAGAACGACCGTAAACGCGCCAAGATTCGTCATCAGATAAGCGAATAAATAGATCAGGACTGCATCCCGGCCGAGATGTGAGAATGCCGCGAGACCCATCAGGATATAACCCGCTTGCGCGATGCTGGAGTAGGCCAGAAACCGTTTGATGTTGGATTGAGAGACGGCGGTGATGTTGCCGATCGTCATGGTGAGGATCGAGAGGATCACAAGCACCGGGGTCCAGACGCTCTGGAAATTCCAGAAGATCATGTCCAGTACGCGCGTCAGAACCGCAAAGCCCAACGCCTTGGGTGCTACGGTCAGGAAGGCCGTGACCGGAGTCGGCGCACCTTCATAAACGTCCGGTGCCCACATGTGAAAAGGCGCCATGGAGATCTTAAATCCAAGACCCGTGAAGAAAAACAGTATGGCCGCGGTCGCCAAGGGTTTAAAAGGAGCTCCCAGAAGGGCATTTCCGATGACGGGAAGCTCGAGGGATCCAGTGGCACCGTAGAGAAGCGACATGCCGTAGAGCATGATCCCTGAACAGACGCTCCCGAAAAGGAGATACTTGATGGCCGCTTCTTTCGATTTCGGATCTTCTTTCAGGAATCCCACGAGAAGGTACGAGAGCAAGGAAACAAACTCGATGCTGAGGAAGATCATCAGCAGGTTATTCGCTGCTGCGACCGTGATGAGGGCGAAGGCCATGAAAAGGAAGAGGCTGTAGAACTCGCCGGTATAGCGTTTCTGAAGCGGGGAGTAGCCCAGTGAGATCAGGATCGTGATGCCGACGGCGCCCAGCGCGAGGTAACGGAAAAAATGCGCGAAGGCGTCCAATTCGAACATGCCAAAGAAAAGCGGCAGGGGTTGCGTAGGCGCTTTCGCGAGGCATAAGGCGAGCACGATCACAAGCAGCGCGAATTCTCCCACGAGTTTCTTCTGGCGCAGGAAAAAATCCAGCGTTAACGCAACGAACGCGCCGCCCAGCAAGATCAATTCGGGAACGAAATATTTCAGGCTTTCGATGGCGTTCATGCTAGGCACCTTGATAAAAATTCGAATTTCATAAGTTCTAAACCTTTATGGCTTTAAGTAAACCATCGAGTGTCGGGATCATGTAATCCAGGATAACGCGCGGATAAATACCGATCCCGAGAATGAGGACCATGAGCGGCAGCAGCGTGAGAACCTCCTGGATTTTGATATCGGTAAGTCCGGCCCATTTCAGATTGAGTTTCCCGAGCAGGACACGCTGGATCATGTAAAGGAGATACGCTGCAGCGAGGATGATGCCGATCGTTGAGAGCCCTGTCACTACCTTGGAATATTGATAGGAACCCAGGAGTGCCAGGAACTCACTGACGAAGCCGGAGAGACCCGGAAGGCCGAGTGAGGCAAGCGCAAAAAAAGTCAGGAATCCCGCATAGGCGGGCATTTTAACGCCGAGTCCGCCGAAATCATTCAGGTCGCGGGAGTGGGCCCGGTCATAGAGGACACCGACCAACAAGAAAAGTCCTCCGGTGATGGTGCCGTGCGTGAACATCTGGAGCATGGCTCCGCGGAAACCGTTCGCGTTCAAGGCCGCAAGTCCGAGCAGAACGAACCCCATGTGACTGACGCTTGAGTAAGCGACCATTTTTTTGAAGTCCGTTTGGGCGAGTGCTACAAATCCTCCGTACACGATACCCACAACGGCCAGAACTGCCATGGCGGGTTGGAACCAATGCGCGGCTTGAGGAAAAAGGGGATAGCTGAAGCGGAAGAATCCGTACGTACCCATCTTCAGGAGGACGCCCGCGAGGATCACGCTGATCGGGGTCGGGGCCTCCACGTGCGCGTCGGGAAGCCAGGTGTGGAACGGAAAGATCGGCACCTTGATCGCAAAGCCGAGGAAGAATGCCATAAAAACGACCTGTTGAAAAAGGAGTCCGCGAGGCATTCCGACAAGCTGTGTCATGTCGAAGGTGTGGGGTGCCGCAGCGAAGTAAACGCCGAGGATTCCCAAGAGCATGAAAAGACTGCCCGCGAGAGTATAAAGGAAGAACTTGATTGCGGCGTATTCGCGGCGTGGTCCACCCCAGATCCCGATCAGAAAATACATCGGAACAAGCACGACTTCCCAGAGCACATAAAAAAGGAAAAGGTCGAGCGCGAGGAACGTTCCCAGCATGCCGGTCTCAAGTAAGAGATACAGAAAATAATACTCTTTTTCGCGACCCTCTTTGACGCGCACATGAGGAAAAGATGCGAGACACGCGATCATGGAAATGATCGCGGTGAGAAATACCATGGGAAAGCTGATCCCGTCCGTTCCGAGAAGGTACTGGACGCCGAATTGCGGGATCCACGAGGCGCGTTCCACCATCTGGAAGCCGGCTTGAGCGGGTTGGAAGATCGTAAGCGCGTAACAGGTGAGCGCGGTTACGATACCGGTGGTCGTCAGTGCGATCCATTTGATCCAGTCAGTTGCGCTTTTCGGTACGAAAAGCACAATCCCTGCGCCCATGAGCGGTGTGAAAATGATCCAGGATAAAATATGCGCTGTCATAAAAACTCCTTTTGAGTACTACGTCAATTTCAGTTCAAAAGCAAGAAAAGCGAGAACGCCTAAAAAAACAATGAGCAAATAGTTTTGAACAAAGCCCGTCTGGATGCGTTTAGTGATCGAATTAAGAAAATAAACCGAAGTTCCCATGAAATTCACGGTACCGTCAACGATGTAAGTGTCGATCCACTGCTTCACGCTGCTTAGGAACATCGTCGCGCGTCCCGCGTTGTTCACCGTACCGTCGATCACAGTCTCGTCAAAGCCGAACAGGACGCGACCCAGCCCTTGAAAAGGTTTTACGATGTAAGCGGAATAAAACTCGTCGAAATAGAATTTATTGAAAGAAAGACGGTAAAAGGAAGGAAAGCTTTTCGCGACGGCTGCGGCCCAGTGTTTTTGCTTGAGATAAATGACGCCCGCGAGCGCGATCCCAACGACCGCGACGGCGATCGAGCAGGCCATGACCAAGGCGGAGGGTTCATATTCCGGATAATGGACCATATGCGCTATGAATTTCTGGAACCAATGATGCATGAAAGGAGAGCCGGGGATACCGATCACGATCGAGCCCAACGCAAGGCACCAGAGGGGCACCGTCATGAGTGCCGGAGATTCATGGGCGTGTACTTTGGCATTTCGTGCCGTGCCGAAAAACGTCAGGAAAATAAGACGGAACATATAGAAAGCCGTCATAAATGCCGTGAGGAGCAGGATGCCGAAAACCAGAAAGTTTCCCGATCCGAAAGCTGCGAGCAGGATCTCGTCTTTGGACCAGAAGCCGGAAAGCGGCGGGATTCCGGCGAGGGCAAGACTTGCGATGATGAAGGTGGTGGCTGTCTGCGGCATTTTCTTGAAAAGGCCGCCCATCTCGCGGATATCCTGAACATGGGTCCCGTGGATCACGCTGCCGGCTCCGAGGAAAAGCAGGGCCTTGAAAAAAGCGTGTGTGATGAGGTGAAATGTTCCCGCTCCGAGGCCCGAGAGACCCATGGCGGTGACCATATAACCGAGTTGCGAAATCGTCGAATAAGCAAGAACGCGTTTGATGTCGTTTTGCGTGAGCGCGATAAAAGCGGCCATGAAGGCTGTGATCGTTCCGATGGCGGTGACGATCGGCAGGATATTCGGGACGGCCATGAAAAGGGTGAAAGATCGCGCGACGAGAAAAACGCCGGCGGCCACCATGGTTGCGGCATGGATGAGTGCGCTCACGGGTGTCGGGCCTTCCATGGCATCGGGCAGCCAAACATGCAGCGGGAACTGCGCGGACTTGCCGATCGTCCCGCAGAAAATAAGAAGCGCCGCCATGGTCAGTAGCGCCATATTCAAAATGGCGTGATTTCCGTGTGCTCCGGTCATGATCGTGTTCATCTCGGCAAAGTTGAGCGTGCCGATCGCTGCGAAAAGAGTCAGGAATCCCAGGAGGAAACCGACGTCGCCGATGCGTGTGGTGAGGAATGCTTTCAGAGAAGCGTTTGCGGCAGAAGCTTTCTCAAAATAAAAGCCGATCAAAAGATACGAGCAAAGTCCCATGATCTCCCAGGACATGAAAAAGAGCAGATAGTTGTCCGAGATCACGAGCGTAAGCATGGCGGCCATGAAAAGCGAAACATAGGCGAAGAAGCGGCTGTAGCGCGGGTCGCCATGCATGTAGCCCGCGGCATAGACCTGGATCAGGGTGCCGACGATCGTGACCATGAAAAGCAGAGTCGCGGAAAGAGGGTCCATCAAATAGCCAAATTTGAGAGGCGTGGTGCCGAGCATGAGCCAGGTTCCTTGATGGGCAAAATGAGCTCCCCTGAATACGGCCCAGCAGACGGGCAGCGCGATCACGCAAGCTACCGAGCTCGTGGCGATGGAAAGCCAGGCCGCGCGGTTTTTAAGCCAGCGTCCGGCCAGGATGTTGACCACGAAGGCCAAAAAGGGTAAAGAAGGAACAAGAAGAATCTGGTCGGACGTTACCATTTCAGTAAATTAACCTCATCGGTATAAACAGTTTTACGAACGCGGTAAAGGGCCAGAACGATGGCAAGTCCCACGGCGGCTGCGGTCGCAGCGATCGCGATTACGAAAATAGCGAAGATCTGCCCGGTTGCCGGAGAAAGGGACGTATATTTCGAAAATGCGATCAGATTGATATTGGCGGCGTTCAGCATCAATTCGATCGAGATCAGGATACCGATGATATTACGCCGTACAAGCGCGCCGTAAACGCCGATCGCGAAAAGGAGCAGTGAAAAGATCAGAATGTGCGACAAGGGAATTCCGATCATAGCCGTTCCTCCGGAGCATCCTTTTTGGCGATGACCACCGTACCGATCAAGGCTGCGATCAAGATGATCGAGATGACCTCGAACGGGAACACATAAGTCCCCATCAAAGCTTCGCCGAGTGCCATGACGGAGACTTTGGCTTTAAGTGCAGTCTGCGTGACCGGCCAGGGTGTTTTCAGGATCACGACCGTGAGGAGTGCGACGAAACCCAGAAGACCCGCGATCGCCAGCGGGCTTTGGGAGTTGTTCTGGCGGACGGTTTTTCCCGCGAGATGTTCTGTAAGCATAATGGCAAAAATGATCAGCGTGACTACCGCGCCGACATAAAGAAGGATTTGGATTGCGGCGAGGTATTCCGCCCGGAATGCAACATAAAGGACCGCCGTTCCGATCAGTGCCGCCGCGAGGCAAAGTGCGCAATGGAAAATATTCCGGAGCGTGACCACGCCCAGAGCGAAGATAAGGATCACGGCCATCACAGCATAGGTCCCGAATTTTGCGGCCATTTCTAGGATTGGCATGAATTAGCTTTCCAAAGGGTAGTGACGTTTTTCAGGGACAAAAGTACGGTTGAGCTTGACCAGGGTCCAGAGCGAAATCCCCAAGACCAGGATCGATCCGCACCACGCCGCAAGGTTCGACGTGAACTGCCAAAGCGCGGTGAGAAGAATATTGATGAGTGTGAGCGGTAAAAGGAATTTCCAGGCGAAGGCCATCAGGTGGTCGACGCGAAAGCGCGGAAAGGTACCGCGGAACCAGATCATGACACAGATAAGGATAAATGTTTTCCCGAAGAACCAGAGCCAGGACGGAAGGAAAGGGCCTTGCCAGCCGCCCAGGAAAAGAGTGGCTGCGATGCCGCAAAGCGTGAACGCGTTCATGTACTCCGCCATATAAAAGAGGGCGAATTTCATGCCGCTATATTCCGTGTGGAAACCTGCAACGAGTTCGGATTCTGCTTCCGGAAGATCGAACGGCGGGCGGTTGCACTCCGCGGTCGCACAAAGAAAAAAGATGATGAATCCCACGATGCCCCACGGCGTGAAGATGAACCAGTTGAGGCCATGGCCACCCGCCTGTGCCAGGACGATCGCGTTGGTCGCAAGGCTCTGGCTCATCATGATGGCCGGGACAACGGCCAAGGTCATTGGAATCTCATACGAGATCATCTGGGCTGCCGTACGCATGCCGCCCAAAAGAGAGTATTTGTTCCGCGAAGCCCAGCTTCCCATGAAGATCGGAAGGATCGTGATGGACGATACGGCGATGAAGTAAAGAAGGCCGATATTCAAATTGACAGTGGTCATGCCTTTGCCGAAGGGTACGACCAAAAAGATCATCAGCGCGGGCACCACGATCGCGATGGGAGCGAGGAGATGGATGACCTTGTCGGCGTTCGCGGGGACGATGTCTTCCTTGGTGAACATCTTGATGCCGTCGGCGATGGGTTGCAGGAGGCCCCAGATCCCCACGCGGTTCGGGCCGTAGCGGTTCTGGATCCTTCCGATCAGCTTTCTTTCAAGGAGTGTCAGGTACATCATGATCACTGGACCGAGACATAAGATCACGACGCCGCTGATGGTGATCGATACAAGCACCACGATCCAGGCGGGCAGGAAATGACCTAAAAGGCACAGAATCCACGCCTTGGCTGCCACGAAGATGCTATCGATGAATTCCAGTATTTTTGTCATTTCGATTCCGAGGTTGCGGGCGGCTGAATTGCCGCCTTCTTCTTTTCTTCAGCCGTTTTTCTCTTTTGATCAATGACCGCTGCCAGAGTCGGCCGGATCTTCTGAAAATATTCATTCGATTTCAGGAGTGCTTTTTTGGGCCGGACCAGACTTATTTGACGCTCAGGTGCTGTGACTTCAAAAGCATGATCCATGAAAATCGAATCGAAGGGGCAGACCTCTTCGCAGATGCCGCAATTCATGCAAAGGCCGTAATCGATATCGAATACCGTAGGTTTTCTTGCCGGTTTTCCAACTACATCAAGGGCCATCTCAATATGAATGCATTTGGGCGGACATTCCCGCTCACAGATTCCGCAGGCGACGCAGCGGATCTGCTCCGGCGATCCGTCATAAACAAGAAAAGGGAAGTTCCGGAAGTTCTCGATCGCTTTTTCGCGCTCTTCCGGGTACTGGACCGTGAAGATGCCGCCTTCATCGGGTTTGCGGAAATAAGAGGTCAGGAAGTTTTTGAGTGTTACCATCATGCCTTGGAAAACACCCGATCCAAAGATGTTCATCGGTCGGTCTCTCCGAGTACAATGTCGATACTTCCAAGGATAATGATCGCATCCGCGATCTTTTGGCCGAGGCACATCTCTTCCAATACGGTCAGGTTAATGAGCGAAGGGGCGCGCACGTGATAGCGCCAGGGTTGCGGCGTTCCGTCACTTACGACATAAAATCCAAGCTCGCCTTTGGGAGATTCGACGCGTCCATAGGCTTCACCCACCGGCGGTTTGAAGTTGCGTGGCATCTTAAGGAGGGGAAGGGACTTTTTATTGATAATCTCACCCTGCGGAATCTTGGTCAGGGCTTGTTCCAGGATCTTCAAACTCTCACGTATCTCAAGGACACGGACGTAAAAACGGTCATACACATCGCCCTTTTCTCCGAGTGGGATCTTGAAATCAAAACGATTATAAATGCTGTAGCCGTCCACTTTCCGGATGTCGTAATTGACGCCGGAGGCGCGAAGCACGGGGCCCGTGATGCCGGCGTTCGTCGCCGTTTCCCCGGAAAGAATGCCAATATTCTGGCAGCGCATGCAGAGAATCTCGTTTTTTGTGAGCAGGGCTTCGAATTCTTTCAGGAACGCCGGGAATTTCGAAACGATCTTCTGAATAGCAGCAAGGTTCTCATTCGTGAGGTCGCGTTTTACGCCGCCGAAACGAAAATAATTATTCATCAGGCGTGAACCTGTGATCTCTTCGAAAAGGTCCAAGATTCTTTCCCGCTCGCGGAAGGCGTAGAGAAGTGGTGTGAAAAAAGCACCGAGGTCGTTGAGCATAAACCCGATGACCGTGATATGGTTTACGATACGCGCGAGTTCTGCCATGATGACTCGGATGTATTCCGCCCTTTCGGGGACTTCAAACCCCGCGAGTTTTTCGATCGTGAGCGCATAGCCGAAGTTATTCGCAAGTGCATTCACATAATCCAACCGGTCCGTGTAGGGCATGATCGCCGCGTAGGGGAGGTTCTCCGCGATCTGCTCGTGGTTGCGGTGCAGATATCCGAAGACAGGTTTTAGACCGCAAATTTTCTCGCCGTCCAGTTGAACCGTCATGCGGAAAACGCCGTGCGTGGACGGATGTTGTGGCCCGAAATTGATCTCGAGTATCTGTGTCGCGTCTGTATTTTTAAGGACTTCAGTTGTTTCCATAAACTAATTCCTGGGTTTTTCCGGCTTTTGAGCAATCGCGCGCTGGTTGGTGGCCTGGAGTGCTTTCGCTTTTTCCTTCATTTCGCCAGGGATCTCGATCCCGCGAGCCTCAAGCCACGCGATATCTGTAGCTTCCAGTACCTCGGTGTCTTCTTGCTCGTAATCCTTGCGCAGGGGATAGCCTTGAAACTCTTCCCACATGAAAAGACGCCGGGGGTCAGGGTGCCCTTCAAAAATAATGCCGAAGGTGTCGTAAGCCTCACGCTCTTGGAGTTCTGCGCTCCGGTAGATCGGTACCAGCGAGGGGACTCGCGGGTTATTTTTTGTGACGCGCACGCGAAGCGCCACAGGCCCCTGCTTTGTGGCCATCGAATAAAAATGATAGACCGATTCCAGGAACGTCAGATAATCCGCGCCCGTCACTGATGACAGATAATCCAAAAGGAATTTCGGGCTTTCTTTTAAGAACAAGGCAACCCGCGGCAGATCTTCCGGATTTTCGATCAGAATGGAATCCCTGATCAGGCGGAGTTTGACATCCGGTAGCCGGGCCTCTAGCTCTTTTTTGACCTCTTCAATCGGGATATTCATATCAGGCGGCAGCTCCCGGGGCGACTGGCTTGGTGGCTATCGCAAGTTCCAGGTCCGGAGCTTTCAACTTTTTTCCAACCAGGATCGTCTGCCCGTAATGTTCCCTGCGAGAATTTCTTTTAGAAGGCTGCCAGACCTCAGGATTGAATTTTGGGATGAGACCATTGGGCCCAAGCTCTGGGATCGGGAATTCCCGTTTCAGACCTTTTTGATACCATTCCGCCTTCCGGATCTCTTGTGAAGCGATCTTTTTTTGAAGCTCCATGAGGCCATGAAGCAGGGCCTCGGGCCGGGGAGGACAGCCGGGAAGATGGACATCGACCGGGATATAACGGTCGATTCCGCGTAAAACATTGTAGCCGTCGATAAAAGGACCGCCCGAAATCGCACACGCGCCCATCGTGAGCACATATTTTGGCTCCGGCATCTGATTATAGAGACGGACGACTTGGGGGGCCATTTTCTTGGTGACAGTCCCGGAAATGATCATGAGGTCGGCCTGGCGCGGCGAGGCACGGAAAAGCTCGGCTCCAAAGCGTGCAATGTCGTAACGGGCGCAGGCTGCGGCGATCATCTCGAACGCGCAACAGGCGAGGCCGAACTGCATGGGCCATATCGACGAGCGCCGGCCCCAGTTGTAGAGGAAATCTAAACTCGTCCAGATCACGCCTTTTTTTGCGAGTTCTGCCCGAAGCGTTTCATCAATTTTAGTTTTATTTTTTGTGAATGCCATAAGGTTTTTTCAGTTTCTATGCAAACGGAGGAAGATCACTCCCACTCGAGCATTTTCTTCTTCCAGGCGTACATGAGGCCGAAAGCGAGGATGGCGATGAAGATGGCCATTTCCACAAAGGCGAAGAGGCCCAGCTTTTTAAAGGCGACAGCCCACGGGTAGATAAAGACCGTTTCAATGTCAAAAATGACGAAGATCAAGGCGAAAAGGTAATATTGCACGTGATATTGCATCCAGGGGTCGCCTTTAGAGGCCAAGCCGCATTCGTAGGTCGCTTGCTTCTCAAGTGACGGCTTCTTGGGGGCTAGGAGCCAGGCCAGGACCAAGGGAATCGCGGCAAAAACAAGCGCGAAGACAAAGAAGATGCCGACAAAGAGATATTGGTAGAAATAGGAGCCGCTGGACATAGGCCGTCATTATATGAACAAAGGGTTCAAAGTCAATGAAGATAAGGGGTTAGAGTAGGGGTTAAGAGGGCCTTAAGCCGCTTCTTTTCCTGTCTAAGTCTTGATTTTTTTCATGAAGGGCGACTTGGACTGTACGGATTATCCGTTCATTTTTTCATAGAGAATTAGTGCTGATAAAAAGATTCCATAGGGTAAGGCTGTTGGGTACAATACCTTCAATCGTTTAACCTCGGGATTTCCCTAAAGAACTGTTCAATGACTAACGCAACTATTTTTTCTTATAGTCCCATGCTGTTTGTGGTTCGAGTTTTCTGTCCGAAAGAAAAATAATGGAAACTCTTGAGGTCGGTTGTGCGATCATTCATAGGAATGGGCAACTTTTGATTGCTCAGCGCAATCTGAAGGACAGCTTCGGCGGCTATTGGGAATTTCCGGGCGGCAAGCGCGAGCAGGATGAAACGATCGAAGCGTGTCTTGTGCGCGAGGCTTTTGAAGAACTGGGCATTCGGGTCCATCCTGAGAAGCTTCTTTGCAATAGGGTGCAGGGATCTCCGGAGCGCAAAATCTCGCTTTTCTTCTTTTTTTGCCGGTGGGAAAGCGGGGAGCCCCGTGCGATCGACTGTAAGGATTTCAGGTGGGTTTCGCGGGAGGATATCCGTCAATATACGTTGCTTCCGGGAGATCTTGAGGTGTTGGAGGATCTGGTCCTTCATTGGGAGGAGTATTTCAAAACCTGAGGAACATGCCGATAATAGAAGGCGCTCCGTTCCAAAGGCTGTGTTGCTATTGATTTAAAGGATTCGGAGGGCTTGTCTTTGATTTTGTCTCTTGAAGGGTAGACGAGAACAAGAGGCTTTGGAAGTTTTAAATAGGCTGCATTTTTGTGAAAATAGGATCCAGGCTTTGAAGCGAAGGGTTGGATCTCTGGAGAAATGTTGAAGATCCATGTTGAAGAATCGTAAGAGTTCCGAGAATCAAAAGGAATCGTCCCAGCGACAAGCTTGGCGTGTGCCTATTCGCTATAAGCTGTCATTGCCGGTGTTGGTTCTTGTTCTCGGGATCGTTTTTTTTGTGCTTCTTACGACCTTCAATGTCTTTCGCGACCTGATGGTCAAATACAAAGAGGCGCGACTTCAAACTATTGCTGAGATCTTTTCGGAGACGCTCAAGATCCCGCTCGAGGCGAAGGACCAGCGTTCTCTCAGAGCCTATATCCAACTTCTTGCCGAGCAGGCCGATGTGGAAGAGGTCCGTGTGGAGGGTTCGGACGGAAAAACCCTTGGCAGCAGCCGGCCTGAAAACGAAGCCCTTCCGGGACTTTTTTATAATCAAGATTTTTTCGGGGTTGAAAAAATCGACGCCGATACCTACGCGGCTGTGGCGCCTATCATGAGCGGAGAGGAAACGCTCGGACGTCTCATCATCATTTTTTCCAAGATCGAATTCGAAAAGGAACTTCGGAAGATCTTTGTCGAAAAATTCTTTGTGGCCTTTCTTTTGGTGATCATCGCAACGCTTGTGATCGCGTGGATCACCTGGCTGGTCATGCGGCCTCTGACCTCGTTGCAAAAGACCGCACGCAACATCCTGGCCGGGGATCTTGAGGCGCGGGCTAATATCCATTCTCACGACGAGATTCAGGAAGTCGGCGAGGCGTTCAATAAAGTGGTGAGTCGTCTGGTGCAAAGTTTTGAGCATTTGCGGGCCCGGAGTCAGGCTCTTGAGGAGTCCGAGGAGAAATACCGATCGATCGTCAATGACGTGAGCGATATCATTTTTTCCATTACCCCTGAAGGCGAGCTTATGATCCTTAATCGCGGTTTTTCGGGTTACACACGCGAGGAGATCCTCGCGGAAGGGCTTCCGCTCTTCTTTCTGATGCACGCACCGGGAGAGGCACAGAAATTCCAGGAAGCGCTTGAAACGATCGTTCGAACCAAGAAATCCGTAGAACATTTGAGCACCAAACAATTCCACAGGCTTCATCACGCAGAGATCTATTACCAGACCAATCTCACGCCGGTCGTGGACTATGAAGGGAATCTTCGCCTGATTCAGGGTGTTATGCGTGATATTACGGACCTGCGACATGTGGAAATGATGAAGGAAACACTTGTTCGCGACGTGGCGCACGAGCTCAAGACGCCTACGGCTAAATTTATCATGACAACGCAACTTTTAGCCAAGCAGATGACGAACAATCCTGAAAAAGAGAAATTTCTTCCCATTATCAAGATGCTCAGTGACAATGCGGACCGTTTGATGCGGACCATTTCGAGCATCATGGATCTTTCTAAGGTGGAATCCGGGATGTCAGACATTAAAAAACAGGAACTGGATCTTAACGACGTGCTCATGCTCGTGGCGGACGATACGCGTCCCTTGGTCGAGCAACATCATTTGAAGCTCCAGACCCGGCTTTCTCCGTCACCACTCAAGATGCTTGGAGATCCGGACATGCTTTACCGGGTGTTCGTTAATCTCATCACCAATGCTATAAAATTTACTCCCGACGGCAGTATCACGGTTGCTTCCTCGATCCGAGGGAACGATGTTTTCGCGGAAGTCGTGGATACCGGGATCGGGATCGAGCCCGAGAATCTTCAGAGAATTTTCGAAGCGTTTTTCCAGAAAACGCCGTCGACCTTGGGGATCGGGGTGGGTCTGACCATTTCCAAGGAGATCGTGGCTTTGCACGAGGGAGAGCTTTGGGCCGAGAGTGAAGGCGCCGGGCAAGGCAGTGTTTTTAAAGTTGTTTTTCCGTCGTATCAGCTCGCAAATAAGAACGTATAAATCAACCCTAGTGCCACGTGCTGGGGTGAGATGAGAGGAACTATGAAAAAGATATTGATCGTTGAGGATGACAGTGATTTTCAGGATATCTATCAGCTTTATCTTCAGGGGGAATCCTTTCAGGTACTGACCGCGTTGAACGGGAAGGAAGCCATGGCGATACTTGAAAAAGAGACACCGTCTCTCATCATTCTTGACCTTATTATGCCGGTGATGGACGGGGAAGAATTCTATGTGTGGTTGCGCGCGCAGGAGAAATGGCGCTCTATCCCCGTCATTATTGCCAGCGTCAATGATAAAATGCCTCAGCGCGTAATCGATCTCGGCGGTATTGCCGGGAGTTTGAAAAAACCTTTTGAAATCGATGCCCTGATCGAAAAGATCCGCGCGAATTTAAATTGATTCCAATAAACGGGGGACGATGAACGGGGAACGACAAACGAATACGTTCCCCGGGGAGCGTTACGCATTTCCCGCCCTTTTATAGACAAACCCTGCTCCCTCGGCTATTATGCTTTCAGGTATTGTTCTCAAGCCTCCCGGGGGTCCTTTAAAACAGCTCCAATCTCAGCTTTGCTTCGATTGCTTGGAATGGGGACTGCCCCAATTTCAACTTCGTTTTAATTGATAGGTGTTGGGACTATGGATGAAAAAGATCGTCTTCTTTTGAGTTATCTCCAAAACGGGCTTCCGCTGACTCCGCGGCCTTTTGATGTTTGGTCCGCGAAGATCGGCTCAGACAGTGCGGAGCTTCTGGTTCGTATCCAACGTCTCAAAAGGGAAGGGACCTTCGGAGGGATCAAGGCCATTCTGGATCCGCGCGCGTTCCATTATCAAAGTGCTTGGGTCGCGGTGCGGATCGGACAGGAGCGTCACTTGCTGTCCGATGCGGCAGAGCTTGAGTCCCGGACCGAAGTCCTTTGGCAGCATCCGGGGGTGGTCTACGGCTGTGAGCGTGAACACGAGTTCAATCTTTGGTTTTTTATCGCGGTCCCATCGGGGTATGATCTTGAATTGCATGTCCAGTGTCTTGGGAAACTTGCGGGGGCCCAGAGGGTATTGTTTTTACCCGTTCGTAAGGTATTTAAGGGGACCGACCTCTTAAGCTCTTTGGACGCGGAAACATTTCCGGCCATGAGCGAGCGTTTTGAGAAGCGTTGCTTGTCGTCTCGTGCGACGAGTACAAGCTGTGGAAATTCTGAGATTTCCAGCCGCTTGCAAGCTCCCGGCGAAGCCGTGCTCGAAGATGGGCTTTCAGCAGAAGAGATTGGAATGATCCGGAAGTTGCAGGAGCCGTTCCCGCTGACAGACGAACCTTACCGGAAGATCGCTTCGGATCTTGGGATCACGGAAGTTCAGGCGCTGGAGCGGATGATGTCGCTTATCGGGAAAGGTTGTCTCAAAAAGATCGGAAGTTTTCTGAAATCTGTCGCGACTGTTACGGAGACCCGAACGCTCCTGGTTTGGCAAATTCCGGAAGAGAAGCTCGAGCGGCTAGGACCCGAGATCGCGGACTTCGGCGAAGTTCTTTATGCGGGTCGGCGGCCGGCTTACCCGGAATTTCCGTATTCACTTTACACGGTAGTCCGAGCTGAAACGGCTGCGGCGCTCGATCTCTTGACCCGGCGTATTCAAGACCGTATCGGAAAGTGGCCGCACCAGGTGCTCGTAACGACCCGGGAACTCAAAAAAGAGCGGATAAAATATTTTCCGAAAGAATTAGATGTGTGGTGGCGCACGAGTTGCCATGTTGTTGAAACAGCATTTCATTGAGCGGATTTAAAAAGGAAAACATGTCATTTCGAGACGGCTGGATAGCGAAACGAGAAAAAGACGAGAACCGTTCCCAGATGCACTATGCCCGCCAGGGGATCGTGACGGAAGAAATGAACTATGTGGCGGCGGACGAACGTCTTGCTCCGGAGTTCATCAGAGAAGAGGTGGCGGCCGGGCGGCTTGTGATCTGTGCGAATGTGAATCATCGGGATCTGCGGCCGATGGGGATCGGGATCAGCGTTCGGTGCAAGATCAACGCGAATCTCGGCAATTCCGCGCTAGGGTCGGATATTCAAGCCGAAGTGGAGAAGGTGAAGCTCGCGGTCAAGTTTGGAGCGGATACTGTGATGGATCTTTCGACCGGAAAACAGCTGGATGAGACGCGCGAAGCGATTATTCGTGCGACTACGGTTCCGGTCGGAACGGTGCCGATTTATGAGGCTCTCGAACGCGTGAATGGAAAGCCGGAAGTGCTGACGCCGGAGATTATGTTCGAGGTGATCGAGCATCAGGCCCGGCAGGGCGTGGATTTCATGACGATTCACGCGGGAGTGTTGTTGGAACATTTGCCTCTGATCGAAAGCCGCGTAACCGGCGTGGTGAGTCGTGGCGGTGCGATCCTTGCGCGTTGGTGCAAGGCCCATCAAAAACAGAATTTTCTTTTTACGCATTATGACCGGCTGCTTGAGATCTGCAAAAAATATGACGTGACGATCAGCCTCGGCGATGGGATGCGGCCGGGGTGTCTCGCGGATGCGAGCGATGCGGCGCAGTTCGCGGAACTTGATGCGCTCGGGGCGTTGACCTTGCGAGCTTGGGAACAAGATGTGCAGGTGATGGTGGAAGGTCCGGGGCACGTGCCGATGGACCAGATCCCCATGAATATCGAACGCCAGATCAAGGTTTGCCATGGCGCACCTTTTTATGTGCTCGGACCGCTTGTGACGGATATTGCGCCGGGTTATGACCATATTACCTCCGCGATCGGCGCGGCGATCGCCGCTCAAGCGGGCGCGGCTATGCTGTGTTACGTTACGCCCTGCGAACATCTGTGTCTGCCGAATTTCGATGACGTTAAACAAGGTGTGATCGCTTACAAGATCGCGGCCCATGCGGCGGATATTGCGCGTCACCGGCCCGGTGCTCGGGAGCGGGATGATGCTCTTGCGAAGGCACGGTTTGCCTTTGATTGGGAAAAACAATTCGCATTGTCGCTTGACCCGGAGAACGCAAGGAAAAGGCACGATGAGGCCCTTCCGGAAGGCGAAGCACGGCATGCGGAATATTGTTCCATGTGCGGGGAGGGATTCTGTGCCATGAATCTTTCACAGTGTCTGACCGAAGCCGGGAAAAAGAAACAGGCTTTAAAGAATAAATGAAAAAACAAAATAGGATCTCCAGAAAAAAAACACGTGCGGTCAAGGTCGGGAATCTAATCCTGGGCGACGGACAGCCAATTCGGATCCAGTCCATGACCAAGGTGCCGACGCGGAACGTGCAAGCCACGCTGGAACAGATCGACCGCTTGATCGAAGCCGGTTGTGAGATCGTTCGTGTCGCATGCCCTGGTGAAGAAGACGTAAAAGCGCTCGGAAAGATCAAATCAAAGATCTCTATTCCCTTGGTGGCGGACATCCATTTCAATTATCGGTTTGCTTTGATGGCAATCGACGAAGGTGTGGATAAGTTGCGCTTAAATCCGGGGAACATTGGAGACAAGGATCGCGTTGCAGAAGTGGTGGAGAAAGCAAAAAAACATCGTGTTCCAATCCGGATCGGCGTGAATTCTGGGTCACTTGAAAAAGATTTGATGGAAAAATACGGTCCGACACCTGAGGCGCTTGTCGAAAGCGCGCGCCGTCATGTGGCGATTCTGGAGGCGCTGGATTTTCATGATACTGTGATCTCGCTTAAAGCGACTGACGTGCCGACGATGATCGAGGCCTATCGTTTGGCGAGTCAGAAGTTTAATTATCCTTTGCACCTGGGCGTCACCGAGGCCGGGACTCTCATTCGTGGCAGTGTTTATAACGCGATCGGGGTGGGGACGCTGTTGCAGGAAGGGATCGGGGACACGATCCGCGTTTCGCTTACGGCAGACCCCGTCGAAGAAGTCAAAGTCGCCAAAATGATCCTCGAGTCTTTGGATCTTCGCCAGGGCGTGAGGGTGATTTCTTGCCCCACTTGCGGGCGCACCGAGATTGATACCGCGAAACTTGCCACCGAAGTCGAAACGCGCGCTATGAAGCTCAAAGGTTCGCTTACGATCGCTGTCATGGGATGTGCGGTCAACGGGCCGGGTGAAGCTCAGGGAGCCGATTTTGCGATCACGGGAGGTCAGAAAAAGGGAATGATTTACGTGGCGGGCAAGCAGGAGCGTGTGGTCGACGAAGAGCATCTTGTGGATGAGCTTTTTAAAGAAATCGAAAAACGCCGCAATAAAATTTAAAAATCAACCGCTGCACGCCGCGTTAGCAAGAAAGATCCAACCATGAACCCCGAAGCTTATTTCTTTCAAACAATCGCCCAAAAAGTCCAGAATAAGGAACGCCTGTCTTTCGAAGAGGGCGTGCAGCTTTTCAATAGCACAGACATTCTTGCGATCGGTCAGATGGCGCATGAGGTTCGTGACAGGATGCATGGCCGCCAGGCTTTCTACGCCCTGAACCTTCATCTCAATCCCACGAATATTTGTTCTGCCCGTTGCGAGTTCTGCGCCTTTTCCCGTGATGCGGATGCGCCCGACGCTTACACGTTGACGCTTGAGGAGATCGAACAAAAAGTCCGGAATGCGGTCGATCGCTGGCAGATCAATGAAGTTCATATCGTGGGCGGTCATAATCCTGCGCTCGGGCTTGATTATTATCTGGAAATGGTGAAGCGGATCCGTGGGGTGAGCTCAGATCTTTTTATCAAGGCATTCAGTGCCCCCGAGATCGATTTTATGGCCAAGCACTCGGGAGTGTCCTGGGCCGAAGTTCTGCGCAGGCTTCAGGAGGCCGGGTTAGACGGGATGCCCGGGGGCGGGGCGGAAATTTTTGACCCGGAGGTACGGGCTAAAATTTGTCCTAAAAAAATATCCGGGGAGGAGTGGCTCCAGATCCATCGGACCGCACACAAGGCGGGGATCAAAACCAACGCCACGATGCTTTACGGGCATATTGAGACCGCCGGGCAACGCGTAGCGCATCTTCTCAAATTGCGCGAGCTCCAGGATGAGACACAAGGGTTTTGCGCCTTTGTGCCGCTTGCGTATCATTCCGAAAATAACGCGCTCCGGGGGGGCAAAGAAACCAGCGGTTTTCTTGATCTGAAAATGCTTTCTATTTCGAGGCTTCTTCTGGATAATATCTCTCACATTAAGGCTCACGGGTCGGCGACGGACTTGAAGTTCGTACAAGTCGCGCTTTCGTTCGGCGCGGATGACATGAGCGGGACAAATCTCCAGGAACGGGTCATGCATGAGGCGGGAAGCCGCGCTCCTGAAGGGTTAAGTTCTGAGGACCTTATCCGATGTATCAAGGACGCAGGATTCGAACCTTGCCGGGTGGATAGTTCTTATTCAATCAAATAAACAAAGGATTCCAAAATTATGTCGGACAAAGTGATCTTAACGCAGCAGGGTTATGATAAGCTTTACGAAGATTTAAATTTTCTCAAGACCAAGAAACGTCGCGAGGTCGCGGACCAGCTTGAAAAGGCCCGGGCGCACGGCGATTTGAGCGAAAATGCCGATTGGGAGACCGCCAAGGAAGCGAAGCATCAGCTGGAAATACGGATCGGTCAGTTGGAGGCCAGGCTCGGGAATGCGCGCATTCTTGACAAAGGGGATATTGCCCAGGACAAGGCTTATCTGAGCGCCAAAGTTAAAGTGAAGAATCTCGATAGCGGCGATATTTTTGATTACACGCTTGTATCCCAAGATGAGGCGAATTTTGACGAGGGGAAGATCTCGGTGACCTCACCGATCGGCCGCGGCATACTCGGGAAAGCCTTGAACGAAGAGACCGTCATTCAAGTTCCGGCAGGAAAGATCAAACTCAAGATCATGGAGATTCAATATGAATAAAATGTTCACGTTCTTTACCGCTCCCGTCACCGCTCTTTTTTACCCGCCCGTCTATCAGGATGCCGCCAAAAGCAATGCAGGCCGCGGTGTGCTTTATTGCCTCTATCTGGCAGGTCTTACGACAGTCCTTGTGTTGATACTCCTTTCCGTTAAATTGATGCCTCATGCGGATGCCTTTGCACAATGGACCCAGTCGAATATGCCAGTCCTTATCTGGACCCCGGCCGGTCTGAGTCTTGAAAATGGCAAGACCACAGCGACTCTTGTGCATCCTCAGTATGGAACGATCGCTCTTTTTGACATGACAAAAACGGCCGCGACAGAAGCGGATATGGGCAAAGCTTATTTTCTGGTGACATCACAAAAGGTTTTCATCAAGCGTGCGCCGGGACAAATTGAGGCGCGGGATATTACCGGAGCAGGGATGCGCCCGACTCAGCAACTGCCGCCGCGGGTTCGTATCGACGGGACTACCGCGATGACGATGTATCAGAACGTTAAGAGCGCGATGTCATTTGTGGTGCCGCTTCTGGTGCTGATCTCTTCTTTCGTATTTTTCATGGCGGCGAGTCTTTTTTATTCCCTGGCAGGGCTTCTATTCAATCTCATGCGGACGGAAAAACTTGGCTATGGAGCTATTTTAAATCTGGCGTGTTTTGCCATCACGGCGGCTTTTACACTCTCTTGGCTCAAAACCTTGATCCCAGGTCAAACGCTGGCTTGGCCGTTCTCCGTGAACGTTCTGATCAACCTGGTCTATCTGTTTGCGGCATTCAAAATCACGGATCAGAAGCGTAACGAAGCTTAATACCGTTTTTCTTGGAAAATAGGGTTGCAAGCGTTAGAGGCAAGATTCGCTTGAGAGGGAGGCAGGAAGCTTTTTTTCTCGCCTTGTCTCAAACCAAGAAATGAGCGAGCCGCTTCCCACAATCAGAAAAATACCAGTCGCCGTGGCCCAGGTGACGGCATCCCTCCAAAGTAGCCAGCCATATCCGAACGAGAGCACTGGATGGAGATAAGAGAACGGCGTGACCAGGTAGGCGGGCGCCCGTCTTAAGGCTGTCGTCATCCAGACCTGTCCGTAGAAAGAAAAGATCACGACTCCCGCGACCAGTCCCCACGTTCTTAAGTCTGGCCATCGCCAGTCTTTCAGGAAAAAAAGTGAACCGATCGTTGAGATCAATGTGAAATAAAAGATCACGGTATAAGGGGATTCCCGGTGCCGGATCGTGCGGATCGACAAATAAGCGAATGCGGCGAAGACCGAGGATAGGAGCGCAAGCCATACCGCGGGGCCCCAGGCCGCGCCGGAACGGGCATTGAGCAAAACCACTCCCGCAAAAGACAAAAGGATCAAAAAACAAAGGGAGAGGCTCGGCCGTTCTTTTAGAAAGAAGATCGAGAAGATCACCGTGAAGATCGGGGCCGTGTAATTGAGCATGATCGCAAAACCGAGTTCGAGTTTTGCAATCGTGTAGAAATGCAGGATCAGGGCGCCGAAGCCGCAGATGCCGCGAGCCGTGAGTTTCAACCGTTCCTCACCCCAGACCGAAACTTTTTTGCGCCAGATCCAGGGGAGTACAAGCACTAGTCCGAAAAAACTGCGGAAGAAAACGATCTGGAAGGGAGAGATGGAGGTGCTGGCGTACTTGACGCAAAGCGCCATGATCGAAAAACAGATCGCGCTTTGGGACATGAGTTGGATGCCGGAGAGATAGGGTTTGGAGCGTTTCATTTAGGGTTTTAAAATAATCTTCCCAAAATTTTCGCGGGCGGCCATGCGATTCAGAGCCTGACGCGCTTCCCGCAACGGAAAGACTTGATCGATCACGGGTCGCAAACGGCCGTCTTGAATGCGCCGGACGATGCGCTGAAGCTCCGGGATGCCGCCCATATAAGAGCCCATGACGGAAAGCTGATGCGTGTAAAGATAGCGCAGGTCAAAGCTAACGGTGCGACCGGCTGTGGCGCCGCAGGTAACGATCCGGCCTTTTTTCTTGAGGCATAGCACGCTTTGAGTGAACGTGTTGCCTCCGATATGTTCAAAAAGAACGTCGACGCCCTCACTTTGAGTCAGGCGCATCACCTCAGTCCGGAAATCTTTCAGTTTATAATTGATGACAGCATCTGCGCCGAGTGCTTTGGCGCGCTTGACCTTTTCTTCACTTCCCACCGTGGTGATCACTCGGGCTCCCAGAAGCTTTGCGATCTGGATCGCGGCGCTTCCGATGCCGCTTCCGCCGGCCTGGATGAGTACCGTCTCTTTTTTCTGGAGTGCGGCTCGTGTTACGAGGATATGCCACGCCGTCAGGAACACAAGTGGCACCGCGGCCCAGGATTCCATACCGAGATTTCCGAGCACAGGGAGGATGTTCCGTGCAGGGACTTTGACATATTCTGCGTAACCGCCGTTATTCTGAAATCCGACGATCTCATATTTGGCGCAAAGACTGTCCCAGCCTGATTTGCAGTGAACGCATTTGCCGCAGGAAATACCGGGTGCGACGATCACGGGTTTATGAAGCGGGATGCCGTGAGCTTTTTTGCCTTTTTCAACGACTTCGCCCGCGATATCACAACCGAGAATATGCGGCATGCTGACCTTGACGCCTGGCATGCCCCCGAGCACCCAAAGATCCAAATGGTTCAGCGCGCAAGCTTTGACCTTGACCAGGACATCCTTTTTCCCGAGTTCTGGAATAGGCACATAAGTTTCTTCAAGCTCTGCCGTTGTGCCGTGTTTTTTGAAAACGACCGCCTTCATTTTTGCCATAAAAATTCTCCGTATTTACGAAGTATACTTGAAATAAAAGTGGAGGACAATACGCATGACATTTAGCCTCAACGTGGTAGCCAGCCTGTAGTATAGTGTTATCCATGAAAGAGACTCTTGCGGTCCAAAGGAAGCGTGTGCGTGCCATCCTCCGTTGTCTGGAAAAGGCCTATCCAAATGCCGCATGCGCTCTTAAGTTTTTGACGCCGTGGGAACTTCTGGTGGCGACAGTTCTTTCCGCCCAGTGTACGGACAAGCTCGTCAATCAGGTCACGCCAGACCTTTTTAAAAAATATTCAAACGTGCGTGCCTTTGCGGCCGCGGATCCTGGGGAGGTCGAGAAAATGGTGCGCAGCACGGGCTTTTACAGAAATAAGACCAAGAATATCCTTGGTGCTGCGCAAGCGGTTCTTGAAAGATTCAGAGGAAAAGTGCCGGCTCGCATGGAAGATCTCATCACGATCCCGGGAGTTGGCCGGAAGACGGCCAATGTCATTTTGGGGAATGCCTTTGGGATTCCCGGGATTCCGGTTGATACGCATATGATACGCATCAATCGCTTGTTGCGATTGACACGCCACACCGATCCCGTGAAGATCGAAGTCGACCTAATGGAATTAGTGCCGAAAAAAGATTGGACACTCTACGCGCATCTTATCATCCATCATGGACGCGCGCGCTGTTTGGCTCGACGGCCGGATTGTTGGCATTGCGAGATCAGGCGCCTATGTTCGTCCGCGGGGAAGCCTCTGGCGAAACGATGCGGGAAGAAGCGGAAATTGGGGCAATCCTGACTACCATTAATCAAAAGAAAATATAAGTCAGGATAGATTTAAAGTTTATGGCGAAGGATTCCGAAACTCTAAGAAGAACCCTGACGTGAAGTGTCTATGGAAAAAGAGCTATGACTCAATTAAAGAATCCTCCGGCCGGACTTTTACAGACCCCTGACAGTTTTTTCAGGCGCAAACAACGCCAGATAGTTTTTTATTTCAGCACGACCTTCCGGTTGCATTTGATCCATTTCTGTTGCTGCCTTCTGATCATTGGATTTCATATGCTTGTGATGAAAACGCCTCTCATGGAGCGATTCGAGAACGTTTTTATCGACTTCTTTTTCCGTCAAAGACCTCCGATCACGATGCATCCGGCCATCGTGCATATCGATATGGCCGAGGACAGCCTTCAAGGGCTCGGGCGCTGGCCGTGGCCGAGACATAATCACGCCGCATTGGTTCATATCCTCCACGAGTGGGGCGCCAAGGCGATCGTTTTCGACGTGATCTTTAGCGAATCCAGCACTACATTCGATGATGAGGCCCTGGCTCAGGCGATCAAGGAAGCTGGGAATGTGTATTTGCCGGTCATGATGGAATCGCTGGGTTCGGAAAAGACCTGGGTTCACTCTATGCCCGAATTCGAACACAGTGCGAAGGGAGTGGGACATGTGAACATCTTTCCAGATCAGGACGGGACGATCCGAAGGGTGATTCCTCGGCTTTCTTATAACGGAGAGACCTATTCTTACCTTGGCGCTAAGGTGGCATTTGACTATCTTGGCAAAGATATGTTGAAGGAAAAGCTTTCCATTCCCACGGACCAGGAGGGAAGGATCTTCATCAATTGGGCGGGAAGGTGGAAGGATTCTTTCCAGCATTATTCTTATTTGGATGTGATCAAAAGTTATGCGGATATCCGTGAGGGCCGTCCCCCGCTTATCACGCCGGACAAGATCAAAGGCAAGATCTGCGTGATCGGGCTCACGGCTCTTGGGCTTACGGACATCAAGGCAAACCCGATGGAAGAGGCCTATCCGGCGGTCGGGGTTCAGACCAATATCATGAACGGCATTCTCATGAAACAGTTTGTGCGACCCGTAGCTCTGCGGTGGAACAGGATCGCGTTGCTGGCGATCGGAATTTTGCTTTCTTTTCTCTTCCTTTTTTCGAGGAAAGTTTTTTCACTTATGGTCGGTCTGGGGTTCGGATTTTTATGGGTTCTTTTCGCCTTCTGGCTCTTTGTCGATCGCGGGGTTTGGGTTTATGTGGTCAATCCGCTTCTTTTGATCTTCTCGCTTTTCGTTTTTTCGGCGGTCTTTTCAATTACAATCGGCAAACGGGAACAGGAGCGTCTTTTTGCCCTGGCGACCCGCGATGGCCTCACGGGGCTTTATGTCATCCGGCATTTCCGGACCTTGCTTAACGAGGCGGTCGTGGAAGCTCATAAGAAACAGCAACCGCTCTCCATCATTCTGTTGGATTTGGACCATTTCAAGAAAATCAACGATAAGTACGGCCATGTGGCGGGGGACGTAGCGCTTAAATATGTTGCCGAGAATCTCCGGCTTTTGACGCAGACGGAAGAGGGGACTGGGGAGATGAATCCCGTGGGGCGTTATGGCGGTGAAGAGTTCATTGTTATGTTCAAGAAATGTCATCTGATCGACGCGGCTTTTAACTATGCGGAAAAGATCCGGCGTCAGTTCGAACATAACTCTTTTAGCTATGAGGGCGTCAAGATCCCACTGACAATGAGCATTGGGGCCGCGACATTGAGCCCCGGAGAGACGATTCCCGATTTGATGGTTCTTCGCGCGGATGAGGCCCTTTACCGGGCGAAAACAGAAGGACGGAACAGGGTCTGTGTTGAAAAAGAACTCAGCGAAGATGTTCCCAAGCGGGAAGAAGGATTATGACGTCCAAGTCTCTCGTTTATTTTTTAAGTGAGGAGAAATCATGACGTCCAGAAAAATCTTGATTGTGGATGATGAGCCTGTGGTGGTGACGCTTCTGAAAATGCGCGTCGCATCTCATGGTTTTTTGGTCGAGACAGCGCACGACGGTGCTAGCGGGATCGAGAAGGCAATGACGTGGAAGCCGGACATTATTCTTCTGGATATCGCGATGCCCGATATAGATGGTTACGAGACCTGTCGCCGTCTCAAGGCGCTTAAGGAAACAGCTCATATTCCCGTCATTTTTTTTACGGCAATGCAGGAAACGCATCTCGAAGTCCTAGCCCAAAAAGTCGGCGCTGCAAGGGTGGTCCAAAAACCGTTCGTGGACAAAGTATTTAAAGCCATTTCCGAGATCCTCGGTCTCGAATAGCTACTCGATCTTTTAGAGATTCTCCGGTCGTGTGGACAGAATAGCTTGTTCGGTGTATAGTACAGCTCCGTCACAACAAGGTTTTCACTGTTATTTTCCATGAGGAGCTGTCCTATGAGTAAAGAAAAGACCCTTACCGACGCGAATTTTCAAACCGAAGTGCTCCAATCCTCCCAACCCGTTCTGGTCGATTTTTGGGCAGAATGGTGCGGACCCTGCCGGATGCTCGGGCCTGTGATCGAAAAGATCGCGGTGGCCAATGCCGGTCGCGTTGCAGTCGGAAAAATGAACGTGGATGAGAATCCGGGCACTCCCCAGAAATACGGGATCCAGGGCATTCCGACGGTTATTTTCTTCAAGGATGGAGAAGTCGCGAAACAGCTCGTTGGTTATCAGGCTCAGGATAAGATCCAAAAAGCCATTGACGAACTTTTCCCCAAGTAGTTCGATCAACCCACCCAAGTCTTTAGCTTCTTTTTTAGAGCTTCCGGGATTGGAGCCGTTGCCCCTTACATGAAAGAGCGCCGTTTTGGAAAAACGGGTTTGCGTGTTTCCGAGATGGGTTTTGGTTGTTGGGCCATCGGAGGTAATGCCTATGGTCCGGTCCGTGATAAAGATTCTCTCGAAGCTCTAGCGGCGGCATGGGATTTTGGAGTTAATTTTTTTGACACGGCGGACACCTACGGAGAAGGACACAGCGAAGAACTTCTTGGAAAATTCCTGAAAGGCCGGGCCCGCGACCGTTGTACGCTGGCCACTAAGTGTGGCTGGGATTTCTACACGCCTTCACAAAAACCCGCCTCTTTGTTGCCGGGATCGCCTGAAAAGCTCAACCACACCGGGCACAGGAAAAATTTTGATACCCATTATGTCCGCTTCGCTTGCGAACAAAGTCTCAAGCGTCTCGGGACGGATGTGATCGACCTTTTTCAGCTTCATAATCCTTCGCTGGAGCTGATCCAAAAAGGCGATCTGGTTAGCGTTTTGGAAGGACTGAAGAAAGAAGGAAAGATCCGTTTTATCGGGATCTCGGTTCACACGGAGGCGGAGGCCTTGGCGGTGCTTGAAGATCCGAGGGTGCATGCGATCCAAATCATTTTGAATCTATTGGATCAGCGTATGACCACAAAAATTCTTCCTGAAGCGGAGAAAAAAGATATCGGGGTCATTGTCCGGGAGCCACTTGCCTCAGGGCTTTTAAGCGAGAAATACGATCCTTCGCACGAGTTTCCTAAGGAGGATCACCGCCGTCGATGGGTTCCTGAAAAGCGGGAAGCTGATTGGCAAAAGATCCAGCTTATCCAAAAAACACTGGGGTCTCGGATCTTGCCTCTTGTGAGAGCGGCGTTGGAATTCACGCTCTCATTCGGAGCAGTTTCGACAGTGATCGCCGGAGCCAAGACCCGGGCGCAAGTGCTTGAGAATACGGCGGCGTCTTTCGAACCAGCATTGAGCCCGGAGGATGTTGGACGGTTGAAAGAACTTTATGCGCAAGAAGAAATTTTCCGGAAAGGGTTGAATCCTCGATGAAGAAACGAAGGCTGTTTTTCCTTATTTTGATCGGACTGGTGGTTCTCGGAATGTTGCACGCCCGACTTCTGGGTATCGCCGCCGAACCTTTTTTAGAAAAAGTAATGACCCGCGTCTTTGACATGCCGGTGCATATTGAAGGAATGCGTATTTCCCCGTTTTTTTCACGTATAAGTGTTGAAAAACTCGAGATTCTCAATCCTCCGGGGTTCAAACGACGCGACCATTTTACTTGCAAGGGGATCGATCTGACTCTGGATCTCGGGGTACTCAAGAATAAGTTTATCCGGATTCGCAAGGCCCATTTCAATGAAGTTGTTTTTGCGATTGAGAGCTATATGACTTCTCAGGGGTCTCGCACCAATGTTAAACACTGGTATCACAACATGGGGCTGGATGTGGATGGGCCGCCGGTCCCGCAGCGTGCGATGCCGGATCCGGACAACGGCAATATCGGCGAAGGTTCCTGGCGTGTTCGGATCGACCGTTTGGAACTCGAGAAGGGGACGTTCATTTTTGACGACCGGCGTGAATCCGACTCGCACCGGTGGATCTTTGAGCATATCAAGGGTTATTGGACCGGTTTTGATTTTCTTTCGAATTATACCAGTCCGACCTTTACGGAGACGATCCATGTGGACGCAACGTTCGGAGAGAATCCTCCGGCCCGTTTTTCGGGAGGCGGAAAGTGTCAATTCGCGGATGGGGACAATTTTGATATCAACGCGCAGCTCACCGATGGGTCTATGTCGGAATATGATTTTCTCCTTTCGGGGATCCTCGGGGAAGTGCAAAGCGGGACCTTCGATCTCAAGTCGCACCTTTTATGTGTCGAGGGGGGTCTTCGATCGGAGCATTTACTGGCCCTTAAGTCCATGACGTTCGCAGCGCCGACGGCTGCCCAGAAGCTTCTCAAATATCCTTTCGGTGCGATCCAATTTCTTTTAGAAAATCAAAAAAGTGTGGAGCTGAATATCAAAGTCGATGGCGATATCGAGGACCCCAAATTCCGCGTTTTCAGCGCTTTCACGAAGGCGTTTCAAAAGTCTTTGATCTCCAAGACCAAGGCCGGTATTGTCGGGACCGTTAAAATTGCCGCGAATACGCCGGGACAAGTGACGTACGGGCTCACCAAACTTGGCGCGATCCTGACGCAACCTTTTATGGCCCAAGATCAAGAAGCAACGAATGCCGGATCCAACGGAGAAAAAAAGAATGTCTGAGACTAAAGTAGGACATGTCGCGATCATCGGAAGACCGAACGTCGGAAAATCCACCCTTTTGAATTATCTTGTGGGAGAAAAATTGGCCGGGACCTCTGCAAAACCTCAAACGACACGCGATGTAGTCCGCGGGATCCTGACAGTTTCTGATGGCGCGGTGGTCCAAAGCCCTTATCGTGGGCAAATCGTTTTCCTCGACACGCCCGGCGTGCATCAACCCAAAGACGCTTTGGGTGAGGGCATGGTGCGCGATGTCCATCAGTCGCTTTCGGACGCGGATCTTCTTTTCTGGATGGTTTATCCCAAAGCCATGGGAGATGCGGAACGCGCGATCCTGAAATGGATCCAGGATGTTTCCATTCCCGTATTTCTTCTAGTCAATCAGATCGATCGTTTTCCCAAGGACGATCTTTTGCTGGCCCTGGATTCTTATCAGAAAGCTTTCGCTTTTAAAGAATTTATTCCTATCAGCGCCAAGACCGGAGAGAACGTCAAGACCTTGATCCAGCAGGCGTTGGAGTATCTCCCGAAGGGCGAGTTCATTTATCCGGAGGATCAACTCTCCGACCAGAATGTCCGTTTTCATGTGCAGGAAATGATACGCGAAAAGCTCTATCACTTCCTAGGAGAGGAACTTCCTTACGATGGAGCGGTGCGGATCGATGAATTCAATGAAGAAGAGAAAATTACCCGTATTCACGCTACGATCGTGATCGAGCGGGATTCTCAAAAAGCGATCGTGATCGGTCAGGGTGGCGCAAAGATCAAGCAGATCGGCACGGCGGCGCGTCTCGACATCGAACGATTCCTCGGTAAAAAAGTATTTCTGGAACTTTGGTGTAAAGCGATCCCGGGTTGGAAAAGCAACATGGGTTTTCTCCGTGAATCGCAGCAATCCAGTGGGGCTTCATAAAATCGGACTCGTTCTGGTCATTTCAAAATCCTTAAGGTAATCAAGTCATGCAAGCAGGTTTGATCCAAGATGAAATTCTGAGACGGCGGACTTTCGCGATTATTTCGCATCCAGACGCCGGTAAGACGACGCTTACGGAAAAATTTCTTCTGTATGGCGGTGCGGTTCAGTTGGCCGGGTCTGTGACCGCGCGCAAGCAGGAGCGGGAGACGGCTTCGGACTGGATGGAAATGGAGAAGAAGCGGGGAATCTCCATCAGCTCCACGCTCCTTCAGTTTGATTACGGTCCGTGGCGGATCAATCTACTCGACACGCCCGGTCACAAGGATTTTTCGGAAGATACCTATCGCGTCTTGATGGCGGTGGATGCGGTCGTGATGGTGATCGATTCCGGGAAAGGGATCGAAAGCCAGACCCGTAAGCTTTTTGAGATCTGTCGTCACCGCGGAATCCCGATCTTTACCTTTATGAATAAACTCGACCGTCCGGGTCTTTCTCCTCTTGCGTTGATCGATGAGCTGGAAACCGTCCTTGGGATCCATGCCTATCCCGTCAACTGGCCGCTGGGGAGCGGCCGGGAATTCCGGGGAGTTTATGATCGGCTTCAAAAGGAAGTCCACCTTTTTCAAAAAGTTCCCGGGGGTGCTTATAAGGCTCCGGTGTCGATGCACGGTTTTTCGGACCCGGCAGTGAAAACGATCGTGGACGAACAATCCTATGCCCAAGCGTCAGAAGAATTAGAGCTTTTGGATACGGCGCATGTCGGTTTTTCTCCGGAGTCGGTGCTTGAAGGGAAAACAACCCCGGTTTTTTTCGGGAGTGCCGCCAATAACTTTGGGGTGCAGCTTTTGCTCGATGGTTTCATCAAGTACTCCGCAGGACCGGCAGAAAGAAACGCGGGGGAGCGGTCGATTCCCGTCGTCTCAAAAGATTTCTCAGGTTTCATTTTCAAGATCCAGACCAATATGAATCCGTTGCACCGTGACCGGATCGCTTTTTTGCGTATTTGTTCGGGCAAGTTTATCCGGGATATGGATGTTTTTCATACGAGGACAGGAAAAAGCGTCAGGATCGCGGGATCGCACACGCTTTTGGGACAGAGCCGCGAGACCGTCAACGAGGCGTATCCTGGGGATATTGTCGGATTTGCCGTGAAATCGGATTTTCGTGTGGGGGATACCGTGAGCGAAGATCCTTCGATCGTGTTTAACACCATTCCGCGTTTTGCTCCGGAATGTTTTGCTTCGATCCACAATCCCTCGCCGGGGAAATATAAGCCCTTTCGAAAAGGCATGGAGCATTTACTCGCCGAGGATATTGTTCAGGTCTTCAGCTGGATCAAACCGGCCAATCCCAACACCGCGCTTCTGGGAGCCGTGGGCCCTTTACAATACGAGGTCTTGCAGTACCGGCTGAAAGAGGAATACGGCGCGGAGTCGACACTTGAAATGTTACCGTGGAAGATCCTGAGATGGGCGGAGAGCGCACTCACTGACGCGGATCTAGGGGATATCCTTTCTTACGGCGTTGCCCTGGCTCGGGATGAACAGGGGCGGAGGGTGCTTCTTTTCCTGAGTGAATGGCTTCTCAGGAATTTTCAGGAAAAAAATCCAAACGTCGTTCTTCTCGATTCTCCGGTGTGAAGAGCCGACACCCCTTAAAACGAAGCGAAATCGGGGAGGCTTTTGCCGAGAAGCGGGAGGGCGTAATTCACGAAGGCCGGAGTGATCATCCCTTTTTTCTTATCAAAAAATTCAGTGGGAAGGTCACGTTCGCGGCTTGGGATCTTTTCCAGTGACACCGGCTTATAAGTGATGGCGTAATTTTCCCCTGATTTTCTATCAAATCCCACCATGACCTGGGTCATTCCCTGAAGCGCCCATGTTACGGCGTGCACACCCGCCTGATAAGCTTCCTTTTGATCGGTCTCTGAGATATAAGCCATCGACATGCGCTGGATCGTTCCGGGTTTGTCGAAGCGTGCCCGCACTTTCAATCTTTTTTCAAGAATACTCGCGAGCCGTGCGGAGGCACCTTCCACGTAACGGTGGCCAAAGGGATCTGAGGTCACGCCCTCGGTTTTTCGGCCGATGCGGTTTCCGCCGTAATCGCGGATCGTTTCTGAGATCACGATGATGCAATAACCGATCGATTGCAGGATGGCTTCGGTTCTTCTGATGAAAGCGGTCTCATCGAACGGGACTTCCGGGATGAGAAGGATGTGGGGTGCGTCCAGGGGCGATTTTTTAAGAAGCGCCGAGGCTGCGACAATCCATCCGGAATTCCTTCCCATGAGCTCGATAATCTTCACGGGATCCACGTTCTTCATCGCCTTGGTGTCGAGCGCTGCTTCTTGCGTGGTGACGGCCGCGAAACGCGCGACGGAGCCGTATCCCGGGCAATGGTCGGTTTCGACTAAATCGTTATCGATGGTCTTCGGGATATGGATGACCCGGATCTCATAATGGTCTTTTTCCGCGGCTCTTGCGATCTGAAGACTGGTGTTGGCCGTATCATTTCCTCCGATCAAGAATACATAACGGATATTGTGTTTCCGGAGGCTCGCAACGATCTTCCGGTCATCTCCGGGTTTGAGTTTGTAGCGGGAGGAACCGAGCGCGGCGGAAGGAGAGTTGGCGATATCGCGGATCAATTTTGACGGTTTCGTTTTCAGGTCGATGAATGAACCGTTCAGAATGCCTTCGATCCCGTTGCGTGAGCCCAAGACGCCGGTGATATGCTTTGAATGGCGCGCGGCCATGACGACACCGGCCAGACTTTGATTAATGACCGCAGTACATCCGCCGGATTGTCCGATAACCGCCTTGCCCTTCAGGGGAGGAGTCTTCATGGCTAGGCGACTTTAATCTCTTTCTCTAATTTCCCACTCAGGTTGCAATAACCCTCGACGCTGAGTGAATCGCCCTTTTTCACGCCGGAAAGGACTGCCGTTGCGAGCTGTTCCCGGTTCGTTGCTTGCTGCTTGAAGCTGAGGGATTTGACCTCTTTTCCATTGAGCCCGATGTCCACCTTGTAAATGTAGTGAGTCAGGGGATTGCTCACCCGGTGCATGATCACGGCATTCAGCGTCTGCGTTTTGACATCGAACTGGATCTTGATATCGGAAGGCGGGTGTGCGAAGGCGGTAGCGCTTGCAATAAGGATTCCACAGAGGAGAAGGGCTATTTTTTTCACGGAAGCTCCTTTTAAGTGATCTTTTTCGGGGTTGAAAATTTGTAATTAGGGATTTTGTTGAGAAACGGGACCAGTGCGTTCAGGACGAGCAGGGCAAAAAGTTCGGGTTCGTAACGGAAACCTCTTTCGGTAAGAACAAAAACCAGAAGCGCGGCCCCGGCTCCGAATGTGATCTTCGGCCAGCGCGTGGCAGGGGTCGTTTTGGGTTCGATCAGCATGATAAAGATGAAGAAAAAATTAAAATAGCCCGGGATATCCATTAAGGAAGTGCCTTGCCTGAGGGCCTGAGGGATAAAAAGCAGGAGGGACATTCCTAGATAGCCCAGGACGATCTCCATCTTCTTGATCTTGTAGACGATGTAAAGACCCGCGGGAATGAGCAGGTACCAGGCATAAGTTCCTTTCCATTCCGTATTGCCTTTGAGTAAAAGCACGGCCAGGAAGATGCCCAGTGCCGCAGGATTCAGCAGATTCTTTCCGTGGAATCGAAGGATGTGCTTCAGACCGACGGCGAATAGAGCGACCGTGAGGAACATCCACCACGGGGACCCCGAGGACAGGACATAGCCGATAATCAAACCGGAAGTAAGGGCGCTCTCCGTGATCTGGAGTTTCTTCGTCTTAGGGAGAAGAAAAGCGCCTTCGAGTAGAATTGAAAAAAGAATGGCCCAAAAGAATCCAGCGAGGAGCGCGAAGCTGGGTTCTTTCAGGTAGAGGAAGACGGCGAAAGCAGCGAGGAATAAATTGATCTGAACTTTGATCGACTTGAAATTGATCATCTCGTCCGCTCTCCCGCTTTAGGTATTTTAAAGGCCCAGAAAACAGTATAATGTAAAAAACCTGGCAAAACCAAACACTTAATTTCGTTCACCTTGGAATGATCCGTGAAAAAAAGTACGATCAAAAAAGCAGAGGCGAAGATCTGGCGCGCGAAGCTTACGCGGCCGTTTAGCACGGCGAAGGGCCAGCATGACTTGCTCGAGAACGTTCTTTTCTCAATAGAACTTTCGGACGGCGTGTGCGGATTCGGCGAGGCGGCCGTTGCGACGCATATCACCGGAGAGACCGTTGCAGGGACTCTCGGGAATTTAAGGACCGCCGCGCTTGAGATCGCAGGCCGCGACATCGCGGATTTCCAGGCTCTGATGGAAGAATATAAAGGGAAATTCTCCGGGAATCCTTGCGCGCTTGCCGCGGTTGAAATGGCTCTGATGGATGCTGTGATGCGCAAAAAAAAGATGCCCTTGTGGCGTTTTTTTGGCAGCCGGCTGCGAACGCTTCATAGCGACATGACCGTGGTGCTCGGCGATATTTCGGAAGCCGAGATTGCCACGCGTGAGATCCTGCGGCGCGGTATCCGTTCTTTCAAAGTGAAGATCGGCCGGGATTTCGACCGGGATCTCAAGCGCGTCGCGGCGGTGGCCCGGATCGCGGGCAAATGCCCGGTTTTTCTTGACGCCAATCAAGGGTTTACGGCCGCTCAGACGCTCAAATTCCTGAAAGAATTGGCATGGCTTAAAATCAAACCTGCCCTCGTCGAACAGCCGGTCCCGAAAGAGGATTGGGAGGGACTCGCAAAAGTGACGCGCGAAGGGAAAGTACTTGTCTGCGCGGATGAGAGTGTCTCCTCGCTTCAGGACGCCAAACGGTTGATCAAGGAAAAAGCTGCCGGCGCGATCAATGTGAAATTCATGAAGACGGGTATCCTCGAGGCGTATGAGATCGCGCGGCTTGCGAAGCGGAACGGGATTAAGCTGATGATCGGGACGATGATGGAAACGCCGCTGGCCGTCACCGCGGCGGCGCATCTCGCGGCAGGGTTCGGAGGTTTTGATTTCATCGATCTTGACGCGCCTTTTTTTATGGAAGAACAGGTGACGCGCGGCAATTTTGTGACCCGTTCAGGTGTTTATGATCTTCGAAAAGTCAAAATGGGCATCGGTGTTATCCCTGTTTAATAGCCAAAAAATGCAAGGAGACATGCTGTGAAAAAAACAATGCTTATGCTGGGAATGGCGTTCGCGGGTTATTTGGGCTACGCGCTTGTTGAAATGACGGACCGGTTTCTTTCCTTTCAAACGGTTCTCGATGCCGGGATCTTTATCGCGATCATCGCTTGCTTTGTGGGGCTCTGGAAGTCCAAGCGGTGGGCGCTTTGGCTCAGCTGGGGGCTGGCCGTGGCGGCCTTGGTGTGGGGCTGTTACCTGATCCATTTTGTGTGGACGTTTTGGATTTTCGAGTCGCCAACTCTGATGGAGCGGATCGGTAACGTGCTGCATCCCCGCGTTTCGGTGTTCGTGATCTTTCCCGGGGTGTGGCTCCTTTATTTCTCCCACCCGAAGATCCGGGCGCTGTTCTCGTAGACCTTATGATTCAAAGCTCTTCCGGCATTCTTTGCGCGCTTCTATTGATCGAAGGGGTCATTCTTTTCCTCTCCGAACATCCGGAATGCAAAAAATTCTTCCGGTTCCCGCCGCCGCTTTTCTGGATCTATTTTCTCCCGATGATCGTTTCCGGATTAGGAATTCTTCCGCAGCAGCACGCGATCTATCCGAAGATCACGAGCACGGTACTTCCTGCGGGATTGATCCTTCTTTTGATTTCGACGGATATGAAGGCGATCCTGAAACTCGGCCGGCCCGCGCTTCTCATGATGTTCGCCGGAAGTGCCGGGATCATGTTCGGTGCGCCGCTTGTGGTCTGGATCTTCAAGCCATGGCTTCCTGCGGAAGCGTGGTCGGGATTCGGCGCGCTTTCGGCTTCCTGGATCGGCGGAAGCGCCAATATGATCGCGGTGAAAGAGGCGATTCATACGCCGGATGCGGTCTTTTTTCCGATGATCGTGGTGGATACGGTTGTGGCGTACTCGTGGATGGGGCTTCTGATCCTGCTCGAGGGTTTTCAAAAGACTTATGACCGGTGGAACCATTCCGACCTTCGCGTGGTTGAAGAACTGGCTCGGAAAACCGCCGCCGCTGAAGCCGGTCCTGAAAAAACCCGGTTCCAATTCCTTCCGCTGATCCTTGCCGTGGCCTTTGGCGGCTCGTGGATCTCGAACAAACTGGCGGACGTTTTCGGGAACGGTTCTTTTGCTTGGACGATTATTCTTGCGTCGACCTTAGGCATTTTGCTTTCATTCACGTCCCTGCGGAAACTCGAGCGCCATGGAGCTTCTAAAGTGGGATATCTTTTCCTGTTCCTGGTGCTGACCTCCATCGGCGCTCGGGCAAGTCTCTCGGGCATCTTCTCCGCGCCGCTTTTGATCGTGGCCGGGATTGCTCTGGTGCTGGTCCATGCGGTATTCCTTCTTATTGTGTCCCGCATCACGCGGATTCCTCTCTGCCTTGTCGCGACCGCGAGCCAGGCGAATATCGGCGGCCCGGCCTCGGCGCCGATCGTGGCCGCGGCTTATGAGCCCGCGCTTGCGCCCGTCGGATTGCTCCTGGGGATACTCGGCAATGTAATGGGGACGTATCTCGGGCTCATCACGAGCCAGCTCTGCAAGCTTGTCGGCTGAAGTCTTCCGTTCGTCGTTTCCCGCGAATTTCGATTGTGTTACAATGCCCGCCGATGAAAAATCCCAAGAATAAAGAAATCAAAGCCATCATCTTCGATCTCGGCAACGTGCTCGTGAATTACGACGTCAAGAAAGCCGCGCGGCGGTTCTCCGCGGCCGGCGGTATTTCCCAGATCAGGATCTGGGCGCATTTCTTTCTTTCCAAGTTCGAGCAGGCCTACACGCGAGGCGAGATCTCGACCCCGGAGTTCTACCGGGAAGCGTGCCGCATCTTTAAAAAGCCGGTTTCTTATAAAACGTTCAAATATTATTGGAACGACATCTTCTGGGAAAATCCGGGGATGGACAGGCTGCTCGCGCGGATCAAGAAACATTACCCGCTTTACCTGATCTCGAACACCAACCACATGCATTACACCCACATCAAAAAGCATTTCAAACTGCTCCGGCATTTCAACCGGAAATTCCCGTCGCATGAGGTGGGCGCGCGCAAACCCGATCTCAAGATCTACCGCCGCGTCCTGAGGAAGATCAAGCTCAGGCCTGAGGAAACCGTTTTTATCGATGACATGAAAAGTTTTATCGCAGGCGCCCGGAAAGCCGGTATGCACGCCATCCGCTTCAAAACCCGTTCGCAACTCATTAAAGACCTCCGCAAGCTCGGTATCCGATTCTGACCGACAGTGAGCCGGCATCCGCATATCTTTTCGGAAAATCGTCCAAAAAATTCATTGAAACCATTCTCAAAGGGGTTAGAGTACGAAGAGTTCGCGGCTTTTCTTGACTTGTACCACGGTACAATCATGAGGCGTTAAAATCAGTACCGGATTAAAATATACACTTAACGAAGCTAAGGGGAGGTCTTCCAATGTTTATGAAAAAAGCCTTAAACGTTATTATTCTGTCAGGAATTCTTTTTGTTATGGGTGTCTCTGCCGCCATGGCGCAAGGACCGATGGAAAAACTCGCGGACAAGAATATCGACAGGGTCGAGAATGCTTGTCAGACGGAGCTCGAGACTTATTGCCAGACCGTGACTCCCGGGCAAGGACGCGGCGTTGCGTGCCTTTACGCGCATAACGAAAAATTATCGACTCAGTGCCTGACCGCTCTTTATCAAGCTAAGAACGAGTTTAGGAACGCCATCGATAATGTAAACGCGTTTGTCGCGGACTGCAAACCGGACATCTTGCAATTATGCTCCAAGGTCGCCATTGGAGAAGGCCGCATTCTGGCGTGCCTTGAGAAGAATAAAGATAAGGTTGCCCCGAAGTGCCGGGAGGATCTCAAGAACGCGCACGGGGACCTCGGGAAAGCAAAACAGATCGTCTCGTAAAACAAAAGCCGTAAGGAGAGCCCGGGAATGTCAAAGATCCTCAAAGGTATGATCGCGGGAATGGTGGTAGCGTCGATGTTGGGAGCTTCTCCCGCCTACGCTCTCTTCGGGACAAGAGTTGTCAGGCGGGTGGCCATGGCAGCAAAAACAGGGACGGGTGTTGCCGACAAGACTGCGGATGAAGAGGTCAATAGCAAGATCAATTCCAATCTCGAGTACTTGAAGGAATCCCACCGCCTCGACAGTACCACTCACCAGGAAAAATCCTAGCGTCGTGCCGGGGACGATCTAGGGTAGTCGAATTTATTTTTCGCAGGCCTTCCTTTTTGATCCCCGGTCTGCTAGGGTTCTATTAGGCCAAGAGATGATGGAGGCTCGGGGGATTGAACCCCCACTGTAACGGAGCCGCTCTTGGCGTGCTCTTTTGACATGACGTGTTCGGCTTACGAAGGGAGAGGGGCTTTATCCCCCATAGGACCGACGTAGGCTAGAGGCAGTTTGGATAAAGCAAATGGCCTATTTGAGGTTGCTGACGCCAGAAAATCGCTTCACTGGCAACACCCCGCCTTTCGGGGCTGTTCTGAAGGAGTCGAGCGTCCTTCCGGTGATCTCGCACTGAGGCTTAGCTTTCGGTTGATGCGCTTGGTTGTAGCAGCGTCCAAGTTTCCTGACCCTATCGCTAAGCCTTTTCTGTTTTCAGGGGGCGATTGGGAATTAGCCCAATTCTAAGCAAAGCTCAAAATTTCCCTAATTGAAACACCCGGAGGGGGTGCGTGTGGATGCGTGGTCCAAGTGCCTCAAAAATACCACATGAGGCCATGGAGCAACCCCATTTCCCTCTATGGAGCATCTGACTAGGGGGCGCACGCTCTCAGGGTCACGGCATGATTTTGACATAAAAAATAATATGCTACACTTATGCCGTCTTTTGCTTGAATTGCGTCAAAGCCTATGGAATATTGAAAAAAGCTTTTACCCTAAGGTAAAGATTTCTATAAGGAATCACGTGAAAAAAAATAGTCGTTTAAGCCCTTTACTTTTAGCGATGGTCATGATGATTTCTGTCTTAGTGCAATCTGCTAATGCTGAAAGTCAGGCAAGATTCAAACACATTCCTTTGCAATACATTGTGGCGTTGGGTGATCCGGGTGCAAACTCTGGGAACGATGCAGCGTTGTGGGGGTTGTGGCGTCAAGATCCAGGTCCTCGAGGATGCAGGTTGGAAAACTACAAGCAGTTAAAGGCGACAGGCGTTGCCCTCGCACAATGGCCATTTGACAGACAAGATTGGTGGCTTGAGGAACACGGCCTGATTATGGAGAAACCGACCTTTCCTTTGCCTTCCGGAAAATACGTCGTGACAGGCGGGCAGAAAGTAACAAGTGTGCTCACTGTTGACCCCATGGACAAAAGCGGTTCGCAGCACTGGCAACTCGATCATGGCGTGAAGCTTTATGATGTGACGCACCTGCCCTGTCATGCAGCACGCTACACACCGGTTGCAAACAATGCTTCTTGCTCGCCGGACACAGTAGAAAAAGCAGCTTTTCCGGTAGCGCCTGGAATCTCAATGCCTTCGGTCAAGGGTTGTAACAAAAAAGATTATGCGGTTCTTTTTGTGATAGGTATGGCTGAGAATCGGTCATCGTAGAACGGTATCTGGTACCATTCGAGTAAATAAATAGACCGAACTGCTAATCGTTTTGAAGATTATAGAGAACTTCATTGTGGCGGAAAAAGGGAAGTGTCCAGGGCGGATTGTAAAATGCGTAGACCGGATTTCCCGCCGTTTTTAATCCCTGGGTCTGAATAAAGGTATCAAGTTTCTCTAAATTCTTGCGCAAATTCCTATCCGTCCAGAATCCTGAAAAGCGAATCCCCACAGTGCGATGACCAGGGGTCGCTATAATTTTGATCGCCGGATTGTTGGGTTTGGGTAAAGTTTCCAGCGTGTAGGAAGAAGGCATCGTGAAGCGAACTTTCCAGAGATCCCCGTCCTGGGTCTGGCTTACGGGCGCCGTCATGGCGATCTTGGCACCCTTTTGCTGAATGACGGGTGCTGTCATCGTAATGCGTTGCCCCGGGGCATTATTCCCGAAAATATAATCGGCGAGGATGCGAAAGCCGGTATTGATCGCTTTGCTGCGTTCGCCTGCCACCTCCACCTCGGCTACGATCATCGGTGAATATTCCCGCACCTCGATCTTTTCAGCGCTCTGGATCACTTGATAGGGCGGTGTTTCAATCTTCGCCATGGCGGACCTCATTGGGGTTAGAAGAGCCAGCCCTAAGAAACAGGCAATGATGACTTTTTTTTCTCGCATTGTCATGCTCCCTAAGTATAGCTTTTGTTTAGATACAAGGGATGGATATGTTTTACCGTAACAAACTCTCAGGTAACATACTATTGCGAAAACCCAGCGAAACAAGAGCAAACCCTAGTTCCTTCGCCAGGATCTTGAGGATATCGACCTCTTCTGAGGTCAAAAGCGAGTTGTGAAAGTCCCCCAAGCGGGGGAGTAATTCATCGGATACCAACTGGTCAAAGTGTTAATAGAAAGTGTTAATACTAGGGGACACATAGACCACATTTGAAACCAGTGTTAGAATCCTCCGGTAATGTCATGATCCATAATCAAATGTTCTGCGTTTTGGGAGTGCTGGTGATCGTGTTCGCCTGATGGCAGGTGACCTGGGGCCAGGTCGCTCTGACGGTTCTGGGCGTCCTCATTATTCTCAAGGAAGTGATTAGTAAGTGCTGCTGCCCATTGGGCTAAAAGCCCAAGACCGGTAATTAGCGCAGGAGGCGTTTGCGGTTCATGGTTAGAAAAAGTTTCATTCTTGCGGGTTTATTCTTGTTTGTGGCGTCTGGGGTGTGCCCGGCGCTCACGACGAGCTATCATGATCTCCAAGATCAAAGCATCTCTTCCGGTTCCGGGACTTTCGAGTTTCGCGTCAAACTCTTGAAAAATATTTCCCAAGATCCGCACAACCATGTTCTACTGCTCGGAGTTTCCTCGGACATCGCGGAAAGTTTCGAGATCCAGATCATTCAGGACAAGCTGATCGTTCACAGAAAGTTCGGGCGCTGCGTGTTGGCCGCGTTTGTCTATCCCTATGATTTTAAAATAGGCGACTGGCACAGCCTGAAGCTCGCCTGGAACGGCGAGTCTTCAAAATTCTACGTCGACCAGCTCGAGGTCAAGAAATTGGGTTTATATTCTTCCGGCGATCTTCCCAAGATGATCCCCTGCATACGCCTCGGCATGGAAGATAATTTTGAGATTGATCACTTTCAAGCTTCCGCGTCCGGCGATCTTCCCGTGGATCCGGCCGATCAAGCATTTGTCAAAAATGTGGTATGCACGGATCTGGCTCAGCTCGTCGACGAATCGCCTCAGGAGGAATACCGGGGGATCGCGTTCCAGCATTTCCCGGATCAAGCGTCCCGGGACAAGATAAAATCCTACATTGATCTATTGCCCGCGGGCTTTGCCAAGGCGATCAAGCATATTGTTTTTGTGGAAGACGCGCGTTTTTTAAAAGGAGGCGAAGGCGGGTATGCCGACCCCAGCTCTGGGAGCCTTGTGCTCAAAGGTTCGCTTTATGATCAACCGACGGTTTTCTTTCACGAGGCCGCCCATCTTTACGATTATAAATTAAAGATCAATTTCGGCGTACCGGACCAGCAAAGCGAGTGGGCCACTATCTCGGGCGCGTCTTGTTATTTTAAGGGTGCGAATATGAAGGAGTATTATCAGGACTTCCAGAAGACGAGTACCAAGAACGGTTTTCTGGGGGCTCAGGGCGGGCAATGTGCTTCCGAGGATCTCGCGATTTGGGTAGGCGCGGCTTACGACAACTATCTTGCCGGTAAAACATTCGCGGACCGGTTAAGCCCCTCCAGCCCTAAATACGGCCCGAAGAATCAGAAGAAACTCGATTTCATCCTCAAAAAGGGTTTTATCAGCCAGGAAGTTTACGATAAATTGACGCATTAAAATTTCGCGAGGGGATATCAGTATCCTCCGGGTATTCTCCGGCATATTTATATAAAAAGATTCCTGCGACCGGAGAACAAAAAAGAAAGTAAAAGGATGCCTCTGGGAGGTATTGTTTCAGCCCCGTTTCTTGTGAAGCCGGTGCTGTCGAGCATGTCCTGGGCAAAAACCATAGGGGGTGCCTCTTGCGGGGAGTTGGGATCTCCCCTGGGACATAGGCGCTCATTAAAGTCATAGCGAGTTGAGATAGGACAAAAAAAGCGATGGGTGTGACGAATTTTTTTAAAACGACATTCCTTCTACTGTTTCTGACGCTTCTGGTTGTTTTTTGCGGTTATGCATTGGGCGGGCCGAGCGGTTTGATGGTTGCTTTTTTTTTCGCGTGCCTGATGAATCTTGTTTCTTACTGGTTCAGCGATAGGATCGCGCTCGCGATGCATCGGGCTCAGCCCTTGACTAAAGATGAGGCGCCCGAGGTTTTTGAGATTGTAAGGCAGCTGTCCGAAAAAGCCGGCATTCCGCGCCCCGGCTCTATATGCTCCCATCGGCTTCCGCAAACGCCTTTGCGACGGGTCGCGATCCGAAGCACGCGGCGATCGCGGTCACGCACGGGATTGTCGGGCTTCTTAATCAGGAGGAGCTTTCCGGAGTTCTAGGGCACGAGTTCTCACATATTCTGAATCACGACATCCTGTTATCTTCGATCGTAGCGACCCTGGCCGGCGCACTCAGCATGATCGCCTCCATGTTTCGTTGGTCCTTTTTTTGGGGTGGTGAGCGTGATGATCGTGATAACGGCCATCCGCTGGCTTGGATCATGGTATCGATCGTGATGCCCCTTGTTGCGATGCTCATCCAACTTGCGATCTCACGCTCCAGAGAATACGGAGCTGATCTCGGCGGTGCCAAGCTCTGCGAAGAACCTCTTTATCTCGCAAGTGCGCTCAGAAAGATCGAGGCTGCTTCCAAGCGTCTTCCGCTGCGTGATGCCGTGCCTGCGACCGCGCATCTCTTTATCGTGAATCCGCTTTCCGGGAAGGGATGGACGGCCCTTTTCAGCACGCATCCTTCCATCGAAGATCGTGTGACCCGTCTCGAGACCCTGAGTCTTCAGTAGCCTCGCCACCTCGTAGGGGGTGTTGCGGGTTTGAAAGCATTGACGCTGGGAGGGGGAGCGGTTAAAATACGGCCTCTTTCAAAACCAACATCCACTAAGGAGAATCACAGCATGGCTTATGTAATTACTGAGAAATGTCACGGCGAACGCTACGGTCTTTGCGCCGGTGTTTGTCCCACCGAAGCGATCTATCCAGGAACGTATCAGGGGAAAGATTTTATGGTGATCGATCCGGGGACCTGTATTTCATGCGGCGCTTGTGCGGCGGAATGTCCGGTTGGCTCGATCGTCGAATCTGAGGATATGGACCCGACTTATGCCAAGATCAATGCGGATCTTTCAGTCCAGTTCAAGTCCAACGCCAAGGCAACGCCTCGTTCGAAGGATGAAGCCCCGAAAAAACCCGGAAATACGCTGAAGTAGAGTAAGCTCGTATAGGTTTTTCCCGTTTGCCCCGGCATCTATTTTTTTGGATGAAGGCTGCCAGGGCTAGTCCAAGTAAGCTTTAAAATTTTTGATAGAGAATTGGGTTTGTCCTGACATCTATTTCTTTTAACTGAAGGTTGCCAGGACTAATCCAATTAACCTTTGATTCTTGATAGAGAATTGGGTTTGCCTGCCTTGCGCGCCGGGGCAGGCAAGCTTTGTCTTTGAACGATGAGGAACTCAAGATGTCATCTGCTCCCGGCTGTAAAGACCCCGCCCTCATGGAACAGATCCTGAAGCAATATGCCGCAGATCTTGCTGTGGAGAATACTGCGGTCCGGGTTGTGACGCGCGGTTTGTCGCTTGTTGGGATCGGGGTCCGTCCCATTCTGGACCATTTTATTTTTCGCACCATTCACCTCAAAGAGAGGGCGAATGAATTTCTCGAGATGGGGTATGAACGAGATCCCGCTGCCAAAGTCCTTGAGCATAAAGGGCATGGCGTAGAGGTTTTACGCAGGGGCTGTGCTCCGGCGATCCTGGTCGAACATCCCCATGAAAAGTCCGGGCTGGATTGGGTCGCGCATTTTGGAGATAAAAAGCCTTATGCCATGGCGCTTCGCGTGGATGACATTGAAGAGGCGGCCTTCCGCCTGGAGAAACAGTCCGTGGGTTTTATAAGGCCTCCGGCCGGGAAACATGGAGAGAACCTTCGAGAGATCGCTGCATTGCCTGAAGTAAAAGATGGCAAGAACGCGCATCATCTTGTTTTTGTGGAACGGCACGCGGGCGATCAGCGTTTCTACTCTCCTGATTTTTGGATCCATCTTCCAAAAGGAACTTTATGATCATTGGACTGACAGGCAAGAACGGATCGGGAAAAGGGGAGGCGGCGAATTTTCTAAAAGACCGAGGCTTTCATTACTATTCGCTTTCCGACGCGCTCCGGGAGGAGGCCAAGAAACGGGGTCAGGAGATCGCGCGTGATGTGCTCGTCGCGCTCGGCAATGAGCTGCGCGAAAAAGAAGGACCGGGCTGCCTGGCCGAACGGATCTTCGCGAAGCTGGATCCCGAAAAAAATTATGTGATTGATTCCATTCGCCATCCTTCCGAGGTCCAGGTCTTCCGTCGTCGCCGTGATTTCACTCTCGTTCGCGTCCATGCTCCGGAACGGCTTCGTTTCGAACGCCTCAAACAGCGTGGCCGGGAGAACGATCCGCGGGTGTGGGAGGATTTTCAGGCGCTTGAGGTCAAGGAAGCGAAAAGTGCGAGCCAAACCGACCAACAGCTCGATCAAACGATCGCTTTGGCGGATCTTCAGGTGGATAACAACGGGCCGCTGAAGGAAATGCATGAGAAGGTGAAGTCGATCTTTCTTGATCTTGCTCAAAAGGCTCCGCGGCCAGGCTGGGATGAGTATTTCATGAATATCGCCAAGGTCGTGGCCATGCGTGCCAACTGCATGAAGCGGAAGATCGCCGCCGTCATCGTCAAAGACAAACGCATCATTTCGACCGGCTACAATGGAACGCCTCGGGGGATCAAGAATTGCAGTGACGGCGGTTGCCCTCGTTGCAACGCGATTGATGCTTCCGGAAAAGATCTCGGAGAATGTCTCTGCTCGCATGGCGAGGAGAACGCAATTGTGCAGGCGGCCTATCACGGCGTGAGTGTCAAAGGCGCCACGCTTTACACAACTTTTTCTCCCTGTCTGATGTGTACCAAGATGATCATTAATTCCGGGATCGGCGAAGTCGTTTTTCAGGGTAATTATCCTTTCCTGGAGATCTCCCTCAAGCTGCTTGAGCAAGCGGGCGTGACAGTCCGTAAGATCACTTCCTCTTAAGAAAGTCCTCATGACCGAACCCGAAAAGACATTCCGCGCAAGTTTCGGGATTAAAGGGATCGTCCAGCATCAGCTCGATCAAAGCTATCACAGTCCTCTTATCGATAAGATCCGCACGGCAGGATTCTCGCTGAGAACAGGGCGGCTTGAGATCCGCCTGGCAAAAGAGTTTGGTTTTTGCTACGGCGTGGAGCGTGCCGTCGAGTTTGCCTATGAGACCCGCGCGCGTTTTCCGGACCGGCGTATTTTTCTCACCAACGAAATCATTCACAACCCGCGCGTGAACGCGGAGCTGCAGGGGATGGGCGTGAAGATCCTTATCGACGACGCTTCGCGTTCTGAGATTACCGAAAAAGATGTGGTCATCATGCCTGCTTTCGGGGTGCCGGTCGAAGCGCTAAGAGAATTTCAGAAAAAAGGTTGCGTGATCGTGGATACGACCTGTGGGTCCGTGATGAGCGTGTGGCGTCGGGTGGAATCTTACAGCCAGGATGGATTCACGTCTGTGATCCACGGCAAATATGACCACGAGGAGACGCGCGCAACTTGTTCGCGGGCCGCAAAATATCTGGTGGTGAAGAATAAAGATCAGGCGAAACAGGTTTGTGACTATATCGCGGGATTCGGGACCCGGGATTCGTTCCTTATGGCTTTTAAGGACGCTTGTTCGGAGGGGTTTCATCCGGACAAGGATCTTGGAAAGATCGGGTTTGCGAACCAGACGACGATGTTGTCGCGAGAATCGATCGAGATCTCAGAAATGTTGCGCTTGGCTCTCGGGGCTCGCTACGGTCAGGCCGAACTTTCGAATCGTTTCCGTCATTTTGACACGATCTGTTCCGCGACGCAGGACCGGCAGGACGCGATCCGTAAACTGGGTGAGAAAAAAATGGATGTCATTCTTGTGATCGGGGGTTACAAGTCGAGCAATACAGGCCATCTGGCGGAGATCGCTTCGGAATTTTGTCCGGCCTACCATGTGGAAGATGCGTCTTCGATTCTCTCAGGCGAGAAGATCCGGCATAAGAAGATCGGCGCTCAGGAGGTTCTTGAAACTTCGGGCTGGCTTCCGGCGGGGGAGATCAAGGTGGGTGTTACGGCTGGGGCGTCTACGCCCAATCGTTTGGTTGAAGAAGTGATCCAGAGGCTTATCGATATTTCTGGGGCGAAATGACCTTTACAGAGCTGGTTCATCAACGGCGGAGTGTGCGGCGGTATTCTGAACGACCGATCGCGAAGGAAGATCTTCTGAAATGCATCGAGGCCGCGCGGCTTGCGCCCTCGGGATGCAATTCCCAGCCATGGCATTTCATCATGATCGACGAACCGGGGCTTCGGAAACGTGTGGCGGAGCGGATCTTTTCCGGGCTTTATTCGATGAATAAATTCGCCAAAGAAGCGCCGGTCCTTGTCGCGGTTGTTTCGGAAAAAGAGCAATTCCTGGCCTCGTTCGGGGGGCAGGTCCGGGACACGCGGTATTGTCTCGTGGATATAGGGATCGCTTGCGAGCATTTGATCCTGCAGGCCCAGGAACTCGGGATCGGGAGCTGTTGGATCGGATGGTTTGATGAAAAGGCTTTGAAGGAAGAAATGAAGATCTCAAAAAATAAGAAGATCGATATTGTGATCTCTCTCGGTTATCCGGCGGAAGACAAGATCGTCCCTAAAACAAGAAAGCTTTTAGAAGATGTCAGTTCATTTAATGCGTATCGTCAGTCCAGCAGGGCGTCGTAAAACAAAAGGAGGATATCTTGAAGGAAAAAATGATTTATGGGCTTTTGGTGTTTTTCCTCGTCGCGTTGATGGGTACTCCGGCGCTTTATGCCGAGAGGGGAGTTGCAGAGATCGACAGCCAGGCCGAAGAGAATGACTCGGATCCTTCGGCTTTTGAAGGCGATTCGGATTCCACGCCTGGTGAGAGAGCTCCCGAGAACTTGCCGATGGCCGATGCCCCTGCTGATGCCGGGATGGGTGTGCAGTAGGAAGAGGCAAAAAACCTTATTTGAAGAATCCGGAAGGGCGGAGGTTGACCGTTAAGCCCGGCCGGATACTTCGCCGGTCTCGGTATTCACCCGCATGATCGTTCCTATTTCCGCGTAGAGCGGCGCCTGCACTTCGAGTCCTGTTTCAAGCTTCGCTTTTTTGGTGGAACGGCCTGAAATGGAAGCTCCTTTGATCGAGGGATCGGTCTCCGCGATGGCGAGTTCGACATAAACCGGCAGTTCCAGAGAAACCACCACGCCGTTCAGTTTCAGGGCCAGCATTTCCTGGTTCTCTTTTAGGTAGAATTTTTGCTCACCGAGTTTTTCCGCCGTAAGCATGAATTCCTCGTAGGCGACGTTATCCATGAAGTGATACGTCGTTCCCTGGACATATTGGAAAACCGCGGGAACTTTCTCCACGTCGGGAACCTCGAATTTTTCGCTTGTCTTGAAGGTCTTGTCCTGCACCGCGCCGTTCAAGAGATTGCGAACCTTGGCCTTGACCATGGTGGAAGCCCCGCGCGCGGAAGGCGTTGCGAATTTGACATCAAGCACGAAATACGGCTGGCCGTCTACTTCGAGGTAAAGTTTCTTTTCCAGGTCATTGGCTGAGATCTGGGGCATAAAGGATCCTTTCTAAGAGATAAGAACGTGTGTTTTAAAAGAGGGATTATTCTATACGATACCTAGGGAATGGCAAAGGCCTTCCGGGGGCTCTTCAAAATAAAATTTGACAAACGGTACGCCATAGGGCATAGTTCTCCCGTAGTAAGCAAGAGGTAGAACATGATGTGTACCGCAAGGTCGTATGTTTGCCTTGCGGTTTTTTGTTTTTACCCTGTTTCGAACTCCCCGGATGGGGACAACAAAGCGGGCTAGTTCCAACTGCACCAGGTTGATGTTTTTACCGTAGTGAAGGTTGAACTTGTCATGCGTTACTATAATTCTAGTGAAAGGAGCAATATCAACCATGGTACAAGGTAAAGTGAAGTGGTTTAACAACTCAAAGGGCTATGGATTCATCTCCCGTGAGGGTGGCGCTGATGTGTTCGTGCATCACACCGCTATTCAGGGTGAGGGATACAAGTCTTTGGAAGAAGGCCAAGCGGTCGAATTTGAAGTGACCCACGGTCCCAAGGGCGAACAAGCCTCCAACGTTGTGAAGATCTAAGAACCACAACTGGAACTAAGAAAAACCCCGTTGGCTTCGGCCAGCGGGGTTTTTTTGTCTTCAGGGATACGACGGAGAGGGCGTGATGCGTCGCACTTTTCAGCGAAACAGCCCCGTGATCTTGGACGTTTTAAGCTATTTCTCTTCCTGGATCAAATTATTCCAGGAGAAAGTGACGGGCAGGGCGTCTTCATTCGAAAGCTCGATCGCAAGCCGGCGGTTGTCCGTGGTGTAGGGGTCTCCGGTAAGATTTTTTTTGGGTTTTGTGGAGCGTTCAAGCGCCACATTGTCGGTAAAACCATACTGCGAAACTTTTTGTACTTCCGCCAGGTCCGCCAAAAGATAGTTTCGCGCATCATCCAGATTCGGGTCGATCTTGTGCGTGGTCATGTACCAGGTCGACCAAGTGAATTTCACTCCAATATCGCGGCTGATGGTCCCGACCCAAACAGGTTTTGTCCTGTAGCGCATGGGGGTGTACCACAGGCGCAGATGAAGCCGCTGGTTGATGGTGTCCCGGGATTTCTGGAATGCGATATCCTGCGGATGTCCGTCATAGTAAAGAGGACTGATGGGGGAATATCGGTCGCTTGAGCCGGTGATGAATGCCTTGGCCATAGCCAGTCCCGATTTGAATGACAGCTCCCGGGTTTCATCCCATCTGGCGGAAGTGAAGATCGTCACAAGGTCCTCCAACTCTCCGACCACCACCAGGTTGAGCGGGTCTCCGTTCTTCGTTCCCTTTTTGTTCGTCGTGCAGCAAGGAAGTTCCGTCAGCGCCTTGATCAATTTTTTCTCATCGTAATTCACGATCGCCTTGCCGGGATAACGGGCCTCGAAATCTTTGGTCGTATAGTCGGGTTTCATTCCCGGGATTGGCACCACAAAATCGAACGTGGTGTGCGCCTCTTTGTCACCGATCAAGTCCAGACGGACATGTTTTGTGCCTTCATCGACCGAGACGAAAACGAATCCCGCTTTTTTAGCCCCTGGCATGACGACATGGCTTGGTAGCGAGAGCTTGTTGAAAAGAGCGTCCATTCTTTTATTGGCAGAACGGGCTCTGAAGAAAGAAATCGGGATTAGGGCGAGCAACGGAAAAAAAATGATCCCGACCAATCCCGCCTCAAGGAATTGTTTCCCCTGCCTGTAGTGGGCCATGTAGGCTGCCTCTCCTGCGGAATAATAGTTCGGGTCCAGATTCCTAGGGATAAAGAAATAGAGGATTGTGTCCAGGTTCTCAATCTCGATCCAGACAGGCTGGATGCCTTTCTTGGCCAGCGCCACGCCAAAGAGTTGCTTACTTTCCTTGTCACTCAAGACCGCGACGGTCACGGTTAGTTTGCCCTGGGTCTGGGTCTGCTTCCGCTCCATGAAGGAGGCGTTTTCCATGGGATGGGGTCGGTACCGGACGCAGCCGGAAAAGGCGACGGCGAGGGTGAGGAAAAAGCAAAGGAACGAATTCTGCTTTGGCGCGAAATGCATTCGAATTTTGTCCTCCATTGCACAGACCTTATTGTATAATATCACTCCGTAGTAAGGAATGCTTTTAACCCTAGCTTCTTTATCCGCATGGAGATGTTTATGAGAAGAATATCCCGCCTCGCAATCCTGTTATTTTTCATCGGCTGTTCCACGGTCCCGATCACGGGCCGCAGACAGCTTTCCTTTATTCCCCAAGGCGAACTCTTGAGCCTGAGCGATCAAAATTACAAGCAAGTCCTGAGCCAGTCCAAGGTTTCGACCGACGCGTCATGGAATCAAAAGGTCACGGAGGTCGGCCAAAAGATCGCGGGTTCGGCAGAGACTTTTATGCGTGAGAACGGCATGGAAAAGGACCTCAAGAACTACAAATGGGAATTCAATCTTATTCAGGATGACAAAACTGTGAATGCGTTCTGTATGCCGGGCGGAAAGATCGTGGTCTACACAGGGATTTTGCCGGCCGTGAAAGATGAGAATGGCCTGGCGACCGTCATGAGCCATGAAGTGGCGCACGCCCTCGCGAATCATGGCGGTGAGCGCATGAGCCAGGAGCTTCTAGTCCAGGCGGGCGGTATGGGGCTCGCGCAGCTCACGAAAACAAAGCCGGCCTTGGCCCAGCAGATCCTGATGCAGGCCTATGGTGCTGGCTCGCAGGTCGGGATCCTCTTGCCCTACAGTCGGAGTCACGAGTCCGAAGCCGACCATATCGGGTTGGTGCTTATGGCCCGGGCGGGTTATGACCCCAAAACGGCGGTTGTTTTTTGGGAAAGGATGAGTTCTTTGGGCGGAGCGAAACCTCCGGAATTACTTTCCACCCATCCCGCGAACGCGCGCCGGATTGCAGACATTCAAAAAGAAATTCCCGAGGCAGAGAAATATTATAAAAGCTAGTACATCGTACGGTGTACGGAGCGCAGCTCAACCCGGGGGGAATTATGAAGAGCAAGATACTAATCATGGTGTTTGTGATAATGGTGGTCTCAGCGGGGGTGGGTTATGCGACGGAGGATCAGACGTCTCCTGACATGCAAGCCGCGTTACAAAGTCTTGGAGGACAAGCGGGTGAGGTAGCTCGGGAGCTGAAGGGTACTGCCGACGAGAGTTTTTCGACAGGGGCGATGAAAGTCTCGGAGACTTCTAAAAAGATGGAAGCGGATGCCCAGGAGACTTTAAAAACGCTTCAGCAACAATGGGATGTTCTGGCCAAACAACTCCAGGAAAAAACCCAGCAGATTCAGAAGCAGGTGCAGCAGCAGTGGCAGGATTTCGACAAGTCTTATAATAAATCGCCCAAGCCGTAGTATTTTTTTTCATGAACGGCGACGTAGAGACGTAGAAAGGAGGGGAATTGTTATGGAAGGAACCAAATTCGCATCCCCGGTAAGGTCCAATGATCATGAGATCGCCCAAGAGACTCAGACGATCGTCCGATCGGAGGTTTTCTCAAAAGTCCTGAACCTCTATCCCGAAATCGTTCTGATCCTCGACAAGAATCGTCAGGCCATCTATTGCAACAGGGAGCTTCTGCAGACCCTCGCACTGAAATCCCAAGAGACGATCGTCGGAAAACGTCCGGGAGAAATATTCAACTGTGTTAATGCTTTTAAGGAAAAAGCGGGCTGCGGGACTTCGGAATTCTGTCGCGAGTGCGGTGCAGTGAATGCCATTCTGATCGCTCAGACAGGGAAAGCCCAGTCCGGAGAATGCCGCATTACGGTCAATGCTCCATCAGGGCAAGCTTCCCTGGATCTGCGTGTGTGGGCCTCTCCTGTGGAAATCGAAAAAATCCCTTTCACGTTTTTTTTAATAAGAAATATACAGGACGAAAAACGACGCGCGGCCCTGGAACACGTTTTTTTTCATGATATCTTGAACGATACAGCCATCTTGAAGGCCTACACCGAGAATGTTCGCGATGGCATTATCCCGACCGATACCGCGGCGGTCGAAGAAATTTTCCGCTTCAGCAAGCGGCTGGACAATGCCATTACGGAACAGAGGGATCTGCTCCTTGCGGAAGAGGGCCAGTACACGCCGGACCTTCAGGATATTGAGATCGGCTCCATTCTCCAGGAACTTGTCGAGCGCTACAAGCAAAGCCCTCAGGCCAAGAAGAAAACGATTCTGTTGCAGTGTCCGGATCTTTCCGCCAGGATCACCACAGATGTCAATCTTCTCTGGCGCGTGCTGGGCAATCTCGTGAAAAACGCCCTGGAAGCGACTCCCGAGCAAGGAACAGTCAAGGTGGCATTCAGGGAGGAGGCTGGAAAAAAAATATTCTCAGTGAACGGCCCCGCTGTCATGACCGAAGAGGTCCAGCATCAGGTGTTCCAGCGTTCTTTCAGTACCAAGGGCCCGGGTCGCGGTCTTGGGACTTACAGTGTAAAACTTTTTACGGAGCAATACTTAAAAGGGAAGGTCGGATTTGAATCTTTGGAAGGTAAAGGGACGACCTTTTTTATTTCACTCCCTGCGCTTCTCCCGAAAAAGTAAACACCTTGAAACGAAAGTGACCTTATTGCGGAAAGAGAGTAGCGTCCATTCGGAATTCGAACATTTTCCTCGCAGGAGTTAGGTGATAAAATGACGGAGGTGACAAATGCCCGTATCGTCTACAGTGCAGACAGCAGCGCAAAAATTGCTTGAAGGGAAATTTATGGAAAAAGAAATGACCACAGTACAGAAGCTCATCAATAAGCTCATTGATTTTGGGACGGAGTACGGCCTCCAGGTCATTGGGGCCATTCTCGTTCTTATTATCGGAAATCTTATCGGGAATTGGGCGCAGGGAGTTGTGCTCAAGCTTTGTGAGAAAAAGAAGATCGATATCACCTTATCAAAGTTTATAGCGTCCTGTATTAAGATCGCGATTCTGGCCTTCGCCATCATTATCGCGCTTGGAAAATTCGGCATTACGATCGCGCCCTTTATTGCGGTGATCGGGGCGGGAGCTTTCGGCGCGAGCATGGCGTTGCAGGGTCCTCTTTCCAATTACGGCGCCGGGATATCGATCATCCTGGGGCATCCGTTCGTGGTGGGAGATACCATTGTAGTGACAGGTCAAAGCGGGGTGGTCCATGAAGTGACCCTATCTTCGACGATCCTCACCGATGAGGATGGCGTGAAGATCACAATCCCGAACAAGAGTATTGTGGGCGAGATCATTCACAATTCCTTTAAGTTCAAGATCGTGGAAAACATGGTGGGCATTAGCTACTCCGATGATCCGGAAAAGGCCATTGGGGTGATTCAGAAGACGATCGCGGGCTTTACAGAGGTTGCCGCGACGCCCAAGCCGCAAGTTGGTCTTCAGGAGTTCGGGGATTCTTCGATCAACATCGGTTGCCGCTACTGGATCCCGACGACGAAATATTTCCAGACTCTTTGCGCGATCAATCTGGCGATCCATAAAGCGCTTATCGTTGCCCAGATCACGATGCCTTACCCGCAGCGTGAGATCCGTATTCTTTCCGGGAAGGTTTCTTAGGGAGATCTTTAGGCGTAGGGTGGCCCCATCCCCGGATGGAAGCTGACTTTTCCCCGGGGACAGCTCGACCCATAAAGGCACATGAAAAAGATCCTTATCCTCTCCTTTGCTATTCTCGGGTTTTCGTCGCTTATTTCCCAGGTGGTGGTGATCCGGGAATTTGCGATGAGTTTCTACGCCAATGAGTTTTTCATCGGCTGGGTTCTCTTCTGTTGGCTCTTGGGGACTGCGCTAGGCTCAAGATTCTCCTGCGATGCAAAAAAAGCTTTTCGGATGCTTGCAATCTGCCACGTTCTTATAGCCTTCCTTTTTCCTTTCACGATCATCCTTATACGCTCCGGCAAGTTGGTTCTTGGGACTCCGGCAGGGGCGCTTCCGGAATTTATTCCCTCTCTCCTCTATTCGCTGGCTGTTCTTGTGCCTCTATGCGGGGTACTGGGGATGCAATTCGCGGTTGCGGCACGAGCCCAGTTATCTCAAACGTCGGAGGGGGAATCGGCGCGAACGGTGGGGTGGGCGTATTTCTGGGAATGCCTTGGATTCATCGTGGGCGGGACCGTTTTTAGTTTTGTGCTTGTTTTCACTAATGAATTTCGGGTGGCAGCGATTCTCGCAGTTTTAAATCTCGTGACTGCCTGCGGGATTTTTCATATTTTTCTCAAGAAAAAGATTCTGGGGCTTTTTGTTTTTACAGCGATTCTTTTTTCGGCAGGGCTTTTTATGAGCAGCGCTTCTTTGCAGCAACGGACGTCTCAGTTACGGTTCCCGAACGAAAGGCTTGTCCTGACGGAGAATACCGTCCACGGCAATGTGTCTGTCACGCAGCTAGGGGCGCAATATAATTTCTATCAGAGCGGCCTGCTTCTGGGCGCGGATCGGGAAGCCCTCGCGAGTGAGTATCTGGTCCATTTTCCGATGCTTTCGCATCCGGGACCTCAAAAGGTCCTGCTCCTTGGGACCGGATTCAACGGGCCTTTGCAGGAGATCTTAAAACATGGCCCCCGAGAGGTTCGCGCAGTCGAGCTGGACCCTGAGTTTTTGAAGATCGCCCGCGGGTTTCTGCCGCAGGATCTCCAAGGGACGCTTCGCGATCCCCGGGTGCAGCTTGAGGCTGCGGATCCGAGGGATTTTCTTAAACGAGAAGGAGAGAAATTTGATGTGATTATTGCGAATTTTCCGGATCCAGCTTCGGTGCTCATCAATCGAAATTACACAGAGCAATTCTTCCGTTCTATCCGTTCCCATCTTTCGGTCGGTGGCGTTTTTGCCACCCATATTACGTTTGCGGCGAACATCATGACGCCAGAACTGGAACGGCTTGGTAGCTCGATCTTCGCGACGCTCAGTCAGGTTTTTCCTTCCGTGAAGGCGCTTCCTGAGGACACGCTTTTCTTTTTGGCTTTTGCGGGGAAGGCGTCGTCTTTGGGTTCTAAGGAAATGATCGATCGGCTCTCCGAACGGCAGATACGGTCCGATTTTGTAACGGCGGATCAGATCCGCTACCGGCTTACGAACGATCGCGTGGGGCGGGTCTCGACGGCTTTCAGTAATTCGATATGGAAGACAAAGAACACAGACCTCCGGCCGCGCACTTGTTATTTCGAATTTCTCCAGTGGCTCAGTCAATTCGATCCCAAGATCACGAAAGCCTTCTTTTTCGGGTCGACCCTTCCTTTCCCGGTCATTCTGACGGTGGGTTTATGCCTGGTCCTGTTCCTTGTTGCTTTCTCCGGGGGGACGCAGAAGGGCATAAGGAAACTCGCGTTCGTTAGTATGGGGACGGCCGGTTTTTCTTTGATGGCGTTTGAGATCGTGGTGATCTATCTTTTTCAGGCGGCGTTTGGAGATCTTTACTACCGGCTTGCCTGGGTGATCACGGTGTTCATGGTGGGACTCGGGGCGGGGACCTGGGTAGCGTTGGGCCTCAAAAAGATTCCCGAGAGGTTTGGACTTGCAGGACTTCATGGAATGAACGCAGTATTTTTCTTTTTGATCATCAAAGGTTGCGTGAGGATCTTTTCAAAAGGGTTTTTTCTGGGTGAAGAATATCAGTTTGTTTTTTTAGGCATGGCGCTCGGGGGCGGTCTTATCGCTGGGGCTGCCTTTCCATTTGCGAACCGGCTTTATCTCGTCCGGGGTGAAGGCAACCGGCTCGGGAGTGTTTACGCGGCGGATCTTGGGGGCTCGGCGCTGGGCGCTCTTCTGACCGCTGGATTTTTCATTCCGATCTTGGGAGTTCCTCAGACACTCATACTTCTGGGTGCTGTAAACGCTCTTCTAATGCTGCTGCTTCTCTTCCGAAAAGACGTCCGCCGTAAAGATCTGTAAACTCACCGCTGGATCTTTCCAGCAGTCTCTTGGCAATCCGGCTTTCTGAGAGCAAAGTTCGCTGAGGAAAGCGTCTTTGCTCCATCCCGTCTCCGTTGCTACTTGCGGCAGGAAAACGCCATGATGAAATCCTTTCGAGACTTGAACGCCGTGTTCGCCAAGTGTGATCTCATCTGCCGCACGAACTTTTCTCAACGGGCTTAAAACCGAGATCTCGTATTCCAACCGTCCGAGTTCATTGGAGCCAACAGGTCTGAACCGTGGATCTTGCGAGGCTGCGGACACGGCCATTTGCTGGATGGTGAGATAAAGAGGTCCGGAAGGATCGAAGCGGCCAATACAGCCGCGAAGTTGGCCGTTTTCTTTCAGTGTTACAAAAGCACCTAGCGGCTGTTTGAGGGCCGGGGAAGCGGGAGAAAATTCAGGGATTTTTCCAGTTCGAACGTAACTTTCCACGGTGGAGCGTGCGATCTTCAGGAGTTCTTCCTTTTCCGAAGAGGTTATTTTTTCTTTATCTGCCGCACTTTTCTTTTCTTCGCCAGGGGCCGGAGGTGCGGCAGGTCCCGCGGCTTGCTTTGCGATGAAGGCGACGGCGCCGTAGCCGACCACACGGGTTTTATCGCCGGCCGGTGAATCTCCCGAATTTGCATATTTCAAAAGAACGGGGCTAATGTTTCCGGAACTTTGTGCGAGGAGCATGGCGACGCGTACGCCGCTGGGACTGCAGAGGAAAGTTTCAGCCTGAGGGACATGTTCAGTGTCGAGCGTTTTTAAAGTAGCGTCTAGATCATCCATTTTTCCGGTCAGAATGGCGTCGAGCGTTTTTTGGTCCGAGGCCGTGGCATCGGCATAGGGTGGATAATGAGACATATCGGTGCTCGCAACGATCAAGGTTTTGTCATTCAGGAACGGGGGAAGGATGCGGGCGAGTTTTCTGGCAAGTTCCGGCGAGTCGCCACTGAAGAGAATGGGGACTATTTTGAAATCTTTCAGAATGCGCTGGAGGAAGGGAAGTTGCACTTCCAGTACGTGATCGCCTTCGTGAATATCGGGGCGGTCGATGATGGCAGGGTCGGCCGCCAGGAGTTTTGCGGCGAGCGTCTCGTCGACGGGAACAAGACCCAGTGGTGTTTCAAAGGCACCTTTGGCGTAGACCGCGATGCCATTGAAATAATGGTGGTGGCTGTTGCCGATCAAGATCACCGTGCTAATGTCGCGGCCTTCAAGCTCCTTGTAAGCATAAGCCGCGACCGGGCCTGAAAAAACATAACCAGCATGCGGGACCATGATCGCGCGGATCGGATCTTTGATCGCTGGCGGGTTGGCTTGGAGGAGCAGGGTGTCCACGTAGTTCTCAAGCGTAGCTCTGTCCCTGGGATAAAATTTTCCGGCCACAGCTGCCCTTCGGACGTTCGCATCTCTGTTCCCATCATTTTTTTCACCAGGCGTGGAGAACGTGAACGCCAGTGATAGTAATGCGATCGTAATCCATCCGCCGTACACACCGGGTGTGCGCAGGCTATTTCCAGACGCCGGGGATTTGTTCTCCATCGGGGCAAGCTCCATTTTTCAGGTGGTTCGCGATAACAAAATAACCTTGGCGGACAATAGCTTTTTCCTTCGATTCCGGGCAATAAGTCGCCTCGCCTTCGGGATAAGCGATATTTCCGGTATAAACGTATTTGAGTCCTTCGTCCATAGCGATCTTGCGTGCGCGAATGAGCGTTTCAGGAGGCGTAGGCGGAAGGTTCTTGAGTTTGTATTGTGGAAAGAACCGGCTGAAATGGAGCGGTACGCTGTCGCCCAAATTTGAGTGGATCCAGTGCGCCATGGCGCGGAGTTCGTCATCGCTATCATTTTCCCCGGGGACGATCAGGTTCACGATCTCCAGCCATACGCCGCTTTGCTTGATTGTCTTGAGGGTTTCCAGGACCGACGCCAGCCGACCGCCTGTAAACTTCCGGTAGAATTTTTCATTGAAGGCTTTGAGGTCGACTTTGTACGCATCGATGTATTTCAAAAGTTCCTTGAGCGGTTCTTCCTCGATGTAGCCGCTTGAGACAACCACGGTCTTGAGCCCCTTGCTTTTGGCGAGCTTCGCGATATCCAGCATATATTCATAAGCAATCACAGGTTCGTTGTAGGTGAAGGCGATGGATCGGGCGCCGTTGGCGAGCGCTTGGGCTACAACCTTGTCAGGCGTTGCGGCTTGGGTTGGCACATCCTCGGGGAAGGCCTGCGAGATCTCCCAGTTCTGACAAAAAAGGCAGTGCATGTTGCAGCCGGTTGTGGCGATGGAGAAAGCCGTGCTGCTCGGGAGGAAATGGAAGAATGGTTTTTTCTCGATCGGATCCACGTGCGAGGTCGCGATCTTGCCGTAGACCATGGAATAAAGTTTTCCATCGATATTTTTGCGAGCCTTGCAAGCGCCAAACTGGCCGGATGAGAAGGTGCACTCATTGGGGCAGAGGAAGCACTGGACCCTCTTTTGGGGCAGGGGTTCATAATAGCGGGCTTCATGAAAGCCTGTCTTGTCCAGGGAGTCATCCGCGCGGACGGAATTTTCACGTCGGTAAATAAAAAGAAGCGTTGCTCCAAGAACGATCGCTAGGAAGAAAAAAGAAAGAATCTTTTTAAGCAGTTGCGTGATATTCATCCTCAAGTCTCCATGCTAAAGCCTATTATGAACAAGCGAATAGATCCCGTAAATAAAAAACAAGGTGGCTACCAGAAAGCCGCTTGTGCGTGCCATGGTTCGGAATTCCTTAGCTCTGGAAGCAAGCCCTACAAAGACGGTTGGTAGAAAATAGAGGGAGCTCGCGAGAAAGAAAAGCGCGAAGTAAGCTATGCCATAAAGGGCGCTATGCCGGGAAAAAACATAAGTGACGGACAGCAAAAACGGAGGGCAAAGATTGATTCCCATGAAAAAACCCATGAGCATGGGGCTCCGGGCTTTAAGAAATTTCGGGGGTCGGCAGAAGTTTTTTTCACGTACAAGGCCGAGAAGATAAAAGAAAAGTGCAAGGGAGAGAACGATGAAAGAAATATCCGTGGCGCGGCGTAGCCACCGGGGGTCGAACTTCTCGCCGAGGTAGCCCACGAGCAGGCCGAAACAAAGATAACCCGCCAGACGTCCGCCCAGAAATTCAAGAAGGATCAAAAAGTTTTTCTTGGGGCTGCGTTCTTCTGCGCCGAAGAAAGTGCCTATGAAGGGAAAACAGTAGGTGAGGCAAAAGGCCCCAACCGAGAGTCCTGCCAAAAGCGGCTGAAGGATAAGTTCCATAGGCATGGCTCTATGTTAGAGCCGGAGAGTCTTTAAGGATAGGTGAAAATGAATATGTGTCAGGCCTGTTTTTTTTGAAAAAGGACCGAAAGCTTGGATTTGAAAGCATCAACGACCGCGCCGAACGATCCTTTTTGTTCCAACTTGTCGCACACCAGATAGAAGGCTGGTACCACGAACAGTGTCAAAAGCGTTGAGACCAGCACGCCGCCGATGATCGCGACGCCCATCGGGATACGGGTTTCCGCGCCGGGACCGAGCGCTAGGGCGGGTGGGACTGCGGCCGCGATGGTGGAGACCGAGGTCATAATGATCGGGCGTAGCCGGATCGGGCAGGCCGTGAGGAGTGCGTCGTAAGTATTCATGCCTCGAGCTCTCATCTGGTTGGTGAAATCCACGAGCAAAATGGAGTTCTTTTTCACGATTCCCATCAAAAGCAAAAGGCCGATGAAACTGAAGATGCTGAGAGATTGGTTTGCGATCAGAAGCGCCCAGAAAGCGCCCACGAGACTGAACGGGAGCGCCAGGAGGACCGTGATCGGATGGATGATGTGATTGAATTGGGAAGCCAGGATCATGTAGGCGACGATGATGCCCATGACAAGTGCGAAGATCAGGCTCATCATCGATTCCTTGAAAGTTTGGCTCGAGCCGCTGAAAACAACACGGTAGGGGTCAGGGAGCGTCTCTTCCGCGATCTTTTGGGCTTCCTGAATGGCCGTAGCAAGCGATTTCCCGGTGGTTGCACTCGCGTAAAGGCTGATGGCGCGTTCGCGTCCTTGGCGGGTGATGCTCAGGAGACTGGGACGTTCCGTAATTTTGACAACATCCACGAGTTGGACCATCTCTCCGCGGTTATTCCATATCCAAAGATCCTTGATATTCTCGATGGTCTGCCGGTCCTTATCGGTTGCCTTGACCCGGACGTCATAACGCCTTCCATCCTTTGTATATTTCGCTACGCGTTCGCCACCGATCATGGCGTTCACGGTTCTCGCGATCGTTTCGACGCTCGCGGCATGACCGAAAGCCTTATCACGATCCGGCGTGATCCGTACTTCGGTGACGCCGGATCGGTAATCGCTGTCAACATCCTGAAAGTACGGGCTCTTTTTCATCTTATCCTGGATCGTTCCGGCGTACTCAACTAATTTGTCCCAATTAGGTCCGCGAATCGAGAACTCGATGGGATACCCGCGTGTGGCAGAGAATCCGCGAGTGGAAAGGTCTTGCATGATTGCTTTGACGTTCGGAATCTTATTGATGTCGGTTCGGAACTTGTCCATCACGTCCTGTTGAGTCGGACGCCGTCCAAGCTTTGGATCATAGGGGCGGTTTTTCGGATCTTTGAGAGTTACGAAAAGCATGCCCGCATTCACTTCGCCTTCCATCCCGCCCATGCGCACACCGATAACGCAAAAGTAGCGTTTGACGCAAGGGTGCTTTATGACATATTCCTCGACGGCTTTGAAACGCTCATTGGTGAAATAAATCGAGGAGCCGATGGGTGTTTCCAGGGCGGCCAGGAACATGCTTTGGTCCTGTGCCGGGACGAATTCTTTTCTGAGCAAAGGGGCCGTGATCATATAAGAGGCGACACAAAAAATAAAAGAAAATAGAAGCACCTTCCACTTATGCTTGAGTGCCACTACAAGGCTTTTGCCGTAGAATTCATTCAGTTTAACCATGCCGTGTTCAAAAGCTCTCCCGAATCGCGTCTTTCTTTCTCCTATCTCAAGTAATTGTGAACATCGCATGGGGGCGAGCGTTAAAGCCTCCAAGAGCGAAAGAAAGACGGCGGCGGTGATCGTAATGCCGAACTGGAGGAAGAATTTTCCAATAATACCCTTCATGTAAACCACGGGAAGGAAGATCGCCGCGATGGCGAGTGTGGCCGCCAAGGCTGCGAATGTGATTTCTTTGGAACCTTTCAAAGCGGCATCGATCTTGCCTTCGCCCAGTTCTCGATGGCGGACGATATTTTCAAGCACCATGATGGCATCGTCTACCACGATGCCGATGGCGAGCGAGAGTCCGAGTAATGTGAATATGTTCATGGTGAAACCCGCGAACTTCATCACGATGAAAGTTCCGAGGATTGAGGTCGGGATCGCGAGCAGGATATTCATGTTCGAGCTCCATGAACCCAAAAAGAGCCAGCATACCAGGGACGTGAGAACGGCGGAGAGGATGAGGGTCAGGTAAAGTTCATGAACACTGTCGCTGATGAATTTGCTTGAGTCAAAATTGATCCCGATCGAAAAATCCGAAGGAAGATCACGCTGGATCTCCGCGAGCCGTTTTTTGACGCCTTCGGCCACGGCGACGGTATTTGCGCCGCGTTGTTTCCGGATCCCGAGGCCGACGGCCGGCTCTCCCATCGCCCGCGACATTCTCCGGAGGTCGGCAAGACCGTCTTCAATCCGGGCCACCTCGCTTAATTTGATCGGACGATAAATAGGTAAGCCGTTACGATTGTTGATGACGATCTTTTCAAATTCCTCAACGGACCGCGCTTCGCCCATCGCGCGTACGGAAGATTCTTTTTCCTGGGTTTCAAGCCTTCCGGCGGGAATTTCCACATGCTCTTTTTGAATGGCGTTGATCACGTCTTCGACCGTTAGTTGGTATGCGAGAAGTTTTTTCGTGTCGATCCATACACGGAGATTCCGTTCCAAGAATCCGCCCAAAAAGACATCGCCGACGCCTGGAACGGTCTTGAAACGGTCCTTAATGCTCCGGTCGACAAAGTCCATCAGATCTTTTAAAGGAAGACGTGATGTGACCGCAAGGTACATGATCGGCTGGTCTTCAGGATTGAATTTCTGAATGATGGGGGGATCGATGTCGATTGGAAGGCGCCGGCGGGCCTCAGAGATCTTGCTTTGGACTTCTTGAAGTGCGACGTCAATGTCGCGGTCAAGATCGAATTCGAGCTTAATATTGGCTTTTCCCTCCGCGGAAGAGGAGGAGATATCGCGCAATCCCTGGATTCCCATGACAGAATCTTCAATGATATCGACCACGTCGCTTTCCATGACCTCGGGCGCAGCACCTTCCCAGTTAACACTGACATTTAAAACAGGGAAGTCCACGTCCGGCATCTGCCCAACGCCCATCCCGTGGCAACCGAGGATGCCGAACACCATAAGTCCAATCATGAGCATCCACGCAAACACTGGGTTCTTGATCGAGATTTCAGATAAATTCATGACACTTCTCCGACGGCGACCCGGAAGGCCGCCTCATCTTGTTTCATTACATAATAGGTCAGGTTCTGGCGCTGCCGGGCATTATGAAGAGATTCCAGGGCTGCGAGGACATCCAGATTGCTGACGAGACTGCGGGTGTATTCCTCGGACTGGATCTCGTAATTTTTCTGGGCATCTCGGACCGCCTCCATTAAGAGAGCATTTGTTTCTTTAGCAGAAAGCCAGATCTGATAGCTTTGCTTGATATCGAGTTCGGCCTGGCGTCTGGCGAGAGTAAAAGAAAGTTTTTTCTGTTTTAGGATGCTTACGGAATCTTTTACCTGTCCGATGGTCTCACCGCCTGAGAAAAGAGGGACGTCGAACCTGAAAAGCGTGTCCCAATCCAGATTTGCTAAAGTGCCTTCGCGGCGCATGTATTGATTGTGATTGAGTGTGAGCGTAGGCCAGAATCCGCTTTGGGCGACCAGGATGCCGCGCCAAGCGGTCTTGACCGCTTGTTCCGCGGCTTTAACGTCGGATCGTGTCGCGGCCATTTTGAGATGCTCGGTAAGCGTTTGCGATGAGACCTCTTCCGAGGTTTCTTCTTCAAGTTTGCGCTCCCCAAGTTCGGTTCCGGTTAGGAATTCCAACATATAACGGACCGTGGCAAGGGCTCCCTGAGAGGCGGCCAGGTCCGCCTCAAGTATTTTAAGATTGGTTTTGGCCGTGATCACTTCGCTTACACGGGAGCGGCCGATTTTTTCGCGCCCTTCCAGCTCTTTAATTCGTTCCTGAAGAAGTTCGCGAATGCCTTGGTTGATCTCGATCTCTTTCTCATAGCGCAGGACGTTATAAAAAGCGCGAGCCACATCCGTATAAAGAAGCTCCTTGGCGCGGATCCATGCTTCCGTTTGCTCCTGTTTATAGCTTCCGGCGCCCGTCAAAGCGCCGATAGCCTTAAAACCCTGGAAAAGCGGCTGGCTGATCGTGAATTTGCTTTCGTGTACGTTAGAACTCACTGGGGCGCTTCCAGACGGACTACTCACACTCAAGTTGCCGCTTTGGCCATCCTGAAACGTGCGATCAATGATGAAATCCACATTGCCGAGTCCCTGGCTTGCCGCATTGAATATTTGCGCCGTGGCGCGGGAGATGGCTTCTTTCTGGATGCCCACGATTTCGCTTTGGACAAGGGCGAGGTGGTAGCATTCTTCCAGGGAAAGAGAATCTGTTTCAGCCGCAGGGACAGGGGAAGTGCTTTCACGGGACTGAGCAAATGGCAAAAATGAAACGAAAAGTGTAAGACAGAAAATCAGGAAGTTTCTAGTCCTCATTTTTAGACCTCAACAAAAAATCATCCATGACTTTTGAGACCGTTGCGTAGAAACAACGGATCACTTGGTGTTCTTTCCCATTGAATTGATCGTAGGCCTTCAGGAGAAGGTCCAGGCTTCGTCCCTGGATCTCCGTGATGATCTTTTCTCCCCTGGGAAGGATCTCAAGCAAGATGACGCGCCGGTCTTTGGTGTGGGGAATGCGTTTGAGGAATTTTTTTTCTTCTAGGCGGTCCACCAGGTTCGTGACAGCCGGTTTGGTGATCTCGAGGCGGCCGCTGATTTCGGTCATGGAAACGGTACCCAAGAGCATCAGTTGATAAAGAAGGGTGTATTGGGGCAGCGTCAGATCGACCCGGGTGAGCATTTGGGCGTACATGCGGGAGAACTTGGGATGGAGTTCCCTGAAACTTGCTGCGAAGGCTTCTCGTTCACCCATGGTTTAAATCTCCGGCGTCGTCGGCGTGTCAGAATGGTTCAATCTATTAACTATTAACGCTTCGAAGTATATACGCAAAGTGCTGGAGACACAAGGGGTCTGAGAGGATTTTTCTTGAGCTAGCTGAAAAGACGGGCTGCCAGGACGCCGTTCAGAATGAACTGAACTGCGATCGCGGCGAGGATGAGACCCATGAGGCGCCCCGTAATCTTGAGGGCGATCACGCTGAGTATTTTGGAACGGACGGCAACGGTCCAGAGGATCAGGAGTGTCAGCGCCGAGACAAGAAAGATAGCGCCTGCCAAGATCATATGTTGTGAGAATGTTTCAGCCTTGTTTGTCAACAGAATAACCGCGGTAATGGCTCCGGGGCCCGCAAGCATGGGGATGGCCATGGGGGTGACGGCGACATCTTCCTTGGTAATGCCTTCTGCTTTTTCTTCTTGGGTTTCTTTGAGGGCTGTGCGGCGCGCTTGGAGCATGTCCAACGCTACCAGAAGGAGCACAATGCCTCCGGCAATCTCAAAGGCTGGAAGTGTGATCCCGAACGCTGTAAGAAGCCGCTGACCGAACAAGAAGCTCAGGATCAGAATGCCGAACGTGATGAGGGAAGCTAGCTGGGCCATGCGGACTCGTTCCTGGCTGGTGTTTTTTTGAGTCATGGCTAAAAAGGCAGGGATGAGCCCGACTGGGTCCACAATGACAAAAAGGGAAGTGAAAGAAAGGATCGCGAAATCAAGAGAGTTTATCATGGCCTTAAGACATCGGCAGAGGGTTCGCGCGTCTTTACACTGGAAAAAGAAATGAAGGCTGGGGCCGTCTTTGACCATGCTCAGAGGAAGCAAGCTGAGGCGAAGGCCGTCAAGTCGCCATTGAAGGGAAGGTCAGGACTTGGTTGGAAGATGAAGAAAATGTAATGTTGGATTCATCTTTTCGTAATGTCGGAAGGGCTATACTTCTATCATAAATCGGAGATCGATGCCGGGCCCTTAGGTTCGTAAGCGGAAGATCGAAGATAAAAATTGAAAAACGATTTAACAAAGGAGAAACACGATGAAAAAGATGCTCATGATTGCGCTCATGTTGATGGTCGCTGGAACTGCTGCTTATGCCGCGATGCCCGCTAAGCGCGTGGAATGTAGCGTGAATGGAAAAGCGAAATGGGTCAGGACCGTCGATGCCTGCAAAGCTTTAGGCGGCACGGTTGTTGAAGCGAAGAAGGTGTCATAAGGACCTATCCGAAAACTTTTCGGATACTGTGTTGGCGCAAAGGGAGTTGCCTGAAAAGGGCGGCTCCCTTTGTTTTTTAGCGCGTAGTTGAATCAGGCCTGCCTGTTTTCTTGAATGATTTATTTGTCTTTGTCTTTGGATTTAGTGATAAGATTTTGCAATCTAGGATAGAGCTTCGTTTCTTGAAACGATTCACCCAAAGAGGTTCTGATGCGCATTCTTTTGGCTGAAGATGACAGCCGCGTTGCTAGTTTTGTCCGCCGAGGCCTACGGGAAGAACAGTATGCCGTGGATATGGCTGCGGACGGTGAAAAGGCGCTTTTTATGGCCCAGACCATCGAATATGACCTCATCATTTTGGATCTCATGCTGCCCAAAAAGGACGGGATGGAGGTTTTGCGAACGCTTCGTGGGTCCAAGTGTGGCACGCCGGTCTTGATCTTGACCGCGAAGGATAAACCCAAGGATAAAGTAGAAGGGTTGAACGCGGGGGCGGATGATTATCTGACCAAGCCTTTTGGTTTCGAGGAACTGTTGGCACGCGTCCGTGCGCTGCTCAGGCGCCGAGGAGACATGGTCCCGACGGTACTTACCGCAGGAGATCTTCAAATGGACACCCTGAAACACCGGGTGCGGCGCGGTGGCAAAGACCTTGATCTGACGAACCGGGAATATGACCTCCTCGAATTTTTTCTGCGCCATCCCAACGAGATTGTGACACGAACCAAGCTTTCGGAACATGTGTGGGAAGCTGATTTTGATACATTTTCTAATGTCATCGATGTCCATATCGCGAGATTGCGGCAAAAGATCAACGACGGCTTTTTACCGAAACTTCTGGAGACCGTGCGCGGGAAGGGTTACATCCTCCAGATCCCTGAAATAGAATGATCCGCTCCATCCGCTTTTCTCTGACTCTTTGGTATGCCGCGATCTTGATCGTGATCCTCTCTCTGTTCGGGGGGGTGCTTTACACCAATGTTCGGTCCAACCTTGTTCGGGATGTCGATCGATTATTGATTTCCGAGGCGGATGGGGTTGGGGATGCTATCGAATCTTTTGGGAAAGCCGAAGTTGTGGCTAAAAATCCGAACATTTCTTCTCAGGATAAGATCGCGGAAATTTTTCTTGAAAATGTTACCCGTGGAGAATTTCCGGCGCTTGTCGGGCGATGGGCCGAGGTGACGGATGAACTGGATACCGTTCGTCCTGTTCGCATTATTTCCAAAAAGGGCGAAACATTGGCTTTTTCCCCAAGCTTGGCGAATTGGGTGATCCCCGTCAATGCTCAGACGCTCCAGGGGGCGAGTTCTGGAAAGACGTTTTATGAGACCTATCGTGTTGCTGACGGCCATCGAGTGCGTATAGCGACGTATCCTATTCTTGAAAAGAGTCGCTCGCTTTATTTTGTACAAGTGGCGATATCCCTTCTCCAGACAGACGCCTCGCTGGAACGTTTGAGAAGCTGGTTGCTTTGGCTGATTCCGTCGACCGCGATCTTGGCCAGTGTGATCGGATGGTTTTTGGCGAGTCTTGCGCTGCGTCCCGTCGGAAAAATGATTCGCGAAGCCCGGCAGATGAGTGAATCACGACTTCATCAGCGCATTGAAGTGCCAAAAACAGGAGATGAATTGCAAGGGCTGGGTGTTACCTTCAATGAGATGCTCGATCGTTTCGAACGCGGTTTCAAAAGGTTGCGTCAGTTCAGCGCTGCGGCTTCGCATGAACTTCGTACGCCTCTGACCGTGATGAAAGGGGAAATAGAACTTGTTCTTCGTAAATCCCGGACTGATGAGGAATATGAACGAGTGCTTCGCAATCAGCTTCATGTGGTCAATGACATGGCACATGTGGTGGAGCAGTTGCTGGCGGTGGCACACGCGGAGGATGGGGAATTGGCGGTACAGTGGGAGGTCTTGGAGTTGGAAGCGTTGATCCGCTCCGTGGCACAGAGTTTTGATCAGATTGTTCGCGAAAAAAATATCTCGCTTCAAGTCGCAGCGGAAAGATCGGTCCGGATCCAGGGAGAAAGAAGGCTCTTGGAACGCCTTATCGCCAATCTTCTAGAGAATGCGATCAAACATACGCCCTCAGAGGGTCGAGTAACGCTTGAGGCTGTTCGGCGCGGGGGACAGTCTCTTTTGATCGTGAGAGATACTGGGAAGGGGATTCTTGCGGAAGATATGACGAAGATCTTCGATAAATTTTTCAGTCCCCAGAATTCTGCAGAAGGGATTCCCTCCACGGGGATCGGGTTGGGGCTTTGCCGCTGGATTGCGGAGGTCCATAGAGGAAAGATTGAGGTCGCGAGCCTTCTGGGCCATGGTGCGGAGTTCACGGTTTCATTCCCGGCTTCGGGCGTCTGATTCCTTCGAGCCTATCCCCACAGCTTTAAGCTTTCGCCGATAGGGGCGTGCTGTCCTTGTCGACCATTTTAAAAAAGAAGGGAACGACAAGGACGCCTTATGGCATAATGTGCTGCCATGATTATTTTCCGGAAGATCCTTTTTTATCTTTTTCTTGCGCTCTATCTTGCTCTGTGCCCGATCATTATCCTCTATGCGTTCGGCTATATCTTCACGCCCAAGGTCGAAGAAGGATTTGCCAAGACGGGACTGATCCATATCGAGACGCTTCCCGTGAATGCTTCCATTTTGATTGCGAAGAGACGCTACGCGGAAAGGACGCCCGCCACGATCCGGAACCTTCTTCCTGGACAGTACGATGTGAAGATCCTTTTGCGCGATCATAGGGCTTGGGAACGGAAGGTGAAAGTGGAGTCGGGGAAGGCCGTTAACTTTGAAAAAGTTTTGTTGGTTCCTCAAAGTGTCAAGATCCGGACCTTGGTCGCCGCGCCCTTCGAAGACCTTTGGACTGTTTCCGGGACACATTTTCTGCTTCTTAAAAGTGGGGAGCGTGCCGGAGATCTGAAGGTTTTTGACTGGAAGAATGAAGTTTCTCGTTCAGTCCTCCCCGAAACATCTTCGTTCGCGGAAGCAAAACTCGTCAGGGTTTTCAAGGTCAAAGAGAGTTCCTTCATTATTCTTCAGGTGAAGACTTCCGGGGGCATGAAATTCCTGGGGTGCCAGCTTGATAAAGAAAAATCGGAAGCGAAGGATCTCTCGATCCTTTTTACAGGGGGAGAGCCAGACGAGATCTCGTGGGAGGGTAGCCATCCCGATTATCTTTTCGCGTTGTTGGGCCAGGATCTTTCACGATTGGACCTTGAAAAGATGACAGTGCTTTCGGATTTCCTTTCAAAGATCCGGGGTTTCGGGCTTTTTAGGAGCAAAGTTTATGCTCTTTGCGGGTCCTCGATTGTCCGGTTGGGTTTCAACGCCAAAAGAGGAGAAGAGTCCCTGGTGGAAAAAGGCATTTTTCTCGAAAATCTTTTCAGGGGAGAGATGAAATATAAGATCGATTTTATTTCAAATCATACGATCTGTTTCTACGGAGACCGCGGAGAACTTTTTTCAAACGCGCTGCCCTACCGTTTTGTGGACGGAGGGGTGCGGGGATATCAGACCGATGCGGGGGGAAGGAAGGTCGTGTTGTGGCAGGGGGAGCGGGTCGGGGTTCTGGATTTTGAAAAACCGGAACGAAAAAAAGAATTTTTTGAGCGTGGGCCCGAGATCGAGTGGCTTTTTGAGAAGGGAAAGAACATCCGCCAGGCCTATTTTGTCTATGATGCCGCGTATGTCCTGTTCTGCGATGACGATAAAATATTTCTCGCACGGATGGGGGAGCGGGACATTCCCCTGGAGAAGCTCGTGAGTGTGCGGGCGCGGAGCGAGGTTTTTTATGCTGAAAAAACCGGAAGACTTTATTATCTGGAACCCTCCAGGGGCGAGCTTGTGGCTGCGGATATTCTTCCGGAGGGGATCACCTTTTCCGGCGTGATCAATGAATTGGAAAAAGAAACCCAGGGGGCGATAAAATGAAATTCCGTTATTCGCGTCAGGGGTTGAGCAAAAAAGAAATTATCCTGCAGCGTTTCTTCGAAACGCTTCCGGGCCTGACCAGTTGGACCTTGATCCTGGGGCTGGTGGCGCTTTCGATCTGGGCGCCCCTGGTTGCCGCAATCGCTGTGATCGCTTTTATGTTAGCCTGGGTCCTACGGCTTTTTTATCTGACGATCTTTCTTCTTCTTTCCTATGTCAGACTTTCGATCGAAAAGGACACGGATTGGCTGGCAAGGATCCGCGGGATGGATCGCTTCGATGCTTATCTTGGAGAAACCCGCAAGGCGTGTCGTGAGAAAGACTGGTATAAACGAATCTCTCATTGGACGCATCAGAAAGATCTGGAACGACTGGAAAAATCAGGGGACATCGTGCCGCAATCCTCGGAGATCTTCCATTTAGTGGTGATCCCCGTCGTAAAAGAATCTCCGTCGGTGGTGGCGGCGAACGTCTTGAGTGTCGCCCAAAATAAGGCTTTTGCCCGGCAGACGATCATCACGCTAGCGGTGGAAGCAAGGGCCGAGCAGTCCGTGAGAGAAGGGATGACGCGGATCGCGGGCGAGTATCGTGACCGGTTCATGGGGTTCCTTGTGGTGGAGCATCCGGATGGTCTTCCCGGGGAGGCCCGAGTGAAAGGTGCGAATGCGAGTTATGCCGCGAGAGCTGCGGCGAAGTATTTTGAAGAGAACAAGATCCCGTTCGAGAATGTGATCGTTTCTTGTTTTGATGCGGACACGGTCGTGGGTCCCGATTACTTTGCCTGTCTGACCTATTGTTTTATGAATTGCCCTGACCGGCACCGGGCGAGTTTTCAGCCCATCCCTGTTTTTCATAACAATATCTGGGAAGTGCCCGGGTTCGCGCGCGTGATCGAGACCGGTTCTTCTTTTTTTCAGCTGATCGAGACCACCGATCCGGAAAGACTTGTGACGTTCTCAAGCCATAGCATGAGTTTTAAAGCGCTCGTGGACGTGGGGTATTGGTCGACGGACATGATCTCGGAAGATTCCGGGATCTTTTGGAAGTCCTACCTCTATTTCGATGGGCACTATCAGGTCGTTCCGATGCCAACGACTCTGTCTATGGATATCGTGGATGCCGGCTCGTGGTGGGGGACCGTGGGGAGTCTTTACAAGCAAAAAAGGCGGTGGGCGTGGGGTGTGGAGAATTTCCCGCTTGTGATGCGCGGATTCCTTGTGAATAAAAAAATATCCTTTTCCGACAAACTTCAGCACGGCTTCAAGCTTTTTGAGGGTCAGGTTACTTGGGCGGCCCTGCCATTCTTGCTGACCTTTGTTGGATGGCTTCCCGCGATCTCCGCGGGCAATGAATTTTCGAACACCGTTCTTTATTACAATGCGGGCCGGTTTACCCAGGCGATCTTTGGACTCTCCACAATCGCTCTCTTGGGGACCATCATCATGAGTCTTTGGCTCCTTCCAAAAAAGAAGAAAAGGTTCTCGTTCTTCTGGACTTTGATCCATGGATTAGAGTGGTTCCTCGTTCCTTTCATTCTTGTTTTTCTGAGCGCGATGCCCGCTTTGGATGCCCAGACACGGCTCATGCTCAATAAAAGAATGGAATTCTGGGTCTCGGATAAAAGAAAGATTTGAGCATCTCCATCTCTTTTATTATCAACGACTTGTGGTTTTTATGATCCTTTTTGGCGCATCAAAATCCCCTGGCAGATTAGATTGAAAAAAGGCCTAGCCCATTTGACAGGGAACGTTTTCCAACGTACACTTTTGGTAACAGTCGAAAACAACAGTGAGGTGAAACCCGAAAGAACCCCGAAGTTTTGAAAGGGTAGCACCGGAAGGCCTTAAGCCTCTCGGTGACGTGGAAAGTAAACGCTAAACAACGTCTTTGGTTTTAAGTGATGGCCTGCAGGTGCAGGGTATTGCTTGGAACTTGAAGGCGTTTTTTTTATACCCAGGCGAAATGAGGGAGATTTCGAGTGATGGTGCAGTACCGCCTCACACAAACCCAAGAAGATCTGGGCTGCGCCGCGAAAAAGTAGCACAAAAAGGAGATTTAAGGATATGAAGAGTAAATCAGTGGTAAGTCTTTTCGTAGTGGCGTTGATGCTTTGCCCGGCTTTTGCGTTTGCCGCTCAACAGCAGGAACCCGTTGCTGTCGATGAAACGGTTGTTGTGGCGGAAAATGCGGCGACCGGTGATGTGGTAGGCGAGGCCGTTGAAGTGAAAGAGCTTTCCGCTCCGGCGACCGCCAAGGACATCAAGGCCGAAGCAAAGGAAGAAACCGCGGAAGTAAAAGCGGAAGCAAAAGAAGCTGTTAAGGATATCAAGGTGGAAGAGAAAGAAGCGTTGAAAGAAGTAAAGATGTAAGACTTGCTTCCTGCCCGAGAGGGCTGGGGCATGATCGCCTAATACCCAGTGTAGGGGAACGGGAAAAATAGAAGGGTGAACCGAGCTTCTTAAAGGGAGGTGAGGCGGGCTAATCTGCGGTCCGAACCAAGAGCTAATCCCGTCGGCGTTGCAGATTGTTTTTATTTAGGATAAAATCACGGGAGAAGGCCAACCCTTCGGGGTTGGCCTTCTTTGCTAAAGGCAGAGAGGGGCAATGACCCTCTTGCACAGATCGGAGTTTTTAATGAACAATATTTTTGCCTGGACTGTTTTCGGCATTCTGGTTTGCGGGATGATGTTTCTTGATCTCGGAGTCTTCAACCGAAAGGCACACGAAGTCAAAATCAAGGAAGCGCTCATTTGGAGCGGACTTTGGATCGGTCTGGCATTTCTTTTCAACCTCGGAATTCTGATTTTTCGTGGACACGAGATGGCCATGAAGTTTTTGGCCGGTTACCTTCTCGAAGAATCCTTGAGCGTGGATAACCTTTTTGTTTTCCTTCTGATCTTCAATTTTTTTAAAGTGCCGAGCCACTATCAACACAAGACGCTTTATTGGGGAATTATGGGTGCGATTATCTTCCGCATCATTTTTATTGCAGCTGGCGTTACATTGATCAGCCGTTTCCACTGGATTCTTTATATTTTCGGGGCCCTTTTGATCGTCACGGCCTACAAACTGGCGTTTGGTGAAGAAAAAGAAGTTGATCCGGCTAAAAACCCTCTTGTGAAAATTTTTCGGAAATTTATGCCGGTTACCGAAGACTACGAACACGAAAAGTTTTTTGTCCTGCGAGGCGAAAAAAAATACGCAACGCCGCTGGTGGTCGTTTTGCTTGTGATCGCGACCACCGACATTGTTTTCGCAATGGATTCGATCCCTGCGGTTCTGGGAATCACGACCGATTCCTTCGTGGTTTACACGTCGAATATTTTCGCGGTGTTGGGATTACGCTCAATCTTCTTCGCTCTGGCAGGATTAATGAGGCTTTTTCGTTATCTTAATTACGGTCTTTCGGTTGTTTTGGCTTTCATCGGAGTCAAAATGCTGGTCTCAGGTTTTTTTTACATTCCGGTGGGGGTGGCGCTCGTGGCGGTCGCGTCAATTTTGGGGATCAGTATCCTGATTTCGGTGCTTCGTCCCGCCTCTGGGCTGGGCAGTTAATAGATTTCAGGCCTCACATAAGATTTACAGAACCAATAGCTATCCTTTGCAGCCGAATAGGGACGTTTCTCTTATCGAGACTGTTTTAGTTTAGAAAATAAAAAAAGCGCAGGACGGTACGCCGTCCTGCGCTTTTTTATTGATTTCTTCTACAAAACCAACGTTTTGTCTGTTGCCGCTGGGGTCGCCAGCCGCGGAATCCGCATCTTGTAAAAAGACCTCCAGACGAAGAACAGTCCTGTAGCGAAGAAGACTACTCCGCTGATGCGGGTCGTTGCCGGGTTCATCTTGATCGCGATCTCGACGGCAAGCATGCCGAAGAGGGTCGAGAACTTGATGATCGGGTTGAGGGACACTGAAGTGGTATCCTTGAAGGGATCTCCCACGGTGTCGCCAATGACGGTCGCGGAATGAAGCGGCGTGTTCCTCTCTCCCAAATCGACCTCCACAACCTTCTTTGCGTTGTCCCACGAGCCGCCCGCGTTGGCCATGAACATAGCCTGGAAAAGGCCGAAAGTGGCGATGGCGATGAGGTAGGCGATAAAGAAATAAGGGTCGAACATCGCAAAGGCGAGTGTGAGCATGAGCAGCCCGATGAAAATATTCCACATCCCTTTTTGAGCGTACTCGGTACAGATCTGCACGACCTTGATTGAATCCGCGCGATCGGCCTCTTTCTTATCGAGGTTCAAGTTTTTCTTGATGTACTCGACAGCGGAGTAGGCCCCGGTGGCCACGGCTTGAATGGAAGCGCCGCAGAACCAGAAGATCACAGCGCCACCGCACAGAATTCCCAAGAGGATCGGCGCAGCCGTGAGCGACAGCTTTGCGTTTAACAGCATCTCTCCGGCATTCGCGGGAACCAGTGCGCCTGCCGCCGCGGCGATTACGCCCTCCTGGAGGTGATGCTGGAGAAGCAGGATGATCGAAAAGATCATCGTCGTTGCGCCGGCGACGGCCGTCCCGATCAGTACCGGTTTCGCGGTGGCCTTAAAGGTGTTGCCTGCCGAGTCATTAGCTTCCAGGTAGTGCTTGCCCATTTTAAAATCAGGCTTGAATCCGAAATCCTTCTCGATCTCCTTCTCGATTCCGGGGATCGACTCCGTCTGAGCCAATTCGAAGATCGATTGGGCGTTATCCGTCACCGGACCGTAGGAGTCCACCGCAATGTTCACCGGGCCCATGCAGAGAAAGCCATAAGCCACCAGACCAAACGCGAAGACCGAGGCGTGCGGCATGATGTTCTGGAGCCCCGTTCCCGAGATCAAGTAGGCTGCGAACATGAGACCCGCGATGAGAATACCTTTCCAGAATGCTGAGAAATAACCTGCCACAAGGCCCGAGAGGATCGTGAGCGATGCTCCGCCTTCACGTGATGCGGTGACGATCTCTTGAACATGCTTGGAGTGGGAGGAAGTGAAGACCTTAGTGAATTCTGGAATGAGGTAAGCCGCTAAAGTTCCGCAAGTGATGATCGAGGCGAGTTTCCACCAGAGCGTCGGATCCGGGAGATCACCGACCAGCAGGTACGACATCCCGAACGAGGTGGAGATGCAGAGGGCCGAAGCGATCTGGATCAGGCGCGTGAGGGGCTCCTCGAAATCGAATTCTTTCAAGTCCTTGTACTTGCGTTCGGAGATGGCTTTGTTGATGAAATAGGAAGCTCCTGACATGAAATCCATCAAAAAACGCATGGCGAAGATCCAGACGATGAGCTTTGCTTGAAGGGAGGGATCTTTTACCGCGAGGGTGATGAACGAAATAAGTGCGACGCCGGTAACGCCGTAGGTCTCGAAACCGTCAGCGGTAGGTCCCACCGAGTCGCCAGCGTTGTCGCCTGTGCAGTCGGCGATGACGCCGGGATTGCGCGGGTCATCTTCTTTCACCTTGAAGACGATCTTCATGAGGTCCGAGCCGATGTCGGCGATCTTGGTGAAAATGCCGCCCGCGATCCTCAGAGCGCTCGCCGCTAGCGATTCTCCGATGGCAAACCCCAAAAAGCAGTACCCGACGATGTCGCGTGGCACGAAGAGCAGGATGATCACCATCATCACCAGCTCGACGGAGATCAGGAAAAGGCCGACGGACATGCCGGAGCGCATGGGGATATTGACCACATCCCAAGGCTTTCCACGCAGGGAGGCGAATGCGGTTCTTGAGTTAGCATAGGTGTTAACGCGGATCCCATAATATGCTACCAGGGTAGACCCCGCCATGCCGACCACCGAGAAAAAGAGGACCAATCCCAAGGTTGCGAGAGGCTCGTGCTTGAGTCCCAGGAAGTAATAACTCATCGCGCATGCAATGATCGCGAACAGGATCGTAAGGAATTTTACCTGCTGCTTGAGGTAGGTCTTGCAGGTTTGGAAAATAGTTTCCGAGACGTCAAGCATCGACTTGTGGGCGGGAAGAGCCTTCACATTATAGAACTGGTAAAGGGATAAACCGACCGTCCCGAGGATCACCATGGCTCCGTAGAGGAGGATCTGGAAACCCGAAAGACCGCCGAACATGGTGAAGTGTCCCTCATGGAGGTCCGGGATCTTCAGATCCGCTTCACTGGCCCATGCGACGCCTTGACCGAGGCAGAGCGTGCCTAGAAGAGAAACTCGAGTAAAAAATTTTTTCATATGTCTCCAGTCGAATTAATAACTCAAGTCTGCAAATCTTCTGTGGAATAACCAAGAAACGCAGAGCTCAAGCTAATAACTATCTTTACATTGTTGAAGTTGAATAGAGTTCTTGAAGGATCTTGCTGAATGGACTCGTATAATAGGCGTAATGCCTGGAAAATGCCAGCCCAATTTTAACACTCACGGGAAAGGAGATCTATTATAGAAAGGGAGACAGGCCCCATTCTTCGATAAAAGTTAAATTGATTGTCTGGTCCCTTCTGCTATATTACGCACTTCCTATGGCTCTCATGATCAAACGGGTCGAAAGACCTCGCGAACTTAAATGGTATCATGCCGGCGCCATGCTCTATGGCGACTGGGGCACGAGCAAGGCCTATGTTCTTGGTATTGCTTTCGCCCTTGCCGGTCACGCCTCCTGGTTCTTCCTCGGACTCATGTCGCTTTTCATGGTCCTGGTCGGTATTTGTTATACGATCATCTGCCGCATTTATCCCGACGGCGGTGGCGTTTATTCCTCGGTCAAACACCGCTCACAGACCCTCGCCGTGATTGGCGCACTTCTCCTGGTAGCGGATTACGTGGTGACTGTGTCCCTGAGTGTGCTGGATGCTTTTCATTATTTTAATGTGCCGTATCCCGAACTCTGGGCCATTGGCGCGATCCTTGCGATTGGCGCCATCAACTGGGTCGGGCCTTCGAAGGGCGGCACGGTTGCGGCGGTGATTGCTGTGTTTGCCTCTCTTACCGCTTTAATTCTTTTTGCTTTTACCGTGCCGAGTCTTTCGCATGTTCATCTTACAATGCCGGTGGGCGGATTCATCAAGAACTGGCCAGTCTTTGTCGGGATTGTGCTTGCGCTTTCGGGCGTGGAGGCCATTGCGAATATGACTGGCGTGATGGTGGAACCGGTCGCGAAAACCTCTCGGCGTGCGATCATGCCGGTACTGATCGAAGTTTCGCTCCTGACATTCCTTCTGGGGATCGCGATGAACGCCATCCCCGGCCTTACGGGGCATACGGAGGATATGTTGCGTGCCCTGGGCATTTATTACATTGGCCCTTGGTTTGGGCAGATCATTTCAATTGCGTTCGGCTTTCTTCTTTTGTCGGCGGGAAACACGGCTATCTCCGATTTGGTAAGTATCCAGTTTGTGATGGCCAAGGATCGTGAACTGCCGCCTATCTTTTCGAAGCTTAATCGCTTTGGGATGCCATGGCTTGCGCTGATCATCGCGACTTTGGTTCCGGTCTTTGTGCTTGTTGTTGAGAAGGACATTGTTCATCTGGCGGCTCTTTATGCGATTGGTGTCGTGGGGGCGATTGCACTCAACCTTTCGACTTGCGCGACGAACTTTGGACTTCGATTGAAACTTTGGGAGCGCGTTCTTTTGGCCGCGGGCGGGATCATCACGCTTTTTATCGAAGTGACGATCGCGATTCAGAAGCAGAACGCGCTTTTCTTTGTTCTTACTATTGTGGGGGCCGGTTTGGCGTTGCGTTATGCGGCCAAGATGATCGCACCGGTCACGATGCCGGAACTGGCCTCGACCGTGAACGTGCTTACCGTGGCGGAGGCGAAGGAACTTACGGGGCTTTATAAAAGTTCCGCTCTTGTCGCTTTGAAATCGTTTAATCTGGTACTACTCGAAGAGGCCGCCCTTCACGTGAAGGCGATGGGCGAGAATTCGGTTTATCTGAGTTATGTGGAAGAAACGCCTCCATCGCCCGAGCTTCCGACTGAAATGGAGCCGTCACGGGAATCCGTGGAGGTGCTCGCGCAGGCCCAGGAAGAGATGGAAAAACGCGGCATCACGGCGGTCCCGATCTGGATGGTGGGGGATAACCCCGGCCGGTTGATCGCACGCGCTGCCCAAGACCTTGATGTTAAGGCCGTGGCGATTGGTTCTACGAAACGCAGCGCGCTCATCAATCTTTTACGCGGCGACGTGCTGCGTACACTCGCCCATAACCTCCGCAAAGATTGCCATTTATTGATTGTCGGTTAGCGCCTTCTTGGAGTATTCTATCTCAGGCGTTTTACTTTTTTGAACCGAGAAATTTTCAAGAGCTGCGAGCCCTCAAGATCAACAGCAACGCAGCGCAAGAAAGAAACCATGAAAGCTTCCAAGGTCATTGCCCTTCTTTTGGTTCTGATGCTCCCGTTGGGGGTGATGCTTCGCGCAGAATGGTTTGACGGCGAGGTCCAGAAGATCGACTCCAAGGCCAAGACGATCACGATCAGTGAGATCGATCCGATCACGGACATCGAAGAGAAAAAAGAGATCCTGGTCGATCAGGCTACTATCTTTTCGGGCGTCACTTCTCTCAAGGATATCCACGAGAACGATGATGTCACGATCGAAGCCCAATACGATGAGCCGACCGATGCCTGGAAAGCCCTTTCCGTAGAGGTCGCCGAGGCCGGTGCGTGAGAGCGGCCGGGCCTGATGCGTTCCCGCGGTCCTCAGATCTTCCTTTGAAAAAAGGTTCTTACACTTTCGGTATTCTCACCACTCCCGCTAAGGATATTTTCCATTCCAATTATCACTTAGGTCTTTTGTCAGGGATCCTTCCGCGGATCAAGGCAGCAGGGGGCCGCATCAAGATCATTATGATGCCCGCCAAACCGTACAAAAGCCTGGAGGAGATTTTCGCGAAGAACGGGCTGGATGGACTTCTCATTCTGACCTGGCGATGGATCCATCCTTCGGTCGCCGGACTGATTGAAACAACGGCACACTCTCGGGTGCTGGTCGTCAATGATCCTGTCTCCGGGCTTCGGGTGAATAACGTTTCCACGGACACTGCTTCGGGAATGGCCCAAGCTGTGGCGCATCTTGTGAAAAAAGGGTGCCGCAAGATTGGGATGTTGCACGGGCCGATGTCTGTTTCGTTTACGGTCGGAAAGAAAAAAGTCCTTGTTCCGTTTATCGATACCCGTCTCAAAGAAGAGGGATTCGTAAAAGCTTTGAAGGCAAAGCGCATTCCGTTCCATCAAAAATGGATTCGGGCCGGAAAAGCGAACAGCGAGGCCGAAGGGTATCGAGTGATGAAAAAATGGCTCAGGGAAAAGAATCTGCCGGAGGCGATCGTTTGCGGGAATGATGATCTCGCGTTCGGTGTGCTCCGGGCGCTGAAGGAATCCGGAAAAAGCATGGCCGTGATCGGTTTCGACGACAATGAACACGCGAAAAGTTTCTCACCTCCGCTGACCACCGTTCGCCAGCCTCTTGCTCAAATGGGGAAGGACGCGGTGAATATTTTGATCCGGCAGATCGAAGGTCCGGCTCACCAGCCTGTTTCAAAACGGTATCTTCCAAAACTGATCGTCCGTAAGACGGCCTAGCCCGAAGTTACGGTCAATCTTGCGGCGCGTTCTGCCGTAATATTAGAGAGAACGAACATTCCTGGAGGAACGTCCATGTTTGTCACCCTGACTGCCGTCGTGATCGCCCTTGGATATTTTTTTTATCCGGTCAAACTTGTCTGGCTTAGGTCATCGCTTAAGTATCTGGCGGGGGGCTTCTGCCTTTGGACCGCACTTTTTTTCGCCGTGCCTGCCGTGGACGTTTTATTCGTGTATCGTGCCGGGATCGTGTTCCTCGTGATTGCGGGGGGGGTGCTGTGTGTCGATATGCTGGTTGCGGCGGTTCTTTGGACCGTCGAGCGGTTTGGGAATATCTTCTGGAAGACACCGCAGCTCCCGCAGTATCTTTTGGAGATCTGGTCGGCTATGGAGCGCATGGCATCCCGTAAAGTCGGCGCACTTATTATTCTCCAGCGCAAACAGCCTCTTCGTCCGTTCATGAAAGGCGGCATGCCGTTTGACGCAGAGATCAAATCTGAAATTCTCGTTCCGTTGTTTCTGACCTCATCTCCCGTGCATGACGGCGCGCTTATTGTGCACAAAGGGCGTATGCAGACCGTGAAGGGCATTCTGCCTCTTGCGTCGCTTTCCGATCTTTCACCGAGTTTCGGCACGCGGCACCGGGCGGCGATCGGGATCACGGAAAAAACCGATGCCATCGCGCTCGTGGTTTCCGAAGAACGCGGCCAGATCAGCGTTGCCTATCGGGGTTGTCTCGTCCAGATCGCGGACCGCTCCGAGTTCCTGAAGACGCTGCAGTGGGTGTTGAAAGGACGGAACATTCTTCGTCTCAAGAACGCGAGTTTTATTGTCACCACCAAAGTGCTGGACGATCTGACGTGAAGCGTTACATCCTCGCGCTCGACCAGGGAACGACCGGTTCGAGGGCCATTCTTTTTGATGTGAACGGGAAAACCGTCGCGAGTGCCTACCGCGAGTTTAAACAGTATTTCCCTAAACCCGGCTGGGTGGAACACGACGCCCAGGAGATCTGGCGCTCCTGCGAGACTGTGATCCGGGAGACCGTTTGCAAAAGCAAGATCGCTCCCGGAGAGATCCTTGCCCTTGGCATTACCAACCAGCGGGAAACCACGGTGATGTGGGACCGCGAGACCTCAAGGTCTGTCCATCACGCCATCGTTTGGCAATGCCGCCGGACTTCCGATATTTGCCGGGCGCATAAAAAGCACGAACCGTTGATCCATAAGAAAACGGGGCTTGTGCTGGATCCTTATTTTTCTGGCACCAAGATCCAGTGGCTGCTCGATCATGTTCCGGGTCTTCGCCAAAGGGCAGCCCGGGGAAAGATCGCGTTCGGCACGATCGACAGTTGGTTGATCTGGAAACTCACCGGCGGGCGGTCGCACGTGACCGATCTTACGAATGCCTCGCGCACCCTGCTTCTCAATATCCAAACAAAAAAGTGGGATCCGAAGCTTCTTAAGATCTTTGGTGTTTCCGCCAAGGTTCTGCCGGAACTCCGGCGGTCCGGCTCAATTTTTGGGACCACACGAAAGATCGCAGGACTTCCGGCCGGCATTCCGATTGCGGGAGTGATGGGGGATCAGCAGGCCGCGCTTTACGGCCAGGGTTGTTACGAAGCCGGCACCAGCAAGAACACCTACGGCACGGGTTGTTTCATCATGATGAACACGGGCAAGAAACTCGTTGTTTCAAAAGAAGGACTCCTGACGACGCTCGCTTGCGATTTCAAAGGCAGGCCCGTTTATGCGCTCGAAGGTGCCGTCTTCATCGGGGGCGCGGTCATTCAGTGGCTGCGTGACGGTCTCAAGGTTATCCGGAGTTCCGCAGAAACTGAAAAACCGATCAGGAATCTCAAAGATACAGGTGGGGTTTATGTGGTGCCGGCGTTTGTGGGCTTGGGTGCGCCTTACTGGAAAAGTGACGCGCGCGGTTTGATTGCCGGGATCACGCGTGGGACCACCACCGCTCATTTGATCCGGGCGTGTCTTGAAGCGATCGCTTATCAGAGCCGCGACGTTTTCGATATTATGCAAAAGGCGTTCGGCCGTCCGATCCATGAGTTGAAAGTGGATGGCGGCGCGTGCAAGAATAATTTTCTTATGCAGTTCCAGGCGGATATCCTTGGCTCGAAGATCATTCGTCCCAAAGTGATCGAACTCACGGCCCGCGGTGTGGCGCATTTGGCCGGTGTCACGATGGGGCTCTGGAAAAAGAGTCATGATCTCAAGAAGCAGCACCAAGTCGACCGCATTTTTGTGCCGGCGATGAAACCCGGCGAGCGCTCGAAATTTTATCAAGGATGGCAGAAGGCCGTTCGAAGGACTTTGCTGTAAAAGCCGGGCCTCGCACTGCGTTTTCGTGGTCCATGCGTGTGGCTTGAGGTGCGAGTTCCGGGTTTCGATGTCAATGGAATATGAAGGCGGTATGCGATGCAAAGAAATATAGAGCAGTTTAAAAAAACCACTTATGACCTTCTCGTGATCGGCGGCGGCATCAACGGAGCCGCGATCGCGCATCTTGCGGCCAAACGCGGCATGAAGGTCGCGCTTCTTGAAAAGGGTGATTTCGCGAGCGGTACCTCGAGCAAGTCGACCAAGCTCATTCATGGCGGCATCCGTTATCTTGAAAATTTCGAGGTCGACCTTGTTTATGAATCCTTAAGAGAACGCCATATCCAGCTTGAAGTCGCGCCGCATTTGGTGAAGCCACTGCCCTTTGTGATCCCGGTCTATGAGGGGGATAAGCGTCCTCTCTGGATGATGCAGCTTGGCGTTTTCCTTTATGATCTGCTCGCGGGCAAGTACCGGGTGAAGCCGCGCAAGAACCTCACCCGCGAAGAAGTGATGCGCCTCGAACCCGGCATTGAACAAAAGGGTCTGAAAGGTGGCGTGCTTTATTATGACGCGCAGATGGATGACGCGAGGCTTTGTCTCGAGAACGTTCTTATGGCGGCTCAGTACGGCGCGCATGTCGCCAATTATGTGAAGGCGGTCTCTTTTGTAAAAGAGAATGGCCGGGTTGCGGGCGTCAGGGCGCACGACATGCTGGGGATCAAGGAGTTCGAGGTGCGAGCGAAGCGGGTCATTTGCGCGACCGGGCCTTGGACGAACGAACTCTTGCGTCTCGATATTCCGCACGCAAAGAAAAAAGTCCGCACGACCAAAGGGATCCACCTCGTTTACAAAGGCGAGATCTCAAAACATGCCATTTTGATAGGTTCTCAAAGTGACAGGCGTATCTTTTTTGTCATTCCCTGGATGGGGAATTCTCTTATCGGGACGACGGATACGGATTATGTCGCGGGTCCCGATGAAGTGAAGGTGGAACAGAAGGATATCGATTATCTGATGCGCGAATCCAAACGTGTTTTCCCGGCGCTTGATTTTAGTCCCACGAAGATCCTCGCAACGTTTGCGGGTCTGAGGCCTCTTATTCGCAAAGGCGGCTCGCCTCGCAAAGTCTCGCGCAAGCATCTATTTTACAGCTCGAAATCCGGCGTCATCTTCGTGGTCGGTGGCAAGTACACGACCTACCGGAAAGTGGCCGAAGATTGCATGAACCGGATCCACAAGATTTATGAAAAAGAAAAGTTCGCGGTTTATGGTAGCGGAACTATCTCGGAAACTGTTGAAGCTGCGGCCCGGCGATCCGGCCTTGAAAAGGAAGGGGTGCAGTCACTCATGGATCTTTATGGCACCCGCTATAAAGATGTTCTGAAGCTTGTTGAAAAAGATCCCAGTCTCAAAGAAAAGGTTTCGGTTCAGCCGATTGTCATTAAAGCCCAGCTCGTCTATTCCGTGGAAACCGAAATGGCGCGCACTGCGGAAGACATCACCGACCGACGTCTCTCGCTCATTTTCCGCGGTCCCGTCTCCGTTCCAACCCTCGCCGCCATTTCCGCCGTTCTTCCCAAGAAATAATCCATCCACCGCGCGTCGGCCTCGATGGGAAACCTTGTCTCTCGGCCTCTTTAGCGTGGCTTACCATACTTTCCGTCGCGGGATGTGTCTTGAGAGCACCTTCTCGATTGAGTTTGTGGGATTTTGTGGTAGGATACGCCTCCCCGTTACTTCATCTCTAACAGGAATAAAATCATGATCTCAGCGAACGGTGTGACTTTACAATACGGGAAGCGCGTGCTCTTCGAGAACGTGAATATCATGTTCACGCCGGGAAACTGCTACGGGTTGATCGGGGCCAACGGCTCGGGGAAGTCCACGTTCCTCAAGATCCTCGCAGGTCTGCTCGAACCCAACGCCGGATCCGTGGCCGCGGGCAAGAATGAGCGCATTTCCTTCCTGAAGCAGGATCAATTCGCCTACGACGAGTACACGGTACTTACGACCGTCATCATGGGCCATGAGCGCCTTTACAATATCATCAAGGAAAAAGACGCGATCTACGCCAAGCCCGATTTTTCGGACGCCGATGGTATTCGGACCGCGGAGCTGGAACATGAATTTGCAGATATGAGCGGCTGGGACGCGGAGCCTGAGGCGGCGAAGCTTTTAAGCGATCTGGGGATCTCGGACGAAATGCATCAAGTCCCGATGAAGCAGCTTGAGGCCAGCGAAAAGGTGCGCGTGCTTTTGGCGCAAGCGCTTTTCGGGAATCCCGATGTCCTGCTCCTCGATGAACCGACGAACCATCTTGATGTTGAGACGTGCATGTGGCTTGAGGATTTCCTTTATGAATTCAAGAACACGGCGATCGTCGTTTCGCATGACCGCCACTTTCTCGATCGGGTCTGCACGCATATCGCGGATATCGATTACGGCAAGATCCAGCTTTTTTCAGGGAATTTCACATTCTGGTCGGAATCCAGCCAGCTTGCGCTTCGTCAGAAAAACGAGGCGAATAAGGATACTGAGGCCAAGCGTAAGGAACTGCAGGCCTTTATCGCTCGGTTCAGCGCCAACGCGTCCAAAGCACGTCAGGCCACCTCCCGCAGGAAGCTCCTGGAAAAGCTGACGCTTGAGGATATCAAGCCTTCCTCCCGGAAATATCCGTACGTGGCGTTCAAATTCGAGAAGGATTCCGGTAACGATCTCCTGGAGATCGAAGGCCTGGAAAAATCGATCGAAGGGGAGGTCCAGTTCACGGGCCTCAATCTCCGAGTGGACAAGGGCGACAAGATTGCGTTTCTCGGGCCGCTTGATCGCGTCAAGACCACGCTTTTTCAGGTGCTCATGGGCGAACTTCCGGCGGACAAAGGGACTTTCAAGTGGGGAGCGTCTACGTCCCGGGCTTATTATCCCAAAGAGAACGGAAAATATTTTGAGACCGATATGAGCCTGGTCGATTGGCTGCGGCAGTTCTCCAAAGAAACAGACGAGAATTTTATTCGCGGTTTTCTCGGGCGTATGCTTTTCTCAGGCGAAGAATCGCTTAAAAAAGCGTCCGTGCTTTCCGGAGGAGAACGGGTGCGTTGCATGCTCTCGCGCATGATGCTTGTCGGTGCGAACGTGCTGATCTTGGATGAACCGACCAACCATTTGGATCTCGAGTCCATCACCTCGCTCAATAAGGGTCTCGAAAGTTGCACCGGCACTGTGCTTTTTTCCTCGCATGACCATCAATTCGTTCAGACCGTGGCCAACAGGATCATTGAACTCACGCCGCGCGGCATGATCGACCGACGGGACATTACCTTGGACGATTATCTCGCCGATCCCGAGCTCAAAGCCAAACGTGCTTCTCTTTACGCTACGCGCACAGCATAAAACGTACTCCGCAAAGGTCTTGGCAAAAAGTGCTGTGTTTTAATTTTGATACTCCCTAGCCATTCCCATTGAGTGGGTTTATACTACCCGCCTAACCATGGAGGTTTAGGACGTGTTCGAACAAAAACACCAAAACGTAGCGTCGGTTTCGGTCTTTGTCAAAAGATTGGCTCTGTGTTTTGGACTTGCTCTTTTTTTGATCCTGGTCGCTTTATTTATTGGCATTGCAGGGTATCATTGGATAGCCGGTCTAACCTGGATCGATTCGCTTTTGAATGCGTCTATGATCTTAGGGGGTATGGGTCCCGTAAATCAGCTGACCAGCACAGGCGGCAAAGTGTTCGCGTCGGTTTATGCGCTTTTTAGCGGGCTTGTATTTATTGCCGTTATGGGGGTCGTTTTCTCGCCTGTTTTACATAGGATGCTTCATAAGTTTCATATGGACGACAAAGATTTTCAGAAATGATGTCTCGCAAAAAGGCCCAAGGATCGGAGGAAGAAATATGAACTCGATTTTAATCAGTCTGATTATTTTTGCTTGCGTGTTTGGCGGGTCCCTTTTCGGTCTGTTCCTTCGCACGGTATTGCCCGGGCACCATCTCAGCGACGATGCCAAGGAGGCCGTGAAATTAGGCGCCGGGTTGGTCGCGACACTGACAGCTCTTGTGCTCGGCTTGCTTATCAGCTCTTCAAAAGGCTCTTTTGACACAACCAGTACGATGATCACGCAGAGCGGCGCGAAGGTTCTCTTGATGGACCGTGTTTTGGCGAACTATGGTCCCGAGGCTAAAGAAATTCGCGGCCTTTTGAAGCGTTTCCTCAGCGCCAGGATCGCGAAGGTCTGGCCTGAACAGATCGAAAGGCTCCAGGGCGCGGATCTTTCCGGAAAATTCACTGACATGGAAGAGATCCAAGCGGCTCTTCGGAACCTCGTTCCTCAAAACAATCTCCAGCGTTCATACCAGGCAAAGGCCATTCAGATCAGCGACGATCTGTTGCAGATCCGGTGGTTACTTTTCGAACAGCTCCAAACCTCGCTTCCGCCGATGTTTCTTGGGGTGCTTATATTCTGGGCGACCGTTCTCTTTGCCTGCTTCGGGCTTTTGGCCCCGCGCAACGGAACTGTGGTCGTTGTTTTTCTTGTCTGTGCGATCTCGGTGGCCGGAGCAATATTTTTGATCCTGGAGATGGAAAAACCGCTTACGGGGGCGATGAAAATCTCCAGCGCGCCGCTGGTCAAAACTCTTGGGCGTCTTGGGAAGTAGAAAAGACGGAAACAAGGCGTGAAATAAAAAAATAGCGTATATCGACAGGGCGAAGCTGTTTTGCCGTAGTTGCATCGCCGATGCTATTTCATTGAGGCATCGACCGCAGACGAAGGGCTTGTCGGAGTTTATTCAGGACTTCACAGGTCTCAAAGACTCTAACGCGGTTCTGCTTTCGCAAACCTTACTCGTTGCGAAAGTAGACGCAATCCTCCAAGCAGGATACAATCCCTTCCATGCTTACCGATATGCATCTTCATTTACAGGATATTCCGGACCCGCTCATGCTCAAAAGTATTTTGAAGCTGGCGGAGCATCTCCGGACCGGGCAATTTGTGTGCTGTGCCACCCGGCCGGAGGATTGGCTTGCGGTGGAGAAGTTCAGGACCGAGGACCGGCGGGTCGTGCCGTTCTTTGGGGTTCATCCGTGGTATGTTGCCAAGCTTCCGGCGGATTGGTATGCGATGCTCGAAAGCTTTTTAAAGAGGAATCCTGGGGCGGGGGTCGGCGAGGTGGGTCTTGATAAGGCGCGTAATGTCGACCTCGCGAGACAGACCGAGGTGTTTCACCGCCAGCTTGAGCTTGCGGGCCGTTTAGCGCGTCCTCTGGCGATCCATTGTGTCCGGGCGTGGAGCGATCTCGTGAATATTCTAAAACGCAGCTTGCCCGCGAAAACGCGGTTCATGGTTCATTCCTTTCAGGGCTCTCCGCAGGTGCTGAAGGACCTCTTAAATCTCGGGGGGTATATCTCATTTTCCTGGAAGAGTCTCCAGAGGGACACCGAGGAGTCGATCGCCGCGATGCGGAACGTGCCTCTCGACCGGCTGCTCCTTGAAACGGATTTTCCGTATACCGAACCGGGACGGATCGGCGCGGACGTGCATGATGAGAAATATTTTGAAAGTCTTCAGGGCATTTATAATCTTGCGGTGCGCGCGAAAGGGATCGACGAAGACGCGCTCGAGAAAGCAGTGTGGGCGAATGGAACGGCTTTTCTGTCTGGAACTTCTGCTCGGTAAGGAAAAGGTCGAGCGACTCAAAAAGGCTTTTGTGGTGGTGATCGGGATCGGCGCGGTGGGAAGTTACGCGACTGAGGCCCTTGCGCGTTCCGGCATCCGCCATCTCCGGCTCGTGGATTTTGATACCATCAAAACGACCAATTTTAACCGCCACCTCCTCGCCATTACCCCCAATCTCGGGAAACTCAAGGCCGAGGCTGCCAAGGAACGCATTGCTCAGATCAATCCCCATTGCAAGGTCGAGGTGGTAAACGCTTTTGCGGCGGCAGAGACCATGGACCAAATTGTCGAAGGGAAGCCGGATCTTGTGATCGACGCCGTGGATTCCCTGAACCCCAAAGTGCAGCTCCTCGCGTACTGCCACGAAAAAAAGATTCCCGTCATTTCCTCCATGGGTGCGGCGATCCGGATGAATATTTTTTCGATCAAGGCAGGAGATCTTTTTAAGACGACCGGTTGCCCTCTTGCGCGCTATGTTCGCTCACGCCTCCGGCGGCGGGGGATCCAAAAGGGGATCTTCTGTATTTATTCCGACACACCCGTTTCCGAGGAGCCGATCCAGGAAACCCGTATCCTCAATGAAGAACAGGATAACGACCGCGGCCGCCGCCGGCACAAATTGGGCAGTACGCCGACTGTCACCGGCGCCTTTGGCCTTGCCGTCGCCCATCACGCTCTCCTCTATCTCATCGGCGATCTCAAGCTCCGCTAGTTTTTGTTTTTAAAGTGACTTTGCGGGAAAGTCTGATATACTTCGTGGCATGAATAATTTACATGCTAAATTAACGGAGGGCTTATGAGCCGACTAAGTATGGAAGCGTTTGCGGATCGCGTTACGGAGCTTTTTCCCCAGTTGGCGCGGGGCATGGCACGGCATGGAAATAATTATCTGACGAAGGGAGCCATCACGCTGCCCCAGCTTTGGGTGCTTGGCTATCTGTCTCGTAATAGGGAATGCCCGATGCGTGAGCTCGCTAATTTTATGAAGATGGGGCTTTCGTCCGTCACCGGGATGGTCGACCGCCTTGTAAAACAGGGGCTCGCGCAACGAAGGCGGACTGACGAAGACCGGCGCGTTGTTTTTGTCGATGTCTCCACAAAAGGGCGGAAGGTCCTCCGGGAGATCATGGATCAACGGCGCGAAACGACCTTGAATCTTTTTGAAACGTTGACCGCAGAAGAACGATCGACCTATTTGAGCATCCTAGAAAAACTTGTCGAAAAACTTTCTCAAAATTGGAAATGATCTAGCAATTCAGAACGGAGTTTATCTTTATGAAAGAACCTGAGAATCCAGCCCCCAAATCACCGGCCTCGCATCTTCACGTGATAAACCTTGTCGTCGCGCTTCTTGCCGGCGTCATTTCGATCACAGGAGGGATCTATTCATTGAAGAACAATGTTTTTGCAGGGCCGGCCCACGGGAGTTTGCAGGGGGTCGTCCTGGATGAAAGGATCGCGAAGCCTTTGAAGCTTGTGGCGGTGGAAATCTCCGGCTTGGATGGCGCGGTCGTGAACACGGCGGCGACCGACGATGATGGGCATTATCTGGTCGAGTCCATCAGAACAGGGAATTATGTCGTGAAATTCACAGCGCCGCTTCACAAAGTCGAGACCAAAACCATTAAGATCGAAAAAGATCTGGCATCGTCGATCAACGTGAATTTGATCCCCGAGGAACAGCAGATTGCCAAAGGCGCCATGAACATACCCGAGGCGCCCTTCCGGCAGAGTATCCCGGCTCCTTACAGCGCTTCGGGTTCTCAAGCGCCGATTACGGCCACCCCAAGTTATAGCGCTTCGCCGAGTGCCCCGGCGGGATATGCACAGACTGAGCCCGTGTCCGATCCGTCGTTCTCCAATTCAAGGCCTGCGGGTTATCATCGACATTCCCGCCGCAGTTATTCCGGGGATTCTGTCGATAGTGCGTCCGGAACTTCGCAAAGCACTTCTCAGACCAGTGCGTTGGCAACGACCGGTGCACAGTTGCTTCAAGCTTTTCTGAGCAAAAAATCAGACAGCAGTTCGTCGACGTCATCAAATTGATCCGGTCGCTATGAACCGGTTTTAAAAAGAGGAAAGATGAAATATCCGAAGAAATTTTTTATTCTCGTGCTGATGACGCTTCTCCTCGGAGGGTGTCTCACGGTGCGTTTACCGGGGGCTCATATCCAACGCGTGTCCCAACCCGAAGTGGTGACATGGCTGGGTCTTGTGCGAAAAGCCCTGCAACTCAATCCTGATCTTCAAAGCGCCCGGTATGTGGTGACTTCCGTCGCGCGAAGCCGCGATATCGCTTTTGGGGATTACCTGCCTTCGTTCCAGGGAGATCTCCAGCGGAGTGTCTCCCGCAATGGATTTTCGGGGGGCGGGTCGGGTTCGGGCGGCGGGAGCGCGCTGCAGGACAATCTTTCTTTGGACCTCGTGGGGAACCAGTCGCTTTTTAATGGATTCGGGACGACCGGAAGTTTTATCAAAGCCCGGAAGGATCTGGATGCGGCGAATTTTCAGTATGTGGTGACGAGCGCGACTGTTCGCAACGCTTTGAAACTCGCGTATGTCGATGTCCTGAAATGGAATCGCCTTTGGAAGGTGAACCAAGGAATCCTCGAACGGAGAAAACAGAATGCGGAAATGGTTCGTCTCCGTTACGAAGCGGGACGTGAGAATCTCGGTTCCGCTTTGCGAGCCGAGGCGCTTGCCGCCCAGGCGGCTTTTGATGTCCAAGCGGCGGAACGCTCTATTAATAGTCAGACGATTCGGCTCGCGCGGGAGAGCGGCGGCGAATTCGTTTTGCCGGTCATGATCAAGAATTCTCTGGAGCAGTTGGTTCCGTTGGGGATCGTCATGGAGCCCGATTATGGGGAGATCGCGGACAATCTGCCGCAGGTGCAGCGGCTGATCAAAGTCGCGGAAGCCGCGAAGGCTAATGTTGTTGCCGCGCAGTCGGCTGTCTGGCCTCAGGTCGACGGGACCATGGATTACGGCGATTCGGGTTCGCGGGTTTCCAACTTGAAAAGCGAACATTCCTGGGGTCTGAATGTGATCGTTCCGTTTTTTAACGGTGGCAAAAACGTGAACGCGATCCGTAAGGCCAAAGCCGACTATGACGTGGCGCGGACACTCGCGATCAGTGCCCGGGATGAAGCTGTGGCCCAACTTGCGGAGGCCTGGGTCAAATACGCGAATGCGATCGATAATATTGCGGTTCGCAAGAAATTCCTCGAAGCCTCGCAGAAACGGGCGGAGATCGTCCGCGCGGAATACGCTTCCGGATTGATGACGTTTCAGGATTTTGATACGGCCGAGCAAGAACAGAATAATGCAGAAAATGATTACGTGCTAAGCCTTGCCGATGTGTCGAACGCGCAGGCAAATTGGGAAATGATCCGCGGTAAAACTTTGGAGGATGACCTGAATGCAAATAAATAATTTATCAAAGGGGTGGAAGATCGGGCTGACCTTGGTCGTCCTGTTCGTCTTGGTGAAAATGTTTTCGTCCTGTTCGCACGGAAAAGATTCCATGCAAGTGCTTCGCTCCGTCAAGATCCATCAGGGCGATCTTGAGGTCAAAGTGACCGCGACTGGGACCGTGAAGCCGTACAACCGGGTGGAGATCAAACCGCCGATCCCGGGTCGCGTGGAAGAGGTTTTGGTCCGTGAAGGGGATTGGGTCAAAAAGGGCCAAGTGCTTGCCCAGATGAGCTCCTCCGAACGGGCCGCTTTGCTCGATGCGGCACGGGCGCATGGAAACGAAACGATGAAGCGGTGGGAAGAGGCGTACAAAATGGCGCCGCTTCTTGCGCCGCTGGATGGAACGATTATTGTCCGGGCGGTGGAACCGGGCCAGACTGTCACCACGGCAGACCCTGTGGTGGTTCTCTCCGATCGGTTGATCGTGGAGGCCTTGGTGGATGAAACCGATCTTTCCTTGATCGCGCTCGGCCAAAAGACGGCGATCCAGTTGGACGCTTACCCGAAGGAAATCTTTTGGGGGAAAGTCGATCACATCATGTATGAAAGCAAGCTGATGAACAACGTGAATGTCTATGCGGTGGATATCCTTCCTCAAAAAATTCCGCCTGCGTTCCGTAGCGGGATGACCGCCAATGTCACTTTTATCGTGAAGGAAAAAAAAGGGGTTTTGCTCGTTCCTTCGGAAGCGGTCGTGGAATGGCCGAAGAATGTTCCCAAGCCCAAGGACGCGCAATTCGCCGTTTATGAAAAAACGTTCGGCGGGAAACTAGTCCCGGTTGCAGTGCGTATCGGAGATTCGGACGGCCGGGAGACCGAGATCAAGGACGGTTTAACCGAAGGCCGGGAGATCCAGATCGTTCAAAAGAAACAAAAAGAGATGTCGGTGAGTCCGTTTGCCATGGGAGGACCCCCCAAAAAATCGAACACTCAGGGACAAGGACACTCGTGAAATTACTGGAAGCTGAAAACATCACCAAGACCTACCGCATCGGCGAGGTGGATATTCGTGCGCTGCAGGGTGTCTCAGTGACTATCGAAGTCGGGGAATTTGTTGCGATCATGGGACCTTCCGGTTCCGGCAAATCCACGCTGATGCATCTTTTGGGGTTTTTGGACACACCGGATAGCGGCGTTTTCCGTCTGATGGAACAGGACACTTCCCGTTTAAAAGAAGAAGAATACGCTTTTCTCCGTAATCGCGTGATCGGTTTTGTCTTTCAACAGTTCAATCTTATGACGCGATCCACGGCTCTTGAGAATGTCTGTCTTCCCCTGCTTTATTCCGAGGATCGTGTCGGGGACCTCGATCGGTCGAAGGCGATGCTCGGGAAGGTCGGGCTTGCCGATCGGATGGAACACCGTCCGAATGAACTTTCCGGAGGACAGCAGCAGCGCGTGGCGATCGCCCGGGCGCTTGTGAACCATCCGCTTATGATCCTCGCCGATGAACCTACCGGGAACCTTGATTCAAGATCCGGCAAAGAGATCCTGGAGATCTTCAAGGATCTTCATAAGCAAGGGATGACGATCGTGCTCGTGACCCATGATGAAAATGTCGGGAATGCGGCGCAGCGGATCATCCGGATGCACGATGGAAAGATCGTGAGTGATGAAAAGCGGCCGGACTTTAAAAGAAAAGAAATCCCTCTGGAAGACCAGCCGCGTCTCCGGGATTTTTCAAGAAAGAAAAAATATAATTCCGAGGAATTCATCGAACACTTCAAACAAGCCTATCGCATGATCGCGAGTAATAAACTCCGTTCTTTTCTTTCCATGCTCGGGGTGCTGATCGGGGTGGCATGCGTGATCACCATGCTGGCGCTTGGGCGTGGCGCGAAAGAATCGATCACCGAACAATTGTCGCGTTTGGGTTCCAATTTGCTTTCGGTCCGGCCGGGTTCGGTGAAGGTGCACGGAGTGAGCACGGAGGCTGGGGCTGCGACGCGGTTGGATTTTGAGGATGTGAAGGCGATCCAGGAGATCGATTCTGTGGCCAAAGTGGCGCCTCAAGTGACCGGACAGGGACAACTGGTCTATGGGAATAAGAACTGGAGCACGCAAGTGATCGGGGTCACGCCCGATTATGCAAGCGTCAGGAATCAGGAACCTGTCTCAGGCCGTTTTTTTACCGCGGAGGAGAACCAGACGCGACAGCGGCTGGTGCTTATCGGGCAAACGGTGCAGCGCGAACTTTTCGGCAACGAAGATCCCATGGGCCAGACGATCAAGATCAACCGGGTCAATTTTCGGGTTCTGGGGGTTTTACCCTCTCTGGGCGCCAATGCCTTTCATGACCAGGATGATGTGGTCGTGATCCCGCTCGCGACCGCGATGCGCCGTCTGATGGGGAAGGACTATCTGGACCAGATCGATGCCGAGATCGCAGACCTTGCCAAGATGCCGCAGGCCGAAGAAGCGATCAATGCGATGATCATCCGCCGGCATCACCTGACTCCGGAACGCTACGACAGTTTTAATATTCGTAATTATGCAGACATCCAGCAGGCTCTTTCGAGCACGACGCAAACATTTTCCGTTCTGCTCGGGTGTGTGGCTGCGATCTCGTTGGTGGTGGGCGGCATCGGGATCATGAACATCATGCTTGTTTCGGTGAAAGAAAGAACGCGCGAGATCGGTTTGCGCAAGGCCATCGGCGCGACCCCGCGTGATATCCTGATGCAATTTCTGGTTGAGGCGATCGTGGTCACTTTTATCGGCGGGCTTGCCGGAATTCTGCTAGCGGCTGTGATCTCCGGGATCATCGCGGCGATCGCTCACTGGAAAATGATCATCACGTTGGGCTCGCTCCTCCTGGCTTTTTTCTGTTCGGCCGCGGTCGGCATCATTTTCGGTCTCTGGCCTGCCAAGCAGGCCGCTGCCCTTGATCCGATCCGCGCTTTACGATATGAATAAATCGGTTGATAACCCTGGTGCAGACCTTTGAATAAATCTTTTGAATTCAAAAATATCTTTCGCGCACTGCGCTACCGGAACTACCGCATCTTTTTTTTGGGACAGAGCGCTTCGCTCATCGGTACCTGGATGCAGCAGGTCGCTCTGAGCTGGCTGGTCTATCGCCTGACGAACTCGCCGTTCCTTTTGGGGATGACCGGTTTTATGAGCCAGATCCCGACTTTTTTCTTTACGCCTTTTGCGGGCGTTCTCGCCGATCGTCACAACCGCCGGAACATGCTGATCGCGACCCAAGGCCTTTCCATGCTACAGGCCTCGATTCTGGCCTTCCTGGTCTTGACGCATCAGATCCAGGTTTGGCACATTATGGTCTTGAGCGTTTTCCTGGGGATTATTTTTTCTTTTGATATCCCGATCCGTCAGGCCTTCACGGTCGAAATGATCGAAAACCGGGAAGATCTCGGGAATGCGATCGCGCTGAACTCTTCGATGCTCAATGCCGCGCGACTTATCGGTCCTTCGATCGCCGGACTTTTGATCGCGTGCGTGGGAGAGGGTGTGTGCTTTCTTTTGAATGCGGTGAGTTTTATCCCGGTCATCCTGTCTCTGGCGGCGATGCGTATTGCTCCGTCCCAAGTTTCCACACCGTCGCGCCACATTTTGGTGGAATTAAAAGAGGGCCTCGGCTACGCTCTTAGCTTCGCACCCATCAAATGGATCCTGATCCTTTTGTCGATGATCAGTCTGATGGGGGTCCCTTATCAGGTGCTGATGCCGATTTTTGCGCGGGATGTTTTTCATGGGGGTCCGAACACGCTGGGCTTTCTTATGGGGATGTCCGGGATGGGGGCCCTTATCGGAGCTGTTTTTCTTGCCGCACGCAAAAGCGTGATCGGGCTTCCAAGGATCATCGCGTGGACGGCTGTAATTTTCGGGGCCACAATCGTCATTTTTTCTTTTTCGCGGGTGTTCTGGTTCTCCATGCCGGTCATTCTGCTATCCGGATTCGGCGTGATGGTCCATATGGCGGCCTGCAACACGATCTTGCAGACCGTTGTGGACGAGGATAAACGCGGCCGGGTGATGAGTTTTTATACGATGGCGTTTATGGGGACGATGCCTTTCGGGAGTTTGCTTGCCGGTGTTCTGGCCTCAAGGATCGGAGCGCCGCATACGCTTTTGATCGGTGGCGCGTCCTGTGTAGTCTTGGCCTTTATCTTCATGAGTAAATTGCCGCTGATCCGTAAGGAGATCCGTCCGGTTTATGTGAAGAAGGGGATCATCGCTGAAGTGACTCAGGGGATACAAGCAGCCACGGGGCTTGAAAGCCTTACGGGGGAATAGATAAATTTTATTTTGTGTGGCTCAGTGAATTCTTAGGCGGTTTTTAAAACTGCAAGAAGAAAGGGATTTCGGGATGGCGACTGGATCGCGAAAAAAAAGAAAGCCTGTGGCCCTAAAGAAAGGCATCCCCGTGCCTCGAAAGCCCCGGTGGTCGACGGAGCCGGAGGCGATCGAAAAGATCCTCCGTTTTGAGACAGGAGATCCTTTTAAGGTTTTGGGACCCCATCCTGCCAGGGACGGCCGGGGCGTGATCATTCGTGCGTTCCTTCCGCGTGCCTCCAAGGCTTGGGTTCGGACCCAGGGAAAAAATAGTGTGCGCACGCCGATGGTGAAGACCCATCCCGAAGGATTTTTCCAAGCTGTTTTTGAAAAAGCCGGTGCGATCTTTTCCTACAAGATCGAGAAATGTGATGAAGCGGGATTATTGACGGAAATCACGGATCCGTATGCCTTTTTCCCCGACCAGTTGAGCGATTATGATCTTCATTTGATCGGGGAAGGGACCCATCACCGGAGTTATGAAAAATTCGGAAGTCATCTTTTGACCTTGAAAGGGGTCCAGGGTGTTTTTTTTACGGTATGGGCGCCGAACGCGAAAAGTATCAGTGTGGTCGGGAATTTTAATCACTGGCTTCCGGGCGCGCATCCGATGGCCCGCCTTCCTACGTCAAGCGTCTGGGGTCTTTTTATTCCTGGTCTGGAGGATGGGGAAGTCTACAAGTTCGCGATCCGGTCCTCAGTCGACGGGCAGGTGCGTCTTAAGACGGATCCCTACGCGTTCGGTACGGAATTAAGGCCGGGCAGCGCCGCGGTCGTGACCCGTCTGGATACCTTCGCGTGGTCGGATGAGACATGGATGACAAGGCGGAAGCAACAGGATCCTTTGCGTTCTTCCATCTCGATCTATGAGGTGCATCTCGGTTCCTGGAAGAGGGATGAGAAGAACGGCTGGGGGTTTTTAAACTACCGGGATCTGGCGCATCAGCTTGTGGAGTATGTCAAATTCATGGGCTACACCCATATCGAACTCATGCCGGTGATGGAGCATCCTCTGGATGAATCGTGGGGCTATCAGGTCATTAGCTATTATGCTCCCACGCGGCGCTTCGGCAGTCCGGAGGATCTCATGTATCTGGTGGATCATTGTCATCGCCATAACGTTGGCGTGATCCTGGACTGGGTGCCGGCACATTTTCCGAGAGATGGACACGGCCTTTTTGATTTTGATGGCCGGCAGATCTATGCCTCCGAAAGCTGGAAGAGGGCCGAACAGCGTGAGTGGGGGACGATGGTCTTTGATTTCGGGAAAAAAGAGGTCAGTAATTTTCTGATCTCCAACGCCCTTTTCTGGATGGACCGGTATCACGTGGACGGCCTGCGTGTGGACGCGGTGGCCTGCATGCTCTATTTGGATTACGCCCGCAAACCGGGGGAGTGGGAACCCAATCGCTATGGCGGGCATGAGAATCTTGAAGCGATCGACTTCCTGAGAGAATTCAACAAAGTGGTTCACGCTACTTTCCCAGGCGTCCTGACGATCGCCGAAGAATCGACGGCCTGGCCCGGCGTTTCAAGACCTGTTCATTTGGGAGGGCTTGGGTTCAGCATGAAATGGAACATGGGCTGGATGCATGACACGCTGGAATATTTTTCCAAAGACCCTCTTTTCCGGAAATACCACCAGGGGGTTTTCCCGCTCTCGAGCCATTACGCGTTCTCCGAGAATTTTATCCTTCCGATCTCGCACGATGAGATTGTTTATGGAAAGCATTCGCTTCTTGAAAAGATGACCGGCGATGATTGGCAGAAGTTCGCCAATCTCCGTCTTTTTCTGTCCTACCTTTTCGCATTTCCAGGAAAGAAGCTTCTTTTCATGGGGAATGATTTTGCTCAGAGGAACGAATGGGATTCCAACAGGTCGCTGGATTGGCACTTGATGCGGGCGCCCCGGCACCGGCGGGTGAATCTTCTGATCCGGGACTTGCACCGTCTTTACCGGGAGAATCCTGCTTTTTATGAGGGAGATTTTTCAGGCGGAGCCTTCGAATGGATTGATTGTTCGGACGCGGACCGTTCGGTTATCAGTTTTCTTCGCTGGTCGCACGATTACAGCCAGGTCCTGATTTTTGTTTTCAATATGACGCCCACGATCCTTGAGCGTTACCGTGTCGGCGTTCCCAGGGCGGGCTATTATCAGGAGATCCTGAACAGCCAGGCCTTTGAATATGGCGGCTGCGGGTTGGGGAATCTTGGCGGCGTGCGTGCGGAAGGTGTGTCATGGCAGAACCGTCCCTTTTCCATAAATCTTCAAATTCCTCCGCTGGGTGCGCTTATTTTTCGTCTGGCGTGAGCTAGACAAAAGAAAATCAGATTGATTTTTTAAGGTAACCCACTATACTCCAATCATTGTTCTTTGAAGAAACTATGGTGACAGGCGTCCTGGTTTTCGATCAAGCTTTATAGTGAACCAGTGCTGCACTGATCCTCGGTGAAGATTGATCGAAGATTAAGTGCGTTGGGAAGTGAGACCTGCTGAATTTCGCAGGGACTCCACGGTGCCGCCGCTGTCGGTAAGGACGAAAGCGAATTGCCACTTTTCCGCGAGGAAAGGGAAGGCTCGCAAGTAGGCTTGTACTTACCTAGTCAGAATATCAACCTGTCATCTCATCATCAACGCAATTCATGCCTCCGAGCAGAGGTCGAGACAGGTCAACCCTTTCTTGCCCCTTGAGGCAGAAAGGGTTTTTTTGTGTCCATGAATCGAAAAGTCCGGAGCGAGCAACTCCGGAAGATCAGCTGTTTGTTCCTCGTGGTTTGCCTTCTGAATATTGGATGGAGCTGGCCGTTCTCTAAAGACCGCGTAACGGGCAACGCTCAAAGCTCAACTAAAAACGAACAAACTCAGCCAGCCGTGACCACGTCGCCGACTGATCCGAAAGCGGAAATCAAAGGCCCACCGCGTCCTGTGGCCGCCGATGTGACCGTTCTCCAGGTCACACGAACTGAAGATCCCATCGCGAATGTGACCCGGAGCATCGCGGTCATTGATCAGGAAGAGATCAAGAATTCCACCGCCAGATATGTTCCGGAACTGTTGAAGTCCAAGGCAGGGATCACTGTGACGAACACCACCGGGAATCCCAAGGGAATGACCGTCGATATGCGCGGTTTCGGCGATACGGCGAATCGCAATGTCCTTGTGCTTGTCGACGGGAGACGGACGAATCCTATGGATATCTCAGGGCCGGACTGGAGTGCTATTCCGCTTGAAACGGTTGAACGTATCGAGATCATTCGGGGGCCTTCCTCGGTGCTCTATGGAGATAATGCTGCCGGAGGTGTGATCAATGTGGTGACCAAAAAAGCAAAACCTGGCGTCCATGCCGAGGCAGAGACTGAGATCGGATTGCATCAATACAAGCAGACGGGTGCGACTGTTTCCGGAGCGAACGACTGGGCGAACGGCCTTTTCCATTATGAAAACACGCAAGACGATGGCTGGCGCAATAACACGCAATATTGGGCCAACGACTGGTTCGGCAAGTTCGGCGTCGGACCATTTTATGGAGCGGGTGTGAATTTCACCGCGGGGCATCATCGCGATCGCTATGGGCTGCCGGGAGACCTATCTGTTGATGAGATGGAGACTATGGGACGAACGGGGAGTACGACTTCCAAGGATCATGCCTGGAGCCAGGAGACATATTTTACCGCGGACCCGGAGTGGAAATTTGAGTTGGGAGAGAACGGATTTACACTTTCCGGCTTCAACTCTTTCCAGCGCCGTTTGGCTAAGGCGGATTATGTCTCCATGGTCAGCAGTGCTGTGAACAACCTGGATTCCTATGAGTTCCAGCCCAAGATGAGCTGGACGCGCTCCCTTACCGATTGGCTCACGAGCAAATTAACGACGGGTCTTGATTTCTTCTCAGGGACGAATGATGTCAAAAACGTTGGGACCACGTTTACGAAGCTCGCGACCATTAACAAGAAATCGCTGGATGTTTATGTGATCGAGAATTTTTCTTTGTGGGATAAATTGCTATTGAATATGGGGTTTCGCGGTGGCTGGGCAAAGTACCGGTTTGATCAGTCCGGGGATACGACGAACCTTGATCGGACGGGGATGCGGAACGCTTCGTTTGATTTTGGATTTGGGTACAAAGTGTTTGAGAGGTCTCTTGCCTATTTTGATATCTCCCGTTCTTTTCGGATGCCAGCGACCGATGAATTTTACAGCACCTTCGGAAGCGGCCTAAATGCGGGCTTAAAACAACAGCAGGAGATGGATTATGAACTTGGTTTTCGGGATAACACATTCAAACCGTTGAATATGAACATGAATCTTTTTCTTGCCGACATCAAGGATGAAATTTTTTATGATCCGAGTGGCGGCCCGGGGGGCTGGGGTGCGAATGCGAATTATGAGTCCCCGACGCGACGCTACGGCCTTGAGACGGAGTCTTCGCTGAAGTTTTTTGAAAAGCGGTGGTTTAATATCGCGCCGTTCTTTAACCTGACGGCCCAAAAAGTGTATTTCAAGGGAGGAAATTACTCCGGAAAGACAGTGCCCCTTGTCCCCGAATTTAAATATGCGACGGGGTTTGTTCTTGCGCCGGTGAACGGGTTGACTGTCTCCACGGAGATGAATCATCTGGGGCATCAGTTTGCCATTAACGACGAGGCGAATGATCTTCCGAAACTTAAAAGTTATACCGTCATCGATTTGAAGGTTCGTTACAATTGGCGTTGGGCGACGGTTTGGATATCGTTTACGAACCTCTTTAATAAAAAGTACTCGGAGTATAGCGTCGACAATTGGGCGGGGGGGGCAGACTATTATCCTGCGCAAGGTCGTAATGTCGTCACAGGTTTTTCATTGAAGTATTAGAGCATCAAGGGAATTTATTCCGGGGGTGAAATGGGAGTTTCTATGATCAAGGTTATCGCGCTAGCCCTTCTGACCGTGTGCGTTTGCTTGCCTAGTCTCTGCGCGCAGGAGATCGCGGGTCAGGGTTGGGCGGCTCCCGAGCCAAGGCAACGCTCGTCGAGTGCGATCTCTATGACCGTAACAGGGAGTACTCACGATTTAGCGCGTGAGTCTTCGGCGGCTTTGATCCCCACGGCTATTCCTCAGCAGATCGGGGAAGAAAGCTTGCCGCCTTTTCCTGTGCTGACATCGAAAGCCATCGTCTATCCGCGGAAGGCGATCCGTAGGGGATGGGAAGGACAGACTGTGGTCGCTGCGGAGGTCCTTCCGGACGGATCGGTGGGCCGGATGGCGCTGGCAAAAACTTCCGGTCATGAGGTACTCGACCAGGCCGCGCAAGAGGGCATCAAAGACTGGAAATTCGAGATTGAATCTAAACAGGATGAGGCCGTTCCTCACTTCGTGGATATTCCAGTCACGTTCAAGCTTCAGCATGAGGATTGATCTTGGGCATCGATAGAAGGAAGCTTTCGATTTGCGCTTTGTTCGTTGTCCTTTGCGCTTTGAATGGCCCGGTTACTTTTGCGTCTGATATAAAACAAGCGAATCCCAAACGGATCGTTTCCATCAATCTTTGCACGGATCAATTATTGCTTCAACTTGTGGGGCCGGAGCGTGTGGCGGCTGTGACGAAATTTAGCGCCGATCCCGAGGTTTCGCCGATTGCCTTCCAGGTAAAAGGCGTCAAAAAGATCCAGGGCGGCATTGAAGATGTTCAAGCTTGCGGGCCGGATCTTCTCGTCGGCGGAAAATTCAGCCATAAGGAAACGCTCCGTTTTTTTAATCGTTCAGGGATCCCGGTTCTGACTTTCGGTATCCCCAAAAATTTCGAAGACATTTACGCGGATATCCGTAAACTTGCTGAAGCGGTGGGGGCGCAGGGTCGAGGCGACCAGCTCATCCAATCGATGCAGTCGGATCTCGCAGCGCTTAAGCCGGGTCCGGGCTCTAAAAAGAAAGCGTTCTTTTTTCAAAGCGGGAGCCTTGTCCCGGGCTCAGGCACATTCGAGAATTCGATCATGGAAGCCGCTGGGCTTGAAAATCTTGCGGCGACGATTGGTATTCAAAATTACGGGAGTCTTTCTTTGGAAAAATTAATTGAGATGAAGCCGGATGTGTTGATCTTCTCAAGTGATCAGAAACAAAAACCGACGATCCGGGGAGAAGTGCTCGATCATCCCGCGATCCGGAAGGCATTGCCCCATGTAAAAACGGTGACCCTCCCGTCCGCGATCCTGAATTGCGGATCTTCTGCATCCATCGAAGCAGTTCAGATCCTTGTGAAAGAGACGAGGCAGCCGTGAAACATTCCGGAATCCATCCGACACATCCATTGCGTCATGCACATACGCAGGATCGTCTAAGCGAAGCCCCCGCGTGGCTGCTTTATGGCGTGCTTGGGGCCGCGCTTGTAGCCGTTTCTCTCTGGTCTTTGAATGTCGGCCCCACGAAGATTCCACTTTGGAATGCGATCCTTCACCCGTCCTCGGAAGGAGCTTTTATCCTCTGGGATATACGTTTGCCACGCGCGATTCTGGGACTCCTGGTGGGCGCGACGCTCGGACTTGCCGGCGCTGCGATGCAAGGATTTCTGCGTAATCCCTTAGCGGAGCCTGGGGTACTTGGAGTGACTGGTGGCGCGGCGCTTGGTGCGGTACTAGTTTTTTATACCGGGCTCGCGTCTGCTTTTTCCCTGGCTTTGCCGTTGGGTGGAATTCTGGGGGCGTTCCTTTCCGTGCTCCTGCTCTATCTTTTTGCCGGTCGTCTCGCGAGCATTCAGACGCTGATCCTGGCGGGCGTGGCGATCAATGTGATCGCGTTCTCAGGAACTTCGCTTGTTCTTAATCTCACAAAAGATCCGTATGCCGTGCTTGATATTGTTTTTTGGCAGATGGGTTCGCTTGCGGACCGGAATTTTACGCATGTGTTTCTGGTGCTGCCCTTCATCCTGATCGGTTGGGGATGGCTTTTGTGGGACCGGCGTGCGCTCGACGCTTTGAGTCTCGGCGAAGAAACAGCGGCAAGTCTTGGAGTGGATCTCAAAACTCTCCGCTTGAGAATGATCCTTGGAACGGCCCTGTGCGTGGGAGCTGCGGTGTCGGTATGCGGAAGCATCGGTTTTGTCGGGCTCGTGGTGCCGCATCTCTTGCGTCCGTTCGTGGGGCATGAGCCGGGAAAACTTTTGGGCATCAGTGCTTTGGGCGGGGCGATCCTTCTTCTTTTATCCGATATCGCGGTGCGGCTCATTCCTTCGATTGTAGAGCTGAAGCTCGGTGTCGTGACATCGCTCATTGGCGCGCCATTCTTTATCCTGCTTATTTTCAAGATGAGGCGGAAACTTTTATGAGAATGATCGAGGCTCAAAAGATTCGCGTGAGCTTTGACGGTCTTAAGATCCTTCGGGATGTGGACCTCGAACTCCGGAAGGGGGAGGTCCTCGGGCTTATCGGACCGAATGGCGCGGGCAAATCGACTTTGTTGAAAGTGCTTATCGGCGAGTTGACGCCGGAGTTTGGGAACGTCAAGATCCTGGATGGAAAAAAGGATCATGTTGCAAAAAAAGTCGCCTATTTGCCGCAGGGACAAGTCATCCACTGGCCGCTCAGTGTAAAGCGGCTGGTTTCGTTGGGGCGTATCCCGCATCTGATGCCTTGGGAGCAACTGGGTCCGGAAGATGAAAAAGCGATTGCTCAAGCCATGGAGGATACGGATGTCGCGCATCTGAAAGATCGTTTTGTTGACCATCTGGCCGGTGGCGAACGGAATCTTGTGCTTTTGGCCCGTGCGCTTGCGACCCAGCCTTCGGTGCTTTTGGCCGATGAGCCCGTTCAGGGGCTTGATCCGGCGCATGGGCTTCAAGTGATGGAGCTTTTATCTCGTTTCGCGGACGCCGAGCACGGAGTGATCGTGGTGTTGCACGACCTTACGCTTGCCGCGCGTTTTTGCCATCGGCTTGTGCTGCTCCATCAGGGAAAGGTGCTTGCATCGGGCAAGCCCGAGGAAGTTCTTGCGCCTGAGAATCTCAAAAAAAGTTATCATATCGAAGCGAAATATGGAACCAAAGATGCTTTTTATATTGTTCCGTGGAAAACCGTTCAAGGCGTAAGACGTACGGCATATGGGGAGAGAAATGAATAAAAAAGGATGGGTCATCGTGTTTACAGGCGACGGTAAAGGGAAGACCACGGCGGCGTTCGGGACGGCACTCAGGATGATCGGGCGCGACGGACGGGTCGCGATTGTCCAGTTCTTCAAGCCGGGAGCGGGAGAAAAAAAGGTTCTGAAAAAGTTCGGTTCTTTATTCAGGATATTGAGTTTCGGCGGCGGGTTTACATGGGAGACTACGCGCGCGGAAAACCGGAAAGCCGTTCAAAGGGCTTGGAAAAAATGCGGCGAACTTCTGAAGAATCCGAAATATCGCCTGGTCATCCTCGATGAGATCCATATCGCTTTAAAATATAAATTTCTCAAAAGTGCTGAAGTGATCAAAGCCCTCAAGAAGAGACCGGCCACCCAGCACGTGATCCTGACTGGTCGAGATGCGCCGCAGGCGATCATCCGTCAGGCGGACCTTGTGACCGAGATGAGATGTGTGAAGCATCCTTTTAAGCGAGGCGTTCTCGCCCAATCCGGTATTGATTTCTAAAAAATCCGGGCCGTTTTTCCCGTTCTTATTTTGCCCCTCACTTGGTGTATAATGACCCCACGAAAGAAGTTGAAACTTCGGGAAACGGGGAACACCGAACGTTAAGAGCTTTTCTCATTCCCCGTACCACGTTCACCGTTCAGCGAGAGTAAATATGAAAAAATATTCTGACCTTAGTCTTGAAACTTATCTGGAAAAACTTGCAAGCGATGCGCCGGTGCCGGGCGGGGGGAGCGTCTCCGCTTATGCCGGAGCTCTGGGCATGGCTCTGACGCAGATGGTCGCGCGGATCGCGCTCAAGCGCAAACCCAAGGCCGATCTTCTCCCCGAGCAAAAATTTCAGGACGAAGCCAACCGCAAGTGTATGCAGGAGATCGTTGATTCTCTTGAGAAGACCCGGGCGGATGCGCTTCAAGTGGTATCCCTTGATCCTCAGGTCTACGATGAAGTGATGGCTTGTTACAAAGAGGGGGCGGGGCCCGAGAAATTGGAAGATGCGCTCCAGAACGCGTTCCGGTTGCAGGCGGATCTCGCGCTGATCCTTGTGATGGCGAAAGAATGGAACGAACACATGAAAACCCTTGTCAAGGGCGCGGTCGCCAACGATTTGATCGTAAGTGATGGTCTTTTGTCCGCCGCGTTTGAAGGGGCTTTCCACACTGCGCATATCAATGTGGTCTATATGAAAAACAAAGAGCGGAAAGAGCGCGCCGAAAAAGCTTTGGCGGAACTCCGTGGCCGCTTCACAAAAGGGAGCTAAAGTGGAAGCAAAAAGACTTGAAGGAAAAGTAATCGCAGCGGGACTGCAGGAAAAGATCGTCGCGAAGATAGGATCCTTTGCGGGAGCGGGACTTCCCAGGCCATCGTTAGTTGCGATCCAGACAAGTGAAGATCCGTCCGCGGTCTGGTACATTAACAGCCAGGAAAAACTTGCGGCGAAACTCGGCATTGATTTTAGGCGCATTATGCCGGATCAAGTGAAAGGGGAGAATGCCCTGCTCCAGAAGGTTCGGGAGCTCAGCGATGATAAAACGGTTCACGGGCTTTTTATTTCTATGCCGCTTCCCGAGGGGATTAATTCCGACAAGGTTCTACTGGCCATGGATCCCAAAAAGGATGTCGAAGGCGTTCATCCCACCAGTCTCGGGTTGATCGTCCTGAGGCGCGGGAAACTGATCCCGCCCACGGCGTTTGCGGCCTACACGCTCATTAAAGCAAGCGGAATCATGCTTCGAGGAAAAAAGGCGGCGATCGTCGGGCAGAGCGCTATTGTTGGAAGGCCGTTGCAGCTTCTGCTGGGTGAGGCGCGCGTGACGACTCTTGTTTGCAATACCGGCACCACCGATGAAGATATGAAAAAGATTGTCGGGGCTGCCGAAATCGTGGTGGCCTGTTCGGGGAAGCCCGGTCTTGTGAAAGGTGCCTGGATCAAGCAAGGCGCTGTCGTGATCGATGTCGGTACCACCGAGGTTGACGGAAAGCTTCAGGGCGATGTCGAATTTGACGAAGCGGTCAAAAAAGCCGGTTTTATCACGCCGGTTCCTGGAGGTGTCGGGCCGCTTACCGTGACCATGCTCATGGAAAATCTCATCATCGCGTATGAGTGGCAGATGAAATGAAATGTATAGGGTGTAAGGAATACGGCAGATCACAAAAAGATTTTTCACCGTACACCCTACGCCTTATTCCTTACGGGAGACGATGAAACACACACCTCAAACCATCTATTCAAAGAAGCAGGCTGGCGAGAAGATCGTCTCGCTCAGTCTCTACGACTATCCGAGCGCAAGAATTGCGGATGGGGCGGGCGTGGATGTTGTTATGGTCGGCGATTCGGTCGGTATGGTGCTTTTGGGCCATGAGAATACGCTTGGCATGACGATCGAACACATGCTTTATCACACCGCGGCGGTCGTCAAGGGCGTGAAGCGCGCGCTGGTGGTCGCGGACATGCCGATCCATTCCTATAACGATCCTGAGCTGGCGTTCAAGAACGCGCAACGTTTGGTTCGAGAGGCTGGGGCCGATGCCGTGAAGCTCGAAGGTGGTGCGAAAATCCACGCTCAAATCCAAAGACTTGTGACCGAAGGCATTTCGGTGATGGGGCATGTCGGCATGTTGCCGCAAAGCGTCGGAGATGGAAAATACCGCGTTTACGGAAAGGATCCGAGCGAAGCTGAAATGATCCTGGAGGATGCGAAATTGCTGGACCGGATGGGGGCGTTCGCGATCGTGCTGGAATGTGTGCCGTCAAAACTTGCCGCTGAGATCACCCAAGCCGTGCGATGTCCGACGATCGGGATCGGTGCGGGACCCGCGACCGATGGGCAGGTGCTGGTATTTCAGGACCTGTTGGGCATCCGCTCGGGGGTGAGCCCTCGTTTTGTCCGGCGCTACACGAACCTTGAAGAAATCATGAAAAAAGCGGCCGTTAATTATTGCCGTGATGTTCAAAAGAAGAAATTCCCTTCCAAGAAGGAAAGTTTCTCATGATCAAGGGAAAGCGGATCCTGGTCGCTGAAAAAGACGATGCGACTCGGGAAATGATCCTGATGCGCCTTCATTCCCGCCACCACAAAGTCTTTGAGGCTTCAAAAAGCAGCCAGGCCTTGAGATTTCTGGATCGCGAGGTTCTGGACCTGATCCTACTTTCAAGCGAACTGGAGCCCGTCAACGGCAAGATGCTCATCCAGGTCATCCGTTCCCGTTCCCATCTCATGTCGGTCCCGGTCATCATGATCACGGAGGAGCACAAGCTGACAGAACTCATGCTCGGTCATGAAAAAGGTTTCGACGATTTCCTCGTCAGGCCTTTCAGTCCGCTCGTGCTGCAGCTGCGCGTGAATCTTAATATTGCCAAGACGATGGAGCGTGTGGAGGCCAACGCGCTCACACATCTTCCGGGCAATCATGCGATCGAGAAGATCGTATCGAAGAAGATCCAGGCGGGGGAAAAATTCTCGGTTCTGTATATGGATATCAATAACTTCAAGGCGTTCAACGATCATTATAGTTTTCAGAAAGGGGATGAGGCTATCCTTCAGACTGCCCGGCTTCTTGTGACGACCAGCCACGCCGTGGCGCGTGACGGGGAGTGCTTCATCGGGCATATCGGCGGGGACGATTTCATCGTGGTGCTTCCGGCGGAACTTGAAGAGGTTTTCGCACGCCAATTTATCGATGATTTTGACCGGATTATTCCGACCTATTACAACAGGACGGACCGGGATGCGGGATTCATCCGCGTAGAGAACCGGCGCGGCAAGATGGAGAATTTTCCCCTCATGTCCTGCTCGGTCGCCGGCTGCACCAATCTTTACCGGAATTACGTGAATCTCCGTGAGATTGCGCAGGATGCCGCGGAGGTCAAGACGTTCCTCAAGAGCCAGCCGGGGAGCCATTATCTCCAAGACCGTCGTTCGTCCCCGATCAAGAAACTGGATGATGCGGTCCATATTCTGGAGCCGGAGATCAAACCCGCCAAGCCTAAAAAGCGCGCGGACCCTCTGGGCCAGGTTCTTGTGAGTTCCGGCCTGATCACCGAAGAGCAGCTTGGCGAGGCTCTTAAGCAGCATCTCCAGACCGGCCATCGACTTGGCCAGACCCTGATCGATATGAATCTCATTTCAAGCCAAGATGTGGGCAGGATGCTTGAAAAGAAGCTCAAGGTTCCTTATTTCAGTCTGAAGGGGTGGACCCCGGACCCGGCGATCTTTCATCTTTTTAACGCGGAATTCATCTTCCATCATCGCGTGGTCCCCATCGGAGTTTCTGAAGGGTTGGTGAGGATCGCGATGTGCGATCCATTCGATCTCAGGACTTTGGATGCGGTTGAGCGGATCACGGGGCTTAAACCCGTGCCCTATCTCGCTTTGGAAGATGAATTCGAACAGTTCCTGGAAAGCCTGGTTCCTGAGACGGAGAAGGGGATTCCGTCTGTTCCAACCCTGTGATTGAATGAACAGTCGGTGGAGAAGTCTCTGCTCTCGATGAGAGCTTGAGAGCCGGAAAAATAGTGTAAGGAAAGTCCTCGATTGGTCGTTTTTATAGTATAGGCATGGCAACCTTCAAGCCATGATTTTCATAAAAACGGTCAAATTAGGAAATCATGACAGTTCTCGTTTTGAATGACAGAACATGCGTCGAGAACGGGAACGCCATGAGCGAGGCTATGGGGATAGAATCCTTTCCAGAGATTGAGAATTTTCAGAAGCTGCCGCGCGAAGTGATTATCAAAGGCGCGAGCACCCACTTCAACGAAGCTGAAGGCGCATCCCTCCAGGGCATTGTCATCAACAATATCGGCCATTCCATAAAGCATATCCGCGCCCAGCTGGTGATCTTTGATAAGAACCAGGTCCCTCTTTTAGGGACCAGTGTTCCGACCGAGCCGGACCATCTGCCCCAGGGAGGGATTGCGAATTTTCAATTTCAGCTGAAGGAGCACAAGTCAGAGATCAAAAAATATTTCTTGCACGCCAATTGGGGCTTTGACGAAACGGCCTAGCACTGACCAAGTTTCTGTTTTTATCATCAAGGCGACTTGGGCTGACCTGATGACTCGTTGATTTTCAATGGGATCAGGGGGCAAATCATAAAATTAATTGTAACGCAGTGCTAGTTCGTTTAAGCTATGGGCTGGTTTCAAAGGTCTGAAATATCCCCCCAGAGAAAGGCCCCTGTGGAAAATTACGTATGTCCAGTTTGTAAGGAAGCGATGGAGCATGATCTGATGGTTTTTTTGAAACACACAGACCATCACATCATCGAGGTGATCTTGAAGGAGCACCCTCAGTGGGGGCATGGGGACGGGATTTGTCGGGAGTGTTTGGATTATTATAAAAAAAGCGTGGGCCATACGCCTTATATAGACGAAACATAACACCGATCAGACGGAAGGTTGAGGAATCATAACGGTAATGAAGAAATTCTTGGTGAGCGTTGTTTTATCAATTTCCTTGAACGCTGTTTTTTTAGGGACAGTTCCGGCGGCCTTGAGTGCGGAGGGGCTTGAACCTGTGGCGAAGTCCCAGGCCTATCAGGAATTCCTCAAAAAACCCGATAACGATCTTGCTAAGATGATCTGTATCCTGAATTATTTCCGGGACGCACCGATCACCGTTTGGTATGAGGGGATCGAATATACGACTCAGCTCGCGTACCCGGTCGGGCTGGTGTATCTGATGACGAATTACCACAATGAAAATCCGGAGCAGTGGGCAAAGAAACATTGTTACCGGTCGCTTTCTGGCAACAATATCATCCTTATGAAGTTCCAGGACGGAACTTCTCGGCCGGTCCGCGATGTGATCATAGAAAAATACCATGAACTTGAGGAAGCCCAGCGTAAGCAGGTTTCCAAGATCTAAAAGAGGGGGGGCTCGGATGGCGACAGAAATGGACATAAAACCCGTAAGGTCGCGCGATCTCGCGTTGATCGGTTATGATGCTGCGACAGCGATCTTGGAGGTTGTGTTTCGCGCAGGCGGTGTGTATCGCTATCACGACGTTCCCGAAAGCATTTATCACGGACTGATGGCCGCACCTTCGCACGGGACTTTCTTTCAGAAGCATATCAAGGTCCAGTATTCTTTTGTGAAGGTTAACTGACCTACGCGATGAAAAAGACCCCGCTTCTCTTTTCCGTCGCGCTTCTTTTTCTTATTGTTTCCTGTCTTTGTTTCTTCGGCACGAGCGTTCGGGCTGAAGATTCGCTGCTCAAGATCCAGGCGCTTCCCGACCAGAACTCCGTGAAGGGCGGTATGATGTTCCTTGTCCATGCGCAGGTCACAAACTCGAGCTCCGACACCTCGGTTGATTTTTGGAGCAACACTTGCTCCTATGAAAAACATTGGGTGACGGACAATGCCGGGGTGTTTATCCAATCCTGGACTTGTAACGAAAACACCCTCGAAGACATCACGCTTCAGCCCGGCGATGTTTATGCGAAAAACGTCATTCTCTACATTCCCAAAAATGATAAAACAGAACCGGTGATTTTTCGGCTCGGATTCAAGCAGATGAGCGAGGACGGCGATGTCGCGGAACCGCTTTGGAGCGATCCGGTTACGATGAACGTTATTGTCCCTGACGAAATGAAAAAAAGTGCGCCGCCTCCGGTCGCAGGAGCCACTTCTCAAGCGCTCGCTCAAACCCCAGTGCCGCCGGTTGCAATGAATAAAATGTCTCCCGCTGTCGTGTCAGATCTTGCGGTGCCGGCGGGGAGCCAGCCCTTGGTTTTTCGGGATCCTGGTGTTCCTATCAAGGTTCGGCCCAGTGAAGAATTTTCAATTGTTTTAGCCAGCAATCCCTCGACCGGATTTCGCTGGAAGATGACCCTGCCGGAAGATCAGCAGACCGTTAAGCTTTTGGGTTCTGAGCATGTTGCTTCTCAGAAAATGATGCCGGGCGCGCCCGGTGAAGAGGCTTATAAATTCAAAGCCGTGACTTCGGGTGAAACTAAAGTTGATTTTGTCTATGAACGGCCTTGGGAGCCCAAAACGGTTCCAACCCGCAAGATCTTTACGATCCTTGTCCAAGAGAATTAAAAACACGCCGGTTTTTTTCGTTGCATCCCATGAATAAACACAGCGTGGTGATTGTCGGAGGAGGCATCTCAGGCCTCAGTACCGCTTTTTTCCTTTCCCGAAGAGCCTCTCAGGAACATTTTCCTCTCAAGATCACCGTGCTCGAAGCCTCGGATCGTTTCGGCGGGGTGCTTCGTACGATGACCCGCGGAGGCTTTCAAAGGGAAGCCGGGGCGGATGCTTTCTACGCCGGCCAGGATGATGCCACGGATCTTTGTCGCGAGCTGGGCCTTCAGAAAGATCTGGTCGAGGCGGCCTCATGCTTCCGGTGGTTCTTCTTTCTGAAAAATAAACGATATTTTCCTATTCCTGGCGTACCCGGTTCATTTCTGGATACGGTTCGATTTTTGTGGCATCCCCAGCTGAGTTTTCTCACGAAGTTCCGGATGCTTGGGGAGCCGTTCATCCCGCGTTGCAGAGACGAGCAAGATGAAAGCCTCGCAAGTTTTATCCGCCGACGTTTGGGGCAAGGTTTCTATCAGGAGCTCGTAAAACCCTTGGTTCAAGGTGTTTACATGATGGATCCTGAAGTGTTGAGCCTGGGAGCCATGTTCCCGAGGTTCAAACAAGCCGAAAGGACTTTCGGAAGTCTTGCCGGATCTTTTTTGAAAATGAAGAGCAAAAAAAAAGAAAAGGGACATGCGGAATTTCTCACTCTGAAACATGGCCTTGAAGGATTGGTCCAGGCGCTCGTACGAGAGTTGGGGGTCTTCGAAGCCTGGCCGTCAAGGCCAAGCGAGCGTGTTGGGATCCCGGCTTGTGAGTTGCGGAGATCAGCGCCTGTTCGGGAATGCACTTATCGCATGGGCGCGGGCTGGGAAATTCTTTTGGAGAATGGCGAGTTGTTGCGTGCGGATAGTCTGTGCCTAGCTATGAATGCCTGCGAGTCCTCAAAATTGTTGTCTCGTCAAGCTCCCGAACTTTCCCGAGCACTTTCTGAGATTCGGTACGATTCAATCGCGACGGTGAATCTCATTTACAGGTTCGAAGATGTACCAGCCGGAGATCTGGCTCCCGGATTCCTGGTGCCCATGGACGGTGAGTGCTATCCTTTTTCGAGTCTCAAATGGCTCGGCAAGAGCGCTGATGGAAAACACATGTTCATGCGCGCATTTCTTTCCGAAACAATGATTCCCGAGGTTTTTATGGAGAGTGATGAAACGCTCAAGCAAAAACTCCTGGATTTTTTGGACGAATTTTTTGGCATCCAGGCCAAGCCTTTGTTCATCGATGTCGAACGCTATCCCCGCGCGTTGCCTCAATACGAAACGGGGCATTTTGAGCGCGTGGCGCGGATCGAAACATTGACTGCACAATATCCCGGGCTTTTTTTTGCGGGGAACGGATTCCGAGGATTCGGTATCACGGATTGTATTCGTCAAGCCAAGATCGTGTCCGCTCGTTGCCAGTTCCAAAATCACTAGAGGAATGCTTTTCGCTGGGGCGCTTGATTGAGGAAAAATAACCATCTGAAATGCGATGCGTCATTCCGAAAACCATTCCTAGCTGTCTCTCATGAGATGGGGTATAATCCAACCCCATGCAAATTCGAGAAAATCCCATCTCTTCCGACTGTGGCTGTTCTTTGGAGGTCTCCCCGGAGGCCCAAGGCGAGGACTCTGCCAAGGCGGTTTGTTCTCACAAGTACGAGCGCCTCCACCTTTTTCTGATCAAACCCTCCAAATACGATGATGAAGGGTATGTCATTCGCTATTGGAAAGGTGTTCTTCCCAGCAATACGCTTTCCTGTCTGAACGGTCTCAGCGAAGACGTTCGCGAGCGCGGTATTTTGGGTAAGGACCTGACATGGGAAATAACACTTATTGATGATACCGTCCAGGGGATCTCTTATAAAAAGATCATAAAAGAGAGTCGCCGGGCCGGGACCAAGACTGTGATCTGCTTGGTCGGGGTTCAATCCAACCAGGTGCCGCGCGCCGCAGATATCGCGATGAAATTCCGCAAGGCCGGGATCGATGTGATGATGGGCGGGTTTCATGTGAGTGGCGTGATGGCGACTTTGCCGGATCTTTCCCCGGAACTCGTGACGCTCCGTAACGCAGGCGTGAGCCTTTCGGCGGGGGAAGCCGAGGGAGGGCACTGGGAGCAGATGCTTTCCGATGCGATTCATGACCGGCTCAAACCCGTTTATAATTTTCTGAACGATATCCCGGATATTTCAAAAGCGCCCTTTCCGCGTATTAATCCCAAACATCAGAAGCGTTACGCGCTTCAGCATTTCGGCACGCTCGACTGCGGTCGCGGGTGCCCCTTCGGGTGCAGTTTCTGCACCGTCATCAATGTCCAGGGGCGCAAGATGCGGTTTCGCGATGTCGAGCTCCTTGTCGAAACGGTCCGTGAAGGTTATCGGCTTCACAAGATCTCGCATTATTTTTTCACGGATGATAATTTCTGCCGTCATAAGAACTGGGAAACGATCCTGGACCGATTAATCGAGCTGAAAGAAAAAGAGGGAATCCCGTTCCATTTCATGATGCAACTGGACACCCAGGCGCATACGGTGCCGAATTTTGTGGAAAAGGCTGCGCGCGCCGGTTGTCGGCAAGTTTTTATCGGGATGGAAAGTCTGAATCAGGAGAATCTCAAGGCTGCGAAGAAGAATCAGAACGACATCGAGAATTTCAAAAAGCTGGTGGATTCTTTTCACGAAGTGGGCATCGTTTGTCACTTGGCCTATATCATCGGGTTTCCCCTGGATACGGTGGCCTCGGTCAAACAAGATGTGGAAAAGCTATTGTCCTTTGGCGCAGGGCAGGCGTCGTTTTTCATGATGACGCCGCTTCCGGGCGCTATGGATTATAAAAATGCTCTTGCGAAGGGAATGTTGCTGGACGCGGATCTTAATAACTATGACACGTTCCATGAAACACATCGTCATCCGCGGATGAATCCCGGAGAATGGCAGGCCGCTTACGAGGCCGCCTGGCAGGCTTTTTACAGCACGGAGAACATGAAGAGGATTTTGGCCCGGGACCTCAAGGCGGACAATTACTGGGGCATTTTTTCAAACTTTATGTGGTATAAAAATTCCATCGATGTGGAAGGCGGGCATCCGATGATCAGCGGTTTTTTTCGCTTGAAAGGTCGCCTGGAACGTCGGCCGGGCTATCCGATTGAGGCCCGATGGGTTTATTTTAAACGGAGAGTGCGTGATATTTTGAGTGCTATGAAAGGCCGGTTAAAGCTGACACTCGAACTTGAAGAGGTCTGGCTCGCAACCCGCCTCCGGGGACCGCTTGAGCAGAAGGTGATTTCCGAGATTGCGCGACTGACCCAATGCGCGAAAGAATGGCGAGATCTCCGGACCTCTGAGATTTTTCATCTTTACCAAAAGGCCGCTACCGCGCTTGAGAAAAAAAATGTTTACCGGTTCCGGATCCCGTCGCATTTTCAAATCTGGATGGACAAGGGGAATCTTTTTTCGCTTCGGCTGACTTCGACGCGCGAGCCCCTCCAAAGATTTTGGGATAATGTCCGTGTCTCTTGGCAGCGGGGGGATATTTTGAGGATCAATTATATTCGTATTTTCCTTACGACGATCGAGGAGTCGGTTTTATTTTCCAGGTTCATCCTTTCCATTGTTATTTCCGGGATCTTTTTGCGGAAACATTAAAAATACGTTCATGGATACGACGACTCCCGTGAGAGAAAGAGCAAAACGATCTTGAAAGTCTATCTTATCAATCCCCGTTTTCAGCCGACAATATGGTCCTTTGAAGGACTGCAGCCACTTACCGGGACCCGTTTTTCTACCACACCTCTCGGCCTAGCCACTGTTGCCGCCCTCACACCCAAGCCCTGGGAAGTGGAGATCGCTGATGAGAATGTCGAGGATATCGACTTTGACAAAGATGCCGATCTGATCGCGCTCAGTGCTTTTAATGTGCAGTATCATCGGGCGCTTGAGATCATCGCGGAATTCAAGAAGCGCGGCAAGAAGATCGCCGTGGGCGGTCCCTACAACAGTCTTTTCCCGGAAGCATTTGAAGGAAAATGCGATTACAGGATCGTGGGCGAAGCGGAAGAGATCTGGCCCGAGTTTCTTCGCGATTTTGAGCAGGGGACAGCCCGGGAACTTTATAAGGCCGTGGCCAAGGCGGATGTCAAAAAAAGTCCGGTTCCCCGCTATGATCTCATTCGGGGTGATCGGTACAATATGTTTTCGCTTCAGACAAGCCGGGGTTGTCCGTTTAATTGCGAGTTCTGTGACATTATCGTGATGGACGGGCGTGTGCCGCGCACCAAGACGATCTCGCAGGTGCTTGCCGAGGTAGATCATTGCGTGAAACAGGGTGCTCATTACATTGTTTTTGGTGACGCGAATTTTATCGGCAATATTCCGTTTGCCCGGGAACTCCTTACGGCATTGGCGGATTATTCGAAAAAGAACGGTTATCCCATTGAATTTTCCTGTGAGTTGACGATCAATGTGGCGCATCATCCCGACCTTTTGGAACTGTTTCAGGCGGCGAATTTTTATGCGCTCTTCATCGGGATCGAGACGCCGCGGCGTGCGAGTCTTGTGGAATCTGGTAAGGTGCAGAATACACGCGAAAATGTCCTGGAAGATATCAAGCGCATCCACTCTTACCACCTGACCGTTGTGGCCGGGATGATCGTGGGATTCGATGCGGATGATAAAAAGATCTTCAAGGAGCATTTTGATTTTCTGATGGAACTCGGAATTCCGTTCACGACCTGCGGGACACTGATGGCGCTTCCGAATACGCCCTTGATGAAACGGCTTCAGACCGAGGGACGGCTCCTGGACCTGGAATGGACCGAGATGAATGGACATGGTTCCTCGGATTGTAATTTCAAGCCGAAGAACATGACGCTCGAAGAACTTCATCAAGGTTACAACTGGCTGAGTCGATGTCTTTACCGGTACGACACTTACGCGGATCGTCTGGTGACGGCCTTGAATCGTTTTCGGAATCTGAATCCGGAGCACAAACGTGCGTCGCTGGATTTTAAATTCACTTATCTTCTAATCAAGCTTTTGGCTTATTATCTGCTGACCTTTGATTTTGAACGGATGAGATTTTTTGCTGGGACCTTTTGTCGCGTGGCGAAGGGCGGGCCATTTTCGATGAGTAAATGGCTGGAATTTTTTCGTTGGATCGCGACGCACCGGGCTTTTCGTCAGTATGTGACGGAAACTCAAGGGATTCCGGAAGGGCAGGATCCGAAGAAACCGCCTTTTGAAGAGGTTGGAGATTCTGAGGGCCCGAAACCGAAGTCGACTCAAACGGGCCGATTTCCCGCAGGAGTTGCGTCATGATGAATATTACAAGCAAGTTTCCCCTCGATAAGCGGGTGTGGCCTGGAGTCGTATTCCTGGGTTCTCTTGCACTCCTCCTCCGAGGTATTTTGAATGTTCCGTATGTGATCCGTTCATTCGCTGTTCTTCTTGTGGCCCACCTTCTTTTTTTTAGAGATCCACAGCGGGAACCGCCGATGGCTCAGGGGTTGCTGGCGCCTGCGGATGGGAAGGTAGTCAAAATTGACGAGATCTTTGAAGAACGATTTCTTCATGAACAAGCGGTGCGCATTCGTATCTTTCTTTCGGTGTTTGACGTGCATAGCACCCGTGCGCCTTTGGCGGGCATCATCAAATATCAAAATTATGTGCCGGGGAAGTTCCTGAATGCGCTGCGCAAGGATGCTTTTGACCATAACGAGTCCAACTGGATCGGTATCGAGAATCGCGCGCGGCGGGTCTTGGTGCGTCAGCTCACTGGTGCGATTGCGCGGCGTATCTACTCGGATGTAGTGATCGGACAAGTGATGGGACGCGGGGAAAAACTTGGAATGATCTGCTATGGGTCCGGGGTTGAGGTCTGTATCCCTAAGAGGTTGTTTCAGGTTGGTATTCGGGTCGGCCAGCATGTCTGCGGAGGAGCGACGATCCTCGGGGCATGGAACGAGGAGGACTAAAAGCATGAAGAAACGTTTTTATTTTACGAGCGCTGCATTCCCCAACATGATCACGATGCTCAATCTGGTCGCGGGTTTTTTTTCGATCCTGATGAGCGTTCAGGAAAAATATGAATATGCTGTCTGGCTTGTTTTTCTCGCGCTCATCCTTGATTCTTTGGATGGACATGTGGCCCGGATCTTCGGGAATGAAACGGAGTTTGGACGCGAGCTGGATTCGCTGGCCGACGCGGTTTCTTTCGTGGTGGCTCCCTGTATGCTTGTTTACAAGGCTTTCCTCCAAAATTCTCCCATGGCACTTCTTCTGGTCATCGTGTTCTATCTCTGCTCCGGAGTCTTCCGTCTGGCGCGGTTCAACGTGAACCCGACCCATGGAGGGTGCTTTGAAGGACTCCCGACACCGGCCGCGGCTCTAACGCTCATGATGACAATGTTGGCTTTTCACGAGAGCCCGTGGGCCGACCGATCCTTTTCCTTGATCAGCGTGGTGTTCCTGATGACGGCGCTTGGTTTTCTCATGGTCAGTGATATTCCTTATCCGAAAGTTTCGGCTATCAAGTTTCGTTCCTGGCGGACCTTATTTGTGGTACAGATGGTCGCGTTTTTTGGTGTGTTTTTCTATCTCAACATCGAAAGTGCTATCGCCTCGATCTTTTTAACCTTTATTGTGCTTTCCCCGTTCTACTGTGTTTCATGCCATAAAGCCTCCGACGAGGGTGCTCCGGACGAAGGAGGGGGCGCTTAATGCTCCTCGGGATCCTGGCCGGTTTTTTGGCGTCCTGTTTTGGCTGGCAGATCGACTTGATCGCGATCCAGCGCGGGCTCAAGCGGGGGAGAACAGCCGCTTTTCTGGTGGGTTGCGGGGCGATCCTGGCGGATATGATATTTCTTTCGGTCGGTTTCACGGGCACCCAACCGCTCTTGGCGCATCCGGAGTGGTGGGGGATCATTCGCTGGGTCGGGATCGGGGTGATCTTGACACTGGCGGTGCGTGGCTTTTTGGGCCATAACAAACCCCATACGCAGGTCGAAGAGGTGAGCAAGAGGAACCCGACAAAAAATTTTGTTGTTGGATTCTTGGTGGTCATTTCCAACCCCGTGGTTTTCTTGATGTGGGTGGGAATTATCGGTTTTCTCAGGGCCCATTTTTCCGAGACTCGCGAGTTGTGGTTCAAGGAGTTCTTTCTCGTCGGGTTTTTAACCGGTGGCATGCTTTGGTTCATCCCTCTGGCATTCATTTTTTTGAAGAGGCTGAAGCACTGGAGTGAGGAGAATCACTCTTTCCTGTCTCGGCTTTCTTCCGGGGCGCTCGTATTGGTCGCGCTCTATCTGATTTTTTTTGAAAACTTCAAATTTTCTTAACGTTTTGGTCCTGAAAAATCGTTGGGTGCTCTCAGGGGGCGGTCGAGGTCTTCCGGGAGGAGATCAGAAAAAATGTCTATTGCTATGCCGTCACCCTTTTGATATATTGACGCTGCTTCCCATCCGGTCGCATTGAATACTTGGAAGGTCTGGCGCTATTTTTTTCTCTATTTGGTTATAATAGTTTCATATATAAACTAGCGCGTGCAAGTAAGAGTGTCATTTTCCTGCTCGAAAGTGATTTAAAAAAGGACCGGACAGATGGCTTTGTCACCTCGCAAGAAAAATCAGGAAGTCAAAAAAGAACCTCTTAAAAAGGTACAAGGCAACACCTCCGTAAAAAAAACAGCGGCTAAATCGGCCGCGTCAACTCTCAAGCGGGTCCCCGTCATAAAAAGATCTGCTTCGGTCCTTTCCAAAAAGCAGCCTCTCGCGCCTGTCCCTGACATTGGCATTATGCCTCCCAAGGTCGAAGCACGGACTTATCAGGAAATGCCGCGCGAACTTCCGGACAACTACGGCGATAATCAGATTTATCTTCTCGTCCGCGATCCTTACTGGATTTACTGCTATTGGGAGATCCAAGAGGATCACCAGAAGCATCACCTTGCGGAACTCGGCGGAAGTTGGGAAAGCGTCGTCTCCGTGCTTCGTGTCTATGACACGACTGAAGAAGGAAAGGCCCCTTCCGTTTCTGATGTCGTGCTTCAGAATATGAGCAAGTGTTGGTACATTAGCACTCAGCCCAACCACAGCTATTTCGTCGAGATCGGGCTCCTGCATCGTGACGGCCGTTTCGTCTGCCTTGCCCGTTCCAATCACGTGACCACGCCAAGATCCGGAATGTCTGAGATCATCGATGATCAGTGGATGTCGATTGATTTCGATAAGATGTATGCCCTGTCGGGTGGTTTTCAGGTCGGGAAAAGTTCTGCCGAACTTCGCAAACTTATGGAAGAGCGCTTCAAGAACGCAATTACGTCAGGCTCCGGTGCCGGTGCTGTTTCCAGTATGTCGAGCCCGGTCAAGATCAAGAAGCGCGGTTTCCATTTCTGGCTTGAGTGTGAACTCATCATCTATGGCGGTACGGAACCCGATGCCAAGGTCACCATGCAGGGAAGACCCGTTCAGCTCCGGCCGGACGGAACCTTCACGCTCCGCTACGGTTTGCCGGATGGGAAATTTATCTTTGATTGCCATGCCGAATCTTCGGACGGTATCGAAGAAAGGGTTATCACCCCGATCGTGAGCCGAAATACAGAAAGGCCCGCGCCTGTCTTCAAGGCAGGAAAGCACTTATAACTATGGAAAAAGGTTTTCTTTCCATAGTCCTCCACGCGCATTTGCCGTTCATCCGCCATCCTGAACACGAATATTTCCTCGAAGAGGCCTGGCTTTACGAAGCCATCACCGAGACCTACATTCCACTTATCCATATGTTCGAGGGTTTAGAGCGGGACGGCGTTCCCTGGCGGCTTACGATGTCTCTTACGCCCTCGCTTATGTCCATGCTGCAGGACGAGCTTTTGCAAAATCGCTATCTGCGGCATCTGGATAAGATGATCGAGTTGGCCAATAAGGAAATCGAGCGAACGCGTTTTCAGCCGGAGTTTCATGAAACTGCGCTCCACTATTATTGGGAATTTACACGCGCCAAGGATACGTTTGCGAATCGCTATCACAGGGACCTTACGCAAGCTTTCCGGAAATTCCAGGATCATGGCCATCTCGAGATCATCACCTGCGCGGCAACGCACGGATTTCTTCCCCTCATCAGCCGTAATGAGGGAACCGTTCGTGGTCAGATCAAGACCGCGGCAGAACTTTATGAAAAAGTGCTCGGTCGTCGGCCGATGGGGATTTGGCTTCCGGAGTGCGGTTATTATCCGGGCGTGGATAAATACTTAAAAGAGCAGGGCATCCGTTATTTTCTGACCGATACGCACGGAATTCTTCACGCTTCACCGCGTCCGAAGTATGGGGTTTTCGCGCCGATCTTCTGCCCGAGTGGGGTGGCCGCGTTCGGCCGTGACGTGGAATCTTCCAAACAAGTTTGGTCGGCCATTGAAGGCTATCCGGGCGATGCGGATTATCGCGAATTCTATCGCGACATCGGGTTTGAACTGGATTTCGAGTATATCCGTCCTTATATCTCTCCCGACGGTCTGCGTGTCAATACCGGCATCAAATATCACCGTATCACAGGCAGCACCGAAGAGAAAAAGCCGTATGTGCGTAACTGGGCCATGCAAAAGGCTGCGAGTCATGCCTCAAATTTCATGTTCAATCGCGAGAAGCAGGTGGAGTATCTTCACGATTTTATGGGCCGCAAGCCTCTCATCGTGGCTCCTTATGACGCAGAACTTTACGGACACTGGTGGTATGAAGGTCCGGATTTCTTGAATTTTTTTGTGCGCAAGGCGGCTTTTGATCAGCAGACGTTCCGCTTGATCGCGCCGTCTGATTATTTCAGGGAGTATCCCGTCAATCAGGTTTCCACGCCGTGTTTTTCGAGCTGGGGGTGGAAGGGCTACAGCGAGACCTGGCTTTCCGGCGCCAACGACTGGATTTATCGGCATCTCCACAAGGCGTCGCTCCGTATGAGTGAGATGGCCCAGAAATTTCGCGGACAAAACGGAACTGTCGGCCGGGCGCTCAAGCAGGCCACGCGTGAGCTTTTTCTCGCACAGTCCAGCGATTGGGCTTTTATCATGCACACGGGCACGGTGGTGCCGTATGCGGTGAAGCGGACGAAAGAACATCTCCTTAACTTCACAAGGATCTATGACGATCTTATGAATAACCGGCTCGATGAGGGCTGGCTTAGGGAGCTGGAAGGGAAAGACAATATCTTTCCGGATGTGGATCACGAGGTTTTTTAATATCACATTATTTTACAAGGATTGCCCCAATTTCAGATGCTCTGAAATTGATAGGAATTGGGACTAACATCAGAGAGGGAGTCATCATGCAGGAACAGTATTATGGAATCGGCGAAACGGCGGGAAAGATCTATAAAACATTAGACCAAAAAGGGGAGATGACCCTTGCGCGGCTTCTCAAAGAGGTCGGGACGGATGAGGCGCTTTTTAACCAGGCCATCGGCTGGCTTGCCCGCGAGAATAATATCAACTTTGGAAAGATCGGCAAGATCGTGAAGGTCTCCCTCCTGAAGGGTTAGGCTTTCGAGCGAAAACCAGCACGCATTCCTAGGCGTGGGGCGGAACCGCCCCGCGCCTTTTTTTTTCCGCCTCAAAATAAATCATTCCTTCTGCGACCTCTTGAATGGCGGGCTATCCCGTCGTTTTCCCTTTAGAAATCTAAAATTTCAAGTTTCTTGTCTTTTAAAGATAAAATTGATAATTATGCTATTCTTTGCTAGTTTTAATGTTACAAACTGCTATAAAAAGCGTCATTCATAAAAATGTTTATAAAAAGTTCTATATTTTCTGTTTTATAGTGTATTCTTGTATTGAGAGGCAATGCACATGGAAAAAGAAAATCTTACAACCCAGCAATGGGATTGGATTGGGGAGCATCCGGCCAGGGCCTT